>WNGN01000146.1_pt1 | contig 39500 bp, 41 predicted proteins | sample 5400561 | NCBI WGS metagenome assembly WNGN01 (sample SAMN13153379, study PRJNA577476) | soil metagenome | isolation source: 115 cm soil or saprolite under Garry oak tree replicate 2 | place: USA:California | collected 2016-06-15 | reverse complement strand
CGCTTCTCCGAGCCGAACAAGTTGACCGCGACGGGATATCGCGACTTGCCGCCGCTGCGGAGGGTCGGCTGCGTGAAGAGCAGCGCCGGCCCGCCGCCGGGCGATTTCATGCAACGGTCGGCGATTTCAGTGATTTCCTTATCGACCGACACGGGACGGGTGACGCGCGTGAGATCGCCCGATTTGTCGATCGCGCTGACGAACTCCCGAAGATTATCGAGTGCCATGGTGGACGGCGCAGATGCCGCCGGTCAGGCGCTCGAATCCCACGCGCGAAAACCCCGCCGCCACCATGTGCTGCGACAGCGCCTCGGGTTCCGGAAACGCGAGCACCGACTCTGGCAGGTAGGTATAGGCGTCTCTATGTTTCGACACGAGCCGGCCGATGGCGGGGAGAATCCGGCGAAAATAGAAGAGGTAGATCGCGCGCAGCAGCGCCCACCGGGGCGTCGCGAATTCCAGGATCACGAATCGCGCCCCCGGTTTGAGCACGCGGGCCGCTTCGCTCAAAGCCCTGTCGAGGTCGGCAACGTTGCGTACGCCAAATCCCACCAGGGCGCCGTCAAACCGCGCCGCTGGAAACGGCAGCGCCAGCGCGTCGGCGGCCACCGGAACGGTCCGCGGCGCCTTGTCCTTGCCGAGCGCGAGCATCGGCAGCACGAAATCGGCGCCGATCACGCGGCCGCGAAAGCCGTCGCGCCGCGCCAGTTCCGCCGCTAGATCGAGCGTGCCGGCACAGAGATCGAGATAGGTGCCGTCGGGTTTCGCTTCCCACCCGAGCCGCGCGACGGCGGTGCGGCGCCAGGACCGATCCACGTTGAGGCTCAGCAGGTGGTTCAGGAAATCGTAGCGCGGGGCAATCGCCGTGAACATGCCACGGACGTAGGCTGGAGAACGACCCATAGGCGCGAAAGATAGGCCGGACCACCTGAGCGACGCCAGCGATCAGCAGGTCGTCGCGTGGGCAAAACAGGGACATGACGCGGCGTTCCGCGAGCTGGTCCGTCGCTACGAACGGCCGGTGTTTTCGCTTCTCTATCGCATGGTGCGCGATCGCACACTGGCGGAGGATCTCGCGCAGGAAACGTTCATCAAGGTCCTGAACGGCATCAAATCGTATCGGCCCGAATTCAAGTTCTCGTCCTGGATTTTCAAAATCGCGAACAACGCGGCGATCGATCATCTGCGCCGGAAGAACATCGACACGCTGTCGCTCGACGGCGCGCCCAGCGCCGAGACGCCGGAGCAGGTGCGCGCGACGTCGCTGCAGCTCGGCGACCGCGCGGAGAGCCCGCTGGCTGAAGTCGAGAACCGTGAGCTGGGCACGGCAATCGAGCGGGCGATCGCCCGGCTGCGGCCGGAGTACCGGTCGTGCATTTTGCTACGTCACGTCGAGGGGTATTCCTACGAGGAGATCGCGGACACGCTGGATCTGCCCCTGGGGACCGTCAAAACTTATATCCACCGGGCCCGTAATGAATTGCGCGGTTATCTGGAAGATCGCCGGGACTGAAACCAGGGCCGAAACCGGGCCGTAGGACACCCAATGACTGACATCTCCATGCATCTCACTACCGACGAAATCGAGCTCTGGGCGCAGGGTCTCCTTCCCGCTGCCCGGGCCGTGCACCTTGCTGATTGCTCCCTCTGCCGGACCGAAGCCGAACGGGAGCGCAAGGTTATTCTCGAATTGGTTCAGCTTCCGAAGTTTGCGCCGAGCGCTGGCTTCGCCGATCGGGTGATGGCGCATGTGAAGGTGCCGACGCCATCGGGAGATTGGACGGCGTAATTCAGTAGGTCGTGCGGATGCAGTAGGGGCGCAGCATGCTGCGCCCCTACGTATTTTACGCCCGCACCTGCGCTCCCACACCAACACCCAACATCCTCATCGCGTTGCCGTCCCGCACGGCAATCTCAACCGTACCTCCGGAACCCGTAAACGCTACCAGCGCTCCCGATGCGACGTCCGCGAACGTGCGGCGCAGGGGACCCACGTCTACTCCCGCGACACGAATGCTCGCTCCCGGCTTCAAGGCGCTTGGGGAAATATTGGAGACGAGCGTGCCGAAGCGATCGACGTGGAGCACTTCACCCACGACCGCGTCTCCGTCGGTCTTGGGGATCGGTAACGGCGCGTAGAGCGGATCGGTAATCGCCGTGCCCAGCGACTCGAATGGTCCGCCCGTCGCCAGCACGCCCGCGGCGGGCGCAAAGACGTCGCGGCCATGGAACGTCGGCGCTGCTTCAGGGACCACGGGAATCGAGACGAAGTTCGCGTTCAGGGACAAGAACGAGAGCAGCCCGTTGTCCGGGGCGAGGAAGTATCGACCAAATCGCGTCGCCCCGAGCACGCGCCTGTCGGTGCCAACACCAGCATCAACCACCGCAACGTAAATCGTGCCCTCAGGAAAGAACATCCAGGTCCGGCTGAGAATGTACTGTGCGGCGCGCACGTCACCGGGCGACACTTCATGGGTGATATCGACCAGTGTCGCCTTCGGAGCATACGTCGAGAGCACGCCCTTCATCTCAGCGACGTAGCTGTCGGCGGTGCCGAAGTCAGTAAGCAGCGTGACGATCGTCATGGCTCAGACCCTGACGGTACGCCACCGTCCGCCCTTCCAGAAGAGGATCATGGCGATCCCGCGTGAGATCGCGGTGATACTCAACGCGAGCCAGATACCGAGCAAGCCGATCGCGCGCGACCACCAGGCCGCGAGGGGAATCCGCATGGCGGTTAATGTCGTGCTCACGATCTGTGGCCAGAACGTATAACCCGCCCCTGCCAACGCGCCTTCGAGAATCAGCTCAAAGCTCTGCCCGATCTGCGCGAACGAGATCACCCGCAAGTAGAGCACGCCATCCTTGATCACCTGCGCATCGTGCGTGAACAGTGCCACGAGGCGCTCGGGAATAAGCAGAAACGCGACGGCCGTCGTTACGGTGACCACGAGGCAATAACCGACGGTCAGTCGTACCGCCTCCCGCGCCCGGGCTTCCTGCCTTGCGCCAAGATTCTGGCCTACGAGGGCGCTGGCGGCCAACGCGAAACCGCTGATCGCGATAAAGCCGAGCCCTTCCATCTTATGGCCCACGCCCAGGGCGGCGAGCGCGGGCGTGCCGAAACGTGACGTAAACCGCGTGAGCCACATATAGATGATCGACAGGAGGACGCCGGCTAACGACAAAGGCGCGCCGATGCGTACGATCGTTGGGATAGCGCGCCAGTCAGGCGCCGCGAACCGGACGAGGCCGCGCCGCAGCGCGATGACCGATCCGAGCAGGAACCCGCCGCCGCGCACCATCACCGACGCCAGCGCCGCACCCTCGACGCCGAGCCGTGGGAACGGGCCCACGCCGACGATCAGCAGCGGATCGAGCACGATGGAGACGGCCACGGAGCCCGCGAGCATCATGAACGGTGTTCGCGTATCACCCGAGGCACGGAACGTGGCCTCGATGGCGAAAAATCCAAACACGAGCGGCGCCCCGAGCAGCCAGGTCGAGAGATACGCGTGGCCGAGCGTGCCGACGTCGGCCGGCACCTTCATGACGCGAAACATCGTGCCCGCCACCGCCCAACCCACGATGCTGACCACCAGACCCACGAGCAATGCATAGACCACCGCGGCCGCCGCGACCCGCGCCGCGCGTTCCGGGTATCCCTCGCCGTGCCGTCGCGCGGCGACCGCGATCAATCCGATCTCGACCATCTCGCCGAGACTGAGCGCGACCCAGATGTAGAACCCCGCCGTCGAGACCGCCGCGAGCGCCGCCGGTCCAATGAGACGGCCCACCCAGATGCTGTCGATCAGATTGAAGGAGAAATGGCACGCCATCATTGCGACGGCGGGTGCGGCGAGCCGCAAGACGACCGATCGCAGCGGGCCGGTCGTGAGTGAACCGGCCCGGGGAGGTGGGGCTGAGGCTATGTCCGGGGGATTAGCGGCCGTAGCGTGCTACCAGCACGAGCGCGTCATCGTTGCCCTTCACGTGGCGGGTGATGACGAAGTCGGCGATCTCCTGCGGACTATTGGAGAGCACGAGCGACTCGGCAAATCCATCCTTGATGCCGTCGGAGAAGAGAATGACGGTGTCGCCGAGGGCCAGCGGCACGGACCGCGTCGTGGGATGCGCCGGCTCGGCACCGATGAATCCCGCGCTTGGCACGAGGGAGACACGCGAGGGACGATTGCCGAGATCGGCGCGCAACAGGATACCGCTGACGTTGCCGACGCCCAGCCACGCCATCGTCGCCGCCTGCGGATCGAGATACGCCAGTCCGAGCACGACGCCGCGCAGCCCCACCAACGCCTCGTGGCAGCGGCGCACCAGGTCTATGAGCGGCTCGCGCGCGTAGCGGTCGACCGCGGCGACGGCGGCGTGCGCGGCCGACGCGGCTTCCTGGCCGTGCCCCAGCCCGTCCGCGACCGCGATGAGCGTCCCCTTCCCCACACGCTTGATGAGACACAGGTCGCCCGATTCCGTCTGCCCCGGCAGCGGCAGCGTGGCGAACGCCGTGTCGATTTTCAAATGGCCCGCCGCCACTTTGTCATGGTGATCGTCGTGCCGCGTCCCACCACCGAATCGACGTCGAACTCGTCCATGAGCCGCTTGGCGCCGGGCAGCCCGGCGCCGACGCCGTGCGACGTGGAGTAGCCGTACTGCATGGCGCGCTCGATGTCCGGAATCCCGGGACCCTGATCGATCGCGACGACGAAGACGCCCTGGCGATCACCGTTCTGGACGAGACTGAGGATGATCTCGCCCTTCTTGGCGTACATCAGGATGTTGCGGGCGATTTCGGAAATCGCGGCGGCAATGACGGTCTGCTCGCCGCTCGAGAATCCCGCGACGGCGGCTAATGCGCGGCCTTGTTGTCGGGCTTCAACGACATCGACGTCCGCCGCAATTGGCAGGCGCAGCTCTTCACCCACGGCCACTCGGCTTCTTTGGTTTTGTTTCGAGGAAGCGCTCCTGCGTGCGGTGATTGAGGAACGCCAGCCCCTCCTCGAGATCGAGAACGGTCGCGACGCCTTTCAGCGTCAGGCCGAGCTGCACCATGGCGAACGCCACGTCGGGCTGGATGCCGACGATGACCGTCTCGGCGCCGCGTAAGCGCGCCATATGCGCGATGTCGCGCAGCGTGCGCACCGCGAAGGAATCCATGACGTCGAGCGCCGTGACGTCGACGATCACGCCGCGGCAGCGCGACCGCCCGACCTGGGCGATCAGCGCTTCACGAAGATGGGATAGGTCGGCGTCAGTAAGGGCGGACTGAATCGAGGCAATGAGGTATTGCCCCTGCCGCAGAATCGGTACTTCCACGGCGTCCTCCCGCTAGCGTGTAGATTCTGGGGCGATTTCGCGGACCTGCGTTGTCGGCACGGCGCGATCGGCGAGCAACCGCTCCGCCTCTTCGATACCTCCCTGCAGGTCACCGACCGTGGCCATTTCGCTCAGGTCCACGCCAATCGTCACCAGGGTCTGCGCGATTTCCGGCGACAGGCCCGTCACGATCACGGTGGCGCCCAGCAGGCGCGACGCTTCGACCGTCTGCACCAGGTGGTTCGCGACACCGGAGTCCATCGCCGCCACACCGGTCACGTCGATCACGACGACCTTGGCGCGGTTGGCCCGAATCGCACGCAATAGCTGTTCGGTCAACTGCCTGGCGCGCTGCGGATCGATGACGCCGATGATGGGCAGAATGAGGAGCCGCTCACGCACCTGGAGCACCGGCGTGGACAGCTCCCGGATCGCTTCCTGTTGCTGCCGGATGATGCGCTCGCGCTCCTCCACGAATCCGACGGCCACCGTGTTCGCGATGCGGTTCGCTGCGGGCTCGTAACTGTCGAGAATCCGGTTCAGTTTTTCGACGTTGTCTTGGTATTTCGTGAACAGCGAGCGGGCGAGTACGTCGCGGAGTAACAGCACGATGCCGACGACTTCGTCGGTTTCGACGCCTCGCGGAATGATGCGCTCCGAGAGGCGCCGCGAGTACGCTTGCAGCGCTTCGAAGGTGCCGGTCTCGAGCGCTTCCACGTAGTTGTCGTAGACCGCAGTCGCTTCGGCGAAGATTTCCTCTTCCGTCATCGCCGTCAGCAGCTCGGCGCGCGTGATACGCCGGGCCCATTCCTCACGCAGCTGCGTGCGATTCTGCCGCAGGTGCGCGACCAGCTCGCGCAGCAGCCCCGCGGACGATTCGGTCAGCGCTGCCTGGGGATCCGACGCGCGCGTCGAGACGCTCATGCTTTTCTTGGTGTCCATGGCTCAAAACCTATGGGTGGCCGGTTAGGGAGCAAGCCCTGCAGCCCTGGCCTTGCGGCGTTCCTTGGTCTCGTATAACGCGACATCGGCTGCGTTTAGGAGTGCCTCGACGGTCTCACCGTGGCCGGGGTACACTGCTACCCCCACGCTGATCGACAAGTTCGGCTTTTCGGCATCCGTGGCCAGCCGGTCCGCCACACCTCGGGCCACGTGCCAGGCGGCGGCTTCGCCCGTCTCGGGCAGAATCAGGGCGAATTCGTCGCCGCCGAAGCGGGCCGCCGTGTCTGTCGCGCGGCACGAGCCAAGCAGTGCCTCGGCCACGCGGCGGATCGCCATGCTCCCGGCCAGGTGGCCATGGCGATCGTTGATTTGCTTCAAGCCGTCCAGGTCGAGCAACACCACCGCCATCGGCTGGCCGGTACGCCGGGAGCGGCGGATCTCGGCCTCGAGCGCCTGAGTCAGCTGGCGGTGATTGGCGAGCCCGGTCAACGCATCGGTGACGGCAAGCTCGCGCCACGTGCCCTGCAGCTCGCGCTGCACAGCGACGACCGCGGCCAGCACGAGACTCGTTGCGGCGGTGATGCCCGTCCAGACCTGGAGCAGCACGAGCCGTTCGTTCGCGGCATAGGCGGAGAACGGACCCACCCCCTGCAGCGTGCGCCCGATGGCGATCGCGGAAACAATGAGCATGGCGCTCGCCGCTTCGCGCGGGCTGAAGCGGAAGGCGACCCAGATCAGCACCGGCCACAGCAACACGGTAACCGGATAATGGCGTGAGGGAAACAGACCCCCGAACATCGCGAACGTCACGAGGGCGGTCACGGCAGCGACCACGAGTGCTTCCAAGAACTCCGCGCGATTCCAGCGGGGGGCCGGCTTGACCCCGATCCACAGAATCAGCGCGGGCGCGATGACGATGTCGCCCACCGCGTCGCCCAGCCACCACGTGAGCCAGACGCGTGGCGCATCGGTCCACGACATCAGGCCGCCAACCGCCAGCGAGGTCACTCCGATCGCTGCGGAGAGGGTGGTACTGACGAGGGCCGCCAGCGCCGTGAACCGAACGATGTCGCGGACGCGATCGAAGACGCGCCCGCCCCGCGCGAACCGGTTGACGAGGTAGGAGCCGAGCAGTCCCTCGGCGGTATTGCCGATCGCGATCCCGATCGACGGCAGCACGGCGCCGGTGGTCGTGACGTTCGCGAGGAACGCGGCGCCGAGAATCGCCGGCCACACGCGGTACCCGAGCAGGACGAAGCCAGCCAGGGCGATGCCGGCCGGCGGCCAGACCGTGGTGACGCTGCTGTTGATGTAGGCGAATCGCAACCCGAGTTTCGCGGCGAAGAAATAGACCGTGGCCAGGCCGAACAGCAGGAGCACACGGCGTACTGATTGATTCATCCGGTCTAAGCCAAAAGAGGGATTCGCCACCCCTCAAACCTCGCTCCCGCGATGGCTGCCACTGGTCCCTGGCGCCAAATACCTTACGTCTGAAGAGGGAGGTGGAGTGTGCCCTGGACCATTCGCCTCGGCGAGCGTCGCGCGGGCGCGACGCCCGGAGCAGCCACGTACATTCGCGTGCTGGTCGTCGAAGACAACCGAGTGATCCGCGACGTGTTGCTCGACGCCGGTGTCGCGAACGGCGACAGCGCCTTCATCATGAAGGCGATTTGCTCCCTTACAAGCGCTGGAGGCGTCGCGCCCCCGGCCGGTACGGTTCGGCTCACGAAGCGGGAGCAAGAGATCAAAGAGCTGATCGCGGCGGGATTGGGCAACAAAGAGATCGCACAGCGGCTCAACATCGCGACAAACACCGTGAAGAGTCACATCCACAACATGCTCGGCAAGCTCGCCGCGCTCACGCCCACCCTGCCCCCCCTGCCCCCCCTGCGCCCCTCGCCCGCCGATGGGCGACGGGACAATCACGGCCGGCGCGCCACCAGCCGGCGCTCCTATCGTTTCCGCCGCTGAGGTCTTACCAGAGGGTGACACCTCTTGCAAGAATCGTTGAAACACAGGATTGTGTGGATAGCGCGCGGCCAGTCCTTCCACGTAACCGCGCGCCTCCCGCTCGAGGACGGCACGACCCGCCGGATCGCGCGCGGCTTCGCGCATCAACGCCGCGGCGAGCACCCAGGTACCCTCGACCTGCGCCAGATCACCGTCGTGCGCGGCGCGACGCATGTACCGGATTCCCCGTTCGGCGTTGCCGCCCCCCAAGCCGATGAGGCGCGCGAAGAAGCGTGCAAAGGCTCCGGTTCGCGCGAGCCCGTAGTCGTACACGCCCAACCCCAGGTAACAGTCACCACACGTAGAATCCGCAGCCAGTAGGCGACGATAGATATCGCGCATCGCCTTCGCGTCTTTGGCCGCACTATAGCCATGCCCGTGTTCTTCGCGTTGGCGCGCGCGATAGCCGAGGGCGGTCGCGAGCCAGAAATCTCCCGGCTTGCCGGCCCCGCGCGCGCGCGCGAGCGCGGCGCCCAGGAGCGAATCGATGCGTTGGAGCTCGAAGTCGGCGGAGTCCTTGGCGGACGCCCACCAGATGTACGCGCCGGCCTGGAACACGAGCGGCGCCGGATTCGTGGTATCGCGCGCCGCCAGCTCAGCGAAGTAGCTCGCGGCGCCAGCAAAGTCCCCGCTGTAGAGCGTGTCCAATCCCGCGCGCAACGCGCGCAGCGCCTCGGGGTTTGAATCCCGCGTGTTGGAAGAGCCCGGAAGAGCGAGAGCGCTCTGAAGCAGCAGCGCGACCGCGACGAGCGTCGGCACGTCAGCGAGGCACGGCGGCCAGCCCGGCCGTGCGCGCGCTGACAGTCCGCGCCAGCTCTCGCAACGCCACGCCGGCCGGGGACTCGGGCTGTCTCACGACGATCGGCTCGCCGCGATCGGCGAGCTCCGCCATGCCCGCCTGCAGCGGAATCTGCCCCAGCAACGGGACGCCGAGCTCCGCCGCCAGCCGGCTGCCGCCGCCCGCCAGGAAGATTTCCGACCGCTGGTGACAATCGGGGCAGACGAAATAGCTCATGTTCTCGACGATTCCAACCACACTCACCCCGACCCGCTCGAACATTTTCGCGCCGCGGAGCGAATCGCCGACCGCCATCTCTTGCGGCGTGGTCACGATGATCGCGCCGTGCAGGCGCACAATCTGGGTGAGCGAGAGCTGCGCGTCACCGGTGCCGGGCGGGAGATCGACCAGAAAGTAGTCCAGCTCCCCCCAGGCCACGTCGCGAATGAATTGCGTGATGATCTTCATGATGATGGGCCCGCGCCAGATCGCGGGCGCGTCACGCTCCACGATGAACCCGAGGGACATGAGCTTCACGCCGTGCGCCTCGAGCGGCTGGATCTTGCCGCCTTGGACTTCGGGCTTGGCATTTGCGCCGAACATGCGCGGGATGTTGGGCCCGTAGATATCGGCGTCCATAAGGGCCACGCGGTGCCCGTCGCGCGCCAGCGCGGCGGCGAGATTTGCCGCCACGGTGGACTTGCCGACCCCGCCCTTGCCGCTCGAGATCGCCAGCACCTTGCCGAGGGACGGCATCTCGTCGGGCGTGGGCGGAGGGGGGGGCGTCGGAGCGGCGGGGCGGGCGGACGGTCCGTCTGCGGGGGCCTGGCGTCCCCCAGCCCCGGCCGAGTCTACGACGTTCATCTGCACGCCACTCACGCCCGGCACGGCCGCGGCGGCTTTGCGCGCTTGCCGCGCTAACGAGCCGGGATCCTCTCTGGTGAGCACGAACGTGAACGTAACGGCCCCGGAGGGATCGATTGTGACATCGCGCACCATTCCGGCGGACACGATGTCACGCCCGTGGCGCGGGTTGGTGACTGCGGCTAGCGCCTGCTCGACCTGGGCCTTGAGATCGGTCGTGCTCACGAGGTTTGGCTCCCCCCCCCGCCCCCCCCGTTTGTGAGAAAACGGCGGGCCGCGTTCAGTACCTGCTCTTCGACATCAGCCATCGTGCCCGGCAGCGACGCACCCGCCGCGCGGAGGTGACCACCGCCGCCGAACTGGTGTGCCAGTGCCGCGACGTCCACCGCGCCCATCGAGCGGAACGAGACCTTGATGCGGCCGTTGCCGATATGCCGGAACAGTAACGCCATCCGGACGCCCGCGATCGAGCGGGGAAATTCCACGATGCCATCGAGATCATCGGGCGTCACGTCGTGACGGCGCAACGCGTCGGCGGGCACGCTGACCCACGCCAAGCCGACGTCGGGCTCCACGACCAGCGTCTGCAGCACTTCGGCGAGCAGGCGCACGCGCCCTTCCGGCGCGCTGGCGTATACCGACGCATAGATCGCCTCGGGATCGACGCCGCGCTCGAGCAGCGCGGCCGCGACGCGCAGCGCGCGAGCGGTGGTATTCGAGAACCGGAATCCACCGGTATCGGTCAGCAATCCGACGTACAGCGCTTGCGCGACTTCGGGCGTGAGCGGCCATTCCGCTACCGAGGCGAGATCGAACACCAGCTCGGCCGTGGCGGTGGCGTCGGGTGCTATGAGGGAGGGCCCGGCCGGCAGCTTGACCGGGCTGACGTGATGATCGATGCACACGAACGGCGGCTGCCGCTTGCTGATGACGGAGGCCAGACTGCCCAGCCGGCTGAGGTCGCCGATGTCAAGGGATGCGACGACGTCGGCGCGCTCGATCTCACGCGCCGCGCGGTCGCTCGCATCTGCTCCTGCGGGAATCAGGAACTGAAAGCGATCGGGAATGGCGGTGGGATTGGCGATACTGACCGAAATCCCGCGGTCGCGCAGCAGGTACCACAGCCCGATTTCGCTCCCGATTCCATCACCGTCGGCGTTCACGTGCGTCGTCAGCACGACGTGTCGGGCGCTAGTGAGCGCGGCCGCCACGTCGCGCGCCGCCTGCGCGCGGGCGGGCGGAACGGGAACGCCGTTCGAATTCATCTTGAAAAGATAATCGCCTTCTCCTCGCGGCCTGCCGTAACCAGACCTTTGATCTAACTCTTTTGGTCGGGTTACGGCAGGCGCGAGTGCGCTACTGGCGACGTGGCGGGACCGGAGGGGTGGGGGCCCCCGGGGCCTGCGCGCGACCGCCGGTACTTCCCGCCGCCAACCGCGAGTGGCGCACACCGTAGAGGAAGTACACGAAGAGACCGATCACGAACCAGATGCCCAGCCGTGCCCACGTGCGGCCGCTCAGGCTCACCATCAGGTAGAGCGCAGACAACGCTCCCAGCGGCGCGACCAGCCACACCGCCGGCGTTCGGAACACACGCGGCAGGTTAGGCTCGCGCTGCCGGAGGACGAGAATCCCGACCGACACGATTACGAAGGCGAGTAGCGTCCCGATCGACACGAGGCTCGCGGCGTCACGGATCGGCAGAATCGCCGAGAAAAACGCCACCACAACGCCGGTCACGATCGACGTGATGTACGGCGTCTGGAATCTCGGGTGGACCCTGTTTATGAACGGGGGCAGCAGGCCGTCGCGCGACATCGAGTAGAAGACACGGGACTGCCCGAGCAGCATGACCAGAATCACGGATGAAAGTCCCGCGATGGCTCCGAGCTTGATCAACGTTGCCATCCAGCCCAGACCGGCGCGATCGGCAGCGACGGCGATCGGATCCGGCACGTTGAGATCGCGGAACGGCACGACGCCGGTCGCGATTCCGGACACAAGGATGTACAGCACCGTGCAGATCAGCAGCGATCCGATGATGCCGATCGGCATGTCGTGCTGAGGATTCTTCGCTTCTTGGGCGGCCGTGCTGACGGCGTCAAATCCGATGTAGGCAAAGAACACGATTCCGGCGCCCGCCATGACGCCGTTCCACCCGAACTTGCTACCGCCCTCCGACGGCGGGATGAACGGGTGCCAGTTCGCGGTGTTGATCGCGTGCGCCGCTGCAATGATGAAGAGAATGACCACCGCTCCCTTGATGAACACGATGACGTTATTGACGTTCGCCGACTCTTTGATCCCGATCACCAGCAGCGTGGTCACGATGGCGATGATGATGACGGCAGGCAGATTGAAGACGGCGGTCACTTGCGTACCGTCCGCGCAGGCGGCGAGGGTGCCGCGGGCCGCCGACCATGCACACGGCAGGTTGATCCCGACGTCGTGCAGGAACGACACCACGTAACCCGACCACCCGATCGCGACGGTCACGGCGCCGAGTGCATACTCGAGTACCAGATCCCAGCCGATGACCCACGCGACAAACTCTCCCAATGTCGCGTAGCCGTAGGTGTAGGCACTTCCGGCCATCGGCACGAGCGAGGCGAACTCCGAATAGCAGAGCGCGGCGAAGATGGAGGCTACGCCGGCAAGCGCGAAGGACAGCACGACCGCCGGACCGGAGTTCAACGCGGCGACCGTTCCGGTGAGCACAAAGATGCCGGTTCCGATGATCGCGCCGATGCCCAGCAGCGTGAGGTTCAACGCCCCCAGGGCTCGCTTGAGGCTGTGATCGCTGAGCGCTTCCGTCTGCAAGTCGGTGACGCTTTTCCGGCGAAACAGATTCATGCGAACTCCGTTCGAAAGGTGACGATTCGACGGCGGGGACCGCCCCAAGGTTCGCCGGGGCCGGCGATCTGTCAATAGAGGAAGGCGGTCAGTAGGAAAGTCTTACACGCACCGTCCAGGAATGGGGGAGCGGGACCGTGGCGAAGTCGCCGACCATCATCGGCGTCCCCGCGCTCCGGCCGAAGCTGCCCGTTTCCGGATCGGCCCCGGAGTAGCTGGTCCAGGTCGCCAGGTCGCGGCCACCGAACATGAAGCTGGCCGCGCGCGCGCCGAAATGCGCCGCGAGACGCTCGGGAACGTCGAATACGATGGCGAGCTCGCGCAGCTTCAGGTAGTCGGCATTCTCGAAGTAGGCTGGCGGGTCGGTGTACGCGGCGATGGCATTGGCCTGCCGCGAAAGCGGCGTCGTGGGATCGTAGCGATCGCGGCAGACGGCATACCCGCACCGCAGCTGCGCGGTCTGATTGAATAGGGTCTGCCCCGCGCGATAGTCGAGCGTGGCCGAGACATGCCACCGCTGTCCCACCCGCCACGACGAAGTCAACACCGCGCCTTGCGTCGGATAAGGCGTTCCCACCCAGACCTGTGACGTCGCGTACGAGATCTCGTTTGCCCCGATAATTCCGTCGCTGTTGCTGTCAGCAAACGCGATCGGCCAGGCCCAGTACCCGCCGGCGGGGTAGCCGGCCAGCTCGCGCTGCCCGGTATAGCCGATACCGCTCACCGCGATGGTGGTTGGACTGCCCCGGACGATACGATTCCGGTTTCCCCACAGCGAGAGCTGCGTCGTCCATCCCCAGCCCGGCCGATCGATCAAGTTTGCCGACAGTGCGGCGGTCACGCCGCGATTTCTGATGACCGCGCCCGGGGCGTAGACGAATGACGGGCCGCCGCTCGGGAGCGAGACGCCGAAGTACTGAAGAGCCTGCGACCGCAGATCGTAGAACGACACGTTCGCGTGCCACCGACCCGACAGTCCGGCGGCATCCGCGCCAACCTGCCACTCACGCGTGCGATCGGGCTTGAGTGGCGCGGGTGTGGGCTGGAATGGCGCGACAAACACGACCTGGAGATTCTGCGGAAAGGCGTGACTCGCCTTTCCATAGGCGCCACGAATCGCCAGCCTGCTGAGCGCGCCTGGCCGCTCGGTTCTGAGGATCCAGTCGACGGCGAGACTGGGGTTCGTCTGATCTCCTGGGGAATACTCGTGGAGATCGTCATGGCGCAGCGTGCCGGTCACGAAGAACCGGTCGCGAATGCCCACCCGCTCGACGCCGTATACGCTGAACCAGCGCCGGTGCAGCCGCGACTGTTGCGACGTATACCCGCCACCGGACCCCTGAAAGAATGCCGCATTCTCACGGTTCTGCAGGCGCTCGACTCCAATGGCCGAGGTGAGCCGCATCCCGCTGGAGATCCGATTCGCCGCCGTCAGTTTCAGCGCGAACGTCCGGTCTCGCACGACACGATCGCCGGTGGTCAGGAGCGTGGACACGAGGTTCCGCTCGTGTTGCCCGATGTCATCGATTCCGAACGTCCCCTGGATCGCGAGCCAGCGCAGAGGCGTGGCGAGGATCTGCACATTGGCGAGGGTGCGATCGAGCTTCTGCGTCCCCGGACTCTGAAACGCCTGACCCCAGCTGAACCCGGTCGAGTCGCTCGGCCCCATCAGCGCGGCCAGCACGGGCTCGTAGATGGGAAGCCGCAGGTTGCTGGAAATCTGCGTCGCGCTCGTGCCGATTTCGACGTCGCGCCAGGGATGCAGCGTGGCGCCTCCGCCGACATTCCAGCGGTGGTAATCGTCGGACCACGTCACGGCTGGGACGTCGTAGGCGGCCGCGTCGGCGTCGAGATTGCCGGACAGCCGGAACGCACCCCAGCGCGGTCCGCCGGCGGCACTCAGGCTGAGCTGCCGGCGCGGCGCGGCACCGAACGGATTCCGGGCGACCAGCGGATTGAACGACTGCAGGCCGTCCTGCACGCATTGCCCCGCGGCCTGGACCACGAGGCTACACCTGCCGGTCCGCAGCAGACTGTCGGGGTTATCGAGATCGACGCCGCCATAGTTCGCCGGCCAGCGCTCGGGAATAGCTCGCATGGCGCCCTCGGCAAACCCCTGGACGCGGATCGCGCCGGTGCGCGCGGCTTTGGAGTGGATGAGGATGACGCCCGCCGCGGCCCCGGGGCCGTAAATCGCCGTCGCGGCCGGTCCCTCGAGCACCTCGATCGACTGCACGTCTTCGATCGGGATATCGTCGAGACGTGAGGGGCCGGGGCCTCCGACGGTAAGCTGCGAGTCGTCCTCGTGTGCGTCGATGCGGATGCCGTCGAGCAGGATCAGCGGCGGGAGATCGGAAATGAGGGAGCGGACTCCCGCAAAGCGGACCTGCGAGCCGCCACCGTTCAAGCCGCCGCCGGGAATCACGAGCAGGCCCGGCACCTGGCTCGTGAGCACGTCGCTGAGCGTGCGCGCCGCGCCGTTTTTGGTCAGCGCGTCGACGTCGATGGTATAGCGGTCGGAGAGAGGGGCGAACGCAGGCGGCGGATACGAGCTGTCAGCCTGCTGTTGCGCAAGCAGCAGCCCCGGTGCGGCCAGCAGCACGACGAGACTACAGACTGTAGTTCGGGGCTTCTCGCGTGATGACGACGTCGTGTGGATGAGATTCACGCAGCCCCGCGGTCGTGATCCGGATGAATTCGGTTTCCGTGCGCAGCGCAGCCATATCACATACCCCGCAATACCCCATTCCGCTCCGCAGCCCCCCGACCATCTGGAAGATCACGTCGGCCACCGGACCCCGGTACGGCACCCGTCCTTCGATTCCCTCGGGCACCAGCTTCTGCAGCGAGACCTCGCCCTCTTGGAAATAGCGATCCGCCGAACCCTCTTCCATCGCGGACAGACTGCCCATGCCGCGGATCACCTTGAAGCGCCGTCCTTCGAGGAGGAACGATTCGCCGGGGCTCTCTTCCGTCCCCGCCAGCATCGAGCCCATCATCACGCTCGCGGCGCCGGCCGCCAGCGCCTTCACCGCATCGCCAGAGTACTTGATCCCGCCGTCGGCGATGACCGGGATGTCTCCGGCCCCGCGGACGGCGTCGACGATGGCTGTGATCTGCGGCACCCCGATGCCGGTGACGACGCGCGTCGTACAAATCGATCCCGGTCCGACGCCCACCTTGACGGCGTCCACGCCGCGCTCGACGAGTGCGCGCGCCCCTGATTCGGTCGCGATGTTGCCCGCGACGAGCTGTGCATCGGGAAACGCTTCGCGCAAACAGGCGACCGTGTCGAGCACGCCCTGGCTGTGCCCGTGCGCGGAATCCACGACGATGACGTCGCAACCGGCGTCGCGCAGCGCCTGAGCGCGCGCGCGCGCGTCCGGCGCCCCACCGACGGCTGCGGCGACGCGCAGCCGGCCGTGCTGATCCTTGTTGGCGGCGGGGTACTGCCGCCGCTTGAAAATGTCCTTGATGGTGATGAGGCCCTTCAATAATCCCTGCTTGTCCACGACGGGCAGCTTTTCGATCCGGTGCTTCGCGAGCAGGCGCTCCGCGTCATCGAGCGTCGTGCCGACCGGTGCCGTGATCAGCTTTTCCTTCGTCATGACGTCGCGAATCGGCCGGTCGAGCTCGCGCTCGAACTGGAGATCGCGATTCGTGATGATGCCGACCAGCTTCCCTGCTCCATCGACGATCGGCACCCCTGAGATCTTGAAGCGCATCATCAACTGTTGCGCTTCGCGCAGCGGGCGGTCCGGTCCCAGCGTGATCGGGTTCATGATCATGCCCGATTCGCTGCGCTTGACGCGGTCCACCTCGGCCGCCTGGCGGTCGACCGGCATGTTCTTATGGATTACGCCGATCCCGCCCAGACGCGCCATGGCCATCGCCATCTCCGCCTCGGTCACGGTATCCATTGCGGCGGAGACGATCGGAATGTTGAGCGGTATCGCGCGAGTGAAGCGGCTGGCGACCTGGACGTTGCGGGGATGCACCGTCGAATGACGGGGCACGAGCAGGACGTCGTCAAACGTGAGGGCGACGTCGGGTCGGAAGGTTCCCATGGCGGAAGTTACTGGGACGTCTTGGTTTCCTCAACCGGCTGTTCGGGTTGGTTCTTGCGCGTCGCCTCCTCGACCGCGGCCTTCCCCGCCGCCGCGAGGCCTTCAAAGAACTTCCCGGCCTTCCCCACGGCGTCCATCGTCCCCCGAATGATGGTGACGGGCACCCGGCCGGCGCGCATTGTGTCCTCGAGCGTCTCGGCCACCTTCTGGAACGCCGGCGCACCCGCCGAGCGTTGCGAGTATTTCGACTCCAGGAACTCGATGTAGTCGAGCACCTGATACGCCTGCTCGTCCAGCATGACGTCGAGTTTGCGGCGAATGCGCTCGTTCAGGATATCGTTCATGGCGTTCCAGCTCCTCCTCCGCCTTCGAGCGAAATCAGGTCTACAACGGGGTTGCCCAGGTACCGGCTGCGACCGTTCCGCACGCGTGCGATTATCTGCATCGGAGTAAGCGGTGTCAGGGCCCGGAACGCCGGGAGCTTGGTCTCCGGCACCACGATGTACACGAAACCACGTTCCGGGAGGGGCCCGCGCGCCAGTACGTAGGACGCGCCTTTCGGAATGTCGGGCCGCAAGTCGTCGGCTTTCTGAATCGCGATGAATTCCAGATTCCAGCGCAGCACCTGGCCGACGTAACGCTGCGGCTCGGCGCGCAGCTCGGCGGCGGTGACGCCGACCAGCACACCGGCAGGCGCGGCCTGGAGATCACCACCCTTCACCCAGCCTTCGAACTGCACGCGCGTCCATTCGCCGTTGCGGCTGAGGACCCGCAGCGGCGTCTCGGTCGCGATGGTACCGGCTTCCGGACCATCGGGGGCGCGATAGAGCGTCGTCATACGCACGGGTTGGGCGCGCGTTGAGTCCACGCGCATGCTGTCGGTGGCGGCGCGTGGCCCCGGCGTTGGTCTAGCCGTGCCAGTGTCCGCGGGGCTCTCGCTCGAGTCTACTGTCCGCGTCACCACGACGTCGGCCATGGGGGCGAGGGCGCTGCGCTGCACCCAGCCGTCGCGTGTCACGTGCACCCAGCGTCCGCTGCTGTCCGGTGACGCGCGTTTCAGTCCAAACCCCTGCGCGAGCTCGGCGACCAACGGGCCGGCGGGCGCCGCGCGCAAGTTTTCGTTCGGTGTGCGCGTGACGATCAGATCGAAGTCGGGGCGATCGCTGCGACCGACGGACGTCCCGAAGATCCACCCTGCAAGCGTGACCTGAATCCAGTCGTTGCGGGTTGCGCCTCCACCCGTCAAAATCGCGCCATGCGCGATGCGCGCGATGCGGTGGCCCGCGACGTCCTGATAGAACCAGGCGTTGTCGGCAGTCACGCGATAGCGGCCGCCAACCTGGACAGCGGCGGCCTCCGCGCGCCCGACGGGCGTGACAAGGCCAAGAACCGCTAGTAGGCTCGGAACGATCCGGCTAACTTGCATCCCCCTCAATATGACAACGACCCGTGGCACGCGCACCCCAGTCATCCTCATCGTGCTCGACGGCTGGGGCTTTCGTCCCGGCCGCGAGGGCAACGCGATCGAGCTCGGCAGCACGCCGGTGTGGCACAAGCTGTGGCAGCGCCCGGCTCGCACCCTGCTTGAAGCGTCCGGCCTCGCCGTCGGATTGCCCGACGAACAAATCGGGAACAGCGAAGTGGGTCACCTGAACCTCGGCGCGGGCCGGGTCGTGCCGCAGGACATCGTGCGTATTTCACAGTCGATCGAGTCTGGTGAGTTCTTTCGCATCCCCGCTCTCGTGCAACTGGCGGAAGACACACGTCGGCACGACGGCACGTTGCACGTGATGGGGCTGATCGGCACGGGCGGCGTACATGCGCTCGACAAGCACCTGCTCGCGGCCGTCGAACTGGGCCGCCGGGCTGGCGTCCCCATCGCGATTCACGCGTGGCTCGATGGGCGCGATACACCGCCGAAGTCGGCGCTCGGGTTCATGGAACAGCTGTTACAGGCCATCGGCCGCCCCCCGTCAGGCCGACCGACCGTCAGCACCGTGATCGGTCGCTACTACGCCATGGACCGCGACAAGCGCTGGGATCGCACCAAGCTGGCCTACGACGCCATGGTCAAAGGCGTCGGGATCCCGGCCCCCGACCCAATCACCGCGATCAAGCAGGCGTACGAAGCCGGCGAGACCGACGAGTTCGTCAAACCGCGCGTCATCAGCGGCGCCCCCCTGATCACGGAGGGCGACGGCATCTTCTGCTTCAACTATAGAGCCGATCGCATGCGCCAGATCGTGCGCGCCCTCGCCGTGCCGGACTTCGACGGCTTCGACGCGAAGGGCCGTCCGAGGGTGCGGCTGGTGACGATGACGCGTTACGACGAGACGCTGCCCTTTCCCGCCGCCTTCGAGCCGATCGTGCTGTCACGCATCGTCGCGGAGGTACTCTCTGACCACGGCAAGACGATGTTCCGTACTGCGGAGACTGAGAAATACGCTCACGTCACATACTTCTTTAATGGCGGATACGAGCCGCCCTACAGGGGCGAAGAGCGGCTGCTCGTGCCGTCACAAAAGGTCGCGACCTATGATCTCATGCCGGAGATGAGTGCTCCAGGCGTCACCGACGTGCTCTGCAAAGCGATCACCGCGAAGCAGCACGACTTCATCCTCTGCAACTACGCCAACGGCGACATGGTCGGACATTCCGGAGTGCTAGCGGCGGCCGTCAAGGCGGTCGAGGCCGTTGACCAATGCCTTGCGCGGGTCCTGACGACCGCCGAAGCGGCGAACGCGACGGTGTTGGTGACGGCGGATCATGGCAACTGCGAGCTGATGATCGACCCCGCGACGGGTGGCCCGCACACCGCGCACACGACGAATCCGGTGCCCTTCGTCATGGTCGGAGCAGGTGCCGGCACGCAACCGCTACGGGCCGGTGGCTCGCTTCGCGACGTCGGACCAACGATCTTGCAGCTCATGGGTATTGAGCCGCCGAAGAACATGACCGGACGTGATTTAAGGGAGAACGACTGATGCGGCGAATGATCGTCGGAATGTTTCTGTCCAGCATGCCAACATTCCAACTGTGCGCACAGGTTGGCCACAACCCCGGGACCTCCCCCTATCACGACATCGCGCTGCACGCCGGGCCGATGTTCTTCGTGGGTCACCTCGGTGCGGATCGCGGCAAGGTGCAAGCCGGTACGAGTAACGCGCTCACGTTCGGCGCGCGCTGGGAAATCCCCGCCGGCCACGCACTGCAGTTCCAGTTCACGGGCGCCTACCTGCGCGGCGACCGCTTCATCATCAACCCGCACGCCGACTCGAATTCCACAGCGCGGCGGACGGGGCCGGTGAAATCCGACCTGGCGCAGGCGGAGATCGGCATGCTGCTCCGGCTGACCGGTGGAAAGACCTGGCGCGGCTTCGCGCCGTACGTGGGCACCGGTCTCGGTCTGGTCTTCGACTTGAATTCGCCGGGCGACACGACGGGCAGCCTTTATCGGTTCGGCAGCAAGTTCACACTCGCGTTCGCTTCTGGTGTGCGGTGGTATCCGGCACGGCGTGTGGCGTTCAATGCCGATGTGCGGGCGCTGTTCTGGCGCCTCAAGTATCCGGTGTCGTTTCACACGCCGCTGGCGCCCGACGGCTCGCGCGTGCTCCCGCTGACCGACAAACTCACCGACTGGACGTTGCATCCCTGGATCACCCTCGGCCTCGGATGGACTTTCTAGCCGAGGGAGTGCGGCGCGCGTGGGGGCTCCTGATGGCGGGTGATTCCGACGTTTTCGGAATCGCGCTGCTGACGCTCAAAGTTGCCCTCGTCGCGACCGTAGTCGCCTGCACCGTCGGACTGCCGCTCGGGTACTTCCTGGCGACGCGCCGCTTCTGGGGCCGGCGCGCCGCGCTCACCATGGTCAATACGGCCCTCGCCTTCCCGACCGTCGTCGTCGGCTTGCTGCTCTACGGGCTGTTGTCGCGGCGCGGGCCGCTGGGAGGTCTTGGCTGGCTGTACACCTGGCAGGCCATCGTGGCCGGCGACGTGCTGCTCGCCTTGCCGATCGCCGCGGCCCTGTCCGCCGCCGCGGTACAAGGCGTCGATCCCCGCGTGCGGCGCACCGCGGAAACGCTTGGCGCCGGGCCCTGGCGCACAGCCTGGACCGTCGCGCGTGAAGCGCGCTTTGCGCTCGCCGCCGTCATCACCGCCGCCTTTGGCCAGGTCGTTGCGGAAGTCGGGGCCGCGATGATCCTCGGCGGCAACATCCGTGGTTCCACCCGCACGCTGACCACGGCCGTGGCGCTGTACACGTCGCAGGGTGACTTCGGGACGGCGCTGGCGCTGGGGCTCGTGCTGGTGATCCTGGCGCTCGTCATCAACATCGCGCTACAGGTCCTGCAAGGGCGTGGCAGTGGTTGAGCTGCGCTCGGTGCGGCACCGTTACGGGGGACGCGTGGTGCTCGATTTCGAGCACTTCGCCCTGCCGCCGACCGCGATGGTAGCGGTGGTTGGCCACAACGGCTCCGGAAAGAGCACGCTGCTGCGGCTGCTGGCCCTCCTGGAACGTCCGACGGAAGGATCCGTGCTCTGGAACGGCGCGGTCGTCCCTCGGCGTCCCGGTGCGTCCCTGCGTCGTCGCGTGACACTCGTCGAGCAGCGACCGGTGCTGCTGCGCGGGACGGTGCGTGATAACCTGGTCTACGGTCTCAAGGTGCGAGGTTTCGGACGTACAGCCGTTACCGGGATAATCGGCGACGTCGTGGATAGGCTGGGACTCGCCCCCTTGCTGGGCCGCCGCCGCCACGAGCTGTCCGAAGGTGAGGTCCAGCGGGTCGCCGTCGGGCGCGCGCTCGCCTTGAGAACGGACGTGCTGCTGCTCGATGAGCCGGCGAGCTCGGCGGACAGCGCTGCCGCGGGCGCCCTCTACCGCGCGCTCGCGGCCGAGCGCGCCGCTCGTCCCTTTGCGGTGTGCATCGCCTCCCATCAACTCGAAGATGCCTATCGCTGGGCCGACGATATTCGCGCGCTCGCGGATGGTCGCCTGTCGCCCGTGACGCCGGAAAATCTGTTTCGCGTCGAGCTGCCGGCGGGCGATGGCGTGAAGCACGTACACGTCGGCGGCATCGAAATCGTGCTGATCACCGAGCGCGCTGGTCCGGCGGTGCTCGCGATCCCCCCGACCGACATCTTCGTGAGTCGGGAGCCGCTCGCCTCGTCGGCCCGCAACGTGTTCAAGGGTCGAGTGGTCGGCATGGCGATCGAGCGGCGCGGCGCGGGCGTGCACGTCCGAGCCGACATGGGCGGGGGCGAGGTCGAGCTTGTGGCCGCCGTGACGGCGGAGGCCGCGCGGGATCTGGCGCTCGCGCCAGGCGGGAACGTCGTCTTCTCTTTCAAGGCCACCGCGGTCCGGGTATTCTAGAGGATGCCGACAGCGTATCTCACGCGGGTCGTCGAGTTCACCGCCACGCATCGTTTCCCCAGCACGCCCGAGTTCGCGGGCGCGACCGACGATCACAGTCATCAATACAAATGCGCGGTGACGGTGAAGGGCGTGTTCGATCCGGCATGCAGTGGGGTCATGAGCCTGCCGGCGCTCAAGGCGTTGCTGCAGCGTGAGGTCGTGGCGCGTTTCGACGGGCGACACATCAACAAAGACATCGCCCCGTTCGCCGCCGGCACCTGGGTCGCGACCGGAGAGGCGCTGGCGGTTCACGTCTGGGAACGTCTCGCAGGCGCGTTGCCGGCGGGCGTGATCCTGCACTGCGTGCGCATCGAGGAGAGTCCCCATCTCTACTCCGAATACCGCGGCGAATCGTAAACCGGGCGATCGCTCGGGCCGCATGCGCGCCGACTCCGCTGTGGTCGAGGAGTGGCCCGTGTGGCTGGAGGTGAACGGCGAGCCAGCCGTCACCTGGATGTGCACGCCCGACCAGCTCGAGGAGCTCGCGGTCGGCTGGCTGCACGGCGAGGGCTACATCGCGTCGCTCGACGATCTGGTGCAACTGCGTCCCTGTGCGCCCGACCTCGGCTTTTGGGCCGACGTGAAACCCGAGCGTCTCGCTCAGGTGAAAGGCGAGAATCGCAAACGGGTGCTCGCCTCGGGCTGCGGTGCGGTCGCCACGATGCTCGCTGACCCTGAGGCGATGAGTCGCAGCGCTCCGCTGCGCGGCGAGCCGCCCGCGCCGGAAACGTTACGCGCGCTATTCAAGCAGTTGTTCGCCTCGGGCGCTCGTTACAACGAAACGGGCGGTATCCATGCCGCCGCATTGACCGACAGCACGACGCTGCTCTTCCATGCCGAAGACATCGGCCGGCACAACGCGGTGGACAAGGTCATCGGCGGTGCGGTGCTCGCGCGGACGCCGATTACGGGTCGCGGGCTGCTCGTCACGGGCCGCATTTCCGCGGAGCTGGCGTTCAAGGCGGCGCGCGCGGGACTCGCCTGGGTGGCGACGCCCAGCGTGCCGTCCACACTCGCGGTCACGATCGCCGAGCGCTCCGGAATGGTCCTCGTCGGCCGCGCGGTCAGTGGCACACCGCACGTGCACAAACGCGAGGGATGACGCCGCCCGAGGCGGAGACCCTCCGCGCCCTGCTCCGGGGCGCGCGCACGATCGCGGTCGTGGGACTTTCCCCCAACCCGATGCGGCCCAGCAATTCCGTCGCCCGCTATTTACGGCGATCCGGTTACAAGATCGTACCGGTCAATCCGGGTCACGGCGAAATCCTCGACGAGAAGAGCTATCGAACGCTCACCGAGGCCGCACGCGACTACGCGATTGACATCGTGGACGTATTTCGGCGCAGCGAGCATGTCGGAGCGATCGTCGATGAAGCCATCGCGCTGCGGCCGCCGCCCCAGATGATCTGGCTGCAGCTCGGTGTGGTGGACGCGGCCGCCGGGCGGCGTGCCGAGGCGGCGGGGATCGCCTTCGTAATGGATCACTGCCTCGCCATCGAACACGATCATCTCAAAGTCTAGAATGCGAGGCGCGGTGCTCGCCGGAGGCGGCGCCCGTCGCTACGGTGGATTGCCGAAGGGTTTGCTGACGGTCGGCGGTGGCCGCATTCTCGATCACGTCGCCGGTGCCGTACAGACCGTAACGGCTGCACCTCCACTGTTGATCGCCAATGCACCCGACGCCGCATCGTGGCGCCCGGACTTGCGGACGATTCCCGACAGCCGGCCGGGCTTCGGCAGTCTAGGCGGGATCTACACGGCGGTGACCGCTGGTCCCGAGCCGGTGCTCTGCGTCGCGTGGGACATGCCGTTCGTTCCGGAGGCGTTGCTCAGCGCGCTCGTCGCCGGCGCCGCCAGCGGTGGCTATGATGCCTTTCTTCCCGAGAGCTCCGGCCGGCGTGGCCTGGAGCCGCTCTGCGCCGTCTACGGACCCGCGTGCGCCCCCGCGATCGCGCGGCGGCTGGACAGTGGCGACTTGCAGGCCATCTCCTTCCACGCCGACGTGCGGGTCGGTATCCTCTCCCTCGCGGAGGTCAAGGCGTTCGGCGATCCCGACGAGCTGTTCTTCAACGTGAACACGCCCGCAGACCTCGCGCGCGCGGAGGCGCTATCCCGGCGACACGGATGATCTCGATCATCGGGCTCAAGAACGCGGGCAAGACGTCGTTCCTCGTCGCGCTCGCAGCCGAGCTGGTGCGCCGCAAGCTACGTGTGATGACCATCAAGCACGGCTCGCATCCCGCCGACATGGATCAAAAGGGCAAGGACACCTGGCGGCATTGGCATGAGGGAAAGGCGGAGCGCGTGCTGATCGAAGCACCCGGACAACGCGTGCTGTTCGAGCACACGGAGCAAGACGCCGATCCCATCACGCTCGCGCGGCGCTACCTGAGCGGCGCCGACATCGTGCTGGTCGAAGGATACAAACGCGCGCCGCTGCCGAAGATCGAGGTGTATCGCAAAGTGGCCGGTCCCAAGCCGGTATTCGATCCCGCGGTGCATGATCCGGCCGACTGGATCGCCATGGTGACGGACGATCGCGAGCTGCGGGCACCCTTCCCGGTGTTTCGCTTCAGCGACACGGCGTGGCTCGTCACGATCGCGAATCTCGCTTGGGACCAAGCCAAGATTCTCCCGCCATGACTCCCGCCGAAGCCGCGCGGATCATCATCAGCGATGTCCGGCCCCTTCCTGCCGAGCGCCGGCCGTTGCGCGAGGCGCTGGACCTGGTGCTCGCCGAAGACGTCGTCAGTCCGATCGACCTGCCGCCGTGGGACAACTCGGCGATGGATGGCTATGCAGTGCGCAGCCAGGACTTGCGCGAGAGCGGCGTAACGGAGCTCGCCGTCATCGAGACCGTGGCGGCCGGCCAGTTTCCCGACAAGTCCCTCGGACAGGCGCAAGCAATCCGGATCTTCACCGGCGCGCCGCTGCCGCAGGGCGCCGACACGGTAATCCGCCAGGAAGACACCACGCAGTCAACCAACGGGACCGTCAGGATCAGCAATACGCGGGACGCGAAGAAAAACATCCGGCGGCGCGGCGAGGACATTCGAAAGGGGGCCGTCGTTCTCACCGCAAGCACGGCGCTTGGTCCGGCACAGCTCGGCGTGCTCGCCTCGATCGCGCACGACCGGCCGCTCGTGCACCGTGTGCCGCAGGTGGCATTCATGGGGTCGGGTGACGAGATCGTCGATCTGGACCGGCGGGATGAGATTCTCGCCGGCAAGAAGATCGCGACCTCCAACTCCTACACGCTCGATGCTCTGATTCGCCGTTCGTCAGCCGTCCCGGTCAACCTCGGCGTGGCACGCGACACGAGGGAGAGCCTGCGCGAGCATCTGCGCGGCGCGGCGAACGCCGACTTGCTCGTGACCACCGCCGGCGTCAGCGTCGGGGAGCACGATCTCGTCCGCGACGTGCTGCAGGAATCCGGGGGGGAGCTGAAGCTGTGGCGGATCGCCATGCGGCCGGGGGCGCCCGTGGGATTCGGGCTGCTGAACGGGATTCCCTGGATCGGGCTGCCCGGCAATCCGGTCAGCACCATGGTAACCTTCGAGCTGTTCGTGCGACCCGTCATCCGTCGCCTGCAGGGGCATGCCCTGCCCTTTCGCAGAACGGTGCCGGTCACTACCCGCGAACCTATCACGCTCGGGCCAAAACTGCGTCACTTCCTCCGCGCCATAGTGGAGGAAGGAGAGGCGCGTTTGACAGGCCCGCAGGGGTCTGGCATTCTCACCAGCATGACGCACGCGAACGCCCTGCTGATCGTCCCGGCCGAGATGTCCACGGTGCCCGTGGGGACCTCGCTCCAGGCGCTGATCCTCGACGACCCGCGTCACGTCGCGGAGCCTCCATACTGATGGCTGCTCTCCCGTCACCCGGCGTGCGCCAGGCGCTGCGCCTGGTCGGCTACGTGTTCCTTACGCTCCTCGTGTATTGGGTTAACGCTGTCACGCCTCCCGCGGCGCGGTTCGGCATCCTGTATACCATCCCGGTTCTGCTCGTCACCTGGACCGAGGGATTGGCCTGGGGAATCGTTTTTGCCGCCACCACCACGGTATTCCGCGAGGCGATCGCCTGGGTGCAGATGCCGGCGGACACGCCCATGCTGTGGCGCATTCTGAACGGGCTGGCCTATCTCGCCGTGCTCGGCGTCGCGATGGCGGGCCTGCAGTCGCTGCGGCGGAGCCAGGCGCAGCTCGCGCGCCTGGTCACCCAGGACCAGCTCACGAACGTCCTGAACGCGCGCGCCTTCGTCGACCGGCTGGGCCAGGAGCTCGATCGCAACCGCCGCTATCCGCGGCCCCTCGCGCTGCTGTACATGGATCTCGACAACTTCAAGGTGATCAACGACACGCACGGCCATCATACCGGCGACGCCGTGTTGCGGCTCGTCGCCGATGCGATGCGGTCGTCCGTGCGTCACGCCGACGTCGTCGGCAGACTCGGCGGCGACGAGTTCGCGGTGCTCATGCCCGAGACGGACGCCGCGCTTGCGGACGCGGCGGCGAAACGGCTGATCGCGGGACTCCGCAATGTGTTCAGGGGGACGCCGAATGTGACGGCAAGTATTGGCGTCGTGTCATGCACGGCCACGGATGCCAATACGGATGACCTAATTCGGCGGGCGGATCAGGCGATGTACGATGCGAAGAAGGCGGGTAAGGACCGGGTGGTACAGGTCGCGCTTTGATCCCGCTGCTCGTCGCGCTCGCCTGCGCGTCAGACTCTGCTCCCCAACTCTCATACACGCTCACCGTCCCGACCGATCGCTCCGCTTATTTGGTCGAGCTCCACATCACCAATCCTCCAAACCCCAGCCGTCTCGTCATTCCCGCGTGGGCTCCGGGCGCCTACCAGCTGATGAATTCGGGCACGAACATCGGCGATTTTGAGGCCGTCACGCGTGCCGCGGACCGCCTGCCGGTCCACCAGGATTCGCCGAACTCGTGGGTGATCGACACCCAGGGAACGCAACTCCTCACCGTCCGCTACACGGCCGGACTCCGCGATTCAGTCGCCTGGCGCCGGCCCAACAACCGCTGGTTTCTGCGTGCGACCTCCGGCATGGTGGATGGGCCGCGCACGTTCATGTATCTCGACGGCTTCAAGCAGCTGCCAGCGACGCTCGCCTTCCAGGTCCCGCCGGGATGGAGGATCGCGACCGGACTCACACCTACGACCCGCGACAGCATCACGTTCACGGCGCCCAACTATGATGTGCTCATCGACGCGCCGATCCTGCTCGGCGAGTTTCTCTCGTATGCGTTCAGGGCCGCGGGGACGCCACACCGCGCGGTCGTGGATCTCGGCGGTGCGCGCGCCGCCGCGCCCGCCGCATTCGTGAACATGCTGCGGCGCATTTCGACGACGGCGCTACTCATTTTCGGCGGCGCACCATATCGGGACTACACCTACATCTTTGTCGGCGGTCGCGGCGGCGGCCTCGAGCATCTGAATTCCACGACTATCGGGGTGACCACGGAGACGCTGGCGCGTAACCCACGCGGCGCGCAGACCGTCAGCGCGCACGAGTTCTTCCATGCCTGGAATGTGAAGCGCATCCGCCCCATTGAGCTCGGGCCGTTCAACTACGAACGTGAAGTGCGTACGGTCAACCTCTGGTGGAGCGAGGGCGTGACCGATTACTACGCCGATCTCATCCTGGCGCGGGCCGGGCTCAACACGCCCGCCGATTTCGCGCGCCGGCTCGCGAGGTCGATGGAGAACTTCCAAAATGATGCCGCGCGGATGGTGATCTCTCCGGAGCGGTCTTCCTGGACCACGTGGGATTCCCCCGCTGTGAACCAAGGTGCGTACATATCCTATTATCTCCAGGGTGAGCTGCTGGGTTTCCTCCTCGATCTCGCGATTCGTGACTCCACCGACAACACGCGATCGCTCGACGATGTCATGCGGTTTCTCATGCAGCACTACTCCGGCGACCACGGGTTCACACGTGACCAGCTCGTGGAGGCCGTACGCAGCGCGACGGGATGCGACTTTGCGGAGTTCTGGCGGCTGTACGTGAGCGGCACGTACGACATTCCGTGGAACAATTATCTGAAGGCGGCCGGCTGGCGGCTCGTCCTGACCAAGACGCCCGCCGTCGACGCACGGATCGGCTCGATTCCACCGGCCGTGCAGGGTGGCCGCTGGCGCGCGGTTGCGCCACTCGGTGCCGCGTGGCTGGCCGGCCTCCGCACCGGCGATGAGCTGGTGCGCATCAATCGACGCGACATCATCGATGGCACCGACGTCACGGCCGCCGTGCGGAGCATCCGGCCTGGCACCACCGTCATGGTCGAGGTCATGCGGAACAGCCAGCCAGTCACGATTCGCTTCCGCGCGAACACGTACGAGCGGGAGCGCGCGGCGCTGCGCGATCTGCCACTGCAAACCACGAAGATGCGGCGCATTCGCGCCGGGCTCACGGGAACGCCGTGAATCAGCGCGTGATGGAGCTGCTCCTCATCTTCACGTCGATCCTTTTCATCGTGGATCCGTTCGCCGTCATTCCGACGTTCCTCGCGATGACTGAGCGCGACGCGCCGGCGCAACGCCGGGTGCTCGCACGCCGCGGCGCGTGGACCTGCGCCATCACGCTGATCGCGTTCGCGCTGGGCGGTAGCCTCATCTTCAAGATCTTCGGGATCACCATCGGCGCGTTCAAGATCGCGGGTGGCGTGCTGATCGGACTCAACGCGCTCGACATGGTCCAAGCCCGGCGCAGCCAGCAACGGGAGACAGCGGTCGAGAAGGCCGAGGGCATCCAGAAGGAAGACATCGGCATCATGCCGCTCGGCCTGCCGATGCTGGCGGGCCCCGGGGCGATCTCGACCGTCATGGTCCTCGCGCTGGGGGCAAAGTCCGTGGCAGCGATGGCCGCGGTCTACATCTCAATTGTCCTCACCGCCTTGATCACGTTCCTGGTGCTCTCAGCCGCGTCGATGGTCGAGCGGCGCCTCGGGCAAACCGGCATGCGCATTCTGACCCGCCTCATGGGATTGGTCTTGTGTGCGATTGCCGCGCAGTTCATCATCGACGGCATCAAACTGAGCTTTCGGTGAGCTTCGGTGATTTTCAATCCGACGGGCTAGTCCCTCAGGTCGAGGAGGCCGCAACGCCAAATCCCTCAGAAGACTGATTGTGGCGTTATGGGCGTTGTCTATTGTTTTCGCGCTATGACTGTTTCCGTTTCTTGCGCGTGAGTCAGAAGATGGCCGATCCCCTTGTCAATACGTTGCTGATCGAAGCGCCCGCCAACCGGCACTTTGCGCAGCTGCACCGCGACCCGCAGGCCCTGGCCGATGCCGTCTCGGTTTACCTGGAGACCGGCCTGCGGCGCGCCAACGGAGTCGTGGTCATCGCCTCCCCCAAACACACCGACCTCTTTCTCGGACGGTTACGGGCCGACGATCTCGATCCCGGCGCTTTTCTCAAGTCTGGACAGCTCGAGCTGCACGACGCCGAGCTGACGCTGCGCAAATGCATGCGCAACGACATGCCGGACTGGGATGATTTTCGCCGGGCGATGGGCGCCATCTTCGAGCGAGTGCGGGCGTTCGGGCGCGGGACGACGCGAGCGTATGAGGAGATGGTAAGTCTGTTGTGGAAAGAAGGAAAACAGCTCGCCGCTATTCGCTTCGAGGAGTACTGGAACGAGCTTGCGCGTCTGTATCCGTTTTCGATGTTCTGCACCTACATGCTCGACGTGCATCGCGACCAGGCATATGCTGGACCCCTCGAGGAGATCGGCCGCACGCACTCCGAGATCCTGGCGAGCCCCGATGATGATCGGTTCCGCGTGGCGTTGGATGCGGCGAGCCGCGACGTGTTTGGCGTCCCGCTCTCGGAGATGGTCGGCTTCTCACGGCGTCGCGACAGTGGCGAGCAGCGCTTCCCCAGCGGGCAACGCACCATGCTGTGGGTCAAGCGCAACCTGCCTTCGGCGAGCGCAGCGGTGCTCGAGCGCGCGCGACACTACTACCAAGAATCGGTGTAAACGTGTGTAATGATGACAGCGCCCGCTGGTAGCAACCTTCTAACTGTCGCACCGACCGGCCATCATTTCGCGCAGTTTCACCGCGATACCGAAGGCCAGGATCGTCGTCGTGACACGCTGACCGAGTCGGCCCTCCTATTCGTCGAGGCGGGCTTGCGGCGCGGGGACAGCGTGGTGGTCATTGCGGGGGCGGATCAGCGGGACCGGCTGTTCGAGCGCCTGGCGGCAGGTGAGTTCCGCCCACAATCGCTGCGCGATCCGGGACAACTGTCCGTCGTGGATGCCGAGCAGATCACGGCACAATTCGTTGCCGGCGACCTGCCCGAATGGGCCCCGTTTCGGAGCGCGCTGGCGCCACTCCTGTCGCGCCTCCGGACCTCGGGTCGCGGCACTCGGGTCTACAGCGAGCTCGCGAATGCGTTATGGCAAGCGGGGAACACCGCTGCCGCGATCCAGATCGAGGAGTTCTGGAATGCATTGGCCCGCACCTACGCATTCTCGCTCTACTGTGGCTACACGATGGATACGCACTCCGAGCAGGCGTACGCGGGCCCGGTGGAGGAGTTAGGCCGCACCCACTCCGATATCCTGGCGACGCCGGAAGACGAGGAGTTCGGCATGGCCCTCGACCGGGCCAGCAAGGAGATTTTTGGGATTTCGCTCACGCAGATGGCGAGCGTCTCCCGACAGGAAGGGGCGCACCGCTTTCCGACCGGCCAACGGGCGATGCTGTGGGTGAAGCGCAATCTGCCGATGTCGAGCTCGCAGCTTGCGGAAAAGGCGCGGCAGTACTTCAGAGATAGCCGCGCACCGTAACGCTACATCCGTTTGTACTTCGGCCCGCTACCTCCCTCTCGCGGGGTCCAGCGCGGTCCCAGCACGTCGGTCGCCTTACAATCCACGCAATTCGGCGGATTGATGCGTAGCCCATTTTCCGTCGCCTCATAGACGCCGGCGGGGCAGACGTGAGCATAGAACCGCGCCACCTCGACGGGCACGTCTGGTTGCGCCATCAGGTGGCTGGGAATCGTATCGCGGGTTGCGTTCCCGGACTTGAACACCGCGTCCACCTTGCTGATGCCGTTGGACAGCGCGGCTGCGCCCGCCCCGGTGGCGGCACGGCGCGGGACCGCGGCATCGGCGTGCATCCGGTATCGCCCACCCGGGAATCGCCCGCCTGTCAGCGTCATCAGCGCAGCCTGGAATCCCCCCACATAAAACCCCCTCCTGAAGGCGAGTCGCATGTTGCGCGTGCGATGGAGGTCGGTCGCGATGTACGAAGCGTTTACGAGCCGGTCGTATGCTCCGAGCGGCGTGCCGTTCTTCAGATGCTGAAAGATGGCGCGCGCCGCGAAGATGCCCGACTGCATCGCGTAGTGAATCCCTTTGAGCGACGGCACGTCCACGAACCCCGCGGCATCGCCGAGGAGTACGACACCATCACCTGCGCGTCGCTGCGGGAGCGAGTAGAACCCGCCTTCGGGTATGGTCTTCGCGCCCCACTCGACCATTTCGCCGCCCGCCAGGAGCTCCTGGAGGAGCGGATGCCGCTTGAACCGCTGCAGCAGGACGTGCACGTCGAGCGCGGCATCGCGATAGTCGAGGCCCACCACGAGTCCCAGCGCGACGAGGTTCGGCTCGAGCGGGTACACGAAGCTCCCGCCGAACGCGTCGCGGGGCAGCGGCCAACCGAGCGTGTGGATCACGCGATCGAGCGGCCGCTTGGTCTCCCACAGCTCTTTGACGCCCAGTGCGAAGATCTGCGGGTTGTCAGACTCGACGCGTTGCCACTGACACCACGTTTGCGCAAGCAACCCGCGGGTCCCCTCGGCGAGCGCGGTGACCTTTGCGAGGAGATCATTCGGCGCTGTGCCCCCGGGCGTGGGCTGCCCGTCGCGATCGAGACCGGCGGCCGCGGTCCGCACACCGGCAACAGTGGCGTCACGCACGAGCAGCTGTGCCGCCGGAAATCCGGTGAACACGTTGACACCGACGTCTTCGGCCTTGGCGCCGAGCCAGCGGACGATCTCACACAACGACGCGATGTAGAAGGTGCGGTTGTGCATCGTCGGCGGCGTGGGCAGCCGCAACTTACCGCCCTGGGTGAGGAGATAGACCGCCTCTTTCGTCACCCGAGCGCGGAATGGAAAGTCCCGGTCCGCCAGGTCAGGGAAGAGATCGCGAAATGCACGGGGGTTGACGACCGCACCTGAGAGCGAATGCTCGCCGAGCGCTGCGGCTTTTTCGAGCACCCCGATGTTCAGCTCCGAGCCGTCCGCTTTGGCGAGTTTGGCGAGCTCGATGGCGCACGCGAGTCCCGCCGGTCCCGCGCCCACGATGAGGACATCGAGCTCCATACGGTCGGCGGCTCCTGCGGCGCCGTCGGGGAGGATCAGTTTGTCGAGCGGAAGCGGTGGTTGATACTGGGCGGGAACGATCTCAGCCATGGAGCTTGCGGATCTCTTCGGTGAGCTTCGGCACGATCTCGAACAGGTCGCCCACGACGCCGTAGTCCGCGACCTTGAAGATCGGCGCGTCCTTGTCCTTGTTGATCGCGACGATCACTTTCGACGTCCGCATGCCCGCCAGATGCTGGATCGCTCCGGAAATGCCGACGGCGATGTAGAGCGACGGGCTCACCGTCTTGCCGGTTTGCCCCACTTGATCGGCGTGGGCACGCCATCCGGCATCGACCACCGCGCGCGACGCGCCCACCGCCGCACGGCCGCCAAAGGCGCGCGCGAGATCTTCCAATACTTTGAAATTCGCCGGCTCTTTGAGGCCACGCCCGCCCGAAATGATCACCTGCGCTTCAGCGACATCGAGCGAGCCGGCCGGCGCCGCCTTGATCTCGCGCACGGTCACTCGGCTCGCACTAACGTTGACCGCGACCGTCTCGCTCGCGGCGGATTTCGGCCGTTCCACCGGTGTGAACACGTTGGGACGCAGCGAGAGCACGGCGGGCTGCGACGCCACTTTTACCTTGAGCAGTGCCTTGCCCGCATACACCGGCCGTGTGACCACCACACCGCTGCCATCAGCGGCGAGATCAGTGAGATCCGCGGCCACACCGACCCCGAGCTTGGCCGCGACGCGTGGCGCGAGATCTTTTCCCGTTGCGGTTGCCGCAAACACGAGCGCGCGATACCCGCCCTGCTGCGCGCGCTCCGCGAGGGCCTGCGCGTAGCCTTCGGGGGCGTATCTCGCGAACGCGGGATTGGTGAGTGTAACGATCTTGTCCGCGCCGAACTTGGCGACCTGCTCGAGGCCCTGGACGGCCCCGGCACCGCAGACGACTGCCTCGACTGGTTGTCCCCCCCCCACCCCCAGGCGTTGGGCACCGGTCACGACCTCGAACGAAATCTTCCGCAGCACGCCCTCACGCTGCTCCAGCACCGCCAGCGTCGTCACAGAACTTTGGCCTCTTCGCGCAACAGCCGCACCAGCTCCCCGACGGCTCCGGCCCCCTCACCCACGATCTTTCCTTCCTTCCGCTCGGGCGGAGGCATCAGGGCGACGATCTCTAGCGTGCCGCTTCCCGGCTGCACCGGCTTCACCTCGAGCGGCTTCTTCTTGGCGGCCATGATGCCTTTGAGCGCCGGGTAGCGCGGCTCATTGAGTCCCTTGTCGGTGGTGAGCACAGCCGGAAGCGAAAAGTCCACGACCTCGATCCCGCCTTCGATCTCGCGCTCCGCGACGCCTTTGGTCCCGTCGATCTCGAGGTGCGACACCGCAGTGACACACGGCAAGTCCAGCAGCTCGGCCACAAGCGACCCGACCTGGTGGTTGTAGTCATCGATCGCCATGCGCCCGAAAAGAATCAGGTCCCAGCTCGTGCCCTTCAGCTCGGCGGCGAGAACCTTCGCCGATTCGAAGGGGTCGACGGGGATCTTGTCGGCCAAGAGCAGCACGCCGCGATCGGCGCCCATCGCCAGCGCGGTACGGATCGTCTCCAGGGCTGGCGCGGGCCCGAGGCAGAACACCGCGACTTCACCGGCACCGGCCTTCTCTTTGCGGCGCAACCCTTCTTCGACGGCAAACTCGTCGTAGGGGTTCAGGACAAACTTCACCCCCGCTTCGTCGAGACTCTTGCCATCGGCCGCGATTTTGACGCGCGTTTCCGAATCGGGCACGCGCTTGATGCAGACAGCGATTTTCATGAGGACCGAAAGCTACGTTACCGCTTCGCCATTCGGAACACGGCGATGCCCCAACTCTCGGGATCGTCAGGTGGGTTGTCGTTCCAGTCGTTGTAGGAGTGGGATCCGTCGGACCGATAGCGGAGCACGTAGTTGCCGGCGGGCAACGTGATCACGCCGTCGTAGAGGCGGTTCTTGTCGGCACCGCCGGCGGGCTCGGTCTCGTCGTACTTCATTTCCCATACCGTCCGGCCGTTAGCGTCTTCGATCCACCCGTAGTCGAACATCTCCGCATCGCGACCTTCGCCCATCGCGAAGACGCGCAGCCGTGTCTCCCCGGTCAGCGCAAACGGCGTCCGAGCGTCCGCATCGTTGCCGATGTGGTTGAGCTGCGCCAGCGGCACGGTGTTACCACGGCCAGCGCGCTGAAACGGCGTGACATCAGCCGGATTCAGCCGGCCGCTGGCCGGGAAGACGCTGACGCCCCAGTACCGCTCTTCGGCAGGCGGCGCGGCATTCCAGTCATTGTAGGAGTGCGAGCCGTCGCTGCGGTAATACACGAGATAGCTGCCGGCCGCGAAATGCACCGTGCTGTCGAACAGCCGGTTCTTTTCGGCACCGCCCGCATGCGCGGTGTTCTCGTAATTCATCGACCACACGCGCTTGTGTTGCTCGGCGTCCACGATCCACCCGTAATCCGCCATGCGATCCTTGAAGCCTTCGCCGAGTGCGTAGATGTGGAGGTCCAGCGGCCGCTTCAGCGTGAAGCCTGCGGAGCGCATCTCGTCGTCGTGGATGCCGATGAGCGAGACGATGGTCTGGCCCTGCGGCACGGGCTCATAGTCGAATGGCTTGACCGCGGTGCGCGCGGCGGGATCGGCGACGCGGAGCGTGAGGCCCCAGAACTCGGGATCGGTTGCGGGCACGTTGTTCCAGTCGTCGGGACTGTGGCTGTCGTCGCAGACAAAGTATGCGACGTAGCGGCCGGGCTTGAGCTGGAGCGTCTCGTGCGCCACGCGATTCTTGGCGGCGCCGCCGGCGGGATCGGTCGTCGCGTACGACATCGACCAGACGCGCTCATGCGTGGCGGCGTTCATGATCCAGCCGTAGTCGAACTCGTCCTCGAGCGTCAGCTCGCCGATCGCATAGACCTCCACCGGTGTCGGACGGGTGATCTCAAAACCTTTTCTGGCCGTGCTGTTGCGCTCGGGGACGACGGTGGCGATTGCCGACGCCGTGTACGCCGCACGGGCGGCGGCGAGGTCCTCTGGCGATGCCGCACGCGCCGGCCCACCAGCGCCGCTGATCGTCAGTCCGAACTCCCGGTACAATCCGTTCTCGACGTACGGGCCGCCGTACTTCGCGCGCCGGCCGAGCCGAATGATGTCGTTCAGGCTGAGATTGAAATCGCCATTGAAGGAAACAGAGGAAGCAGGATACGAGGCGTAGTGGGCTTCGTAGGTTCCGGCCGACAGGTGCACGGTACCGGAGAAGCGCCGCAGCCCAGTCGATTCCCGACGCGTCTCGGCAGACCGCAGGTCCCACACGACCGCGCGGGTTCGCGCGTCGAGAATCCAGGCGGCCGCCGGCCAGGTGGTCTGGTCGTCGTCCTGCCAATGCTTCTCATCGCGCTGGCGCAGCCGATCGGGCCAGGGCTCGGCGCCGACGGCCGTGATCTGCACGTCTTGCGGCGCCGTCAACACGAAGGCGCTGGCCCGGTACTCGCGAGGCGTGAGATCACGGATATCGACGAGAACGGGGGCGGCGCCCTGGGCCTGGGCCAACAACAACACCAGCATGAGCGGCATGGCTGACATACGGGCTGGGACCGGCGACGGTTTCTAGTTGAAGGCGCTTAGCCCGGTAATCTCCTGCCCCAGAATCAGGGTGTGGACGTCGTGCGTCCCTTCGTACGTGTAGACCGATTCGAGGTTGGCGAGGTGCCGCATCGCCTGGTACTCGGCGAGAATGCCGTTCGCTCCAAGCAGGCGACGCGTTTCGCGCGCGACCTCGGTCGCCATGTTCACGTTGTTGCGCTTGGCAAGCGAAACCTGCTGCGGCGTCGCTGTACCCTGGTCTTTCAATCTTCCCAATTGCACACACAAGAGTTGAGCCTTGGTGATTTCCGTCAGCATGTCGGCGAGCCGCGCCTGTTGCAGCTGGAACCCGCCGATCGGCTTGCCGAACATCACTCGCTGTTTCGCGTAGCTCACGGCCTCGTCGTAGCACGCCATGGCTGCGCCGACGGTGCCCCAGGCAATCCCATACCGCGCCGCGGTGAGGCACATCAGCGGTGCTTTGAGCCCGCCGGACTGGGGCAGGAGGGCGTCCGTGGGCAGATGGACATCCTGGAGCACCAGCTCGCTCGTATCGCTGGCGCGCAGCGAGAGCTTACCCTTCTGATCCTTCGCCGAGAACCCCTTGGTGTCGGTGGGGACGATGAACCCGCGAATCGAGTCGGGCTGATCGAGCCCGCCGGTCTTGGCCCACACGATCGAGACTTGCGCCGTGGACCCGTTGGTGATCCACATCTTGGCGCCGTTCAGCACCCAGCCGTCCTTCGTCTCTTTGGCGACGGTGATCATGCCGGCCGGATTGGAGCCGTAGTCGGGCTCCGTGAGACCAAAGCACCCGATGACGTTGCCGTTCGCCATCTGCGGCAGCCATTTCCTCTTCTGCTCTTCCGAGCCGAAGGCGTAGATCGGATACATCACGAGCGCGCCCTGGACTGAGGCGAACGAGCGCACGCCCGAATCGCCGCGCTCGAGCTCCTGCATGATCAGGCCGTAAGCGACGTTGTTCAGGCCGGCGCAGCCGTATTCTTCAGGTAGGTTCGCACCGAAGAGCCCCAACGCCGCCATGCCGGGGATGAGCTGTTTGGGGAACTTGCCGACGACATAGGCCTCGCCGATCACCGGCATGAGGTTTTCATCGACCCATTGCCGCACAGTGTCACGGACCGCGCGCTCTTCCTCACTCAAGAGTCCGTCGACATCGTAGAAATCCACGCCGTGGAACTTTGAAGCCATTAGTCACAAGCTCCTAGAAAAGTTGCACAGACGGCGAAGCTACAAGTGGCTACAAGCGCCGAGGAACAAGCTACACAGCTCAGCTGGAAGCTGGCAGCTTGGAGCCGCTTCGCAACTTCGCCGTCTGTGCAACTCTACTTTGCGACTTGGGGCTCGAGGCTGGGCGTTGTTCGAGCAAACGCGGCTGTATCTGAAGGCTGGAAGCGTTGCTTAGCCGAATCCCAGCGGAAAAACGTGACCTGCACCGCCGCGGGATCGATCGTGACGAAATTGAATGAGACCGGCCGCCCGCCGCGCGCTCGAGTCGACAGGGTGCCGGCCGTGGATACGGCCACACGGCCGTCCAGCATCTCCGCGCCTTCCTCATGGTCGTGGCCGCAGAGCACGACATCGGTCCCGGCCTCGACGATGCGCCGCTGCGCGCGGCGCCAGCGCGCGAGTCCCATGCGCTTGGAGAGATTGCCGCGCAAGAGATTGTGGTGGATCACGAGCACCCGCGGCAGCCCCGGCTCAGCTTTCGCGAAGATCGCCTGCACACGCTGCATTTCGCTCTTGGGCAAATGACCCTTTACGGCGATATCGCGCAGCCGCGCCGTGAGCGAGCCCCACGCGACGCCATGCGCCGTCAGCGCCGACGCGATCACCGCGCCGCCCGGGATCGCCAGCGTCGGCGTCAGGTCGGCGCCGAAATAGCTCCGGTATTTCTGGTAGACGGCGTCGGTGCCGAATGGGATGAGCGGCCGGCGCCACCATTGCACGTCGTGATTGCCGGGAATGACCAGGACCGGCGCCGTCTCGCGCGCGAGATTGGCGAACGAGCGGCCGCGCTGAAACTCGCCGTGGCGCGCGCGCTGCGAGAGATCGCCGCCGATCACGATGGCGTCAGGACGCAAATCGGGGAGCATCCGTTCCAACGCCTCGACGACCGGCACATCGGCCAGTCCGCCGAAATGCAGGTCGCCGATGTGAACGATCTGAACCGTCATGACTCGAGCTGCACGGTGTACGTCAGGGTCGCGGTGCCGCCGGCGGGCACGGACAGGCGGAATCGCGACTCCGTCGAGGAGAGCTTCTCAGACGTCACACTGCTCTCCGTGATCTTCCAGTTGCCGAAGTGCGCCTCGCGGACATCGAGGGTCACCGGCTCGGTTTTGGCATTGCTGACCGTCACACGATAGGAGGCAGTCACGCGTTGGCGGGCCGGCATCCCGCGACGCTCGGGTGGGAGTTGCTCCTGATTGTAGTCCGTTTGCACTCGTTCGGCGGTGATGTCGAATGCATCGCCCGACTGCACCCGCAGATCGCGCCCCGGAGCGGTGTGATCATTTGAAGCTTCACCAATGAGCTGCACCCGGCCACTGGAGTCGGCCTGGTAGAGCTGCACCGTGCCGGCGGGCAACGGCCGGTCGCCGAACGCGGTCTTGAGCGCGCGCTTGACCGTGTACCACACCTGGACCGGCACACGATTAGGCTCGGGTGTTTGACCGATCCAGCCCCGCCACGGCAACACCCCGGGGACGATCAACTCCTGAATGACAGGCGCCGAGCTGTGCGGAAAGAGTGCGGTGGTCACCGCGGCGTTGGGTTCGATCGAAAGGCGACCGGGAAGCTGGTAGACGTGCGTCTCTCCGACGGCCTGCTCACTGACATCCATCTTTGCCTCCGCTCGACCCGCCACCATCATCCGGTCCATCATCGGGGCCGGCATCGCCGCGGGCCCGCGGGTGCGGCTGATCGCTCCCGCGACGAGCTGGACGTCGGCACTATCAGCGCGCAGCGACTGCGACGTGACCGTCGCGGTGCCCGACACCTGACACCTGGCACCTGTCACGAGCACCTGATACAAGGCCTCCCACGTTACGCCCTGTGCCACGTACGCGATCTCGGTGCGCTGCCGCGAGCGCGCTGCGTCGAGCACGACCTGAGCTTCTGGACCGGTCCGAACGAGCTCGGCCGGGAACAGCGGCTCGCCTGGTTGCTCGAGCAGCAGACGCCCATCCGCCAACCGGTATTGCGGCGGATCCACGCGAACCACGCCGGCCTTCACCGTATCGCCCACACTGCGCACGAAC
>WNGN01000408.1_pt1 | contig 39509 bp, 44 predicted proteins | sample 5400561 | NCBI WGS metagenome assembly WNGN01 (sample SAMN13153379, study PRJNA577476) | soil metagenome | isolation source: 115 cm soil or saprolite under Garry oak tree replicate 2 | place: USA:California | collected 2016-06-15 | reverse complement strand
CCTCCGTGAGGTGCTGGCGGCCCTGCCGCCGGTCCTCGCGACCGTGCACGAAGTCGGTGGGTGACCTTCAGACCTGACTCACCCCGGGTACACGGCAATGCCGACGGCCCGCGCCGCGGCGGCGAGCCGCACGTCGAACGCCGCCATCGACGGCGCCCGGGCCGAGAATGCTAACGCCAGGTGAAGCGCGTCGGCCGCGCGTAGCGGCGTCTTCGTCAACGTCAGAAGGAGGTGCTCCGCACGACGGTGAAGCTCACGGGTCAGTTCGACGCGCTGATACGGCGAACCGTCGAGGCTTTCGACGATCGTGCGGTGCACGCGACGCGCCGCCTCCGGAGTGACGGCACCCTGACGCACACGTCGTGACAACGCAGAGGCGACCTCGGTGACGGCAAGATCGGATACGACGAGGTCGTCCCGTCCCTCGACGGCGCGGGTGAATTCGGCGCTCCCGGGCTCGGTGAGATAGAGCTTGAGAAGCGCGCTCGTGTCGCAGTAGAGCGGGCCGAGCAGCGTGGCCCGGTATCCGGCGTCCTGCTCGCGAAGCCGTGCCGGGGCGCGCGTTCTAGAGGCGATCCTCGCGGTCCTCGTCGAGCGTCGCGGAGAGCGGAGGATCGAAAACCGGCATCCTGCGGCGGAGGGCAGCGAAGTTGGGAACGCCTTTGCCGCGCGGGCGCTCGAGCGGCACGAGCTTCGCCACGGGCCGCCCGTGCTCCGTGATCACGACCTCGCGGCCCCTTTTTACCTCGTCGAGCAGCACCGACAGGTTCTGACGAGCTTCGCGGACGCCGGCGGTTCGCATGAATGCGAGTATGCTACATATAGCACATTCGGTCAAGGGCGAAGCGTTCTCGACTCGGCGGGATCACAGGTGCCGACGACGAGGGCGCGCGAGCCAGAAGCACGCCGAGCCCAGCGCACAGAAGCCGACGGCGACCAGGAAGGCGACGCGATAGCTCCCGGTCAGGTCGTGCACGATACCGCCGAACCACGGCGCGACACCACCGCCGATGCCGTTGCCCACGCTCAGGATGCCGTAGATGGCGCCGAAGCGCCGCCCCGGGAAGAGCTGGGACGCCATCGCGGTGATGATGGGGCCACGGGCACCGAAGCCGAGGCCGAAGAAGAGCGCATAGGCGTAGAGGGCCGCCGCGTGCGGCCACACCTCGAGTCCAAGCAGGCAGAGCGTCCCCACTGCCGTGCAGCCGTAAGAGATGGTGGCCGATGTGGCGCGCCCGATCCGGTCGGCCGCGATGCCGAACACGATCCGGCCCACGGTCGAGAGCAACCCGGTGAGCCCGAAGATGCCCGCCACGAACAGACGCGGGAAGCCCTGGTCCACCGCGAAGGCCACCTGATGGGTGACGACCGAGAAGACGGCCAGCGGCGTGCAGAGGTAGGCAAAGAAGAGCGCCCAGAACGCCCGTGTCCGCAGGGCGTCGCCGACCTCCCCGCCCGCGTTGGAGCGCCCCGCGGTCGGTCCCCACCCCGCGCCCCGACTCGGCGCCGTCACCATCGGCGCCTCGCGCACGCCCAGCCAGACGAGGGGGACGAGCACGACGAACGTGCCCAGGCCGAGGACGAGATAGGCGGCGCGCCAGCCGTGCATGGTGATCAGCCACTGTGCGAGCGGGCCGATCGCCAGCACGCCCGCCCCCATGCCCGAGAAGGCCAGGCCCAGCATGCTGCCCCGCCGCTCGGTGAACCAGCGTGAAATCAGCGCCCCGCTCGGTACCCAGCTCACGGCGCACAACCCGGACGCGCCCAGCACTCCCGTCACCACGTAGAGCGACCAGAGTGATCCGATCTGGCTCGACAAGACGCACGCGCCGCTGAGTAGGCACGCGCCGCCGAGCATGACCCGGCGTGGCCCCACGCGGTCCACCAGGACCCCCACCACGGGCGCGAGCGTCCCCTGCACGATCGACGAGATCGAGAACGCCGCCGCGGTGGCGCCGCGCGACCAGCCGAACTCCTCCAGCAGCGCGACGAAGAAGACCGGGAACGAAAAGTAGAGGCCGGACGCAATCGCCAGCGTGACCCACACGGCGCCGACCACCATCCACGGGACGAGGGCAGCGCGACCTGAGGCGGGGGAGTTCGGCATCGGAGCAGATCGCCGATCAGGGCCGACGCGCAGTCAGCCGGCCAGCGATTCGATCGCCCGCACCTCGTCGGCGGAGAGCGACAGGTCGCGGCTGGCCAAGTCCTGCTTCATGTGCTCGGCGTCGGAGGTACCGGTCAGCGGCAGCATCCCGACCGCCTGCGCAAAACGGAACACGACCTGCGCCGGCGTCACCTTGCCGCGCGCGGCGATGCCGACGACCAGCCGATGGCGCAGCACCTCCGGGTTGGCGGTGAGGAGTGAGAACCCCTGATAGACGATCTTTCGATCCATGCAGAACGATCGAACGTCGCGGTCCCAGCCAAGGCGGGCGAAGCAGCGGTTCTGCACGAACGTCGGAGCCTCGGCGCCGGTGGCCGCCATCTCCTCGAGGTGCCACAGCCCAACGTTGCTCACCCCGAGGAACCGCGTGCGGCCGGCGTTGCGCTCCTTCGCCATCGCGGCCCAGACCTCCGCGTCGTCGTCGCTCCAGCCGTGACCCGAGGCGGGCCCGTGCAGCACGTAGCTGTCGACGTGGTCGGTTCCGAGGTGCTCGAGCGAGCTGGCCAGCGACTGGGCGACCTGCGTGGCAAGGTCGGCTGCCGGATCGTAGGGCAGCCGGTGGTCCTGGCCGTGCTGGTAGGTGAACTTCGTCTGCAGAAAAAGATCCGCACGCGTCACCACGCCCGCGCGGTAGGCGGCGGCGAGCCCCTGACCGACTCCGGCCTCGACGTAGTGCCGCCGCTGGTTGGCGGTGTCGATGCCCCGGAAGCCCATCCTGAGCGCGAGCTCGGTGAGGCTCTGGGTCCGGTCTTGCTTCCAGGCGGTGCCGTAGAGGAAATCGGGACGGGGTGCGGGATGATGCGCCAGCATGGCGGCATTCTCCCATGGTCATGGCCCCTGGACTTGCCGCTGGAATATCACGATAATCAGGCCCCACGGCCCGGGGACCCCGAGCCAAGGAGGGCAGCGTCATGAGCGAGCTTTGGCGCACGCGTCGGATATGCACGCTTCGATCCCGACTCACGCTCGCGCTCGTGGCAGGGGCGGTCAGCGCCGTCGTCGCCGCCGGGGCGCTCGCGGCGAACACGGGCAAGAGCTTGATCGGGAAGCTGGAGGGTCCCGAGGTCGTCACCGACCCCGCGAAGTTTCCCAAGACGTTCACGGAGGCGCCGCAGCTGGCGGAGCTGGTCAAAGCGGGCAAGCTCCCGCCGGTGGCCGAGCGCATCGGGCAGGACCCTCTGGTCATCAAGCCGCTCCACGAGATCGGTAGGTACGGCGGCACGTGGCGCGGCGGCTTCACGGGGCCGGCCGACTTCTGGAACGGCTTCCGGTGCTGCTCGGGGCCGGACCACCTGATGTTCTGGGACTACACGGGCGACAAGGCCATGCCGAACCTCGCCCGGGGCCTCGAGATGCAGGACGGCGGGCGCACGTGGCTCCTGCACCTGCGCCGCGGCATGAAGTGGAGCGACGGCAAGCCATTCACCGCCGACGACTTCGTGTTCTGGTTCGAGGACGTCTATCGCAACAAGGACCTCGTGCCCACGCCGTCGGCGGCCATGGCGATCAACGGCAAGCAGGGCGAGATCCAGAAGGTCGACACCCACACGGTGAGGTTCAAGTTCCCGGAGCCGTACTTCATGCTGCCCGACGTGCTGGCCGGCTCCACCGACCTCGCCGGCCAAATGTTCGGGTACCGCGCCCTGGGCGGCTTCGCGCCCGCCCACTACCTGAAGCAGTTCCATCCCAAGTACGTGGGGCAGGCCGAGCTGGACAAGAAGGTCAAGGACGAGAAGTTCGATTCCTGGGTGCGGATGTTCCTGTTCAAGAATGACTGGGCGCTCAACCCCGAGCTACCCGTTCTCTCGGCGTGGAAGACGGTGACGCCGATCAACACGCCGACGTGGACGCTCGAGCGCAACCCCTACAGCGTCTTCGTGGACACGGCGGGTAACCAGCTGCCCTACATCGACCGCGTGGTGCTGACGCTCGCCGAAAATCTGGAGGTGCTGAACCTGCGCGCGATCGCGGGCGAGTACGACTTCCAGCAGCGGCACATCGACCTCGGCAAGCTGCCCGTGTTCATCGAGAACCAGGCCCGGGGCGGCTACAAGGTCTACCTCGATCCCGGCGACTACGGCGGCGACATGATCATCAAGTTCAACCTGAACTACGACGCCGACCCGGAGATCGCGAAGTGGTTCAACACCGCCGACTTCCGGCGCGCGCTCGCGCTCGGCATCGACCGCGACCAGATCAACGAGACCTTCTGGCTCGGCACGGGCACGCCCAGCTCCGTGGTGCCCGCCGACAACAACAAGTACAACCCAGGCCCGCAGTACCGGACGATGTGGGCCACCCTCGACGTGACGAAGGCCAACGAGATGCTCGACAAGATCGGGCTCAGCAAGAAGGACGCGCAGGGCTACCGGCTGCGCGCGGACGGGAAGGGCCGGCTGCGCATCGAGATCATGACGCTCGGCGGCCAGTTCGTCCAGTACACGCAGATCTCCGAGATGATCCGCGAGCAGTGGAAGAAGATCGGCATCGACCTCGTCGTGCAGGAGGTCGAGCGCAGCCTCGCGCTCAAGCGCACGGCCGCCAACGAGCAGCAGCTCGGCGCCTGGAACAACGACGGCAGCGAGCACCTCTTCACGTTCCCGCTCCACGTGTTCCCCTTCGAGCTCGCCGCCGTCGCCTCGTCGGGGCCGCTGTACGTCAAGTGGTTCCACTCCGCCGGCGCGCAGGGCAAGGAGCCCGAGCCGAAGATGCGCGAGCTGATGGACAAGTGGAAGAGGGCCTTCGGCGTGCCCGAGAAGGAGCGGATCCAGCTCGGCAAGGAGGTCTGGAAGATCGCCGCCGAGGAGGTCTACATCATCGGCGTGATCGGCATGGGCCCGGCTTCCATGGGTGTGCGCGTGGTGAAGACGACCATGGGCAACATCCCCTCGCGCCAGTACAACAGTCCGGACGGCAAGACGCCGGGAATCTCGCGGCCGATCACGTTCTACTGGAAGTAGACAGAGAGAGGGCGCGGCGTTGCTGGCGTACATCGGACGTCGCGCCCTCCTCGCGGTGTTCACGGTCTGGGCGATCTCCGCCCTGGCGTTCGCGATCATCCAGCTGCCGCCGGGGGACTACGTCACCTCCTACATCGCCCAGATGGCGTCCATGGGCAGCGTGGTCAGCGACGAGGAGGCGCAGAACCTCCGGATCCAGTACGGCCTGGGCCAGCCGATCTACGTGCAGTACCTCAAGTGGATGGAGCTGGTCGTCCAGGGCGATTTCGGCTTCTCCATGGAGTGGCGCCGGCCCGTCACCGAGGTGATCGGCGATCGGCTGTGGCTGACGGTCGTGGTCTCGGTGGCGGCGTTGCTTCTGACCTGGGTACTGGCGCTGCCCATCGGCATCTACTCCGCGGTCCGCCAGTACTCGGTGGGGGACTACGTCGCGACGTTCATCGGCTTCATCGGGCTCGCCGTGCCGAACTTCCTCCTCGCCCTCGTGATCCTCTATCTAGGGTTCACGCTCTTCAACGCCCACATCGGCGGACTGTTCACCCCGGAGTTGCAGGACGCTCCTTGGAGCCAGGCGAAAGTCTGGGACCTGTTCAAACATCTGCCGATCCCCGCGCTGATCTTGGGATTGGCGGGCACCGCGCAGCAGATCCGCATCATGCGGGCGAATCTCCTCGACGAGCTGCGCAAGCCGTACGTCGTCACGGCACGCTCGAAGGGCCTGTCCGAGGCCCGGGTGATCTTGAAATACCCGGTGCGGCTCGCCCTCAACCCGTTTGCGAGCACGATCGGCTACACCCTGCCCTACATCGTGTCGGGGAGCATCATCGTGTCAATCGTCCTGGGATTGCCGACTGTCGGGCCGCTCCTGCTGAAAGCCCTCATCGCGCAGGACATGTTCCTGGCGGGGACGATCGTGCTCCTGCTGGGGGTGATGACGGTGATCGGCACGCTGATCTCCGACATTCTCCTCGTGTGGGTCGACCCGCGCATCCGGCTCGAGGACACCTGATGGCCACGCCCGAGGTAGCGATCGGGCCGAGCACCGTCGCCGCCGCGGAGGACCAGCGCATCTTCGTGGCCTCGCAGTGGCAGCTCATGTGGTGGCGGTTCCACAAGCACCGCGTCGCTGTCGCCAGCGGCATCGTCGTCGCCGGCTTCTATCTGGTCGTCCTGGGCGCGGACTTCCTCGCGTACGCCGACCCCAACGCCTCCGAGGCGCAGCGCTCGCTGATGCCCCCGCAGCCCGTCCACTGGTTCGACGGCGGGCGATTTCGCCCTCATGTCTACGCCGTCAAGGGCGCCCGCGACCCCGAGACCTTCAAGCGCGTGTATCGAGCCGACCCCGACCAGAAGATCCCGATCCGGCCCTTCGCCCAGGGGTTCGAGTATCGATTCCTCGGCGTGATCCCGATGACGCGTCATCTGATCGGCGTCGACGGAGGCCTCGACGCGGAGAAGACGATCTTTCTGCTGGGCACGGACGTCCAGGGACGCGACATGTGGTCGCGGCTCATGTACGGCACGCGCATCTCGCTCACGATCGGGCTGTGCGGCGTGACGCTGAGCCTCTTCCTTGGCGTCGTGCTAGGCGGGCTCTCGGGATTCTACGGCGGGATCGCCGATACGGTGATCCAGCGGGTCATCGAGATCCTCCGCTCGATCCCGACGATTCCGCTCTGGATGGGGCTGGCCGCGGCCCTCCCCCGAGACTGGTCCATCTTGCAGATCTACTTCGCCATCACGGTCATCATCTCGCTCCTGGGCTGGACGGAGCTGGCGCGCGTCGTTCGCGGGCGTTTCCTGGCCCTGCGTGAGGAGGATTTCGTCGTCTCCGCCCGGCTGGTCGGGTGTACCCAGATGCGGACCATCTTCGTGCACATGGTGCCGTCGTTCATGAGCCACATCATCGCGGCGACCACGCTCGCCCTGCCCGCGATGATCATCAGCGAGACCGCGCTGAGCTTCCTGGGCCTGGGCCTGCGCCCGCCCGCGATCAGCTGGGGCGTCCTGCTGCAGCAGGCCCAGAACGTCCAGACGGTGGCCATCACCCCGTGGCTGATGATCCCGGCCGTGCCCGTGATCATCGTCGTCATGGCCTTCAACTTCCTGGGCGATGGACTGCGGGACGCCGCCGATCCCTATGGACGTTAGGACCGCGACGCAGACGCTCTTGTCCGTTCGGAATCTGAAGACGTATTTTCCCCAGGACGAGGGCACGGTGAAGGCGGTGGACGGGGTCACCTTCGACCTGTATCCGGGGGCGACCCTCGGCATCGTCGGCGAGAGCGGCTGCGGCAAGAGCGTCACGGCCCGATCGATCTTGAGGATCGTCGACCGGCCCGGGCGGATCGTGGACGGCGAGATCCACTTTCGTCGGCCGACGACGAATGGCGGCGCCGGTCAGACGGTGGACCTGACGAAGCTCGAGCCGAACGGCCCGGAGATGCGCGCGATCCGCGGGGCGGAGATCGCGCTCATCTTCCAGGAGCCGATGTCCTCGTTCAGTCCCGTCCACAGCGTCGGCAATCAGATCATCGAGGCGATCCTGCTCCACCAGCAGGTCAGTCGGCGGGACGCGCGCGACAAGACGATCGAGATGCTGCAGCGAGTCGGGGTGTCATCGCCGGAAGCGCGGGTGGACCAGCTCGCCAGTCAACTGAGCGGCGGCCTGCGTCAGCGGGCCATGATCGCGATGGCTCTCTCGTGCCATCCAACGTTATTGATCGCCGACGAGCCCACGACCGCGCTCGACGTGACCACCCAGACGCAGATCCTCGAGCTGATGCGCCAGCTCCAGCGGGAAGACGGGATGGCGATCATGCTCATCACCCACGACCTGGGCGTGGTCGCCGAGATGGCCACCGACGTGGCGGTGATGTACCTGGGCCGCGTGGTCGAGCAAGCGCCCGTCGACGCGATTTTCCATGCCCCGCAGCACCCATATACCCGGGCTCTCCTGCGCTCCATCCCCCGCATGCGAGCCCGCTCGCGCGCCCGACTGACCCCGATCGTGGGCGCGGTCCCGCACCCCTATGACCGACCATCCGGGTGCCCCTTCCACCCTCGCTGCGCGGACTTCATGGCAGGGACGTGTGACCGACGAGCGCCGAGCTTACGGCCAGTGGGAGATCAGCACACCGTGAGCTGCTTTCTCTACGAATGATCCCCCGACAGCCCTTGTTACGGGTCGCGGGGTTGCGGAAGCTCTTTCCGATCCGGAAGGGCTTCTTGAAGCGGACGGTCGGCTACGTCCGCGCGGTCGACGGGATCGACTTTCATATCGACGAAGGGGAGACACTGGGCCTGGTCGGGGAGAGCGGCTGCGGGAAGACCACCACCGCACGCTGTATTCTGCGGGCCATCGAGCCGACCGAGGGCGAGATCTTCATGCGGCTCGCGGGAGGTTCGGTGGTCGAGATGGGCGGGTTACGCCCGTCGGAGCTGCGGGCGCTGCGTCGAGAGATGCAGATGATCTTCCAGGATCCGTTCACCTCGCTCAATCCCCGCATGACGCTGCTCGATCTCGTCGGAGAGCCGTTGCTGGTCCACGGCATGAGGCGCCGGCGAGACCGTGAAGAGCGCGTGGCGGAGCTCCTGCGCCGCGTCGGACTTCGCCCCGAGTACATGCGGCGATTCCCGCATGCCTTCAGCGGGGGCGAGCGACAGCGCATCGGCATCGCCCGCGCCCTGGCCCTGCATCCTCGTCTGGTGGTCGCCGACGAGCCGGTCTCGGCCCTGGACGTCTCGGTGCAAGCCCAGATCCTGAACCTCCTGTCCGACCTGCAGGCCGAGTTTCAGCTGACCTATCTCTTCGTGGCGCACGACCTGAGTGTCGTGCGACACATCAGCAACCGCGTGGCCGTGATGTACGTCGGGCGCATCGTGGAGCTGGCGGAGACCGAAGAGCTCTTCACGGCTCCCAAGCACCCCTACACGGCGGCGCTCCTGTCCGCCGCTCCGGAACCGGATCCACGCACACGCTCGCGGCGCATCGTGCTTCAAGGCGAGGTGGCGAATCCCGCCTCTCCCCCCAGCGGCTGCTATTTCCACCCTCGCTGCGCGTTCGCGGTCGAGGTGTGCCGGACCCAGGCGCCGGCATGGCGAGAGATCTCTCCCGCCCATTTCGTCGGCTGTCACCGCGCCCCCGAGCTCCAGCTCGCGGGCGTGGAGTGACGCGGCTGACCCTACCACGATCGCTAGAAAGGAGCCCATCATGCCGCGCGTTGCTCCGATCACCGGCAAGTCCGACGTGCCCGCCGAACATCACGCCGTCGTCGACGCGGTGGTGAAAGTGTTCGGTAATGTGCGCGGGCCGTTCAGCATGCTGCTCCACAGCCCAAAGCTGGCGGAGCGGGTCCTCCCCCTGGTCACCTTCTTCCGCGACGAGAGCGTCGTCGAGCCGAAGCTCCGCTCGGTCGCCATTCTGACCGCCGTGCGCGAGCGCGAGGCGGCGTACGTGTGGGCGGCCCAGGTCGCCGCGGCCCGCCGCAACGGCCTGCGCCAGGAGGTCATCGACCTCATCCGCGCGAAGGGCGACCCGGGGAAGCTTTCCGCGGAAGAACGGGAGATCGTGATCTACGTCAGGCAGCTGATGCGCACGAACCGCACCGACCAGGCGGTCTTCGACGCGCTCCAGAAGCGACGACGGGAAAATCCCTACCGCGATCTGCCGGTGTAGGTCAATCTCGCGCGCTGAGGAGCCGTCCCGCCTGCCGGATCTCGCCGGCATCGAATGGCGGCGAGACGAGCAGGATCAGCCGGTGGACGCCGACGCGCTCGAGCGACTGCCGCGCCCGGGAGTCCGCTCGGAGCCAGCGCTCGTCGAGCCCCGCGAACACCGTCACGACGAACCGGGACGCGTCGCGCCCCGACGCCGTGTGTTCGTCGCGCGCGCGCCGCATGAGCTCACTGAGCTGCGGATGGAACGCCTGCGTGTTGAGCCCGTCCCCGTGCCGGCCGGCGATGGCGGCCATGCGGGGACCGAAGCCGCCCACGATGATCGGCGGTGGAGGCTCGGGCCGGAGGAATCCCGACTCGCCCGACCAGAGCCGCCGGATCACCTCGATCGCTTCGACGACGCGCCGGGCGCGCGCCTCGTCGCGCTCGACCGCCTGCCCCAGCACGGCCTGCTCGACGGCGTACGGAGTGCGGCGGTTGCCGCCGGCGCCGAGCCCGAGGAGCAATCGACCGCCCGAGACCGCCTGAAGCGTCGCCGCCATGTTGGCCAGGAGTCCCGGCTGGCGATTGGCCACGTTGAGCACGAGCGGCCCGAGGGAGACTCGTCGAGTCGCTTCGGCCAGGGCCGTCAGCACCGTCCACGCCTCCGGCACGCCGGGGCCGGAGGCGGCGTCCGGATCCCGCAGGTGATCCCAGGTCCACAGCCCGTCGAAGCCGGCGTCCTCCGCCGCAAGCGCGGCGGCGCGCATGTCCGCCCAGCGGGCGCTCATCGGGATCAGAAGCAGGTCCGTTTTCAGCCCAGCACGCCCTCTACTCGAAGCTTCGACACCTCGTCCGCCGAGAGGCCCAGCACCTCGGCCAGCACTTCCGCCGTGTGCTCCCCGGCCAGCGGCGCGGGTGTCGTCGGCGCCTCGGACGCTGACAGGCGCACGGGGCAGCCGGGCAGACGGAAGCGGCCGCGCGTCGCGTGCTCGATCGTATGGACCTGGCCGCGGGCGTTGAGGTGCGGGTCGTCCAGCACCTCGCCGGTGTCGAGCACAGCGCCGCAGGGCACGCCCGCCTTCCCCAGCACCGCCATCACCTCGTGCTTCGTGCGCACGCGCGTCCACGCCCTGATGAGCTCGTTCAGCGCGTCGCGGTGCTCCCAGCGCGCCTTCGCGTCCTTGCAGCGGGCGTCCGCGAGCAGGTCCCCACGACCGATGGCGGTCGCGAACTCGCGCCACATCCCCTCGCTCATCGGCTGCACGTAGATGTAGGCATAGTCGTTGGGTCCGCCCGGCGCGCACGGGTAGGCGCCGCCGGGCACGCCGCCCACCAGCTCGTTGCCTCGGCGCCCGCTCGGCTTGCCGTCGCGGTAGTGATCGGCGTAGCGGCCCCGGAGGAAATTGGCCACCACCTCCTGCATCGCCACCTCGACGAGCTGGCCCTGGCCGGTGCGCTGGCGCTGGATGTAGGCGGCCAGGATGGCGGCGGCGGTGTGAACGCCCGTTCCGGTGTCGCCGATGGCCGCGCCGCAGCGGACGGGCTCGCGGTCGGCGAAGCCGGTTACGCTCATCACGCCACCCGTCGCCTGAGCGATCATGTCGAAGCTCTTGTACTCGTGGTACGGGCCGGAGAGCCCGAAGCCCTTGATGCGGGCGACGATGAGGCGCGGATTCGTCGCGCGGAGCCGCTCGTAGTCGAGGCCCAGCTTTTCCATCAGGCCGGGCGCGAAATTCTCCACGACGACGTCCGCTCGCTCGACCATCCGGAGGAACAACGCGCGGCCACCGGGATTCTTCAGATCGATCGTCACGCTGCGCTTGTTGGCATTGAAGACGAGGAAGAACATCGCGTCGAGGCCCGGCACCTCCGGCCGGTTGCGCCGCGACTGCTCGCCGCCCGGCGGCTCGATCTTGATGACGTCGGCCCCGAGCCACCCGAGGAACTGGGTGCAGGTCGTGCCGGCTTCGAACTGGGTGAGGTCGAGGATCCGGATGCCGCTCAGCGCGCGTTCGGCCATGGCTCACTCTCCCCGGTCGGGTCAACCGGCAGTATACTGCGCGGGATTACAACACGGAGGAACCCGATGACGGTCAGCCAGAATGACAAGGCCATTCGCTTCCGCGCGTTGCACCAGGCGCCGGGCGCGTTCGTGATCCCGAACCCCTGGGACGCCGGATCGGCGCGCATCCTCGCCGCGCTCGGCTTCCAGGCGCTCGCCACGTCGAGCGGCGCCTCCGCCGGCGTCCTCGGCCGCCGCGACGGCAAGGTGACGCGAGACGAGGCGCTGGCGCACGCCCGCGCCATCGTGGCCGCGACCGAGCTGCCGGTCTCGGCCGATCTCGAGAAGGGCTTCGGTGACGCGCCGGAAGCGGCGGCGGACACCATCCGCCTCGCCGCCGGGGTGGGGCTGGTCGGCGGCTCGATCGAGGACGCGACGGGCGACAAGGACAGGCCGCTCTACGACGAGAGCCACGCGACCGAGCGCGTGGCGGCGGCCGCGCAGGCGGCGCGCGCGCTCGCCTTCCCGTTCACCTTGACGGCGCGGGCGGAGAACTTCCTGCGCGGCAATCCGAACCTGGACGACACGATCAAGCGCCTGCAGGCGTTCGAAAAGGCCGGCGCCGACGTCCTGATGGCGCCCGGCCTGCCCGATCTGACCGCCGTGCGCGAGGTCTGCAGAGCGGTGTCGAAGCCAGTGAACTTCATGGTGGGGATCAAAGGGAAGTCGTTCACGGTCGCCGAGCTCGCGGCCGCTGGCGTCAAGCGGATCAGCCTCGCCACCTCGCTCTATCGCGCGGCGATGACCGGCCTGCTCGACGCCGCGCGCGAGGTGAAGGACAAGGGGACGTTCGGCTACCTCGACCGCGCGGTGAGCACGCCGGATCTGAGCGGCTTCATGCTGGGGTGACTGCGCTTGCCCTTCGGCACGTGCCGAACCTTACCGGATCTGCTTGTGCACGAACTCGATGATCAGCTCGATGGCGCGATCGGACGCCGGTGAGCCGGCCTTACGCATGATGAAGCCCTGTCCCTCCCCGTCGAACAGCTCGAGATCGACCACGCCTCCCGCCTTGCGATAGGCCGCGACGAAGCGATCGAGGTGGGGTCGGGGATGCGCGAGGTCCTCGGCGCCCTGAAGGTAGAGCACGGGCGGGAGCTCTATCGTTTCGCCCCGCTCGAGCGCGAGCGCCGGGGAGCCCTCCGCCATCGCGTCTTCGCTCTGCCAGTAGGCGTCGTGGCAAGGCAGCACCTCGTCCACCAGCGGCGGATACGGCTGGCCTTTGGCCTTGAGCTGCTTTGCGTAGTGGTACCGCCCGAGCGGATCGATGACGGGCGACGTCATGATCACGCAGCGCACGGTGGCGTCGGTGGCCGGCGATCCCGCCGGCTGCGGCAGCGCGCCGTAGCGCGCGTCGAATGGCCGCATCCCAAGCAGCATCGCCTGGTGCCCGCCGCTCGAGTTGCCCATCGAGCCCACCATGTCGGGCCGGCTCCCGAGCTCCGTTGCCCGCGCCTTCAGCCAACGACGCGGGATACGGCGCCACCGGAGGCTGCCGCCAGTCGAGCGCCGCCACGATCACGCCACTCTTGGCCAGGGGTTCGTGAATCACCTTGTCGGCGAGACGGTCCGAGCGACACCACGCGCCGCCGTGCAGCTCGACGATGATGGGAAACGGCCCGGCGCCCTGCGGTCGGTAGAGACGCGCGAGGAGCGGCGCGCCGCCGTGACGGAGGTACTCGACATCCTCGGTCTTGATCTCGTAGCTCATGGGTGCACCTATTTCTTGAAGAGGTTGTCGAACCCGCGACGGATGTCGCCGGGGCGCGTCGAGTCGGGCGAGGCCTCGCGCTCGACCGTGACACGGAGCGAGAACCAGGCGCACTCGTTGCGCGCGTTCTTGTCTGCCAGCCGCTCGGGGATGGGTTGCGCGCACTCGAAGCGTCGGCCCGTGTCGAAGTGGGTGCACTGGCGGCAGGCGTGGATGGCGGCTCGGCAGTTCGGGCACTGTTCGAGCGAAGCGGTCGCGATCGGCAGGACCGCGCCGCACGCCCCACACCGGGAGACGGTGTGCTTGGCGAGCATCCCGCCGCTCCGCGGAGCGTCCGCGGCCGGCGGCGGCGGTCGGCGCGGCTCGGCGCCCTGGTTCCGGTAACCTTGCTGGCGGTACTTTCGGTCGGCCATGCGAGTGATCCTCTCCAACCCCTACGCTCGCCGTGATTCTACCGAATCCAGACCTCAGCCTGTGAACTCGTGTTCGCAGCGCCGTCTCTGGATCGATACACCAAACGACGCTTGTTCCGTACACCACATCACGGTACACTCGTGTCGAGGAGCGCGCCATGGGCAGGACCAACATCGTTCTCGACGATCGCCTGATCCAGGAGGGACTTCGGCGGTTCAAGTGCCAGTCGAAGCGGGAGCTCGTCCATCTGGCGCTCACCGAGCTACTCAAGAGCGCCCGACGGCGAGACTTGCTGTCGCTCCGAGGCCAGGTGAAATGGGAAGGAGATCTCGCCGAGCTGCGACGCCTCCGACCGTGATCGTCGTCGACACGACGGTGTGGATCGACTTCCTCGAGGCCAGGGGCACCGCTTTCGACCGACACCTCACGGAGCTTGTCGAGACCGACGCCCCGATCGCCCTCGTCGACATCGTGTACTGCGAAGTTCTCCAGGGCATTCGTGACGAGGATGCCTACCGCCGGACGCGCGTGAGCTTACTGGCTCACCCGATTTTCCGTCCGCGCAGCCTCGAGACCTTCGAGACCGCCGCGAACCTGTACCGGACGGCACGGCGCCGTGGGCTCACGATCCGACGAAGCGTGGACTGCCTTATCGCCGCGACCTGTCTCGAGACGGGTGCGGAGATCTACCACAACGACCGCGACTTTGACGCCCTTGCCAGGATTTCAGATCTGACGATCTACCGCCCCGCCTGAGGGCCGTCGAGCAGGGAGATTCGTTTTCCGGTATCTTCGGGTGCAGCCAGGAGGGAAGCATGATTCAGGCATCCAAGCTCGGTCACATCGTGCTGAAAGTCCGTGATGCCGGCGCCTCGAGGGATTTCTACACGCGGACCCTGGGGCTGAAGGTGGCCCACGAAGACCTGGAGCACGGGATGGTGTTCCTCAGCTTCGGTCAGGAGCACCATGAGCTGGCACTGTTCCAGCTGGCGACGGGCGAAGCGCCAAGCGCGGCCCAGCCGGGCCTGCACCACATGGCGTGGCAGCTCCGGAGCTTCGAGGAGCTGCAGGCGGCCCACCGGGAGCTGAAAGCGATGGGGGTGCCGGTCGAGGCGACGATCGAGCACAACGTGACGCGCAGCGTGTATTTCCCCGACCCCGATGGCAACCGCGTGGAGCTCTACTGCGACATGGTGGAGAACGGCTTCGAGACCATGCGCACCCTCGGCCCCAAGCGCGTGCCTCTGAACCTCGAGTAACGGCTACTCGCCGAGCGCGGCCTCGATGTCCTTCACCCGGTGGGCCGCCGAGTGACCGTCGAAATCTAGTCGAACGTCAGCACCGAGCGGGCGACCTCCCCCGCCTTCATCGCCCTGAACGCGTCGTTGATGTCGTCGAGCCGCCCCCGGCGGCTGACCATCTCGTCGAGCAAGAGTCGCCCCTGGCGGTAGAACTCGAGGTAGAGCGGGATGTCGATGCGGAAGCGGTTGGAGCCCATCCGGGACGTCTGCACCCGACACTCCGGGCGGATGGCCATCCAGGGGAACTCGATCTTCGCGTCCGGCGGGAGGACTCCGACGATGGTGGCCGTGCCCCGGATGGCCAGACTCTCGATGGTCTGGCGCACCAGGGTCGCGTTCCCGACGGCCTCGAAGGCGTGGTCCACCCCTGCGCCTCCGGTGAGCGCGCGAACGGCGTTCACCGGGTCGTCCTTCGCGCTGTTGACGACGTGAGTCGCGCCCACTTTCTTGGCCATCTCGAGCTTGGACTCGAACACGTCGACGCCGATGATCTGTCGGGCGCCGCCGATGCGCGCGCCCTGGACGATCGACAGCCCGACGCCGCCGCAGCCGAACACGGCCACCGTCTGCCCGGCCTCCAGCCCCGAGGTGCGCAGCGCCGCTCCGACCCCCGTGAGGACGCCACAGCCGACGAGCGCGGCCCGGTCGAGCGGCAGGTCGGAGTCGATCTTCACCACCGAGTTCTCGTGGAGCAGCATGCGCTCGGCGTAGCTGCTGATGCCGATGAACTGTCTGAACGCCTGGCCCTTCTGGGAGAGCCGCGGGTGCGCCGACTCTGCACGGGTGACGACACCGCCGACGCAGAGGTTCGGGTGGCCGGCGAGGCACTGCGCGCAGCTCCCGCAGAAGCCGGAGAGACAGGCCACCACGTGATCGCCGGGACGCAGGGTGGTCACCTCCGCGCCCACCGCCTCGACGACGCCGGCGCCCTCGTGGCCGAGGACGTATGGTCGATCCAGCGGGAACCTCCCGAGCCCATCCACGACGTGGAGGTCGCTGTGGCAGACGCCCGTCGCGGCGGTGCGGACGAGGACCTCGCGGCCCCACGGCTTGTCGATGTCCACCGATTCGATCGTCAGCGGCTCGTGCACCTTCCGGAAGACCGCGGCCTTCATCTCCATGCTGACCTCCTCATCGCGAGCGATACCAGGGGTGTGGCCCGCCCGCGCCTACCGGAACGCCGGGGCGATCTCCGCGATGAACCGATCCAGGTCGCGGCGCAGCTCGGCCAGGGGTCGGAACAGGGTCGGGATGAATACCACGCCCACCCGCGCGGCTTGAAGCTGGTGGAGCTGCTCGCGGATCTGGTCCGGGGTACCGGCCAGGCAGGTGTCGCGCGCGTCCGCGGCGTGGCGGCCCATGCGCGTGGCGATGGTGTCGGCGAGACGGTCGACCTCGTCCTTCTTGTCGGTGATGAGCAGCGACATGTTGGCCGAGCGCGTGATGGTCTTCGGATCGCGGCCGACGGCGGCGCAGTGCTCGTCGAGGATGGCTCCCTTCCGCGCGAGGACCTTCGGCCCGCCCCAGACGTTCCAGTGGTCGGCGTGCTTGGCCACGATGCGCAGGGTGACGCGCTCGCCACCGCCGCCGATCATCAGCTCGGGATGGGGCGTCTGCACCGGCTTGGGCTCGAGCGGGGCATCGGAGAGCTGATAGTAGCGCCCCTTGAACTGGCTGCGGTGCTGGGTCCACAGCGACTTCATCACCTGGCACGCCTCGTCCAGCCGATCCAACCGCTCGCGCATCGTGTGGAACGGGATGCCGTAGGCCTGGTGCTCGTTCTCCTGCCAGCCCGCGCCGAGCCCGAGGAGGAGCCGGCCGCCCGAGATGATGTCGACCTGAGCGGCCATCTTCGCGACCACGGCCGGATGGCGATACGTGTTGCCGAGCACGATGGTGCCGACGCGGATGCGCGGCACGAGGGCCGCCAGCGCGCTGAGCGTGCTCCACGACTCGAGCATGGCGCCCTCGCGCTCCTTCGTGTTGGGCATGAAGTGGTCGGTGACGCAGCCGATGTCCCACCCCGTGGCCTCGATGTGTCGCCAGAGGTCCAGCACGCCCGACCAGGTCTGGGCGCCCATGCTCGTGAACAGGCCGAAGCGCATGTCGCTAGGCCAAGAAGGAGCCGCGAGGCGCCCGAATCCTAGAGATACTTCGTCGGCCACATCATGGTGCGCCACATGTGCGCCGACGGGCTCGCATCGAAGCCGAGCCCTTCCTTGGGCTGCTTGAAGTTCCGGCCCACGATGTCCGTGAACTCCTCCAACTGCACCTGCACGTTGGGATCGAAGGCGTAGAGGTCGTTGACCGTGATCAGGCGCGACGTCATGTACCATGTGTGCTCGCGCGCGTACCGGTAATCCCGCTCGATGTAGGGCTCGGGTTTGTAGTCCGGGCCGAACAGCTTGACGTACGACTCGGGGTACCGGTATCCGACCGACTCGTCGGGGAAGAAGCGCAACGCCTGGTGATAGCGAATCGCCCAGCTCACCTCCGCGTCGACATAAGGCTCGACGAGCTGGGAACCCCAGTATCCGTGGTCGCCCCGGATGAATCCGGCGACGGAGATGTCGTGCAGCAGACACGCGAGGACGACCTTTTCGTTCGCGCCGCTCTTCTGCGCGAGCCGCGCGGACTGCATCACGTGATTGGACGGGCCGAAGCGGCATCTGAAGAAATCGAAGAGGGTCGGCGTGGCGGGCATCCGCGGCAGGCGCGGGTCGTGGCCCATCATATAGAACTTGCCCTGGTCCGGCGGCCGCGGGACGGGCACCCTCGGATCACGCTCCCCCGAGGTGTAGATCACGGACTTCACGACGATCCGGTCGAGCTCCTCGATCATCGCGCGCTCGGCTGCGTCGGCCCGCTCCAGGGTTGTCATGGGCGGGATTATACTCGGCGCGGAAGGCGAGCACCTCATGAAGCCCAGGACCGACCGCATCCTCACCACCCACACCGGCAGCCTGCCGCGGCCGCTCCTGGAGCCAGCATGTCGTTCCTGAACTCCCGCACCCGCTCCGCCCCCCAAGGGTTCGGCAAGCCGGTTCGGCGAAGGGAAGACCTGCGCCTGCTCACCGGCAAGGGTTGCTACAGCGACGACTTCAACCTGCCAGGCCAGGCCTACGCGTGCATGGTGCGCTCGCCACACGCCCACGCACGCCTCCGGCACATCGACGGCGCCGGCGCCATGAAGGTGCCGGGCGTGATCGCGGTGCTGACCGGTGGCGACGCCGCGGCAGATGGGCTCCGGGCGATCCCGCATCACCCCGTGCCGACGAACCCACACGAAGTCCCGCTCAAGAGCCGCGACGGCTCGGATTTCTTCATCGCGCCTCATGCGCCATTGCCCGCCGACACGGTCCGCTTCGTTGGCGAGGCAGTGGCGCTGGTGATCGCCGAGACGCCCGCGGCCGCGAAAGACGGCGTCGCACGCGTGAGCGTCGACTACGAGCCGCTGCCAGCGGTGACCGCCACCGTCGATGCGGTCGCGGCGGACGCGCCGCTCGTCTGGAAGGAGACCACGTCGAACGTCTGTGTCGATTCCGAGGCCGGCGATGCCGCCGCCGACGCCGCGTTCCGGCGCGCCGCGCACGTGGTGCGGCTCGAGACACAGATCAATCGCGTCACCGGCGTGCCGCTGGAGCCGCGCGCGGCGCTGGGCGTCTACGACGAGGCGAGCGGCCGCTACACGCTCTATGCGGGCTCGGGCGGCTCGGTGCGCATCAAGACCGATCTTGCCGGCTCGCTCGGCGTCCCGGAGAGCGCGGTGCGCGTGGTGGCGCGCGAGGTCGGTGGCAACTACGGGACTCGCAACGCCTTCTATCCCGAATTCGCGCTGGTCGCCTGGGCGGCGAAGCGGCTCGGCCGTCCGATCAAATGGACGTGTGACCGGACGGAAGCGTTCCTCACCGACTATCAGGCGCGTGATCTCGCCGCGCAGGTCGAGCTCGCGCTCGACGCGGAGGGCAACTTCCTCGCGCTCCGCGGCATCAACACGAGCAACGTCGGCGCGCACGCCGTGTCGTTCATCCCGCTCGCCAAGGGCGTCGCAGTGCTGCCGAGCCTCTATCGCATTCCCGCCGCGTCCCTGCGGGGCCGCGCGGTGCTCAGCAACACGCCGCCCACGTATCCGTATCGCAGCGCCGGCCGGCCGGAGGTGATGTTCGTGATCGAGCGACTGATCGACCTCGCCGCGCGCCGCCACGGATTCGATCGCGTCGCGCTGCGCCGACGCAACCTGGTGCCGGCGAGCGCGATGCCGTATCGCAACCCGCTCGGGTTGCTCTACGACAGCGGCGATTACGTGGCCGTGCAGGATCGCGCGGTGGCGCTCGCCGACTGGGCGCGGTTCGAGGCGCGGCGGGCCGAGGCGCGCCGGCGCGGCCGCTACCGCGGCATCGGCCTCGCCAACTACCTCGAGCTCAATACCGGCATGCCGCGCGAGCGCGCCGAGATCACCGTGCAGCCCGACGGGCGGATCGACGTGGTGCTGGGCACGCTGTCGGCGGGCCAGGGCCACGAGACGAGCTTCGCGCAGCTCCTCGCCGAGTGGCTCGGTGTCGAGCCGAACCACGTGCGCCTGATCACCGGCGACACCGACGTCTCGCCCGTCGGCGGAGGCTCGCATTCCGGCCGCTCGATGCGCCTGGGCGCCGTCGTGATGGCGAAGGCCTCGGACGCGATCGTCGACAAGGGCAAGCGCATCGCCGCGTGGGCGCTCGAGGCGGCGGATGCGGACATCGAGTTTGCGGCGCGCCGGTTCCGCGTGAAGGGCACCGACCGCTCGCTCGACCTGTTCGAGGTGGCGGCGGCCGCGCTCCGTGACCACGCTCCCGAGGCGCTGCGCGGGCCGCTCGCGGGCGTGAGCGACGAGACCATGAGCGTGCCTTCCTTTCCCTACGGCTGCGCCGTGTGCGAGGTCGAGGTCGATCCCGAGACCGGCGTGGTGGAGATCGTGCGGTACACCTCGGTCGACGATTGCGGCCGCGCCGTCAATCCGCTGATCCTGCACGGCCAGACACACGGCGGCATCGCCGCGGGCGCAGGGCAGGCGCTGTGGGAGCATTGCGTGTACGACCGCGCGACCGGCCAGATGCAGTCGGCGACCTTCATGGACTACGCCCTCCCGCGCGCCGACATGCTCCCGGCGTTCACGACCGAGATCAGCGAAGTGCCCTCGACGTCCAACCCGCTCGGCCTCCGCGGTGGAGGCGAAGGCGGTACGACGCCAGCGCTCGGCGCCGTCGTCAACGCGCTCGTGGACGCGCTCGCCGAGCTGGGCGTGGAGCACATCGAGATGCCGGCGACGCCGGAGCGCGTCTGGCGCGCCATCCGCGCAGCGCAGGCGCGCTGATCGCCAGGTCAGTGCGACGGAACGATGCGCAGGGCCCGATACCGTTCCGTCCGCAATCGTGTGTGCCTGGCAAGCACCTCGTAATCGCGGTCGTTGTGGAGGACCGTCACCTTCTCGCGGATGGCGACGGCGGCGATCAGACAATCCATCAGCTTTCGGACGGAGGCGCCTCGGCTGCGGCAGATGCGATACAGCTCGGCCGCTGACTCGAAGTCGGCCAGCCCACGCAACGTCAAGCGCGGAAGCGCGATCAGCCTCGCTCGCAGCCTCGAGCGCTCACCGCTGGTTCGCGTCCCGGCCAGGAGCTCCATGATGATCGGCTCGGTCGTCGCGATGGGTGAGCGTCGCTCGAGATGATGCCGGAGGGTAACGTGAGCCGGGTGCCCCGTGGCACGGAGCAGCTCGATCCAGGCTGACGTATCGACGAGGATCACCGCCGGGACGCGCGGTGGCTCCTCAGCTCGTCGAGATTCCCCTCCCAGCCGACTCCCTCGAGTTCCAGGAGCGCCACGTGGACGTCCCCCTCGCGAAGTCGCCCGGTGCGTCGCGCCCAGGCCTCGATCTCCGGCCAGTCCCACGCCGGCTGGCCGGACACGGTCCAGCGCGGCTCCGGCATGAGCTTGCGGTGACGCCACGTGTGCACGGTTTGCGGCCTCACACCAAGGCGCGAAGCAATCTCCGCCGCCCCGACGGGAACCGACTCGCCGGGCGATTGGGTGGTCCGACGCGGCATGGGCCAATTGTCGCGTTCAGCGCGACACCTGTCAAGATCGGCTTTACGGCGCGGAGGCGGGGGAACACGACGTCGCGGCGATGGCCGCCTCCCAGGGCCGCGACCCTTACCAGCCGCCGCCGGCCCGAAATCTACCAATCCGGGGGGGCCAAAAATCTTTGGGCCGGCGGAGGGATGTCGTCATACTTTTCAGGTGAGCATTTTCCCAGGGCGGCTCACATCACATCTCAACGCTAGGGAGGAGGTGAGGACAATGATGGATCAGTACAAGTGTGGAAAGTGCGGCAAGACGGCACCGAAGGCCGGGTTCTGCTGCGGCGCGCCGATGAAGAAGGTAAGCTGACGCGAGACGCTGAGCTGACGCGAGATGGCGGCCCGCCCGAGGGTTGGTCCCCCTTGGCGGGCCGCCTGCGTGAAGGGCCTAGGTGTCCTGTCGCACTATCGCCAGATTCTGCGAGAGGGCCACGCGGGCCAAGTGCACGGTGAGCAGGAAACCGTAGACCACGGTGAAAAAGTTGAACGCGACCCGGTAAAAGTCCACCATCAGGACGATCAGGCACAGGGCGAAGAACACGCTCGTGATGAGCGTGACGAACGTCAGCCGTCGGCAAAATTCCTGGGCGGATTCTCCCTCGATCGACTTCAACGCTTGGAGATACCGCGCACGGCGACCAGCGCACGCCCTCTCCGCCACAGCGTTCGAGGGACCCCACCGCCGGAGCAGGAAGACGCCGGCCCCGATAATGAGCCAGGGTGCCGACCAGAGAGGCCAGTTCACTTGGCTCGTATACGCCTCGGCCCGCAAGAGAACGACGAAGGACGGAAGATAGAGACAACCCAGGATCAGGGGAGCGGCCAGGGTGTCGCGCGCTCGAGACATCCCCGATCCACCGAGAATCAACTCGCGCTCGAACAAGGGGAACCCATATTTCAGAACGGCCAGCGCGATGGCCGCGCTCACGGTTTTATCCGGAATATACTTGATGCAGTTCTGCAACCAATTCTGGAGCGCCCACCCCAGGCTCCCACCCCACGCGATGCCGAGCAGGGCTTTGATTTGATGCCGAAGCGCCTCCTGGCTCTCGGAGACAACCCGCTTGAGGACATCGGCCACGTCCGGGGTCAAGGCGAAGGCGGCCTGTTTCGAGAGCGCAACCTGCACGAAGGTGCCGGGAACGCTCATCACGCACGCGCCCAGCACCCCGAAACTGGTCAAATACCAGATGTGCCGGAGGGCCGACGCTCGGGTGGAACGAATATATTTTTTGAACCACCCCCGACGCGCCATGAAGCCCCAGAAGAGGCCGCCGGTCATGTTCACCAGAGACCACGGGAAGATCATCAGATCGGCTCCCGGGTCAGGATAGAGAAGCCAGTTCACCAGAGAATTCGACAGGAGCGCGACGATGGCTCCCCACCACGGGCCGAGGAGAAACGCCGCCAGAGCGGTCCCGATCATGTCGAGGTAGAGGATGCTTTGAAGGCGAAGGCTCAGCACCAGCCCGAGGTAGTTCAACAAGATCCCCGCCGGGACGATCACTCCAATCTCGTCCCAGAGGAGATAGGAGGATATATTGAGCACCCTCGCGCCAGGGAGGATGACGTCCAAAAACATCGACTCATCTGTCACCTGTGGTGCAGCGTGCGAGTGATCAGCGACCGGGGTCCTCTTCCGTTGTTTGGCCGATTTCAGGCGTTCCCGGAGACTGAGCAGTTTCTCCAGGAGCGACAGGATAGCCGCCACAAACGCAGTGATCATCCCGCCTACGACGAGGAAGTCTGTGTTCATGCTCGGGGGCGCCTTTGATCGCGAAGGCCGGGACGAAGTCGTCCTCGCAGCGTCCCTCTAGCATAAAGGGTGGGCCCCACCACGGCGAAGAGATGCGCGAGGTTCCCACCGGTCGCGGGCATGAGGGCGGATGGTAGAACAGATGGTAGAGGGCGCCGGCTACGGTCGCCGATGGGCACGGCCGGCCACGGCCCGCACCTCGCGCGGGGCGGCGAGCCAGATGGCCAGGGCCGAGAGCACGCTGCAGCCGATGGCGATCCAGAAGGCCAGCGTGTAGCTGCCGGTGGCGTCGTGCAGCACGCCGGTCACCCAGGGTCCGGCGGCCCCGCCCGCGATGGACGCCAGCATCAGTGTGCCGAAGATGGTGCCGTAGTGGCGGCCCTGAAAGATCTCGGCCGGAATGGCGCCGATGACGGAGGTGAGGCCATAGCCGAGCATGCCCTGCGAGGCGACCATGAGATAGAGCAGTGTCGGCGTCGGAGCGTCACGCAGGAGGAGCAGCGCCAGGTAACAGAGCGCGAAGCCCAGGCTGCCCACGGTCCACACCCACTCGCGCCCGATCCGGTCTGAGAGATAGCCGAGGGCGATCTGGCCGGGAATGCCGGCCAGGCTCACGAATCCCAACGCCCAGGCGGCCTCGCCCGGGCTGAACCCGACCTCGACCAGGTATTTCGTCTGGTGTATCTGCACCGCATACCAGTCGAAGAGCCCGCAGAAGTATCCCACCATGAGCCACCAGAAGCGGTCCGTGCGCATGGCGCGGGCGAGCGTCCAGTCCACCGCGACCCAGGCCGCGTCCACCACATTCGCCGTCCCGCTGCCGGCAGTAGCGTCGCGCGAGGAGCGGTCGCCGTCGGGCTCGAGCCCGAGATCTTCGGGCCGCCGCTTCAGCAGGAGGTTGAGCGGCGCCAACAGCGCCAGCACCAGGATGCCCATCGCCCAGCAGGCGGCGCGCCAGCCGGCGCGCCCGATGAGAGTCCCGAGCCAGGGCAGCAGGATGATCGAGCCCACGCCGACGCCCGAGAAGGCGAGGCTCATGGCCAAACCCCTCCGGCGCACGAACCAGTTGGGGAGGAAGAGCGCCTGACCCGTATAGCCGAGACAGACGCCGCCGCCACCGACGAGCACGCCGAGGGTGGCGTAGAGGTGCCACGGCTGGCGCACCAGCGTGGCCAGCATCAACCCGGCCGCCATGAGGCCCACACCCATCTCGATCACGACGCGCGGGCCGCGGCGATCCATCAGCCGGCCGAGGGAGGGGCTCAGGACCGCCGAGACGAGAAAGCCGAAGGAGAATGCACCGGCCGTCACGCCCCGCTCCCAGCCGAACTCGTCGAGGATCGGCGGGAAGAGCAGCGAGAAGGCGGTGCGTGCGTTGACGCCCACGCCCATGGTGACGAAGGCGACGGCCACGATGATCCAGCCGTAGAAGAAGGGCGGACGCAGGGCGACCCTAAGCGGGCGTGTCGTTCATGCCGTAGGAAAGTTCATGGCAATCAGGTCATCGATGAACTGCTTGAGCTGAGTGAGATGCTCCGGTGAGATATCGGTAATCCGCGCGCCAAAGGATGACGCCGTGGCATGCGTCACCTCCACGGTGCATTCGAGCAAACGATTTTTTGCGAGGTGGCACGTGAGCTGCAACTCTTCGCCAACGGTAAACGCCGATCCGGCCCGCACGCGAACTCCCGTCTCACTCAGGTCAACCACGGTGCAGGCGACTGTCCTCCCGCGTCTCCGGAGCTCGCCGTGCCGCTCGATGACCAGCCTGATGGTCTGCCGCTTGTAGCTCATGCTCTCACTCTCCTTTCTCTCACCAAGCTTAGCAAGGACCACGCCCAGCAGCCGCACGCCATGCCGTTGCAGTGGCGGGGGCCCCGGATTAGCTTGGGGAGCAAGGAGGGCGCGATGGCCAGGATCGACGGTGTGGCGCCCGTCGCCTTACTGACGGGCTTCGAGCCGTACGGCGGGCGCCGCGTCAATCCCGCCACCGAGGTGGTCACGCGGCTCGACGGCGCCGAGATCGAGGGCGTGCGTGTGGCCGGCCGCGTCCTGCCCGTCTCCTTCGGCGCGCTGCGGTCGCGGATCCACGAGCTGATGCAGAAGGTGGCGCCCGTCGTCGTGGTGAGCCTCGGCCTCTGGCCGGGCGAGCCCACGATCCGGCTCGAGCGCGTCGCCCTCAACCTGGCCGACTTCGAGATCCCCGACAACGACGGCGCGCTGCTCCGCGACGACGTGGTGGCGGCGGCGGCGCCGACGGCCATCGCCTCCACGCTGCCCCTCCGCGCGATCGAGGGCGCGCTCCTCCGCGCCGGCATCCCGGCGCGCCTGTCGACGACGGCCGGCACCTTTCTCTGCAACACGACGATGTACACGTTCCTCCACACCGAGCCGGCCGGGCGCGGCGTGCCGTGCGGCTTCGTCCACCTACCCTACCTGCCCGAACAGGTGGCGGCGCTCCTCCAGGACCTGCGCAAGGAGCAGGTGCTCGAGCTGCACCAGCGCGCGGACCTCGCGTCGATGAGCCTCGCCACGATGGTGGAGGCGGTGCGCATCGTCCTCGGCGTGTCGCTCGCGACGGCCGCCTGATCCCGGATGGCCGAGGCGATCCTCCAGCTCGAGGAGGTGACGAAGCGATTCGATCGCACGCTCGCCGCCGACCGGCTCTCGCTCACCGTCCACCGCGGCGAGTTCTTCACGTTCCTCGGGCCGAGCGGCTCGGGCAAGTCGACGATCCTCCGCATGATCGCGGGCCTCGAGCGGCCTGACGCCGGCCGCATCCTGATCGCGGGGCGGGACGTCGAGGGCGTGCCGCCGTGGCGTCGGAACCTCGGCATGGTCTTCCAGCACTACGCGATCTTCCCCCACATGACCGTGGCGCAGAACGTAGGCTACGGGCTCCGCGTCCGCCGCCGGCCGGCCGTCGAGATCGGCGAGAAGGTCGCCCGGCTCCTCACTCTCGTCGGGCTCGCCGGCATGGCCGCGAAGAACGTGACGCTCCTGAGCGGCGGGGAGCAGCAGCGCGTCGCCCTGGCCCGCGCCCTCGTGCTCGAGCCCTCGCTCCTCCTCCTCGACGAGCCGCTCTCCGCGCTCGACGAGAAGATCCGCCGCGAGATGCAGGCCGAGCTGAAGCACATCCAGCAGAAGACGGGCACGACCTTCCTCTACGTCACCCACGACCAGGAAGAGGCACTGACGATGAGCGACCGGATCGCCGTCCTGCACGACGGGGCTTGCGTCCAGTGCGACGCCCCCGAGCGCCTCTTCCGCCGCCCGCGGACCCGCTTCGTGGCCGGCTTCTTCCGCGGCTGCAACATCCTCGCTGCTGACCTCGCCGCGTGTGAGCCCGGGCGCGCCCGGGTGACGATCGGGGGCGCGCCGGTGATGGTGTCCCTCGACGGCGTCACGCTGCCCGAGGGCTCCCGCCTGGCCGTGGCCCTCCGCGCCGAGCACGTGCGCGTCGGCCGTGCGGCGGCGGCGTGCCAGGCGCGGCTCGACGCGGTGCTGGTGGAGGTGATCTACCGCGGCACCAACGTCGACCACGTGCTGGAGCTGCCCGACGGCCAGCGCCTCGTGGCGACCTCGACGCAGCGCGAGGCCGAGGGTGCGGGGCAGCCCGTCGCCTGCGGCTTCGACGCCGGCGACGTCATCCTCCTCGAGCGCTGACGGCGCCGCGGGCGCCGACCAGCAGCAGCACGGCGACGAGCCCCAGGGTCACCGCGATCAGGAGGCTCATCAGCGCGTAGAGCGTCGGCGAAAGCCCCACCTGGAGGAACGTCGACCAGATGTAGGTCTGCACGGTGTTGTTCGGCCCCTGCACCAGCGCCGTCCGGACCGTCTCGTTGAACGAGAGGATCACCGAGAAGATCGCCGCGCCCAGGATGCCGTGGCGGATCAGCGGCAGCTCGACGTCGACGAAGGCCCGCAGGCGGCCGGCGCCGTGCAGGTACGCGGCCTCGAGGTACATCGGGTCGAAGGTGGCCATCACCGCGAGGATGATCAGGAACGCGAACGGCAGCGCCCAGACCACGTGCACCGTGGTGATGGTCAGGAGCGAGGGCGTGACGCCGAGCTGGCGGAAGAAGAACGCGCTCGCGAGCCCCATGCTCACGCCTGGGATGAAGAGCGGCAGCAGGACGGTCGCCACGATCAGGCGCGGCCGCCGGAGCTCGCGCACCGCCATCGCGGCCAGCAGCGCGAGCGGCGGGGTGATGAGGCCGACGAGGGCGCCGACCAGGAGTGAGTTCTGGACGCCGCCCACGAGCAGCGGGTTGTCCCACAGCTGGCGGTACCAGCGAAGCGTCACCGCGCCCGCGCGCGTCCCCGCCTCGCCGCCCCCACCCAGCGAGAACAGCAGCGGCGGCGCCAGCGGCACGTAGAGGAACAGCAGCAGGGCGGCGATGTACGCCCACGCGACCGCCCGCCCCACGCGGCCCGGGCCCATCAGAACCGCCAGCGCGCGATCTTGCCGAGCACCGCGCGCAGGTCGAAGGCGAGATACCACACCAGCAGGAACGCGAGCATGGTCGCCACCACCACGCTCGACATCGCGGCCGCCAGCGGGTAGTTGAGCACGTCGAGGGCGCTCGTGATCGTGTTGCCCATGAGCTGATAGCCGACGCCGCCCAGGATGATCGGCACCGCGCTCTCGCCGAAGGTGCCCACGAACCCGAAGATGACCGCGGCGAAGACGCCGGGCATCGACAGCGGCAGCGTGACGCGCAGGAAGGTGACTCGCGGGCTCGCCCCGAGGAGCCAGCTCGCCTCCACCAGACGGCGGTCGAGGCCGTCGAGGGCCGCCCACAGCGGGTAGATCATGAATGGCATGTACGAGCTGATCAGCCCGACGAAGACGGCGAAGTCGCTGAAGAGGAGCCAGTCGACGGCACGCTGGGTGACCCCGGCCGCCATCAGCGCCCGGTTCACCGGGCCCGTGCGGCTCAGCAGGTAGACCCACGAGAAGGTGCGGATGATGTAGTTGACGAGGAAGGGGATGGTGAAGAGGAGGAGGACGTTCCGGGCCAGGTCCCGGCGCACGCGCAGAGCCAGGAAATAGGCGATCGGGTAGGCGAGCAGGAGGCCGAGCAGGGTGACGCCGGCGGCGACGACGAGGCTCCGCTCGAGCACCGAGAGCCGCACGCCAGCGAAGAACTCCGCGTACGAGGCCAGCGTGAAGGCGGGCCGGATCCAGAACCCGGCCCGCTCCCAGAAACTCCACACGAACATCAGGCCGAGCGGCACCAGCAGCGCGCCGGCCACGAACGCGAGCGGCAGAACCAGCAGCGCGTACCGCGCGACGCCGGCTACGCGGCCTTGAAGCGCGCCCACTCCGACTCGTACGTCTCCACGTGCGTCGGCCAGCGGTTCTGCCAGGTGCCGCCGAACTGGAACTTCTTCCGCACGTTGGCGTCGATCGCGGCGATCTCCTGGGCCTCGGCCGGCCCGAACTCCCCGGGGTTGCTCTTCGCGTAGGCCACGGCCGCCGGGTTCGTCATGTAGCCGCGGCTCAACGTGATCTTCGCTCCGTACCAGCCGCCGAGCATGAAGTCGAGCAGCTCGTAGGCGGCCTTCTCCTGCTCCTTGGAGCGCTTCGGGTTCCGGACGATATAGGCCGCCATGGCCCAGAGGAGGTAGCCCTCCTTCGGCGCCGCGTACACGGCGCTCACGCCCTTCTTCTTGGCCACGAACACCATCGGCTCCCAGCAGTCCATCACGTAGACCTCGCGGCTGGTGAGCAGGTTGACCGACTGCTCGAAGCTCGACCAGATCACCCGGAACTGCCCGGCCTTCTTCTTCGCGATCAGGAAGTCGATCACGGTCTTGATCTCGGCCGGCGTCATGTTGGCCGGGTCCTTGATCGAGGCGAGCCTGTTCTTCTGGAGGTAGAGGGCCGTCTTCTGCCCGGTCGTGGTGAAGTTGTCCTCGAGGGCGACGAAGCCCTTCCACTGCGGATCGAAGAGGGCGCCGTACGAGTCGAGCGGACCCGTCTTCTCCGGCAGGTAGGCGAAGGAGTCGCCCTGCAGGACGGTGGGCACGCCGTAGACGTTGCCCTTGTAGCCGATGAAGTCGAAGCCGGGCTTGCCCGGCGCGAGGAACTCGCGGATGTACGTGTCCTTGCCCCAGTTCGGCACGCGGGCGGTGTCGATCGGCTCGATCAGGTTGTTCTCGACCAGCGGCTTCTGCATCCCGCCGACGATGTTGACGATGTCGTAAATTTGGGTGCCTCCGCCGGCGATGAGGACGTTGAGCACCCCCGACGGCGCGTTGCCCATCGCCACCAGCTTGACGTCCCAGCCCGTCGGTCCGCTGAACTTCGACCAGTCGCCGCCCGGATCGCCGACACCGACGTCGGCGAGGGTGACCGATCCCTTGGCGGCCCAAGCCGGCGCGCCCGGCCGCGCGAGGCCCCCCGCCACCGCGAGCCCCGCCCCGCCCGCCGCCAGGCGCTCGAGGAACTCCCTGCGACTCACCCCTGGGCTATCTGTGCCATCGTTCTCCATGACGCGTCCCTCCTGGTCGGGCGGCGGCGTTGGCTTCCCCCGGCGCCGCGACGCCGCATGGTGTCATCCCAGCCGCGTCGAAGTCAACACGAGGCGTCAGGTGGCGTGCGGCGGCTGCACCATAACGCGGATCGGCGTGGGCTTGAACCCGTTGCAGGGGTTCCGCGTCTGCGGGCAGTTCGAGATGACCGCGAGCGTGTCCATCTCGGCGCGGAGGTCGACGTGGTCACCCGGCCGAGACAACCCCTCCACGATCGCCATCGCGCCGTCGGAATGAACGGGCACGTTCATGAACCAGTTGAGGTTGGTGACGATGTCCTTTTTGCCGAGCCCGAAGGGCGCGAGGGCCCGCAGGAAGTTGCTGCGGCAGTTGGGCGTGTCCTTGACGCCGTAGCGAAGCTCGTTGCTTTCCGCGCTACAGCACCCACCGATCGTGTCGTGGCGGCCGCAGGTATCCTCCACGATCGTGAAGAGCCGCCGCCCCATGTCCGAGTAGATGCCGTGGCCCTTGGTGAGGAAGATCGTCCCCGCGTACTTCATCGTATCGGCGGCGTTGTAGCGCTCCTCGGGGCTCGCGGCGTTGTAGCAGAGGAAGTCGACGGCTTGCTTGCCCTCGAGGTCCACGATGCGCAGCACCTGACCCGACGCGACCACGCGGGCCCAGACCTCCCCGGGCGGGATGACGCGGTCCTCGATGATCGGTTCCATCGGCGTCCGTCCTTTCTCGAGCGAGCGATGTCCCTGGCGACTCAGTGAACCACGATGGGCGTCGGCAACCCGGCCGGGAGCTGGCGGGGCGGGCGGAACGTGAACGCGATGGCCACGGCTCCGAGGCCGATACCGAACGAGCCGATGAACAGCCAGAAGTAGCTACCGAACGCATCGTAGAGCGAGCCGCCGGCCCAGGGCCCGAGCGCCATGCCCAGCGTCGACACGAAGGCGACCGCGCCGAAGGTGGTGCCCATGATCCGGGCGCCGAAATACTCGCGCACGAGGATGGCGTAGAGCGGCATCACGCCGCCGTAGGCGAAGCCGAACATCACCGCGAGCGTGTAGAAGCTCGGGAGGCCGCGGGTGAAGACGTACAGGCTCACGGCGACCGCCTGGAGGGCCAGCCCCGCGACCAGCGTGCGCTTCGCGCCGACGCGGTCGGCCACGAGCCCGCAGACGATCTTGCCGCTCAGGGAGGCCAGGCCTGCGACGCTGAACACGGTGGCGGCGGCCATCGCCGGCACGCCGCGATCGATCGCGTGGGTGACCATGTGGAAGATCGGACCCGAGTGTGCAGCGCAACACGCGAAGTACGTGAGCGCGATGGCGGCGAACTGCGGCGTGCGGAGCGCCTGCGCGACCGTGAGCTCGCGGGCCTGGTCGCCCGCCGGCGCCCCGACGGCTGCGGGCGCCGTCGCCGGCGGGTCGCGCACGAGCAAGGCGGCAGGAATGACGACGAGCCACACGAGATCGCCGATCACCAGCATGGCGGTGCGCCAGTCGTAGCTGGTGATAAGCCAGCGAGCGAGGGGCGCCATGATTGCCGAGCCGGCGCTGAGCCCCGCGGAGACGAGCGCGACCGCGAGACTGCGATTCCGCGTGAACCAGCGGCTGGTCGTCGCCGTCATCGGGGTGTAGAAGCTGCCCGCGGCCAGGCCGACGATCAGACCGAAGACGAGCTGGAACTGGCCGAGGCTGGCCGCCTGGCTCGCCGTCACCAGGCCGAGACCGAGCAGAACACCGCCGAGAAGCACGACGGCGCGCGTGCCGAACCGGTCGGAGAGCGCGCCCCAGAGGAACGAGCCGACGCCCATACAGAGCCAGTTGAGGAGCGCGGCCGTCGAGATCCCCGTGCGAGACCAGCCCATCGCCTCCGACATGGGCTGGAGGAAGATGGCGAGCGAAAGCATCGCGCCGACCCCGATGCAGGTCACGACGATCCCCGCACCGACGATGACCCAGCCGTAGAAGAGCTTCATGAGTCGGTTCCTTCCGCTCGCCCTAGCCGCCGGCCATGGCACCCACGACCAGAAGAGGCTCTGCGCCCATCGCGACCGCGTCGGGCAGCGGGGCATCCGGCGGTTCGTGGGACAGATCCTGCTCGCAGGCGAAGACCCTCACGAACGCTCGGCGCTGTTGCGTGACGTGGTCGCGGATCGTCCCGCGCAGCATCGGATAGCGGGCCTCGAGCGCGTCGAGGACCGAGCGCTGCGTGGCCCGACCCTCGACGTGGAGCTTCACCTCGCCGTCGACGTGCGCGAGCGTCCGCAGATGTGCCGGAAGCACGACTCGGATCATGGCAGCGTCTGGACTTCGACGGACACCACCGACGGAAGATCTCGGACGATGGGCGCCCAGCTGTCCCCGGCGTCGGCCGATGCGTACACCTGCCCGCCGGTCGTGCCGAAGTACACGCCGCACGGATCGAGCGAGTCGACGGCCATCGCGTCGCGCAACACGTTGACGTAGCAGTCGCGTTGCGGCAAGCCTTTCGTGAGCGCCTCCCACTCGTGTCCGCCCGTCCGGCTGCGGTACACGCGCAGCTTGCCCTCGGGCAGATAGTGCTCCGAGTCGCTCTTGATCGGGACGACGTAGATGGTCTCCGGCTCGTGCGCGTGCACGTCGATCGGAAATCCAAAATCGGTCGGCAGGTTCCCGCTGACTTCTTGCCACGACTCGCCAGCGTCGTCGCTACGCATGACGTCCCAGTGCTTCTGCATGAACAGCACGCGGGGACGCGACGGGTGCATCGCGATGCGGTGAACGCAGTGACCTACCTCGGCAGTCGGGTTGGGGATCTGTTCCGACCGCAGGCCGCGGTTCATCGGCCGCCATGTCTTGCCGGCGTCGTCGGTCCGGAAGACGCCCGCCGCCGAGATGGCGATGAAGATCCGCCCCGGATGGCTCGGGTCCAGAAGGATCGTGTGCAGGCACAACCCGCCGGCACCCGGCTGCCAGGAGGACGCCGAGCCGTGGCCACGCAGTCCGGGGAGCTCCTGCCACGTCTGGCCGCCATCCATCGAGCGGAACAAGGCGGCGTCTTGAACCCCGGCGTAGATGGTATCCGGATCGGTCAGGGACGGTTCGAGATGCCAGACTCGCGTGAACTCCCACGGGCGCGGCGTGCCGTCGTACCACAGGTGAGTGCCGGGGACGCCGTCGTACACGAACTTGTTGCCGACCGACTCCCACGTCTTGCCCCCGTCGTTGGAGCGCTGGATCTGCTGCCCGAACCAGCCGGTGGACTGCGACGCGTACAGCCGATTGGGATCCGCGGGCGAGCCCTTGAGGTGGTAGATCTCCCAGCCCCCAAAGTGGGGGCCGCTGATGTCCCACCGGTCGCGCTTGGCGTCCGACGTCAGGACGAACGCGCCCTTGCGTGTACCAACCAGTGCCCGTACCCCGCTCATGCCTTACTCCTTTCTGAGCTCGCTCCGTCGCCGTATCGATCGTGGTGGCGCACCCACGCCATCGTGAAGGCCAGGGCGCCCTCGTCGCGGCCCTTCGGCGCCAGGTCGAGGTAATTGTACGCGCCGACCAACAGGTCGAGTCCGCGCGCGTAGGCGGAATACGTGTGGAACACGTCGCCGTGCTCGTCCTTGTAGAAGACGCTGATGCCGGGGGCTTCTTCGCTCGGGAACTCGCGCAGCTCGAAATTGTAGTCCACGGCGCCCTTCGCGATTTCCTCCTTCGTGAAGGACACGCGATAGTCGAAGTTGAAGTCGGTCCCATGCGACGACACCCACGTGAAGCGCCAACCCATGCGCCTCTTGAACGCTTCGATCTGGCGGAGAGGCGCCCGCGACACCGCCAGCAGCGTCACGTCGCGCTGCGCGAGGTGCACGGCGGCGCCGTCGATATGATCGGCCAGGAAGGAGCAGCTCGGGCACCCCTCCTCCCATCCCGGACCGAACATGAAGTGGTACACGATCAGCTGGCGTCGGCCGTCGAAGAGGTCGGCGAGCGTCGCCTTGCCCTCCGGCCCCTCGAACACATAGGCCTTGTCCACCCTCACCCACGGCAGCGCGCGCCGCTCGGCGCTCAGCTGGTCGCGCAGCCGCGTGAATTCTTTTTCCCTCGCCAGATGCGCCTTGCGCGCCTCGATCCATTCCCGTCTCGACACGGTCGTGTGGTTTGGCATGACTCATCCTTTCGCTTCGACCACCGATTTCATTTGCGCCAGCCCCCTCTCGAACATGCCTCCGATCATTTTGTCCATGTCCATGAACAGGTGGACTGCCTTGGCCATGAAGTTGTTCTTGCCGGCCATGCGCCACGTCACGATGGTTTGATTCCCCTCGGGCCTGAACGTGAACTCCGCGGTGCTGGTGGCGGCGAAGGGCTTCAGGAACTCGAGGTTGATCCTGATCAGCTCGTTCGGACGGCTCTCCGTCAGCGTCATCCGTCCTTCGCCAACCTGAGTGTTGCCGGTCCACGTGTAGATGGCGCCGGTTCCCGCCGGCGCGCCCTCGTAGGTTTGCTTCATCGCCGGATCGAGCTTCGCCCACGGGTTCCACGCTTCCCACTTGTGGAAGTCGTTCACCTGCGCAAAGACGGCTGGCGCAGGGGCGGAGATGGTAGCCGTTCGCGCGACGCGGTACTCGGATGGCCGGGTGGCAACGATGGCAAGGAACACGACGACCACCACCGCGAGCGCGATGAGGATCTTTATGAGCATCGTGACTCTTCTCCCTCTGGTTGTGTAGATTAGCTGGCCGGCCGGAGCACTGAGGGGTGAGACGATCCTCGCTGCGGCGCCAGCCGCCAGCGGCCGTAGGCGACGAACGCCGCGAGGAGCGCCACGACCAGGTTCATCAGCGCCAGCGCGACCATACCGCCCACCAGCGTGATCACCGTCGCACCGATCATGATGATCACCAGCCCCGCCGCGGCCAGTGGGGTCAGGCCCGGCCGGATGCGCAGAAGCCCGGGGAGGATCAGGCCGAGCGCGCCGAGCACCTCGGCCACGCCGAGGAACCTCAAGAACCAGCCCGGCAGCGCCACCGGCCCCGTCATCTGGTCGAGCGGCAGGACCAGTTTCGCGCCACCGGCAAACAGAAAGAGGGCCGCGAGCAGCCCCTGAACGATCCACAGCGCATAGGTCATTTCGGCGGGCCCTCCCTCACTGGCCGGACCTCGACGGTGCTCGTGCGGGCCAATGGAATTCGTGCGGCGATGGCGATGGCTTCGTCGAGGTCCTTGACGTCGATGAGCATGTAGCCGCCGAGTTGCTCGCGGGTCTCCGCGAACGGACCGTCGGTCACGAGGCGCTTGCCGTCGCGCACCCGGACGCTGGTCGCCGACGACGACGGGTGCAGCGGGAAACCGCCCAGATACTGCCCGTGCGACGTGAGCTCTTCCGAGAGCTCCAGGGTCTGCCTGTAGATCTGTTGTCGCTCGGTCACGCTGAGCCTGTCCCAGGTCGGCTCGTCGCGGCAAATCAGCAGCATGTATTTCATGTGGGCCTCCATCGGTACGTCGAACGGCGGGGGCCTGAATCGACACCCCGCAGAAGATTATCTAACTTGGAGTATGCCCCCGGATGCAAGCGCAGCCGTCGAGGCGGTCTATCGCTCCGATTGGGGCCGGATCGTCGCCACCCTGATCCGGCTCGTTCGGGACTTCGACGTCGCGGAAGAGGCGGCGCAAGAGGCCTTTGCGGCCGCGGTGGGCCAGTGGCGGGCCTCCGGCGTCCCCGAGTTCCCGCGCGCCTGGATCATCCAGACGGCTCGCCACAAGGCCATCGACCGCCTCCGCCGCCAGACCCGGTTCGCGGAGAAACTGGACGCCTACACCGCGGCCGGGGCGAGCCTGACCGTCGAGGCGCCGGAGTTCGATCCGGGCGACATCCCCGACGATCGCCTTCGCCTGATCTTCACCTGCTGTCACCCGGCGCTGGCGCCCGAGGCCCAGGTCGCGCTCACGCTCCGCACGCTGGGCGGCCTCGAGACGGACGCGATCGCGCGCGCGTTCCTCGTGCCGATCGCGACGATGGCGCAGCGGCTCGTGCGGGCGAAGGGCAAGATTCGCGACGCGGGCATTCCGTACACGGTCCCCGACATGAAGGACATGCCGGCCCGGCTCGACGCAGTGTTGACGGTGGTCTACCTCGTATTCAACGAGGGCTACCTGCCCACGCGAGGCGAGGCGCTCGTGAGGCCCGACCTCTGCGTCGAGGCGATCCGGCTCGCACGCCTCGTGAGGACCCTGATGGCGCCGCAGCCGCCGGCGGAAGCCACCGCCCTCCTCGCCCTCATGCTGCTGCACGATTCTCGGCGCGACGCCCGTCTCGACGCTGCCGGCGACCTGATCCTGCTCGAAGCGCAGGATCGTTCCCGCTGGAATCACGCGCAGATCACCGAAGCGCTGCCCCTGGTCGAGGAGGCCCTGCGCGGCGGCCCGGGTCCCTTCGCGCTCCAGGCGGCGATCGCGGCGCTCCATTGTCAGGCGGCGCGGGCCGAAGACACGGACTGGCCGCAGATCGTCCGGCTGTACGATGTGCTCGAGCGCCTGCAGCCCTCCCCCATCGTCTCCCTGAACCGCGCGGCGGCGGTCGCCATGGTGGACGGCCCCCGCCCGGCGCTCGCCCTCATCGAGGCGCTGGCTGCCGCCGGCGACCTCGACCGCTATCACCTGCTCCATGCCGCGCGCGCCGACCTGCTGCGCCGCATCGGATCCTCGGCGGAAGCGGCGAAGAGCTACGCGCGAGCGCTCGCGCTGGTCGGCAATGACGCCGAGCGCCGATTTCTCGAGCGGCGGCTGCGCGAGGTCGACGGGAGGGACCATGGCTGAGCCATTCGAATCCCGGACCATCACCGTTCGCATTGCCCGGCCCCAGCACGAGGTCTATGACTTCGCCTCGGTCCCGGAGAATTTCCCGCGCTGGGCCTCCGGGCTCGCCCGGTCGCTGAAGAAGGTGAACGGGGAGTGGATCGCGGACACCCCGGAGGGACGGGTCAAGGTCCGGTTCACCGAGCCGAACGACTTCGGCATCCTCGACCACCACATCGCGCTCCGTCCGGGCGTCGAGATCTACCTCCCGATGCGCGTCATCGCCAACGGCGCCGGCAGCGAGGTGTTATTCACCCTGTTCCGACTCCCCGACACGGCCGACGAGACATTCGCGCGAGACGCCGAATGGGTGGAGCGAGACCTGAGAGCGCTGAAAGCGCTGCTCGAGGGGTGACCAAGCGCAACGGGCGCTTGGTCGGGTCAGGACATGCTGATTCGATTGCGCGCTGGCTGCCGCGGGAGATGGCCGGGCGGTGATTCAGGACGACGCGCCCGTTCTGAGCGCCGCCCAGATGCGCGCGGGCGTCATCGGCAAGTCGAGGTGGGTGACGCCGCGCGAGGCGAGCGCGTCGAGCACCGCGTTGACCGCCGAGGGCAACGAGCCCGCCACGCCCGACTCGCCGGCGCCCTTCACGCCGAGCGGGTTCGTCGTGCAGGGCACGACGTGGTGGCCGACGCGCAGATCGGGCAGGTCCCCCGCGCGCGGGAGCATGTAGTCCATGAACGACGCGGTCAGGAGTTGGCCCGTCTCGCCGTAGACCACCTGCTCGCCGAGCACCTGGCCGAGCCCCTGCGCGACGCCGCCGTGGATCTGACCCTCGACGATGACGGGGTGCGCGAGCCGCCCCACGTCGTCCACCGCCGCGTAGCCGACCACGCGGACGGCGCCCGTCTCCGGCTCGATCTCCACCTCGGTGACGTGGCAGCCGTTGGGGAAAGTCATCTGCGGCGAGACGAACCTCGCCGTGCTGTCGAGGCCGCCGGCGAGGTCGTCGCGCCGGGCAAGATCCAGGATGCCGATCGCGCGGTCGGTGCCCTTCACGTGGAAGCGGCCGTCGCTGAACTCGACGTCGAACGACGCGGCCTCGAAGAGGCGCGCCGCGAGCCGGCGGCCCTTGTCGATCGCGGCGTCGCACGCCAGCACGGCGGCGCTGCCTGCCATCATGAGCGAGCGTGAGGCGACGCTGGGCGTGCCGACCGGCACCTCGTCGCTGTCGCCCTGGATCAGCCGCACGGCGCTCGGGTCCACGCCGAGCCGTGCGGCGATGAGCCGCGGATAGGTCGACAGGTGCCCCTGCCCCATCGCCTGCACGCCAGTGCGCAGCGTCACGGCGTCGGCCTCGAATCGCAGGTCCACCGTCTCGTCGAGGATACCGCCGGCGACCTCGAGGAAGCAGGCGACACCGATCCCGCGCAGCCGGCCTGCCCGCTCGGAGGCGGCGCGCCGCGCCGGGAAGCCCTTCCAGTCCGCGAGCGCCAGCGCCTTGTCCAGGACCGCCTCGAACTCGCCGCTGTCGTAGACCTGGCCGTTCGCCGCGCGGTAGGGCATCGCCGAGGGCGCGATGAAGTTCCGCCGCCGTAGCTCGACGCGGTCGATCCCCGTCGCCCGCGCCGCGCCATCCAGCAACCGCTCGATGAGGTAGAGCGCCTCCGGCCGGCCGGCGCCGCGGTACGGCCCGAGCGGCGCGGCGTTGGTGAGGACCATCTTCACGTCGATCTGGATCAGCGGGACTTCGTAGACGCTCGACAGGCAGTTCTTCGTGTTGTTGGTCGCGAAGATCGCGGAGAACGTCGAGGTGTACGCGCCGATGCCCACGAATGTGCGGACACGGAGGGCCAGGATCCGGCCCCCGGCGTCCAGCGCCAGCTCGCCTTCCAGCACGCCGTCCCGGCCCGCGGTGTCGCCGAGGAAGCTCTCGAGCCGGCTCGCGCACCACCTCACGGGCCGGCCGACGTGCCGCGCTGCGTAGAGGAGCGCCGCGTACTCAGCGTAGGGTTGCGTCTTCATGCCGAAGCCGCCCCCGACGTCGTAGGTGAGCACGCGGATCTGCGGCGCCGGCACCTTGAAGACGAACTCCGCGAGCATCCGGCGCACGACGGCCACGCCCTGCGTACCGGCAATGAGTGTGTAGCGCCCGCTCACCGCGTCCCACTGGCCGATGGCCGCCCGTGGCTCCAGCGCAGCCGGGGCTAGGCGCGTGTCGAGCAAGCGGACGCGCTCCACGTGCGCGGCGCGGGCGCACGCCATCTCCACCGCGGCCGCGTCGCCGTCCGTCCAGTCGAGGGCGACGTTGTCCGGCGCCTCCGGCCAGATGACCGGCGCCCCCGGCGCCAGCGCCCGCTCGACGTCGGAGGCCGCGGACAGCTCGGCCTCGTCGACGGCCACCGCGTCCGCCGCGTCGCGCGCCTGCGCCGCGGTCTCGGCGACGACGATCGCCACCGGCTCGCCGACGTAGCGCACGCGCCCCACCGCCAGCGGCGGCATGGCCGCGCCGAACATCGGCCGGCCGCCGCGCCCGGGCAACGCCACGGCGGGAGGAATCGCGCCCAGCCCGTCGGCGGCGAGGTCCTTACCCGTGAAGATGCCGAGCACGCCGGACATCTTCAGAGCCCGGGAAACATCCACGCCGCGCAGCTCGGCGTGGCCGACCTGCGCACGCACAAAGGCGGCGTGCGCCTGGCCGGGCACGCTCACGTCGTCGGTGAAGCACCCGCGCCCGGTGAGGAGCGGGCCGTCTTCGCTGCGCCGGGCGTCGCGGTCGCTGCCGAATCGCAATAGGTTCTCGCTCACCGTGCGCCTCCATCGCCGGCGGAGGACAGGGCGCCGACGCGCCGAGTATAAGCGAGCGGAGGCGCGGTGATGGCGACGACGATTAATCGGATCCGCAGAAGACCTTCACGGATCTCGGCGGCAAGGTCGCCGATCTCGGCGGACACCGACAATTGGTAGCCAATTCGGGGTCTGAAAGCGAAATCGGCCACCCCGGGGATCCCGAAGTGGCTCGGGTTCTCGCGACGATACGTCTATACGGTCCGTCTGCGATAGGGTGGGTTCGAACCAGCCGGCGAGAAGGGTA
>WNGN01000276.1_pt3 | contig 39588 bp, 40 predicted proteins | sample 5400561 | NCBI WGS metagenome assembly WNGN01 (sample SAMN13153379, study PRJNA577476) | soil metagenome | isolation source: 115 cm soil or saprolite under Garry oak tree replicate 2 | place: USA:California | collected 2016-06-15 | reverse complement strand
GGGCGGGCGCGGGCGGGCGCGGAGAGGCCGGGGCGGGCGCGGAGAGGCCGGGGCCGGCGCGGGCGGGCGCGGAGGGGGCGGGGCGGCGCGGGCGGGCGCGGGGGCGGCGTGCAGAAACGGGCGGGCGCCGGCGGGCGCGGGAGCGGGGGCGCGCCGGGAAGTTGCGTTCGGCGGCTAAATGAATATGATTTCCAGTATCATTTTCAGTTGACATGAGCCGCCGGCATCTCCGACACGGGCGCCGGCCTCTCACCGGCGAAGGGACGGGCTATGGGCACCGGGCGGGCACGGCGGGGCACCTGGGCGGTTACCGTCGCCGGGCTGGCGGTGCTGGCGCTCGGGACCAGCGCGTGCACGGGCAACGTGACCGGGGACGCCACGGCCGGGCCGGGCGGCTCGCGGGTGATCGGCGTGGTCGCGGCGGAGAACTTCTGGGGCAGCCTGGTGAGCCAGCTCGGCGGCACCCACGTGCGGGTGCTCAGCGTCGTCAGCGACCCGAACGCCGATCCGCACGACTACGAGACCTCGGCCCGGGACGCCCGCGCGGTCGCCGCGGCGCGCTACGTGATCCTGAACGGCGCCGGCTACGACGGCTGGATGGCCAAGCTGCTCGCCGCCAGCCCCGAGCCCGGGCGCCGGGTCTATGACATCGCCGCCACGCTGGGCAAGCGGCCTGGCGACAACCCGCACCTGTGGTACGACCCGGCGTACGTGACCAGGGCCTGCGACCATATCGAGGCCGACCTGAAGGCGCTCGACCCCAGGGACGCCGGCTACTTCACCGCCCGCCGGGCCGCCGTCACCGCCGCCTTCGCCGGGATCCGCGCGCGGCTGGCCCAGATCCGCCGGGAGGACGCGGGCCGGCCGGTGGCCTCCACCGAGAGCATCTTCGCCTACCTCGCCGGCTACCTCGGCCTGAGGGTGATCAGCCCGCCGGCCTTCATGAACGCCGTGGCCGAGGGTAACGACCCGCCGGTGGCCAGCGTTGTCGAGTTCGAGCGCCAGCTAGCCGCCGGGCAGGCCCGTGTGCTGGTCTACAACAAGCAGACCGCGACCGCGCTGACCACCAGCGTCCGCGGCATCGCCGCCGACCATCACGTCCCGGTCGTGGGCGTGACCGAGACCATCCAGCCGCCCGGGGAGAGCTTCGAGCAGTGGTTCGGCGCCGAGCTTGCCGCCCTGGCCCGGGCGCTGAACGGAGGAGCCCGATGACGAGCACCGCCGCGGCCGGCCCCCCGGCGCCCGCGGCCGCCGGGGCGCTGGCGGTGCCCGGGGCGCGGGCCGCCGCGGGCCCGGTCATCGAGGCCACCGGGCTGGCGTCCGGGTACCACGGGCGGACGGTCTGGTCCGGGGCCGACTTCAGCATCGGCGCCGGGGAGTTCCTCACCGTGCTCGGGCCCAACGGCGCGGGCAAGTCCACGCTGTTGCGCATGGTGCTTGGCCTGCTCCGGCCCGCCCAGGGCACGCTGCGCGTGTTCGGCGGCCCGCCCCGGCGCGGCAACCCCGCGATCGGGTATGTGCCGCAGCGCCGCACGCTGGACTCCGATCTCGGTATCCGGGCTGCCGACCTGGTGGGTCTCGGCGTGGACGGACATCGCTGGGGCATGGCCGTATCTCCGCGAAAGCAGCGGGAGAAGGCGCAAGACGTGACGCGCGCGCTGGCCTCGGTCGGGGCGGCGCACCTGGGCGGCCGCGCCGCCGGCCGCCTGTCCGGCGGTGAGCAGCAGCGCCTGCAGCTCGCCCAGGCGCTGGTGGCCAGGCCGCGGCTGCTGCTGCTCGACGAGCCGCTGGCCAGCCTGGACCTGCGCAGCCAGCAGGAGGTCAGCCAGCTCGTCGCGGACCTGCGCGCCGAGTACGGCTTCACCGTCGTGCTGGTGACCCACGACATCAACCCGGTGCTCGGGGTGACCGACCGGGTGATGTACGTGGCGGGCGGCGGGGTCAGCGTCGGCCCGCCCGACGAAGTGATCACCAGCGCCAGCCTGTCCCGGCTGTACCAGGCCGAGGTCGAGGTGCTCACCGACTCCCGTGGCCGGGTCTTCGTGGTGGGCCTGGAGGCCGAGACCGCCCATCCGCACTCGCCCCGCGGGCCGCGGCCATGACCGCCGCGCTGGCCAGCCAGGGCTACGTGTTCCTGTCCGGCCCGAGCTGGAACCTGCTGGCGGACGTGCAGAACATGCTCGGCTTCGCGTTCATGCGCAACGCGTTCGCCGCGGCCACCGCGTCCGCCGTGGTGGCCGGGCTGATCGGGTACTTCGTCGTGCTGCGCGCCTCGAGTTTCGCCGCGCACGCGATCTCGCACATCGGGTTCGCCGGCGCCGCCGGGGCGGTGCTGCTCGGCATCAACCCGGTGCTCGGGGTCGGCGCGCTCAGCCTGGCCGCCAGCGTCGGCATGGGCCTCCTCGGCCGCCGGCTGCGCGGCCGTGACGTGGTGATCGGCCTGGTGATGGCCGCCTCGCTGGGGCTCGGCTACCTGTTCATCAGCCTGTACACCGGCAACGCCACCGACGCCTACGCGGTGCTGTTCGGGCAGATCTTCGGCATCACCGCGGGCGCGGTGCGGATCACGGTGCTGACCAGCGTGCTGGTCCTGGCCCTGCTGGCGGCGATGTACCGGCCGCTGCTGTTCGCCTCGCTGGACGAGGAGGTCGCGGAGGCACGGGGGATCCGGGTCGGTGCCGTGGGGCTGGGATTCATGGTGCTGCTCGCGCTCGCGGTCACCGAGGCGGTGCAGGTTTCCGGGGTGCTGCTCATCTTCGCGCTGCTGGTGGCGCCCGGCGCCATCGCCGGGCGGGTGTTCCGGCGCCCGGCCGCCGCCCTCGCCCTGTCCGCGGGCCTCGCCGTGCTCATCACCTGGGCCTCGCTGGCGCTGGCCTTCTACACCCCGTACCCGGTCAGCTTCTACGTGACCAGCCTGGCCTTCGTGGCGTACCTGGGGGTGCGCGCGGCGGGCCGCGGCTCCGCGGCCGCCCGGCGGCTGGCCGCGTCGCTGCGCCCCGCGCGTGACACCGCGGCCGAGGCCCGCCCGGCTGCTACGGTGCGGATGTGACCACTCCCGCCACGCCCGCGTGGGGCCGGGGGACCCGGGTGCGCGGTACCCGGCAGGCCGGGGCACTCGCGGCCGTGCTCGGCAGCCTGACCGGCTTCAACAGCGCCCAGCAGATCCACGCGGAGCTGCGCCGCCGGGGCGAGCGCGTCGGGCTGACCACCGTCTACCGGCACCTGCAGGTGCTCAGCGAGGACGGCCAGCTCGACACGATCAGGGACGCGGGCGGGGAGACCCTGTACCGGCGCTGCCGCAGCGAGGCCCATCACCACCACCTGATCTGCCGCCAGTGCGGGACCAGCGTCGAGGTGGAGGGGCGCGTGGTGGAGCAGTGGGCGGAGAAGGTGGCCGCCGAGGCCGGGTTCAGCGCCATGGACCACACCGTGGAGCTGTCCGGCCTGTGCCCGCGCTGCGGCCGCGGCTAGCCGGTCGCAGCCAGCGGGCCGCGGCTAGCCGGTCGCAGCCAGCGGGCCGCGGCTAGCCGGTCGCAGCCAGCGGGCCGCGGCTAGCGGGCCGCGCGGGCGGCTAGTCGCCGGTGACGCCGTCGATGCGCTCGCGGAGCAGGTCGGCGTGGCCGTTGTGGCGGGCGTACTCCTCGATCATGTGCACGTAGATCCAGCGCAGGTTGCGCACCCGCTCGGGGTGGTCACCGTGGCTGGGCACCACATGGCCCAGGTCCAGGTCCCGGACCGCGTCCCGGGCCAGGCCGACCTCTTCCCAGAACGCCGCCAGGACGGCGGGGGCCCCGGCCGTGTCGAGTTCGTCGAAGTCGGCGTTCAGGTTGTCCTCGGTGAAGTAGCGGAACGACATGTCCTGGTCGGTGCCGTGCACGCGGAACCACCAGCGTTCCACGTCGGTCATGTGCCGGACCAGGCCGAGCAGTGTCAGCCCGGACGGCGGCACGGCACGCTCCTTGAGCTGCTCCGCGGTCAGGCCGGAGCACTTGAGCAGCAGCGTCTCGCGCTGGTAGCCGAGCCAGGTCTCGAGCGATTCCCGTTCGCCGCTGACCAGCGGCGGCTCGCTGCGGTTCACTTCCGGTGCGGTCCATGTCATCGGGCCATCGTCCGCCCCGCGGGCCCGGCCCGCAACGGCATTCCCGGTGCCGGGCGGCGGGCGGTCCGCCCGGCACCGGGAAGCGTGGCCCCTCGCTACACCGGCTCGGCCACCTTGCGGGGCGCCACCTCCGGCCGCTGCCCGGGCTGCCCGGAGTCCTCCCTGATGCCGTAGCGCGAGTAGAACCGCCGCAGCGGCCGTGGCGCCCACCAGGTGGCCGGCCCGAGCAGCCGCATGGTGGCCGGGACGAGCAGCACCCGGATGATCGTGGCGTCCACCACCAGGGCGATGATCATGCCGACGCCCATCAGCTTGATGAACGTGATCCCGGACGCGGAGAACGCGCCGACCACGATCACCAGCAGCAGGGCCAGGCTGGTGATGATCCCGCCGGTGCGCTGCAGGCCGCTGGCCACCGACGCGGTGTTGTCGCCGGTCAGGTCGTAGCGCTCCCGGATCCGGGACAGCAGGAACACCTCGTAGTCCATGGACAGGCCGAAGATGATGGCCAGCATCAGGATCGGCATGGTCGGGTCGATGGTGCCGGTGGGCGTGAAGTGCAGCAGCCCGGACAGGTGGCCCTCCTGGAAGATCCACACCACCGCGCCGAACGTGGCCGTCAGCGACAGCACGTTCATCACGATGGCCTTGACCGGCAGCACCACCGAGCCGAACGCGAGGAAGAGCAGCACGAAGGTGGTGACCGCGACCATCAGCGCCATCCACGGCAGGGTGGCGCCGAGGCTGCCCAGTTCGTCCACCAGTTCCGCGGTGGCGCCGCCCACGTAGACGTGCGCGCCGGCCGGCGCCGGAACGGCCCGCACCTGGGCCACGAGTGCCCGCGCGGCCGACGACTCGGCGTTGGCGGTGAACCGCAGGTCCACCTTGGCCACGTCGCCCGCCACGCCGGTGACCTGGGCGGCGACGATCCCGGGAACCTGGCCGAGGCGGGCGGTGTAGCCCGCCAGCGCGGCCCGCTGCGCCGGCGCGCTGGCCGGGCCGCCGAACCTGACGACGGCCTCGATCGGCGTGGTCGCGTTGACCGGGAAGTCGCGGGCCAGCGCCTCCGCCACCACGCGCGGCGCGGAACCGGACGGGAGCGCGCGCGCGTCCGTGCCGCCCCAGGTGATCGAGCGGAACGGCGAGCCCAGCGCGAGCAGCGCGATGACGAGGACCGCGATGTAGGCGAGCGGGCGGCGCATCACGCTGCGGGCGATGCGGTACCAGGCACCGGCCGAGTCGGCCGTGCTAGCCCTGACCCCGCCACCCCGCCCAAGGGCGGCGCGGCGCACCGACCGGCGGATGCGCAGCGCGTTCACCCGCGGGCCGAGCACCGCGAGCAGCGCGGGCATGATCGTGAGCGCGGCGAGCATGTCGACCAGGACGGTGGCCACGCCCCCGTAGCCCATGGAGCGCAGGAACATCTCGGGGAACAGCATCAGGCTGGCCAGCGCGAGCGCGACCGTGACACCGGACACCGCGACCGTCCGCCCGGCCGTGGCGACGGTCCTGGCCAGCGCCGCCTCGGTGGTCGGCTGAACGGACAGCTCGTCACGGAACCTGGCCACCATGAACAGCCCGTAGTCGATGGCCAGGCCCAGGCCCAGGATCGTGGTGATGTTGATCGAGTAGACGGACACGTTGGTGACCAGCGTGAGCAGCCGCAGCGCGGTGAACGAGCCGAGGATCGCGGCGCCGCCGATGGCCAGCGGCAGGCTGGCGGCCGCCAGGCTGCCGAAGATCACCAGCATCAGGAGCAGCAGGACCGGCATGGACAGCCCCTCGGCCCGGCCGATGTCGGACTTGACCTGGCTGTTGATGGTCCGCTCCGTGGGGATCTGCCCGCCGGTCACCTCGGTCAGCCCCGGCGCGGCCAGCTTGCCGCTGATCGCCTCGTAGGTCTTGACCTGGGCGGCGTCGTCGGCACCGGCCAGGCGCAGCACGGCGTAGGTCTCGTGGCCGCCGGCGCCGACGAACTGCGCCGAGCCCGAGCTCCAGTAACTGACCGCGGACAGCACCTTGTCGTGCGGCAACGCGGCCAGCGTGCCGGTGACCGCCCGCCGGTAAGCGGGATCGCGCACGGTCATGGTGGCGCTGCGGTACAGCACCACGACGTCCGCGGTGTCCCGGCCGAACGCCTTCATGGCGAGGCTGCTGGCCTGCTCGCTCTGGCTGCCGGGGGCGGTGAACCCGCCGCCGGACTGTAGCGAGGAGAACACGCCGGTCCCCCAGACCGCGGCACCGATCACGGCGACCACGGCGGCCAGGAGCACCAGCCGCCGGCGGCGATAGATGAAACGTCCCCAAGCCTCGAACACCGGGTACCTCCGCGGCTAGACTGTTACCTATTGTTCACCTTGGTGAACGGTGTAAACTGAGAACAATGTTAACCTCGCATACAGCGTTCAGATTTGTCAAACGTGTTAAGCGTTTTCTCAGGTTCAAGGGAGGACGGCGTGGTACAGGCACCGAGCCGGCGTGACCGCGTCCGCGCCGCCACCATCGAGGAGATCAAGGGCACGGCCCGGCAACTGCTGGTGGACGAGGGGCCGGACGCGGTCTCGCTGCGGGCCATCGGCCGCGCCATGGGGATGACCGCCCCCGCCCTCTACCGCTACTTCGGCAGCCGCGAGGACCTGCTCCAGCACGTGTGCGGGGACATGTTCACCGAGATCGCCGCCGACATCCACGCCGCGATCGGCCGCGCCGCCCAGGCCAGCGGCGGGGACATGACCACGAAGATGATCGCCGCCTGCCAGGCGTTCCGCGGCTGGGCGCTGGCCCACCCGCCGGAGTTCGGCCTGCTGTTCGGCACCCCGCTGCCCGGGCTCGAGGCACGGCACGACGGCCCCGGGGCCGCCGACGTGGTGGCCGAGTGCGCGGCCCAGTTCAGCCTCGAGTTCCTCACGCTGTTCTTCGAGCTGTGGCGCAAGCACCCGTTCCCGGTGCCCGCCGACTCCGAGATCGACCCGGGGCTGCTGGCCCAGCTCATCCGGTACCGCGACGCGCTCGGCGCCGACCTGCCGGCCGGGGCGGTGCTCACCTTCCTGCGCTGCTGGGTGCGGCTGTACGGCATGGTGAGCCTGGAGGTGTTCGGTCACCTGCACTTCGCGCTGGACGACGCGTCCGCGCTGTTCGACTACACCCTGGCCGAGCTGGCCGGGCTCGTCGGACTGGAGTACCGGGCTACCCGTGGCCCAGCACCGGGTGGGGGGCGTAGCGCTCCTCCAGCCGGCCCATCTCGTCCCCGGTGAGCTCCAGCTTCACCGCCGCGAGCGCGTCGTCCACGTGGCCGGCCCTCGTGGTGCCGACGATGGGGCCGGTCACCCCGGGCCGGTGCAGCAGCCAGGCCAGCGCGACCTGGGCGGGCGGCACGCCGCGCCCGGCGGCCACCTCGGCGACCGCGTCGACCACGTCGAAGTCGGCCTGCTGGGCGTACAGGCTGTCACCGAGCGGGTCGGTGCCGGCCCGTTCGGTGCGCCGCTCCCCGTCCCTGGACCGGTTGCCGGTGAGCACGCCGCGGGCCAGCGGGCTCCACGGGATCACGCCGACGCCCTGGTCGATGCACTGCGGGATCATCTCCCGCTCCTCCTCGCGGTAGAGCAGGTTGTAGTGGTTCTGCATGGACACGAACCGGGTCCAGCCGTTCCGCTCCGCCACGTGCTGCGCCTTGGCGAACTGCCAGGCGTACATGCTGCTCGCCCCGAGGTAGCGGGCCTTGCCCGCGCGGACCACGTCGTGCAGCGCCGCCATGGTCTCCTCGATCGGGGTCCGCGGGTCCCACCGGTGGATCTGGTAGAGGTCCACGTAGTCCATGCCCAGGCGGCGCAGTGAGTTGTCGATCGAGGCCAGGATGTGCTTGCGGGACAGGCCGCGGTCGTTCTCGGCGTCGGACATCGGCATGTACACCTTGGTGGCGACCACCACGTCGTCGCGGCGGAACAGCTTGCCGAGCAGCCGCCCGGTGACCACCTCGCTCGCGCCCTTGGCATAGGTGTCGGCGGTGTCGAAGAAGATCACGCCGCCGTCGGCCGCGGCCCGGACCAGGGGCTCGGCGGCGTCCTCGTCCAGCACCCACTGCCTGGTGCTCTTGTCGCCGAAGCTCATCATGCCGAGGCAGATGCGGGACACGCGCAGGCCGGTCGAGCCCAGGTTGACGTACTCCATGAACACCCCTCGCCAGCGATCCGACGTCAGATGCCGCCCACCGGAGTGGATGCTATGGCGCGCCGGGGGCAGCGTCACACCGGACAACGCCCCGGCGCCGCCGGGCATGCCCCGGGCGGTCCCGGTGTTGCGGTCAGGGGCAGCAGGAAGACGAGAAGGAGCACAGATGCAGACGAGGACCATCGGCCCGGTCACGGTCAGCGCCATCGGACTTGGCGGCATGCCCATGTCCATCGAGGGGCGGCCGGACGAGGCGCGGTCTGTCCGGACCATCCACGCGGCCCTCGACGCGGGCGTGACGCTGATCGACACGGCGGACGCCTACCACCTGAACGCCGGGGAGACCGGGCACAACGAGCGGCTCATCGCCAAGGCCCTGGCCAGCTACCCCGGCGACACCAGCGACGTGCTGGTGGCGACCAAGGGCGGCCACCTGCGCCCCGGCGACGGGTCGTGGACCCTGGACGGGTCCCCCGCGCACCTGCGCGAGGCCGCCGAGGCCTCGCTGAAGGCCCTCGGAGTGGACGTCATCGGCCTGTACCAGTTCCACCGGCCGGACCCGAGGGTGCCCTACGCGGACTCGATCGGCGCCATCAAGGAACTGCTCGACGCCGGGAAGATCCGGCTGGCCGGCATCTCCAACGCCAGCGTCGGGCAGATCGACCTGGCCCGGTCCATCCTCGGCGAGGGGAACCTGGCCAGCGTGCAGAACGAGTTCTCCCCCGCATTCCGGTCCAGCGAGGGCGAACTGCGCCACTGCGCCGCGGCCGGCATCGCGTTCCTGCCGTGGAGCCCGCTCGGCGGGAGCGGCCGGGCCGGGCAGCTCGGCACCCGGCACGCCGCGTTCGGTGAGGTCGCCGCGGCCCGCGGGGTGTCGCCGCAGCGGGTGACGCTGGCCTGGATGCTGGCCAAGGCGCCGGTGGTCATCCCGATCCCGGGCGCGAGCCGGCCCGAATCCATCATTGACTCGGCGCAGGCCCCGGAGCTGGCCCTCAGCGCTGAGGAACTGGCCCGCCTGGACGCGTTCTGACCCCGGATCCCCGATCATGATTGTCATGGCCGGGCCAACGACGACATTCTTATGTCGTCGTTGGCCCAGCCACTACAAACGCCCCCGCGCAAGGAGGTGGCTTGCGATGACTCATGGTGGCCCGGTGGCGCAGGTGCCCGCGGCCGAGGTGCCGGCCGGCGCCTACCTGCTCGACGTGCGCGAGCCCGAGGAATGGGACGCCGGTCACGTGCCGGGCGCGGTGCACATCCCGCTCGGTGAGCTGGGGGCCCGCTACACCGAGCTGGACACCGGCCGGCCGCTGTATGTCATCTGCAGGTCAGGCAACCGGTCCGGGCACGCCGCGCACGCGCTGGCCGGCGCGGGCTGGGACGCCAGCAACGTGTCCGACGGCATGATGGGCTGGCAGGCCGCGGGCCTGCCGATGACCAGCGAGTCCGGCCAGCCCTACGTGGCCTGACCGGTCCGTGGACATCCGTGACGCACGGCCGGAGGAGTTCGGCCGCATCGGGGAACTGCGGGTCGCCGCCTACCGGGCCGACGGGTTCCTGAACGAGGGGTATGCCGGCACGCTGCGCGTCCTCGCCACCGACGGCACCGGCGAGATCCTGGCCGCCGTGGACGACGGGCGCATCCTCGGCACGGTGACGCTGGTGACCTGGCCACACGGCGGTGAGGTGCTGCGCGGCCCCGGTGAGGGCGAGATACGGGCGCTGGCGGTGGCTGCCCCGGCGCGGGGCCGGGGGATCGGGCGGGCGCTGATCGCCGCGGTGATGCAGCGTGCCATCGCCCGGGAGGTGCGCGATCTGCTGCTGCTCACCCAGCCGGAGATGCGTGCGGCACAGCACCTGTACACCGAGGCGGGATTCCGCCGTCTGCCGGACCGCGACTACGAGTTCGCCTCCGGCTTCCTGCTGATCGCGTTCGGCCTGTCCCTGGCCGGGCAGTAGCAGCACCGGGCGGAAGCGGCACCGGCGGTGCCGACGGGGCGCTAACCCGGCTGGCCGGAGCCGTTGCGGCTGTAGTCCTGCGCCTCCTGGCCTTCCTGCGCCTCCTGGCCTTCCTGCGCCTCCTGGCCTTCCTGCGCCTCCTGGCCCTCCTGAGCCTCCTGCGCCTCCTCGCGCCAGGCCGGCCCGCGGGCCACCTTGCGGAGCTGCTTGTTCATCGAGCGCAGCAGGAAGAACAGCGCCACGCCCATCCCGGCCACCACGAGGAACCCGAGTACCCCGGTCACCACCTGCCCGGCGGCCGGGTTCGACGTGGCGGCCAGGTCGATCAACGGCTCACCCTCTCCCGGATGCCGGCAAACAGGTCGTCCTCTGGAAGGTCAGTATCCACCAGCGACCTGGCCCGGTGGTAATCCTCGGTGGGCCAGGCGGCGGCCGACACCTCGAGCGGCACGGCGAACCAGGAACTCTCCGGATCGATCTGGGTGGCGTGGGCCAGCAGGGCCTGGTCCCGGACGGCGAAGTACTCCGCGCACGGCACCCGGGTGGTGATCTCCAGCGCGGGCCGCCCCCGCTTCGGCGGGTCCTCCCAGTCGGCGAGCCACTCGGCGTAGGGCGACTCGAGCCCGCGGCGCTCCATCTCCTCGTGCAGCGTGATGAGCCTGGTCTTGTGGAACGTGGCGAAGTAGTAGAGCTTGAGCGGCTGCCAGGGCTCGCCGCAGCCCGGGTACCGGTCCGCGTCGGCTGCCGCGTCGAACGCCTCGACCGTGACCTCGTGTGTCTTGACGTGGTCGGGGTGCGGGTAGCCGCCGTTCTCGTCGTAGGTCAGGATCACGTGCGGGCGGAACTCCCGGACCAGGGCGACCAGCGGCTCCGCGGCGTCTTCCAGCTTCTGCAGCGCGAAGCACCCATCCGGCAGCGGCGGCAGCGGATCGCCCTCCGGCAGCCCGGAATCGACGAATCCGAGAAACCTTTGCCGAACTCCCAGGATTCCCCTGGCCCGGGCCATCTCCTCGCGCCTGATGCGGGGCAGGTTGGCGCGCACTTCCGGCCGGTCCATTGCCTTGTTGAGGATGTCACCGCGCTCGCCGCCGGTCAGGGTCGCAACCATCACATCCGCCCCGGAACGCGCGTAACGCACCATTGTTGCTGCGCCTTTGCTGGACTCGTCGTCCGGGTGCGCGTGCACCGCGAGCAGGCGCAGGCCCGCATCCGGCAGGCCGTCCCCCGGAGAGCCGGGCGTGGCAGCGGGCGTGCCGGGCATCGCCCGGCCGGCGGCGTCGACGTGAGAAGCAGGCACAGCGAATTCCCCCGGTGCTGGGAATAACGGGCGTGGTCAGGACGCCGCTAGCCAGGCCCAACGGCACTGGCGAGCACGGCGCCGGGTCATTATCCTGCACGACAGCACCCCGGATAGGCGAACTTATTCCCGTGCTCGCTCCCGACAGGTTATTGACTGGCGCGGTAATACCCCGCACCCTTGTAACCTCGGAGAGTTACCCCGAGGGCCGCATACGCGCCCAATACCCCCATGGGGCCGCGTTGGCTCCAGCGGACCTCACCCGTTCGCATTGCAGGCAAGGAGTACCCGTGACCGAGACACGCGAGGACGTTACCTGGCTCACCCAGGAAGCACACGACCGGCTGAAAGCGGAGCTTGACTATCTGGCCGGCCCCGCGCGTGTAGAGATCGCGAAGAAGATCGAGGCCGCTAGAGAAGAGGGCGACCTGCGCGAGAACGGCGGGTACCACGCCGCCAAGGAGGAGCAGGGCAAGCAGGAGGCCCGGATCCGGCAGATCCAGGACCGAGGGCGTGGTGGGCCCCGGCATGACCGTGACCATCAGGTTCGCCGGCGACGAGGATGAGGTCACCTTCCTGCTCGCCTCCCGCGAGGAAAGCGGCGCGCCCATCGACGTGTACTCCCCCCGGTCTCCGCTGGGCAGCGCTATCTCGGGGAAGAAGGTCGGCGAGACCGCGACGTACAACCTGCCAAACGGCCGCGCGGCCACGGTCGAGATCCTGGAGGCGGTCCCGTACGTCGGGGTGTGACCTGGCCGCTGGCGCGGCGCGGCAGAAGCCACCCCGATGGCCGTGGTGCCGCCGCGGTAGGCGGCACCACGGTCATCCTGCGTACCGGGCCGGCCGTACGGTCAGGGCACCAGCGCGAGCGCTGCCAATCACCCACTCGGGCGGTGTTACACCCACACAGATGCGCCGGCCCCGCAACAGGTTGCGGGGGCCGGCGCTTCTGGCGCTATGGAGTGAGGGCTCAGCTCACCAGTTCCCGCGTAGCGGGCTGCTCCGCCACGGGTGCCCGGCCGCGCAGCGGGACCTCCTTGATCAGCCAGGCGAGCACGAACACGCCCGCGGCCGCGGGCACGACCAGCCAGAACACCCCGGTGACGGCGTGCGTGATCGCCACGAAGAAGTCGGCGCGCACCAGTGGCGGCAGGTGGTTCACCGTGGCCGGGTTGAGCTGGGCGCCCTTCACGCTCAGGTGCGCGCCGGGCAGATGCGCGGTCAGCGATCCGACCAGCCGCCGGGCGAAGACCGCGCCGAACGCCGCCACCCCGATCGACCCGCCGATCTGCTGGAAGAACGTGCGGGAACTGCTGGCCACGCCCATCTCCTGCGGGGCCACGCTGTTCTGCGCCACGAGCGTGGTGATCTGCATCAGGAAGCCCATGCCGAGCCCGATCACGGCGAAGTAGATCCCGATGGTGAGCAGGCTGGTGTGCAGGCCGATCCCGGTGAGCAGGTACATCCCGGCGGTCATCACCCCCGCGCCGATGATCGGCAGCGCCTTGTACCGGCCGGTCTTCGTGGTGACCTGGCCCGCGATCAGCGCCGTCACGGTGGAGCCGAGCATCATCGGGATCAGCATGAGGCCGCTTTGCGTGGCCGACAGATGCTGCACGGTCTGCTGGTACAGCGGCAGGAAGGTCAGTGCGCCGAACAGCACCAGGCCGAGCAGGAAGCTCATTGCGATGGCGAGGGAGAAGTTGCGGTTGCGGAATACCTGCAGCGGCAGGATCGGCTCGGCCGCGCGTGCCTCGATGGCCAGGAACGCCGCGGTGCCGACGATCGCGAGCGCAGCGAGCCCGATGACCTGCACAGAACCCCAGGCGTACTGGGTGCCGCCCCAGGTGGTCATCAGGATGATCGAGGTGGCTGCGATGGCGAGGGTCGCCGCCCCGGCGTAATCGATCTTGTGCTCGACCCGGCGCCGGGACATGTGCATGGTCGCCGCCAGGTAGACCAGGGCGAGGCCGCCGATCGGCATGTTGATGTAGAAGATCCACCGCCAGCTGAGGTTGTCGGTGATGTAGCCGCCGACCAGTGGCCCGGCGACCATGGCCAGGGTCATCACGCCCATGATGTAACCCATGTACTGGCCCCGCTCGCGCGGCGACACCATGTCCCCGATGGTCGCGATGGCGCCGGTGAGCAGCCCGCCCGCGCCGAGGCCCTGCAGGGCGCGGAACGCGATGAGCTGGTCCATCGAGTGCGCCAGGCCGGACAGCGCCGAGCCGGCCAGGAAGATCACGATCGCGATCATCAGCCAGCGCTTGCGGCCGTACAGGTCGCCCAGCTTGCCGTACAGCGGCGTGGTCACCGTCGAGGCGAGCACGTAGGAGGTCACCACCCAGGACAGGTGGGTCACCCCGCCGAGGTCACCGACGATCCTGGGCAGCGCGGTGGAGACGACCAGCTGGTCCAGCATGGCCAGCATGATCGCGAGCAGCAGCCCGGGGAGGATGATGAGCACCTCCCGCCGCACGCCGGTGCCGCCGGCGCCCCCGTCGGGTACCGCGGCCTTCGTCTCCGCCATGCTGGACTCCCTCCTCCGGCCGGTCCTCCGGCCCGTGACTGCATGTCCGCCCTCGCTGCCGCTCCGGCCGCCGGCGGCCGGCACGGGCCGCCACGCCGGCCGCCGGCGCGAGCGGTTCGCTCGCTACCTACTTGCCGACCGGTTAGTATGGCCGTAAGCTCATACCCTAGATCGGGAACTAACCGGTCGTCAAGTAAGTTTGCGGCCGGCGAAACCGAGCAGCGTGGTCAGCGAACAGCACCGGACAACAGGCCCCGGCCAGCAGATCTGGCCCCGAGACAAGGCGGGAGGCGTGGCCGTGAGCGAGCCAGCCGAACCGCACGCCCGCGCGGACACCAGGGCACGCATCCAGGCGGTGGCCCTGGAACTGTTCGCCCAGCAGGGCTATGACAAGACCTCGCTGCGGGAGATCGCGGAACGGCTCGACGTCACCAAGGCCGCGCTCTACTACCACTTCAAGTCCAAGGAAGACATCGTCGCCAGCCTGGTCGCGGACTACTTCGCCCAGATCGACGACATGGTCGCCTGGGGCAAGACGCAGCCCCGCACGCCCGCGACCCGCGCCCAGGTGCTGGACCGCTACTACCGCATCGTGGCCGAGGGCAGCGGCGTGTTCCGGATGCTCCAGCACAACCAGGCCTCGGTGAACAGCCTGGCGCACGCCAAGAACCGCAGCGAACTGTTCCGCGAGCGGATGGACGCCCTGGTCGGCCTGCTCACCGAGCCGGACGCCCCGCTGGAGGGCCAGATCCGCGCCGCGGTCGCGCTGGCCAGCGTGAGCTTCGGCTGCATGTTCTACGCCGACCGGGCCGACGACCCGGAGAAGCTGCGGGCCATCGTGCTCGACATCGCCTGCGGGCTCACCGGGACACAGGCTCCGGACGGCACCCCGGCCTAACCGCCCGCCGCCGCCGGCCCGCGCCCGCGCTTCGTTCGTCGTGGTTGGGCCAACCATCACGATCGCAGGCCACGCTAGCTATGCGGGTATGGGCCGGGCGACCGTGCGCACCAGGGGCAGCACCCGGTAGGGCACCGGCGTGGCGAGCGCGATCACCGTCGACGCCCGGACCACGCCCGCCGCGCCGACGATCGCGTCGATGACCCGCTGCAGGTCCGCGTTGGTGCGGGCGACGACCCGGCAGAGCATGTCCCCGGCACCGGTGATCGTGTGCACCTCGAGCACCTCGGGGATGGCGGCCAGCCGCTCCGCGACCGGGTCGTGGCCGCCCGCCTGCCGGATCTCCAGCGTCACGAACGCGGTCACCGCGTGGTCGAGCGCGGCCGGGTCGATGTCCGGCCCGTAGCCGGTCACCACTCCCCTGGCTTGCAGCCGGTCCAGCCTGGCCTGCACCGTGCCCCGGGCCACGCCGAGCCGGCGGGACGCCTCGAGCACCCCCACCCGCGGCTCCGCCGCGAGCAGCTCGATCAGCCGCGCGTCCAGCTCGTCGATCACGACCGCCCCCCTGATGCGGGCAGGCTGTGCAGTTTTCCACAGTAGTGCCGTTCTTAACTATACAAAACGACCACTGTTGCGGTGAACCCTTGCGCATCATGCTTGAGACTTCGCATGCTGCCTTCAACGGGCGGCCGCCCGAAGGAGCGCGGCCGGACGGCTGGGCGAAGGAGCGGACCATGGCGAGCAACGGCTGGCACGAGCACTCCGGCACGGCGGCTGGCTTCCACGTCACCGGGGTCGACGCGGTGATCTTCGCGGTGGGCAACGCCCGCCAGGCCGCGCACTACTACTCCACCGCCTTCGGCATGCGCTGCGTGGCCTACCGGGGCCCGGAGACCGGCTGCCGGGACGAGGCCGCCTACGTGCTGACCTCCGGCCAGGCACGGTTCGTGCTGCGCGGGCCGGTCCGGGCGGGCACCCCGCTCGGCGCGCAGGTGGCCGAGCACGGCGACGGCGTGACCGACCTGTCCATCGGCGTCACGAGCACGGAAGAGGCCTTCGGCTACGCGGTCGCGCACGGGGCCCGCGCGGTCTCGGCGCCGCGGACCTTCGAGGACGAGCACGGCAAGGTGGTGCTCGCCACCATCGCCGCCTACGGCGACACCACCCACACCCTGGTGGAGCGGTCCAACTACTCGGGCCCCTACCTGCCCGGCTACGTGCCGGCGGACCCCGTGGTGGCGCCGCCGGACCGGCCCCTCTTCACCGAGATCGACCACTGCGTGGGCAACGTGGAACTGGGCCACATGGACGAGTGGGTCGGTTATTACCACCACGTCATGGGCTTCACCAACATGAAGGAGTTCGTCGGCGACGACATCGCCACCGAGTACTCCGCGCTGATGAGCAAGGTCGTCGCGGACGGCTCCCGCAAGGTCAAGTTCCCGATCAACGAGCCCGCGCCGGGCAAGAGGAAGTCACAGATCGACGAGTACCTGGAGTTCTACGGCGGCCCCGGGGTGCAGCACATCGCGCTGGCCACCGGCGACATCGTGGCCACGGTGCGCGCCATGAAGGCCGCGGGGGTCGAGTTCCTCGACACCCCGGCCGCCTACTACGAGCAGCTCGGCGGCTGGGTGGGCCAGACTCGGGTGCCGCTCGCCGAACTGGCCGCGGAGAAGATCCTGGCCGACCGGGACGAGGACGGTTACCTGTTGCAGGTGTTCACCAAGCCGGTGCAGGACCGGCCGACCGTGTTCTTCGAGCTGATCGAACGGCACGGTTCCGAGGGCTTCGGCAAGGGCAACTTCAAGGCATTGTTCGAGGCGATCGAGCGGGAGCAGGCCCGCCGCGGCAACCTCTGACCGCCGGCCGGCCACGGGACGGCGGTGGGCCACGGAGCGGCCGGCCACGGACCTTCGTTCAGATGAATTTCAGGGTGTATCCGGCCCGGCGCAGACCGGCGATGACGGCGTCGCGGTGGCTGGCGCCGCGCGTCTCCACCTGCAGCAGCACCTCGGCCTCGTCCACCAGCAGCCGCGGCGCGATCCGCTCGTGCGAGATGTCGAGCACGTTCGCGCCGAGCGCGGCGACCTCGGCCAGCAGCCTGGACAGCGCGCCGGGCCGGTCGGGCAGCTCGCACCGGAAGATCAGGTAACGCTTGGCCGCGGCCAGGCCGTGCCGGAGCACCTTGGACAGCAGCAGCGGATCGATGTTGCCGCCGGACAGCACCGCGACGGCCGGCGTCTCGATCGCCTCCTGGTGTTCCAGCATCGCGGCCACGGCGGCGGCGCCGGCCGGCTCCACCAGTTGCTTGGCCCGCTCCAGGCACAGCAGCAGCGCCGTGGACAGCGTCTCCTCGGCCACCGTCAGCACCGTGACGCCGAGCCGCCCGAGGATCTCGCAGCAGATCTCGCCGGGCGTGGCCACGGCGATGCCGTCGGCCATCGTGGCTCCCGGCTCGATCCGCACCGGGTGGCCCGCCGCCAGTGAGGCGGGGAACGGGGCGACCGCCTCCGCCTGCACCCCCACCACCCGCACCGGCGGGTCGGCGTCGCTCACCGCCACCGTGATCCCCGACGCCAGCCCGCCGCCGCCCACCGGCACCACGATGGTGCGCGCCTCCGGGCACTGCTCCATGATCTCCAGGCCGAGGGTCCCCTGGCCCGCCACCACGTCGGGGTGGTCGAACGGGTGGATGAACACCGCGCCCTTGTCCTCGGCATACGCCAGCGCGGCGGTCAGCGCGTCGTCGACCGTCTCGCCCTGCAGGATGATCTCGGCCCCGTAACCCCTGGTGGCCTCGACCTTGGGCAGCGGCGCACCCTCCGGCATGACCACGGTGGCGTGCGTGCCGAGCACGGCGGCGGCGAACGCGACGCCCTGCGCGTGGTTGCCCGCGCTCGCGGCCACCACGCCCCGGTTCCGCTCGGCCTCGGTCAGCCTGCTGATCCGCACATACGCGCCGCGGGCCTTGAACGAGCCGGTGCGCTGCAGGTTCTCGCACTTCAGGAACACCGGGCCGCGCAGCCGCTCGGACAGCACGCGGGAGTGCAGCATCGGGGTGGGCGAGACGATTCCGCGGAGCAGTTTCCGGGCGGCAGCCACGTCGTCGGGGCGGACCAGCGGGGAGGTCGTCATGCGAGCAGTGTCGCATCTGTGTCTGATGTATCACGCGGCGCGGCCGGCGTTGGTCAGTCGCCGGCCCAGTACCGGTCCGCCGCGAAGATCAGCGCCGCGGCGCCGATCAGCCCCGCGCTCTGGCCGAGCCCGGCGGCGACCACGGGCACCTTCCGCGCGTAGCCCAGCCCGGCGTGGGTGCGCAGCGCCTCCTCCAGCGGGTCGAAGAGCAGCGGCCCGGCCTGGGCCAGCCCGCCGCCGATGGCGACCACCTCCAGGTCGCACAGGTGGGTCGCGGAGGCGATGGCGACGCCCAGGGCCCCGCCGGCCCGGCGCATGGCGGCGACCCCGACCGGGTGGCCGTGCGCCGCGTCGTCGGCGAGGTCCTTGGCGGTCACCTCCGCCTGGCCGGGCCGCCACCCCTCGCCCTGGGCCCACGCGGCCAGCGCGGGCCCCCGGGCGATGGCCTCCAGGCAGCCACGCCCGCCGCACACGCAGAACGGCCCGGCGGGATCCACCACCACATGCCCGATGTGCCCGGCGTTACCGGTCGCGCCGTTGATCAGCCGCCCGTCAAGCACCAGGCCGCCGCCCACGCCGGTGGAGACCACCATGCCGAGCATGTTGCGGCGGCCCCGGCCCGCGCCGCGCCAGTGCTCGCCCGCCGCCATGCAGATGGCGTCGTTGTGCAGCCGCACCGTGATTCCGGGGAACCGCCCGGCGAGCCGCTCGCGCAGCGGGAAGGCGCGCCACGCGGGAATGTTCAGCGGGGAGACCTGGCCGGCCGGGCCTCCATGCCGCGGGGCGTTTCGGTCTGCGCCCAGGACGCCAGGCGGCCGCCGGGCTCGACCAGGCCGGCGGCTATCTTGGTGCCGCCGATGTCGATGGCCAGCACCGGATCCCTGCGTTGCATGTCCTCGCCTCTCCCGCGCCGCCGGCTGACCGGGCCGGTGCCAGCCCCGCCCATGTGGACATAGTGTCGAATGGTGCACTCAGACAATCAGACTCACGCCGCCGCTGCCGCCGCCCCCCGCCCGGCCATCGCGACCGTCGCGGAACTGCGGGCCAGTGGGCACGCCTACGAGACCGTCAAGGACGAGATCCGCCGCAATCTGCTGGCCGCGATGCGGGCGGGCGAGCACCGGTTCCCCGGGATCATCGGCTTCGATCAGACGGTGATCCCGCAACTGGAGCGGGCGCTCCTCGCCGGGCACGACACGATGCTGCTCGGTGAGCGCGGCCAGGGCAAGACGCGCCTGATCAGGACCCTTCCCGAACTGCTCGACGAGTGGACGCCCGCGGTCGCCGGGTGCGAGATCAACGACCATCCCTACCAGCCGGTGTGCGCCCGCTGCCGCCGGCTCGCCGCGGAGCGGGGGGACGCGCTGCCGGTCACCTGGCGGCACCGCAGCGAGCGCTACGGCGAGAAGCTGGCCACCCCGGACACCAGCGTGGGCGACCTCATCGGCGACGTCGACCCGGTGAAGGTGGCCGAGGGCCGGACCCTGGGCGACGCCGAGACGATCCACTTCGGGCTCGTGCCGCGCACCAACCGCGGCATCTTCTGCCTGAACGAGCTGCCCGACCTGGCCGAGCGCATCCAGGTGTCGCTGCTGAACGTGCTGGAGGAGCGGGACATCGCGGTGCGCGGCTACGCGCTGCGGCTGCCGCTTGACCTGATCCTGTTGGCGAGCGCCAACCCCGAGGACTACACCAGCCGCGGCCGGATCATTACGCCGCTGAAGGACCGGTTCGGCGCCGAGATCCGCACCCACTACCCGCAGTCCCTGCCGGACGAGCTGGCACTGATCCGCCAGGAGGCGGAGATCGCCGCGGACGGGGCCGACCCCGGCGCGGGGCTGCCCGCCCACCTGGTCGAGGTCATCGCGCGGTTCACCCGCCTGGTCCGGGCCTCGCCCGCGGTGGACGCGCGCTCGGGCGTCTCGGCCCGGTTCGCGATCGCCGCCGCGGAGTCCGCCGCGGCATCGGCCGTGCGCCGCGCCGCGCTGACCGGGGAGGCGCCGCCGGTGGCCCGGATCTGCGACCTGCCGCCGGTGGTGACCAGCCTGCGGGGCAAGGTCGAGTTCGAGGTCAGCGAGGAGGGCAGGGAAGAGGAGGTGCTCGGGCACCTGCTGCGGCGGGCGACCGCCGACACCTTCCGGGCCCGGCTCGGCAGCGCCGACCTGTCCGGCCTGCTCGCCCTGTTCGAGGGCGGCGGCACGGTGGAGACCGGTGAACTGGTGCCCGCGGCCGGCCTGCTCGGCCGGGTCGGCGAGGTGAACGGGCTGGCCAAGATCATGCAACGGCTCGGCATGGAAGGCAGCGAGTCACTCGGGCACGCGGCCGCGGCGGTGGAGTTCGCGCTCGAAGGGCTCTACCTGATGCGCCGCCTGTCCAAGGACGAGGTGGACGGCGGGGCGGTGTACCGGACCTAGCGGGCGGCTCCCGCGAGATCCGGCCCGCCCTGAGGAGGATGACGTGACTGGTTACCGGTACGGCCCGTACACCGGCGGACCTGACCCGCTCGCGCCTCCCTACGACGCGCGGCGCGCGCTCGACGAGATGGGCGAGTCGGTGCTCGGCGGCGCCGACCCGGGCAGCGCGCTGCGCGACCTGCTCCGCCGCGGCATGCAAGGCCACCGCGGCCTGGACGACATGCTGCGGCGGGTCCGGGAGCAGCGCGAGCAGATCCGCCGCCGCGGCCGCCTGGACGGCATCCTGGAGCAGGCCCGGGCCCTGCTGGACACCGCGATCGGGCAGGAGCGGGCCGAGCTGTTCCCCGACCCCGGCGACGACGCCCGGATGCGCGAGGCCGAACTTGACGCGCTGCCCGCGGACACCGCGCAGGCGATCAGCCGGCTGGCCGGCTACGAGTGGCGCTCGGACGCCGCGCGGGAGACCTTCGAGCAGCTCAAGGACCTGCTCCGGCGGGAGGTACTGGACAGCCAGTTCCGCGGCATGAAGGACGCGCTGTCCAACCCGGACCCGGAGGCGCTGCAGCGGGTCAAGGACATGCTGGCCGACCTGAACACGATGCTGGACGCCGACGCCAGGGGCGAGCACACTCAGGAGGACTTCGACGCCTTCATGGCGCGCTACGGGGACCTGTTCCCCGACCGCCCGGCCAACCTGGAGGAGCTGGTCGACCAGCTGGCCCGCCGGGCCATGGCGGCCCAGCGGCTGTTGTCCTCGCTGTCCGCCGAGCAGCGGGACGAGCTGGCCAGCCTGATGGACCAGACGCTGGCCGACGCCGGCCTGGCCGCGGAGATGGCCAGGCTGGCCGGCGCGCTGCGCGCCCGCCGCCCGGACCTCGACATGGCCGGCTGGCAGCAGGAGACGATGACCGGGGAGGAGCCGCTCGGGCTCGGCGACGCCACCACGGCGATCTCGGACCTGGCCGACCTGGCGGACCTGGCGGCGGCGCTGGGCCAGGACTACCCCGGCGCCAGCCTCGACGACATCGACGAGGACGCGATCCGCCGCTCCCTCGGCCGCCAGGCCGTGGACGACATGGACGCGCTGCGCCAGATCGAGCGGGAACTGGAGCGGCAGGGGTACCTGCAGCGGACCGCGGGCAAGCTGGAACTCACCCCCAAGGCGGTGCGCCGGCTCGGCGAGACCGCGCTGCGGCAGATCTTCGCCGACCTGCCCGAGGGCCGGCTCGGGGACCACGACCAGCGCGACGCGGGCCAGGCGGGCGAGCCCACCGGGGCGACCCGGCAGTGGCGGTTCGGCGACGAGCAGGCCATCGACACGCCCGCGACGGTACGCAACGCACTGCTGCGCGATGCCACCGCGGTCCGGGACCGGGCCGCCGCCCGCCGGGACGCCGCCGGCACCGGCCTGGGCGAGGGGCTGCCGCTGGTCCGGCTGTCCCCGGACGACTTCGAGGTCGAGGAGACCGAACGGCGCGGCGCCGCCGCCGTGTGCCTGCTGGTGGACCTGTCCTACTCGATGGCGCTGCGCGGCACCTGGGGCGTGGCCAAGCAGACCGCACTCGCGCTGCACGCACTGGTCCGCAGCCGCTTCCCGCAGGACGCCATCCAGGTGGTCGGTTTCTCCAACTACGCGCGGGAACTGCGGGAGACCGACCTGGCCGGGCTCGGCTGGGACATGGTGCAGGGCACCAACCTGCATCACGCGCTGGTGCTGGCCGGGCGCTTCCTGGACCAGCGGCCCGAGCACGATCCGGTCGTGCTCATCGTGACCGACGGCGAGCCGACCGCGCACCTGCGCCGGGACGGACAGTATTGGTTCGACTGGCCGCCCGCGCCGGAAACACTGGAATTGACCCTTGCCGAGGTTGACAAAATGACCAGGCGGCGGGCCCCGCTTAACATTTTTATGCTCGTTGATGACGAGCGCTTGACCGCATTTGTCGAGGAAGTCGCCCGGCGGAACGGCGGGCGCGTGCTTCGCGCCCAGCCGGATAGGCTCGGCGAGTACGTCGTAAGGGACTTTCTGCGCACCCGCCGTAAGGGCAGACGCTAGATTTGCCTGAGAGCATTGAGCAACTCACACCGTAGCGCCCCCCTCCCGTAGTAGCGTTCGGCAGTCATCTCTGATGAGCGGGCCTGTGCAGCGGCAGGTGGAGCGGGGCCCGCGCATCTGTCAAGGAGGAACACGTGAGTTCTGTGACCGCGTCTGGCCGGTCCTCCGGCAAGACGATCATCGCGATCGTCCTGGTGGTCATCGCCGTCCTGGCGATCGTCGCCGGCATCATCTACTTCATCGAGCCAGCGCATTCCCTGCCTAGCATCCTCGGCAAGATCACCCACCCGCCGGCCTCGGCGGCCCGGGCCAACGCGAGCCGTTCCCTGCGCGGCGCCGGCGCCATGGTGGTCGCCGTGATCGCCCTCGTCGCCGCGTTCTTCGTCAACCGCAGCAACAAGCCCGCCGACGACGGCAGCCGGGACCCCGTGGACGCCTCCAGCCGCAACTGACCCGCCAAGCCCGGACGGGCTTGCCGTGCACCAAAATGATCCCCTGGCACCGTGTGCCAGGGGATCATGACTGTCCGCACGCTACGCCTCTAGGATCGGCACATGCCCCTCACCGACCGGCTAGGCGCCAGTGTGCAGCCTGCTGGCACATCGTTCCCCGACCGGCTCATGATCTGGCTGCACGTGGCCTTCGTGATCTTCACCATCGGCCCGGTCACCATCGCGATCCTGTCCAGCCCCCGCTACATCAGAACGCGCAACGTCGCGGTGCTCCGCCACATGCTGCGGACGACAAGGATCTTCGGCACGGCGTCGCTGGGCGTGCTGGCCTTCGGGCTCGCCGCCGCGCAGGCGCTGCACAAGCTGAACTCCACCTGGATCACCGCGGCCATGACGCTGTTCGTGGTCTCCCTGGTCCTGCTCGTGCTCATCATGCGCGATCAGCGGCGGGCCGTGGTCGCGCTGGAAACGGCGAGCGAGCACGAGGCGCTGGCCACCGCGAACTCCGCACCGTCCGGCGACGGCCGGGATGACCGGAACGGTCATGACGACGCGCCGGACGCCCAGGCCATCGCGGTCGCGGCCAGGGGCCCCGCCGCGTCGGTGGAGCGGGGCCGCATCGCCTCGATGGCCGGCATCGTCACCCTCATCTGGCTGGTCATCCTGGTCCTCATGGTCTGGAATTCCTGACCAGCCGACGCCTCGGGGAGCCACTCCTCCCCAGTCAGCGGGGCCTAAGGCCCCGTGACGAAGGAACGGGGCCTTAGGCCACCGGGGGGTTCCAGGGGGGTCGCTCCCCCAGATCAGCTCAGCGCGTGCCGAAGATCTTCCAATAGGTCATCGGCGGACTCGATGCCGACCGACAGGCGGACGAGGTCGGCCGGCACCTCCAGCGGGGACCCGGCCGCCGAGGCGTGTGTCATCCGGCCCGGGTGCTCGATCAGCGACTCGACCCCGCCCAGCGACTCGCCGAGGATGAACAGCCTGGTCCGCCCGCAGACCGCGACCGCCGCCTCCTCGCCAGCGCGCACCCGGAACGACACCATCCCGCCGAACCCGCGCATCTGCTTGGCCGCGATCTCGTGACCCGGGTGACCGGGCAGCCCTGGGTAGAGCACCCCGGAAACCGCTGGATGCGCGAGGAGCATGTCCGCCACCCGCGAGGCGTTCAGACTGTGCCTGTCCATCCGGACCGCGAGCGTCCTGATGCCGCGCAACGTGAGCCAGGCGTCGAACGGCCCGGCGACCGCGCCGGTCGCGTTCTGCGTGAACGCCAGCCGCTCGCCAAGCTCGGGGTCGGCCACCACCAGCGCGCCGCCGATCACGTCGGAATGGCCGCCGAGGTACTTGGTGGTCGAGTGCACCACCGCGTCGGCGCCGAGCGCCAGCGGGTTCTGCAGGTACGGCGAAGCGAAGGTGTTGTCCACCACCAGCAGCGCACCGGCGTCCGCGCACAGCGCCGCCAGCACGGTGATGTCCACGATCGACAGCAGCGGGTTGGTGGGCGTCTCCACCCACACCACGCGGGCCGGCCGCTGCTCCAGGGCATGCTTGACGGCCTGCATGTCGGTGACCGGCACCGGCTGGTAACTCACCTGCCAGGGCGCGAGGACCTTGTCGAAGAGCCGGTAGGTGCCGCCGTAGGCGTCCTGCGGGATGAGCACGTGATCGCCGGGGCGGCAGATGGTGCGCAGCAGGCAGTCCTCGGCCGCCATGCCGGAGGCTTCCAGCGCGGCCAGGCATTCCTCAAGCGCGGTCCTGGTCGGGTTCGCGGTCCTGGAGTACTCGTAACCGGCCCGCAGGCCGCCCACCCCGTCCTGGGCGTAGGTGGAGACCTGGTAGATCGGCGGGACCACGGCCCCGGTCGCCGGGTCGGGATCCTGCCCCGCGTGGATCGCCAGCGTCTCGAAACCGCCGGGACGCAACCCGCCGGTACCGCTCATCCCGTGGCCGCTGCCGGCGCCGCCCCGGCCGGGCCCGCTCATGCCGCACCGCCGGCCAGGAACGCGAGGACGTCCTGCGGGGTGATCATGCCGGCCGGCCGGCCGTCCACCAGGACCACGGCCGCCCCGGCCTTCTCCAGCGCCCCGACGGCCCTGCTGACCTGCTCGCCGGAACCGACCATGGGCAGCGGCGCGGACATGTGCTCGCCGACCGGGTCCTGCGGCCGGGCCCGGCCGGAGACCAGCGCATCGAGCAGGTCCCGTTCCACCACCGAGCCGAGCACCTCGGCCACCATCACCGGCGGCTCCTCCTTCATCACCGGAAGCTGGGACACGTTGTACTCGCGGAGGATGGCGATCGCAGCGGCGACCGTCTCGTCCGGGTGGGCGTGCACGAAGACCGGCAGCCCTTCCTGCTTGCGGGCGAGCACGTCGGCGACCTTGGGCTCGGCCGTCTGCTCGGTGAGGAAACCGTAGTCGGCCATCCAGTCGTCGTTGAAGATCTTTGACAGGTAGCCACGGCCGCCGTCGGGCAGCAGCACCACGATCACGTCCCCGGGCCTGGCGCCGGCCGCGACGCGGAGCGCGGCGACCACGGCCAGCCCGCAGGAGCCGCCGGTGAGCAGCCCTTCCTCGCGGGCGAGCCGCCGGGTCATGAGGAACGAGTCGGCGTCGCTGACCGCGATCACCTCGTCGCAGATCTCCCGGTCGAACGTCTGCGGCCAGATGTCCTCGCCCACGCCCTCCACCAGGTACGGGCGCCCGGTGCCGCCGGAGTACACCGAGCCCTCGGGGTCGGCGCCGATCACTTTGACCCGGCCGCCGGAGATCTCCTTGAGGTACCGCCCGGCACCGCTGATCGTGCCGCCGGTGCCGATCCCGGCCACGAAGTGGGTCACCGTCCCGTCGGTCTGCGCCCAGACCTCCGGGCCGGTGGAGTGGTAGTGCGAATCCGGGTTGTTCTGGTTGGCGTACTGGTCCGGCTTCCACCCGCCGGACGTCTGGCTGGCGAGCCTGGTGGACACCGAGTAGTAGGACTCCGGGTGGTCGGGCGGCACCGCCCCGGGGCACACCACGACCTCGGCCCCGTACGCGCGGAGCACGCTGATCTTGTCCTGGCCGACCTTGTCCGGGCACACGAACACGCAGCGGTAGCCCTTCTCGGCCGCCACGATGGCCAGCCCCACGCCGGTGTTCCCCGAGGTCGGCTCGATGATCGTGCCGCCCGGGCGGAGTTCGCCAGAAGCCTCGGCCGCCGCCACCATGCGCAGCGCGATCCGGTCCTTCACCGAGCCGCCGGGGTTGAAGTACTCCACCTTGGCAAGCACGTCCGGACCGCCCGCGCCCAGCTCCTGGGTGACCCGGTGCAGCCGGACCAGCGGCGTGTTCCCGACAAGCTCGATCAGCGAGTCGTGGACCTGCATCACCAGTTACCTCCCCTGCGACACCGGTCCCGGGACGCCGCTGTCCCCGCCAGTCCCGCTGCTCAGACGCTATCCCACGGCGGGAGTGCCCCGGCCCTGTTCCGGCGCTCACGAGGGATGCCACGCTACCCGAGCGATGATCATGAAGTAGCGGGGAACAATTTGCCAGTGCGGGGGGCTGACGTAAGCTACTGACCAGTAGCCCGAGCCAATCCGAGGGAGCAGCCATGCCCGAGGCAGTGATCGTCGCAACCGCCAGGTCCCCCATCGGCAGGGCGTTCAAGGGAACCCTCACCACCATCCGGCCGGACGACGCGGTCCGCCAGATGGCCGCCACGGTGCTGGCCAAGGTCCCCCAGCTCGACCCCGCCGACATCGCCGACTTCATGCTCGGCTGCGGGCTGCCCGGCGGCGAGCAGGGCTTCAACATGGCCCGGGTGGTGGCCATCATGCTGGGCTACGACCACCTGCCGGGCACCACGGTCACCAGGTACTGCTCATCCTCGCTGCAGACCACCCGGATGGCCTTCCACGCCATCAAGGCGGGCGAGGGAGACGTGTTCCTGTCGGGCGGCGTCGAGTGCGTGAGCAGGTACGCCAAGGGCAGCAGCGACAGCTGGCCGGACACGCAGAACCCGGTGTTCGAGGCGGCCAAGGAGCGGACCGAGGCGCGGTCCGGGGAGGGCGCGCCCAAGTGGCATGACCCGCGCGAGGACGGCGCCGTGCCTGACATTTACATCGCCATGGGGCAGACCGCGGAGAACGTGGCCCAGTTGCGCGGCATCACCCGTCAGGCCCAGGACGAGTTCGGCGTCCGGTCGCAGAACCTGGCGGAGAAGGCACTGGCGAACGGCTTCTGGCAGCGTGACATCACGCCGCTCACCCTGCCGGACGGCACGGTGGTCGCCGCCGACGACGGGCCACGGGCCGGGACCACGCTGGAGAGGGTGGCGGGCCTGCAGCCGGTGTTCCGCCCGGACGGCACCGTCACCGCGGGCAACTGCTGCCCGCTGAACGACGGCGCCGCGGCGGTGGTGGTCATGAGCGACCGCAAGGCGGCCGACCTCGGCGTCACCCCGCTGGCGCGGATCGTGGCCACCGGTGTGTCCGGGCTGTCACCGGAGATCATGGGGCTCGGCCCGGTCGAGGCGTCCAGGCAGGCGCTGGCCCGGGCGGGCATGACCATCGACGACATCGACCTGGTCGAGATCAATGAGGCGTTCGCCGCCCAGGTGATCCCGTCCTACCAGGAGCTGGGCATCGACATCGACAAGCTGAACGTCAACGGCGGGGCGATCGCGGTCGGGCACCCGTTCGGCATGACCGGGGCGCGGATCACCTCGACGCTGCTGAACAGCCTCCAGTTCCACGACAAGACGTTCGGCCTGGAGACGATGTGCGTGGGCGGCGGCCAGGGCATGGCCATGATCTTCGAGCGGCTGTCCTGATCCCGGCGCCCCTCTCGCCGGCATCTCCTACCCGGCCGGCTCCTGACCCCGTTCGGGCCGAAGGAACCGGGGTGCCCGGCGGTTTGCCGGGCACCCCGGTAACCGCGGGGTAAACAGCGGGTTCCCCCAGCAATTACTCCAGGCCACCGCGAGGCGGGCGGCCGGATCCCGGGAGTCTGCTCCACGTTTACTCGAAGTCGGCTCTGGGGGGTTGCCAGGAGCGCGGCCGTGATGCAGGCTCAACAAAAGCAGGAGTCCCGCCCTCTGGAGGTGCCAGTTGACTCTGAACCGCTCCCCGGAAACGCATAGGAACCTGATCGCGCGCATCCCGTCCGTCACCGGACGAGCCCTCCCGGAGTGGTTCGCAAGCCTAGAATCCGGCCCCGCCTTCCTGCGCTGCGAAGAGCGCGCGCACTGGCTGGCCGACGAGCACGGGCTGACTCACGGCTACGCCAGCGCCATCGTGCACGAGTACGAGCTGCGCAGGCGCACCCGCCTCAACAGCGCCTGACGTGGACACCGGGCGGGCCGCCGACTTTCTGCGCGCCCATCACCGGGCGGTCCTGGCCACCTCGCGGTCCGACGGCCGGCCGCAGTTGTCGCCCATCACGTGCACGGTGGACGATGAGGGCCGGGTGCTGATCAGTACCCGGGAGACGGCGCTCAAGACGAAGAACCTGCGGCAGCGCCCGCGGGCTTCGCTGTGCGTGTTCACCGACGGCTTCTTCGGCGAATGGGTCCAGGTCGAGGGGGACGCGGAGATCATCTCCCTGCCCGATGCCATGGACCTGCTCGTCGACTATTACCGGCGCATCTCCGGCGAGCACCCGGACTGGGACGACTACCGGGCGGCCATGGTCCGCGATCAGCGGGTCATCGTGCGGGTCACCATCACCCGCGCGGGCCCGGATGTGAGCGGCTGAGCGCGCTACCGCGCGTATCTTTAAGCCGCTCGCAAGGTACTTGTCACCGGCGATCCCGTTGCGCGCGGAACAAGAGTGCCAGGTGCTCTTATTGTCCGTTCAGTCAACCCGCGTGTATCTACCGCCGGGCAGATCAAGAAGAACATCCGGCCCGTTCTGCTGTGATCCCGGGCACCTGTTCGGCCATCATGATCCGCTCGCTTGTTCGGAATGGAGATCAACGGCCGGGATGCCGGAATGGTGACGTGGGCGCCCACCTGGGGGCGGCGGCGTGCGCCCGGCACGGCCCCCTCGGCGATGCTGCCTGCGCACCAACCACGCGGCGGTGCCGAAGGCCTGGGGGGTCGTTGCTGGCTGCGAGGGGCGTGCCCCCGGTCGGAGTCGAACCGACACTGGGGACCCTTTTAGGGGGCCGGCCTCTTCCCTTGGGCTACGGGGGCTGGGTCATGATACCCCGGCCAGTCCGAACCATTCTTGCTCAAGCGAATAGGGGGAGAAAAACTCGCCCGGGTGCACATATTCAATTCGCGCACTCCGACCCTTGAATGCGAAGCGTTACCAATTTGCCTTGTTTTCGGAAGAATTGCGCACACAGCGTAGCCACGGGCGCGCACCCTGCGTGTGGCCCTTGTGCGCGAGACAGCACACACGCCCGCGGGGCACGGGACCGGAGCCGGCACGGGACCGGAGCCGGCACGCTACTTTCCACCAGGCGGGGCACCGCCGGCTCCGGCCGCCTGGCACGCACGGCCGAACACCGCGTCGAGCATCGCTGGCGTGACGCGCCCGGTGAAGGTGTTCTGCTGGCTCGGGTGATAGCAACCAAGCAGCAGGACCTCGCCGCGTCCCGGGCCGCCGCCCAGGGCCGGCCCGGCGACCTCGGCGCGCCCGGCGGGCGCGGCTCGACCACCTGGCCCGGCGGGCGCGGCGAGGGTCACCTCGCTGCCGTGGCCGAACTTCGGCCGCGGCCTGGGCGGCGCGAATCCCGCCGACCGCAGCATCGGCCATGCCGCCTGCCAGGCAAAACCGCCCAGGCACACGATGACCCTGACGGTGGGCGCGACCAGCGTGAACTCCGCGGCCAGCCAGGGCGCACAGGTGTCCCGTTCGGTTACCGAGGGCTTGTTGTCCGGAGGCGCGCACCGGACCGCCGCGACCATCCTGGCCCCGATCAGCCGCTGGCCGTCCCCGGCCGAAGTCGAAGTGGGCAGCGCGGCCAGCCCGCAGCGGTGCAGCGCGGCGAAGAGGACATCGCCGCTGCGGTCGCCGGTGAAGATCCGCCCGGCCCGGTTGCCTCCGTGCGCCGCAGGGGCGAGCCCGAGGATGAGCACCCGGGCATGCTCATCGCCCCAGCCGGGAATCGGCCGGCCCCAGTACCGCTGGGTGCGCGACGACGCGCGTTTGGCCGCCGCTACCAGCTCGCGCCATTCGACCAGCCGGGGGCAGGCGCGGCACACGGACTGCCGTGCCATCAACTCGCCCAGGCTCCCGGCCGCCTCGGCCTCAGCGGCCAGCGCGCGGACCTGTGCGGCGTCGGCGGCCACCGGAGTGGCGGGCGTAGCCGGATCCTCCGGCCAGCCGCTGCCCGGCGGCACCGGCAGCCCCAGCGCCGCCGGTGTCCCTGGCGGCCCCGGCGTCACCGGCCCGCACCTGCGGCCAGGGACCAGGCCAGGCCGTCGAGAATGTCGTGCTCGCTGACCAGCACCTCGCCGAACCCGAACCGCTCCATGATCCGCGTCAGCACGAGTGCGCCGCCGCCGATCACGTCCACCCGGCCCGGATGCATCACCGCCAGCCGCTGCCGTTCCGCCCGGGTCTGTGCCAGCAGGCTCGTGGTCACCTCGCGCACCGCCGCCGCGCTGAGCCGGGAATGGTGGATCCGGTCGGCCTGGTAGCTGTCCAGCCCGAGCACCAGCGCGGCCACCGTGGTCACCGAACCGGCCAGGCCGACCAGGGTGCGCGCGGCGGTCACCGGGATCTTGCCCGCGACCACGTCGAGCGCGGCATCGATGTCGGCGCGGGCCGCCGCGATCTCGCTATCGCCTGGCGGGTCGTGCCGCAGGTGCCGCTCGGTCATCCGGACGCAGCCGATATTGACGCTCACCGCCGCGGTCACAGCGCCCGGGCCACCGAGCACGAACTCGGTCGAGCCACCGCCGATGTCGGCGACCAGGTACGGGGCGGCCACCTGCCCGGTCAGCTCCTCGGTCGCCCCGGTGAACGACAGCCGTGCCTCGTCCTCGCCGCTGAGCACCTCGGGCTCGATCCCGAGGATGTCGCGCACCCCGGCCACGAACTCGCCGGCATTGGCCGCATCCCGAGTCGCGCTGGTGGCCACCATGCGCACGGCCGACGCCGACGCTTCGGCGATGATCCGCTGGTAGGACCGAAGCACCCGGAGGGTCCGGGCCAAGGGCTCGGCGCCGAGCCGCCCGGTGGCATCCACGCCCTGGCCGAGCCGCACGATCTCGAGCCGCCGGTCCACATCGGCCAGCCGGCCCGCGGCACGGTCCACATCGGCCACCAGCAGCCGCACCGAGTTCGTGCCGCAGTCGATCGCCGCCACCCGGACGACGCCCGCGCCGCTCACCCGGCCCCGCCGTTCACCGGGGCCCGCCGCTCACCCGGGGCTCCCCGTTCACCGGGGCTCCGCGTTCACCGGGGCTCTCCGCCGTTCACCAAGGGTTCCCCGCCTCCCGCAGCGGCCGCGGGACGGACGCAGGGGCCTGCCTCCCACCACGGCCCGGCCTGCGCCGCGGCCTCCCGGCCCAGCGGGTTCGACCCTGGCACCGCCAGTTCGTGCGCGGCCAGCGCGTGCAGGCACTTCACCCGGGCGGGCATGCCGCCCGCGCTCTGCGTGCCGGCCGGCAGCGGCTCCACGCCCGCGGCCCGCGCCGCCTCGTCACGCCGGGCCAGGTAGTCGCGGTGCGCGGCCTGATACGCCGCGCGCAGTTCCGGGTCGGCGGCCAGCCGCTGCTGCATCCGCTGCATGACGCCCGCGGCTTCGAGCCTGGCCACCGCCGCGGCCGCCCGTGGGCAGGTCAGGTAGTACAGGGTGGGAAACGGTGAGCCGTCGGCCAGGCGGGGAGCGGTCTCTACCACGTCGGGCAGCCCGCACGGGCAGCGGTGCGCCACGCGCCGCAGCCCTCGTGGTGGCCGGCCAAGCTGCAGCGCGACCACCTCGGCGTCGGCGGTCACCGGGCGCTGCCCCGGTTCGCCTGCTGCACCGACTGCCACAGCCGCTCGTACCAGGGCGTGAGGCTGGCCGCGGCGGACGCCGTGCCGCGATGGGCCGTGTGTCCGCCGATGACGACGTAGCAGGTCTGGCCGCGCAGGCACATGTGCAGCTTGTTCCTGGCCAGCTGTTCGACGTAGGCGGGATCGGCCAGCCGTTGCTGCTGGTGCTGGAGCGCCTGCAACTGGCCGTCGAGCATCTGCCGTTCGGCCTGCAGTTGGTCGATCTGCCGGCGCTGGGCGATGTACTCGCGCACCGGGTAGGCGAGGCTGAGCGCGATCGCGCAGATCACCACGGCGAGTACCGCGGCCCGGCTGGTGAGCCTGACCCGGTCCCCGCCCGGCGGGCGGCCCAGCGTGGGGATCACGGGCCGGCGGGCGTCCTGGGGAAGGCCGCGTGGCCGGCGAAGGCGGCGGCGTCATCGAGGAGTTCTTCGATCCGCAGGAGCTGGTTGTACTTGGCGACGCGTTCCGACCGCGCCGGGGCCCCGGTCTTCAGCTGCCCGCAGTTGGTGGCGACCGCGAGGTCGGCGATGGTGGTGTCCTCGGTCTCGCCCGACCGGTGACTGATCATGCAGGCGAACCCGCTGCGGTGCGCGAGCGAGACCGCGTCCAGCGTCTCGGTGATCGTGCCGATCTGGTTGACCTTGACCAACAGGGCGTTCGCACTGCGCTCGGCGATCCCGCGGCGGAGCCGTTCCGGGTTGGTGACGAACAGGTCGTCGCCGACGACCTGCACCTTGCCGCCCAGGGCCGCGGTGAGCGCCTGCCAGCCCGCCCAGTCATCCTCGGCCAGCGGGTCCTCCAGGGACACGATCGGGTAGGCGCCCAGCCATTCGGCGTACAGCTCCAGCATCTCCGCCGACGAACGCGAGCCGCCCTCGAACCGGTAGCCGCCGTCGGAGTAGAACTCGGTGGCGGCCGCGTCGATCGCGAGGGCGATGTCGCGGCCGGGCCGGAAGCCCGCCTTGCCGATCGCCTCGACGAGCAGATCGAGGGCGGCGCGGTTGTGCGCCAGATCGGGCGCGAACCCGCCCTCGTCACCGACCCCGGTGGACAGCCCGTGCTGGTTGAGCACCGCCTTGAGGGCATGGTAGGTCTCTGCGCCCCAGCGGAGCGCTTCGCCGAAGGTGCCCGCGCCGACCGGCGCGATCATGAACTCCTGGATGTCGACGCTGTTGTCGGCGTGCGCACCGCCGTTCAGCACGTTCATCATCGGCACCGGCAGGACGTGCGCGTTCGGCCCGCCGAGGTAGCGGAACAGCGGCAGCCCCGCGGACTCGGCGGCGGCCTTGGCGACGGCCATGCTGACGGCCGTGATGGCGTTGGCGCCGAGCCGCGACTTGTCCGGCGTGCCGTCCAGGTCGATCATCGCCTGATCAATGAGCCGCTGGTCGTCCGCGTCATAGCCGAGCAGGTCAGGCTCGATCTCCTCGGTGACGGACATGACGGCCTTGGTGACCCCCTTGCCGCCGAAGGCATCGCCGCCGTCCCGCAGCTCGACCGCTTCGAACGCGCCCGTGGAAGCGCCGCTCGGCGCGGCGGCCCGGGCCTGCGTCCCGTCGTCGAGCAGTACCTCGGTCTCGATCGTCGGATTGCCCCGCGAGTCCAGGATCTGCCTGGCGTGGATGGCATCGATGGTGGCCAAGGCGGCACTCCCGGGTAACTCGGCGCGGTGTTGATGGCGAGGTGTCGGTATTGGAGCCTAGCCGAGCGGGCGCGGTCCATCGCAGCGGCCACGCCGCCGCGCGTTCGCGCCCAGGCCGCCCGGCCCCGTCACAGCACGGCCCGCAGCGCGGCACACCACAGCACGGCCCGCACCACGGCCCGCAGCGCGGCGCGCCACAGCACGGCCCGCACCACGGCCCGCAGCGCGGCATGCAACAGCGCGGCCCGCGACGCCGCGTGCGTCAGGCGGGGTCGCGGCTCTGTTCCTCCGCCCACCGCCGGACCCGCTCCCGGTAGCTCCGCGCGGCGGCGCGCAGTTCCAGTTCCGGGTCGACCCCGGCCGCACGTGCCCGGGCCACGAGAGCGAACAGTGCCGCGCCGATCTCGCTGACCCCGTCATCACCGGCCCCGTTATCACCGGCGCCGCTCTCACCGGCGCCGCTCTCACCGGCGCCGCTCTCACCGGCGCCGCTCTCACCGGCGCCGTCCGGGCCCTGGCCGTCGACACCGGCCCGGCCGTCGACGGCGGCGGTCCCGGCGGCCAGGTCGGTGAGCTCCGCCGGGACGCCTGCCCGCTCCGCCCGCCGCTGCAACTGGGCCGCGAGGGAAAGCGCGGGCTGCCCGAACGGCACCGAGCCCAGGGCCGCGGGCAGCGCGCCGCCCCGGCCGCCACGTTCCGCGGCCTTGATCGCATCCCAGTTGCGCTTGACGTCCTCGGCACCGGACACCTGCACGTCGCCGAACACGTGCGGGTGCCTGCGGATCAGTTTCTCCACGATCCCGTCGGCCACGTCGTCGATGGTGAACCCGGTGCCGTCGGTGCGCTCCGCCGCGACCCGGGCGTGGAACACGACCTGGAGCAGGACATCGCCGAGTTCGTCGCGGAGCGCCGCGGGCTCGCCGCCCTCGAGGGCCTCCAGCGCCTCGTAACACTCCTCAAGCAGGTACGGGGCGAGGGACTCATGCGTCTGCTTGGCGTCCCAGGGGCAGCCCACGCGCAGCGTGTCCATCACCTCGACCAGCCGCAACAAGGCAGCGCCCGGCACCTCGGTGCCAGCGCCCGGCTGCCCGGCGCCTGGCATCGGGCTCTCGGTCACCCGGTCCCCGTGCATCCCCGCCACTCCTTCGTCCGCCGATCGTCAGCAGGCGGGGGTGAGCTGGGGCTTGGTCGACGGCGCAGGCGAGGGCACGGTCGGCGCCGACAGTGGCGTCGCGGCGGGAATGACCCCGAGCGTGCCGTAGTCCATCTGGCCGAACTGCGGGTTGACCTGGATGTTCAGGCTCTTCGCGGCCACGCACTCCCGGTGGCTGAACTGCGCGCTGAGGGCCTGGATCCGGGCCTGGGTACGCGGCGGGGTGCCGCCGTTGAGCCGGATGAACTCCTCGTTCTGGATGGCCTCATACCTGCCGAGGTCCGGCAGCATGTCCGGGGCGAGGCCGTTGGCCACGGCGAGCTGGACGAACGCGGGCCCGGTGCGCCCGGTCTGCCGGGCGAGGGCGGTCAGCGCCCGCTGGCTCTCGCCGGTGGTCACCACCACGTGGTTGCGCGCGGCAAGCTCGTCACGGATCCGGAACCGCAGCAGCCACCCCAGTACCTGCTGCGGCGCCTGCGCCTGCGGGAACTGCAGCTGGATCTTCGCCTTGCCGGCCTGGTAGGCCTGCTCCAGGTTGTTCACCTGGTCGCTCAGGGTGGTCACGGTGATCCGCTGCCCGCCGGTGAGCGCGGCCGTGCCCATCCGGACCGGGCCGCAGCCGGCGAGGGCGAACGTGGCAGCCGCGGCCGCGGCTGCCACGCAGACGAAGGTGCGAGGCACGACTGCATCCCTTCTCATGTGGGCGAGACGTTCGGTGTGACCGGCCTGCTCTCGCCGAACACCGCCTCGATGAGCTGTCCGCACCAGGCGAGCAGCTCCCTGTCGCGCAGGAGCGGGGTGCCCGGTGGCACGGGCGCCCCCGGGCGGGCGCCAGGCGCGTCTCTGGGCACCGGTACGAGCATCGTACGCACCGCCGGCTTCAGCACCGTCTTCGGGTAGAGCCGTTGCGCCCGCACCTGACGGGATTCTGGCAGGTCCACCGGTGCGAACCGGATGTGCGTGCCCTGCTGGGTGATGTCGGTCAGCCCGGCCTTGCGGGCCTGGGCGCGGAGGCTGGCCACGGCGAGCAGGCCGAGCACCGGCTCGGGCAGCGGGCCGTAACGGTCGGCGAGTTCCTCGCTGACGCCCGTGATGTCCGCGGCGGAGTCGATGGCCGCGATGCGGGTGTACGCCTCGAGCCGGAGCCGTTCCCCGGGCACGTAGGAGTGCGGGATGTGCGCGTTGACCGGCAGTTCCACCCGGACCTCGGCCCGCTCGGCGGGCCCGGCGTCGCGCAACTCGCCAACCGCCTCGCCGATCATCCGTACGTAGAGGTCGAAGCCGACCCCGGCGATGTGGCCGGACTGCTCGCCGCCGAGCAGGTTGCCGGCCCCGCGGATCTCCAGGTCCTTCAGCGCCACGTACATGCCCGCGCCCATCTCGGTGTGCTGGGCGATGGTGGCCAGCCGTTCGTGCGCCGTCTCGGTGAGCGGCTTCTCCGGCGGGAACAGGAAATAGGCGTAGGCGCGCTCGCTGCCCCGGCCGACCCGGCCGCGCAACTGGTGCAGCTGGGCCAGCCCGTAGACGTCGGCGCGGTCCACGACCAGCGTGTTGGCGTTCGGGATGTCCAGGCCGGACTCGACGATCGTGGTGGCGACGAGCACGTCGTGCTTGCGGTCCAGGAACTCCAGCATGATCCGTTCGAGCATGTGCTCGTTCATCTGGCCGTGCGCGGCCACGACCCGGGCCTCCGGCACCAGCTCCGCGACCTTGGTGGCGACCTTGTTGATCGAGGAGACCCGGTTGTGCACGAAGAACACCTGGCCGTCGCGGAGCAGTTCGCGCCGGATGGCGGCGGCGATCTGCTTCTCCTCGTACGGGCCGACCATGGTCAGCACCGGGTGCCGCTCCTCGGGCGGGGTGAGGATGGTGGACATCTCCCGGATCCCGGCCACGCCCATCTCCAGGGTGCGCGGGATCGGGGTCGCCGACATGGACAGCACGTCCACCTCGGTGCGCAGCCGCTTCAGGTACTCCTTGTGCTCCACCCCGAACCGCTGCTCCTCGTCGAGGATGACCAGGCCGAGGCGGGCGAACCGGGTGTCTGGTGACAGCAGCCGGTGGGTTCCGATCACCACGTCCACCGTGCCGTCGCCCAGCCCGCGCAGCGTCTCGGCCACCTCGGCGTCGCTCTGGAACCGGCTCAGCGTCCGCACCACCACGGGGAACGGCGCGTACCGCTCGCTGAACGTGGACTGGTGCTGCTGGGCCAGCAGCGTGGTCGGCACCAGGACGGCCACCTGCTGCCCGTCCTGCACCGCCTTGAACGCGGCCCGAACCGCGATCTCGGTCTTGCCGTAACCCACGTCGCCGCAGATCAGCCGGTCCATCGGCACCGGCCGCTCCATGTCATGCTTCACCTCGTCGATCGCGGCGAGCTGGTCGGCCGTCTCGATGTAGGGGAACGCGTCCTCCAGTTCCCGCTGCCACGGGGTGTCCGCGCCGAACGAGTGCCCGGGCGAGGCCATCCGCGCGGAGTAGAGCCTGATCAGTTCCGAGGCGATCTGCCGCACCGCCTTGCGGGCGCGGCCCTTCGTCTTGGCCCAGTCGCCCCCGCCGAGCCGGTGCAGGCTGGGCATCTCGCCGCCGACGTACCGGGTGACCTGGTCGAGCTGATCGGTCGGCACGTAGAGCCGGTCGGGCGGCTGGCCCCGCTTGCCCGGCGCGTATTCGATCACCAGGTATTCCCGGACCGCCCCCTGGACGCTGCGGCTGGTCATCTCCTGATACCGGCCGACGCCGTGCTGCTCGTGCACCACGTAGTCGCCGGGGGTGAGCTGGAGCGGGTCGATGCCGCCGCGCCGCCGGCTGGGCATGCGCCGCGCGTCCCGCGGGCCGACGTGCTGGCCGACCAGGTCCGCCTCGGTGAGCACGGCCAGCCGCACCCCGTCCCAGGTGAACCCGTTCGGGATGACCGCCGTCGTGACGCTCGGCACGCCCGGCTCCGGCGGGTCGGCCAGGTCACCGAGCCGGGCGCCGAGGCCCTCACCGCGGAGCATCTCGGCGAGCCGCTGCGCCGGGCCGTGCCCCTCGGTGACCAGCACCACCCGCCAGCCGTCGCCCAGCCAGCCCCGGACGTCGTCAAGCGCCCGGCCGGTGTCGCCGCGGTAGGCAGGAGCCGGGGCCGCGCCGAGCCGCAGCGCGGTGCGGCCATCACCGCCGGAATCGCTCTCATGATTTGTGCCATACGCAGGCCCGGGGTCACCTCCGCCGGCTCCGCCATCCCTGGCTCCGGGGCTGGCCAGCCCGGTACCGGCGCCGGGGTCGGCGCTGTCGAACGGCGCGATGGTCCACCAGGGCAGCCCCAGGCCGTCGGCGGCGGCCCGCACCTGGGTGATCGACTGGAACGCGGACGCCCTGAGGTCGACCGGTGCCTGGCCGCCCGCCGCCGCGTTCACCCAGGAGGCCTCCAGGAACTCCTGGCTGGTTCGGACCAGGTCAGCGGCCCGCGCGCGGATCCGCTCGGGGTCACAGGCAAGCACCACGCCGCCGGCCGGCACGTGATCGAGCAGCAGCTCCATCCGGGGGGCGAGCACCGGCGCGAGCGCCTCCATGCCCTCGACGGAGATTCCGTCGGCCAGCTTGCCGAGCACGTCGGAGAGCCCGGGGTGGTCGGCGGCGAGGTGCTTGGCCCGGTCCCGCACGTCCGGCGTGAGCAGCAGTTCCCGGCACGGCGGCGCCCACAGGCCCTCCGGGGCCGGGCCGAGGCTGCGCTGGTCGGCGACGCGGAAGAACCGGGTCTCCTCGACGGTGTCGCCGAACAGCTCGACCCGTACCGGGTGTTCCTCGGCGGGCGGGAAGACGTCGATGATGCCGCCGCGGACCGCGACGTCGCCGCGCCGCTCCACCAGGTCGGTCCGGGTGTAGCCGATCTCGACCAGCCGGGCCACCATCTCGTCCAGGTCGCAGGTGTCGCCCTCGGCCGCCGAGACCGGTTCCACGTCGGCCAGGCCCCCCACGATCGGCTGGAGCAGGGCCCGCACCGGGGCGACGACCGCGGCGACCGCGGCGGTCCGCGAGCTGGCGGGATCGGGGTGGGCCAGCCGGCGCAGGACCGCCAGCCGCTTGCCGGAGGTATCCGAGCGAGGGGACAGCCGTTCGTGCGGCAGCGTCTCCCAGGCGGGGAAGTAGGCCACGTCCGCCGCGGGCAGCAGCGCGCCGAGCGCCCCGGTGAGTTCTTCCGCCTCCCTGGCGGTCGCGGTGACCGCGAGCAGGAACCGGCGGGCCGGCCCGGGCAGGCCGGTCAGGGCCGCGGCGAGCAGCGGGCGGAGCGCGGCCGGCGCGGTCACGTCCGCGCCATCGCCCGGGTAAGCTCCGCCAGAGCTCGCCGCGGCCTGGTCCACGACCTGGCTGAACTGGGGGTCGTCCGCGATGACGTTGAGGAGGCCGGCGAGGCTCATGATGTCCTTGAGTAGGCAGCACGAAAGGCCCGCACTGACGTCAGCGGGGGGCTGGCGGATGCGGGATACCTCCACCTTATTGCCTTCTGGGAGGCGGCAGTCCCGGTCCGCGGCAGCCGTTGCGGCTTGGAGCGGCAGAACTTTCTGTGCCTCTCTCCCACAAGTTCGCAAAAGCCTCAGGCTACGCTATGGTGCCGTGACTTCGGAGAACGGGATCCCCGGGGAGAGTTCCACAGGAGGGGGGACCGGTCCCGCCCCCAGGCGTGCCGCGGCAAGGCCGCGCGCTGGCCCTGTGAGCCAGGCGCGGTCGGGTGGCCGGTCACGGGCCGGCAAGACCGCCGCGGCCGGCCGTGGCCAGGCCGACGCGCTTGCCGGCAAACCAGACGCGCCACCGGCCCCGGC
>WNGN01000144.1_pt1 | contig 39842 bp, 69 predicted proteins | sample 5400561 | NCBI WGS metagenome assembly WNGN01 (sample SAMN13153379, study PRJNA577476) | soil metagenome | isolation source: 115 cm soil or saprolite under Garry oak tree replicate 2 | place: USA:California | collected 2016-06-15 | reverse complement strand
GTTTGTTGTGCATTTAGCATACATGCAGCGCTTCCTGCCAGCTACTGCCGAGGCCGACAGGATCAGAGGTCAGATCCTCTATAACCGTGCCGAGGCGCAGCGTAACGCTGCTTATGCTGAGGGTGGCATCGACACAGACGGCAATTACGTCTTTGACGTATTCCTCATTGCAGAGTCATGCAAAGAGGCTATCAAACTGGCCCGTGACAACGGGCAAGCCTCCATTTACGACCTAGAGTCAAGAGAGGAGTTATTCCTCGTACCCAAAGACGAGCCCGCTGTCTGATGGGGACAGCGGACATTGGAGCTTAACCAACTCCAATGTGTGAGAGCCAATCGTGCTGACAGTTCGCAATTGCTTGATTAAGAGTGTCCTGGCAGAGAGGCACACATCAGGTAGTTTCGCTGAGCGCCAGCCGCATGTAAGTCCGCCCGGTGGGTAGTTGAGTGGAAACAGGTACTCAATCGGTGATGAGGGCAGTGCACAACTCTCACGCTCTTAACAACGCTGGGACGGCAGCGTACCTATCGCCGTAGGTTTTAAGTCGGGCGGCATCCCGAACCCGTCATGCAAACGTCCCCGTGGAAAGGGACAAGCGTCCGTGACTAAGCCGACCATTCCGGGTTCGGCTGGAAGAGAGGCGTTGCAAGTGCCCAAGGTAGCTAGTCACCTACCTTGGGCTTAATAAAACGCTACCAAGCTTCGAAGACAGGGAGAATGTCATGAACGAAATCAAGGCGTGGAAGCGCTACGACGTGCTGTACCAAGAGGACATGCGCAAGCCAGTAGGAGATCACGTTGGCAATCTGTCTGGCGTTCAAGTAGTCGAATTCATTCGGTCCAAGCCAGACATGCAAGAGCTTCGTCGCTACTCGTTTGTCGAAGTGAACAAATGAGTGAGATTCTTTTCAAGCGACTCATATCTGCGCCAGGATTTCTGGCGTGGTGTTTCCTGTTCTGGATCATGTTCATAACAGGAATGATTTGTCTGCTCAGCCCTCCCCCCTAGAAAGGTACGACCATGGCAAAGACCGTCCTCAGTAACGAGTTTGTCGCACAGCTATCTGCATCGTACACACGAGCACTACGCCAGATCGACTCCCTCGTCGCCCAGAACCGGCGGCTCGAAAAGAACAACACCATGCTGGCCAAAGCGCTCAGTAAGCAAGGAAACGACGCTCAAGAGGGGCGTTTCGTCGACGGCTCCATGGGCATGTAACTGATGGCTGACCATTACGTCCGCTTGCATGATGATGACATCATGCGTTTAGCTGAAGCTCTCAAGGACGCAATAACCGAGAGTTTTGGCAAAGGTCCTGAGTGGCGGAACAAAGTACAGGACCTAGAAAACCGTATTGAACACGCTCCCACGGACCCGTGTTTCACAGAGGCCGAAGTACGCATTGCGTTTACCGGCTTTCGCATAACCAACACTTTCGAAGTGCGGGTTAGTGTCGAAGATATCCTCAAAGTCATGAAAGATCGACAAGCCCATGCCTGAATTCATCAAGCGCGTTGCTTCGCGCGTACGCCAAGAAATCCACGACCGAGATGAAAATGGCCGCTTCTACATCGCGGTTGTTGCACGTCATGTAGCCCGTGAATTCAAGACAGAGAATCCTGATTTCAACATTCAGGGTTTCTATGCCGAGTGTAACTTGGATGAATATGGCTACACGATCCCAACGCCAGTCACAGAGCGTGATTTGGCTGAGTAGGAAGGAAAAGTCAAATGTCAGATCAGGTCACCGAAATCCAGATCCACACATTCGCTGTCCGTGAGACCACGGACAGCACTCGGCTCAGGGCGATGACCCTGGGAATGCCAGCATTTGGATGGGAGGTATACGACGAGATCACCAACAAGGTGATCGCAACCTGTGCTCAGTACGAGCACGCCGTTCACATGGCCGAGTGGCTGAACGAACAGCCCAGCCGCAGCTGACAAGAATCGGAGCAGCATGAAAAGAATCGGAATACTAATCGCCACCTTGTTGATGGCAGTGGGTCTAATGACTGCTGTCAATATGCCGCAAGCTTCTGCGACAACCGCTTATACATGGGTTCATCAGTGGGACAAGACCGGTAGCGGTGTCACTGTTCAGTACGCATCGGCCAACTTCACTCGTGTCAGTTACGTCTATGGCACGAATTCCTGCGCCGAAGAGAAGCTCGAATTCTGGCCGTCTGGCACACTTGCTCTCTATCGGCGGTACAGTTTCACTACGTCGTGTGTCGGCACATCGTGGGGCACGGCAAGGTGGCACACACCGAATGCCGGTACAGCCGCTCATATCAACTGGCAACCTGACCTAAACTTCGTGCTTTACGACGGCAGCGGTCATGCAGTGTGGGCGTCAGGAACCAACCATTCCTCGGTCTATATTACCGGGGAGCGAATGAAGCTTGGCAATGACGCCAACGGCTACCTGTATTTGGACCATTTCACGGTCTGCTGCACTTGGACGAATGACAGGACATATCCGTAGTCCAAGTTTCTGCGGTAAGCCAGCCGCAGATACAAAGAAAGGAATACCAGTGGGAACTACAAAGAAGGTCTCGGGAACCAAACGAGAAATCGACTGGACCACCTACGCCCCGCCCGAGGGAGCGGAAATCAATCCAGTCACCAATGTTGCGGTGGCTGACGAAGCGGCATTCGAGCAGTACGTCGCCAACGTCACCAACTACGACCTCGCCGAAGTCCACAACGAGATCGTCAACAACATCAGCAACGGGCCAGCACATCTGGCATGGATCGATTACCAGAACCAACAGGAAGAGCAGCTGTTCGAGACGATGCTCGGTTCCGGTGCGACCATGAGCGGCAATTTCCTCGGCGCTCTCCTAGGTGCTGATGGTGAAGCCGATGAGGGCTTCGGTCTCGACGGTCCTGTACGTGAAGGACTGACCGAAGCCGAAGAGAATGACGCACAGGTTGTCGCAGCTCTCACCGGCCAGCCGATCAGCGAGATCGAGGACGACATGCTCGCCAACAAGCGCGGTCCCGGACTCTAAGTTCACCGCGTTTACAAGCTGACAGGGGGACGGCTGCTCTTCACTACCTCCCGCCTTTGGGGTAGCCGTCTCTCTGTCTGAAAGGAAAGTTATGACTCAAAAGCAAGTACAGAAGCAACGAGTACGGGACAACCGGTCCGAAGCGGATGCAATGGACGATCGACAGACCCGAGTCATTCCCGTACAGACACAAGAAGATGTAAATGCCATCCTCGCCGACGTTGACGAAGCTTTGGCAGAGAACGCGGCAATTGAAACACAAGAACAACACATCCACGCCTACGGCAAGACCATGGGCGGTGGTTGTCGTGGTTACTACCACGTCTGTGCCACCTGTGGGAATGTAGAAGATTTATAAGACCAGTCCCCAGGGGACAAAGAGACATTTACTGAGGGATGACAACCCTCCCGCTGTGTCACGCTCACTGGACTAGTCACTAGACATCTAGACACAGCGGTGTTCTACTTAGGTAGGTGAATTAATGCTATCTGCTGCCACAATTGCCTACTTCCCAATTCTTATCACAACAAGCATCATTATCAGCTACTGGCAATCGAAGAGAGGAAAGTAAATGTGCATTATGGAAATTCACCCCGGTCAGCATGCTTGCACGATGGTTCAAGCATTGCTACACAACAGTTCCACTGTTGTGAACGACATGAACATGCTCATTCCTCTAATGGATGCACGGGGTGAGCTTTCTTTGGTGGAAAAGGTCGAAGAAGTCCGTAATGACCTCGAAGAGGTCTGCGAGAAACTTCTGCAAATCTACGCAGACGAGCTAGTCCATGAAGTCACAACCCAGGGCATCGTGGACATTCCCAACCATTCTAACGAGCGTGGTGGGCAACCATACACCAATGAAGCAGGAGAGACATACGAACAAATCATGGCAAAGTTGCACGACTTTGCCGTTCAGGATGCTGCAAGAGCAGCAAGATACGAGTCGAGGCGATGATGGCCTTATTGTTTTTCATGATAATTTGGTGGTCTTTTGTACTAACTGTTGGTTTATTTATTTATTGGGCTACCAAATAATGCCTCTTCACAGAGGCGATCGTGTCCAGTGCACACTGCATATATTCCGTCACTACGGAACAGTGCGGAAAACTCTTCAGGATGAGTATGAGTCTCACGACGGCAATGTTTACGTTGTCGAATGGGACAGAAATTACTCAGGTCATCACAGCCTCCATGAATATGTCACTAGTGACATGTTATTCGAGACTCTACGTCGAGGCAACAAGAAGAGAGAAGCATGACCTATGCGTGGATTATCGATGAGGATGTCCTGTTTGAAACAGGTGACCCTCTCGACTTTAACGAGGCTGGCATCGAAGGTCCATGGGATGCTCCACCCTGGATGCTGGCCGCATTAAAGAACGAAGGACCCATCAAGCTCACAGGCTACCAAATTCACTCATTCGAGATGTTTGACGACGACGGCATCTTGTACTATACTGGTAGAATAATCGCAGACAATATGGATTATGCTACTCAGTTCAAACCCCTGGATGACTTCGGTCAACCAAACGCAGGCGCTGTTTCCATTCAGTACCCCGAACATCCAGAATGGGGCAGCACAAGTTAGGAGGGGTAAGGGATGGTAATGGGGTTAATCTTAGAGGAATTCAAAGACGAATTCGTCGATAAGACAATCGACAACGGAGTAATTACCAGCGGCGCTGCCAGCGCTCATCCGCTAGGAGAAAACTTGAGTATCTTCCACGATCTACCCGAATGGGCGATCGTCGCCATAGTGGTCTTTGTTCTGCTGTATCTTCGCTACGTAGTGCAGGCATTACATCGCAAGTGGCGCAAACATTACAAGGCAAAGATCATACAACGTCAGCAAGTACGTAGGGGAGCAACTGCAACTGCCAAGTCACGCAGAACTCATCGAGGTACTCCCCGTGAGAATGAGATTTAATCGTCGTGGCGAGGTTGTAGAAGATAAGCGACACATGAACTCCAATTGGGAGAGTGTGAATGACTTACTTTTCCAGCCTCGCCGTTCCTCGCCTGCTCGGCTCCGATGGCATAAGAAACACCATGCCGATCGTGATGCTATGTGGAAAGCAAGGCTAGAGGCATCTACTAAGGAAGCGAAGAACATTGACAAATCCACTCCCCCCTAAAGGTTCATCCTGGACTGCTGATGTGACAGAGGATACCCCACCCAGGGGTGGACTCGATATGTCGCGTGTGTTAGACGCAATTAACAAGGCAGCCGAGGAAGTAAACGACACATTCTCTCAGGGGCTACCAGACCAATACAGCTTCTTTTGGTGGACTGCTGCAACTTTCTATTTCACAGGAAGGGCAATCGGTGGACCACCAACAGGAAACGAATAAACAACGTTGCAAGTGGATATTCCAATGGGAAGAGGCACCTAGCCTCTTCCTTTCTTTTGGTCAATGTGAAGAAAGGGCGATTCCGCTAGAAGATTTCTGTGCGGAACATCTGATCGAGGATGTTGCAAATCATGACCTACTCAAGATCCTACTTAGGACTGGACCCGTATAATGTGTCTGTAGTTGGTTCACGTAGAAAGCTGCAAGCTCTGGCTTGTCTAGGGTGGGGGAATGGTGAGCTTGCCAGGTGGGCTGGCATCGGAAGAGGGAGAATAGACAAGGTTCTACAGATGGGTGGTGAAAGGCGAACCTATATCCGAAAGGATCTAGCTGACACCATTGACCTAATCTTTGAGGCGTTCATTGACCGCACTCCATCAAGGACGCTAGCTAGTATGCGTCGGTCTAGATATGCCAAGCGTAATGGTTGGCTGCCTGTCGATCGTTGGGTTGATATCGAGAATGATGAAGCTCCCATCTCTCTGCATAATCCTCTCTCGCGAGAAGGTAGAAAGAGACAATGGGAATACATCATGGAAGAGTACCATCACCTTGTCAGGTTTGGTATCAGCGAAGATGAAATCGCTCATCGTCTTGGAATCCAGCCAAGCACTTTGCATAGCAATATCCAAAGATACAGAAGAAGGGATGAGAAACAATGAACGAACCTACCGAAGAACTTACCGAACTACGAGCCCAGCGAGACGACGCTCTGGCGAAATTAGATATCGCGATTGCCGAACAGGACAAAATCGCGACCGGACTGACTGCCTTAAATGCGGATAGCTCAGCTTCCGCTTCATATCGTGGTAGAGCAGGTGGCGTCTACTACGCACGAGAGATTGTCCGAGCAGCATTCGGACTAGAGTGAACACGACCTTTCCTCATGTCAAACGTGACGATCTGTCCTGGGCTTTAGACGCCGTACTTCCACATGCTGGCAAGGCAAGAGGGAAGGTGCCCGGTAAGGCACCCTACATTGGTATGGAAGTACGTTCCGATCGTATCTCTGAGTGGGAACATACCAACAGGCTCTATCTTTATGCCACAGATGGACACACAATAGGCATAGCAAGAATTACTATGTCTGAATCATCAACTTGGGCACCATTCTATCTGCCTACCAATGGAGAAGCCGAATCACTACAGAAGTGGATACGTCCCCATAGGAAGGCCGAGGAAGAGCATCAAGTATTTCTCGTTGTGGATCAGCTAAGCGAGGAAGAGCCACTGGCCGCTCTTCATGTTGGTATCAGGGAGGGAGATTTAAGGGAATCTAACGATCTGTTAGATAATTCTGCATTTATTCTCACAGAGGGAAAGATTGACCTAAAAGCCCTCATGGATTTAATGCATCTATACGAAGCTCAGGCTATAGAGCCAGATGAATACACTTTTGATCCGGACCTGTTGGATAGATTCACTGGCCATGCAGGACGTATTAAGGGGGATCGTCTGCGAATGCGACCTAACCACATCACCAAGGATGAAGAAGGAATCACTTATACGACAATAGCTGTTGGCACAGATTTCCACGGTGCTATTCTTGGTCTGACACAGCGAGAAGGGCTCAACGCAGTCCTAGAAGGATGGTTCCCCGAATGAATATCTCTGCCGCTTGGTGGAACTACAGGCATTATCCAAGACACAGCCGCAGAAACGTTCGTAAGCGACTTCTGTATGCCATGGAAGCACAGACCCACGCAAACTTGTTTATTCATATGAACAATGAACCAGAAATCAAGAGAGCTAAACGCAAAATAGAACGGAGGACATCATGACTGATCCAAAACGCTACGATGAACTAACAGACACGTGGATCGAGCTAATGGATTGGCGCACCGATGGACAACCTCTCCATTCTGGCGAACATATTCGCTTTGCAATGAGCGAACAGGTACGAACTTTCCCTGCTACAGAGAGTCACCCTACCTCGACTACTCACCGTGACTACGTTACTGTGAGTGTCCATAATGGCGTATTGAAAATCGACGGTTCAGGGTCACTTTTTGTTACTCCAAAAGCTTCCAATCTAATCGAGATCAGGCTGGGGCTAAGTGAGCGAGAATGAACCAGTAACCTGGTTGAAAGAGAAATACACTCACGCTTTTCATGGACGCTTCCGCTCTAGCCATAACGATGACGTACGTCATCGTAAGCACAAGCGAAAGAAAATCGGTTACGACAAACACGTGAAGCTATACGGAGTGCCACGTATCAAAGTGCTTGTCATAGCCTCGACAGGCAAACGAGTGTTTGTTTACCAGGAGGAACTTGATGAGATTTTGGCACGTCAAACCAGAAGATGACCGATTCGGCAACAGTGCATCTTGGCAAATGAGCGGCCAATTGGGTCGTCTCCAATTCGGATACCACGTCTACAAACATACATCACCTGTTGCAAGCGACAGATGGGTATTTCAACCTTGGTTTACCTACGATCGAAAGGATCGACGTGAGCACAGTACTTGAAGCTTATGAAGCCTTCCCAGCAGACGGTGTTATTCTAGCCGTTATAAAGTCAGTTACTGGCACCACATATCGTGTCAGTGTGTATACAACTGTCTTTAGCGATTCATTGGACTACGCAAACCGTGTTTTCCAAGGCGCAAAAGCAGGTACCCGATTCAAGGGAGAACCTTTGGAGTGGGTAGAAGCAACGGATGCTATCGAAGGAGCGTTCGACAAAGCAGACAGAGAGGAAGAGAACAATGGAACTTGGTCACCGGAAGGTAATTAAAGCTCTACGTAGTACTAGCGGTGAAATAACCATTATGGCCACTCAGGATACCGATGGGTCTTATGTCATTGTCTTTCAGGCTTATGATACACAGGACTTGGATGCTGCGTTGGAGCTAGCAAATAACCTGGCAAAACAAGCAGAGTTGGCTCTGGGTCTCAAATTTGAAGATGCCTCTCAAAAGGTCCAAACTTACTTCGATGAAATGGATCGGAAGATCGGACTCACAGATGAGTGACGAAACCCGAAACAAAAACAAACGCATGGCAGCTTGGCTCAAGAAAATGGGAGTTAAGCGCGAATCAAGCAAGTGTCCTATGGGTTGTGGTCGCATGGTCAAGAACGGCGGTGGACCCTTGATCGAACATCTAGCTCGATGCAAAGGAAGTCAACGATACGACAAGAGACAAGACAGGCGACGGATAGAAGGGAACGCATGAAATATATTGGTTTCACCAGACTCCAAAAGCAAGTTCTAGCAGTGGCTATCCTGGTCACTGTACTCGTCTTTATCTTCCTTTAGGGAGGAAGCGGAGAAGTAATGGCAGACAAGACCCCTAAGATTCCCAAACCTATAAAGGGGCCAAATCCAGCACAGAAGAAACCACATGTCCCGCAAAAGATAATCAAGAGGAACGGGACAATACAAAGGACCAAATCGACCAAGAAAGGCAAATAAATGGGATTCTTCAAATCGTCTGCTGCAAAGCAGCACAAGAAAACCATCAAACGTGCAAAGAGGGGGGATGGACCAATTCGGCCCACAAGAGCTGACTTACGCCGTCGCGAAAGCGAAAAGACCGTACGTCGCGTTTCGGGAAAGGGTGAATAACTCATGTGGAACCCATTCAAAGCAGTCAAAGACTGGTTCAATGAACCAGTCAATTTAGAACTTCCATACTATCCAAAAACCTTGGCACCAATTGAAGGATCGGACGAAGAGGCAGCACAAGACATGGAAACCTGCATTCGTAAGGCATTGATTGCGCTTGGAAATACCCTTACAACCGTAGCCGAGAAGCTTATCAGCATGGGTGTCAAGGGGAAAAGGGGAGATCCGCTTCTGTGTCCTGTCGCCCAATACATTAATCTCACCTGTAAAACACAGGGGTTGTCCTCGTCGTCAACGATCCGCGTCGGTTGGGCAGATTCACATAATTATGTGAATCTGCGTGTGTCGAATCCACAAGCAGTACGTGATTTCATTGCTTCCTTCGATCACGGAACTGCTCCACATCAGAAGGAATTAGAGGGATAAATTTTCCGGAAAATTTTCCCGGCCTTTAAATCATTTTCTATATAAGGAGATTCTCGTGGATAGGATTCTTTATAACCCAACACTCCGCAAATTCCTCAATCTGTTCCGTAGAGATCGGAACGTGGAGGCATGTCTCCGTCGTGCCTTGGTACGACTAGGAAATACCAAACATGCGATTCTCGCAACGCTGATAAAGCTACACATCACAGGTATCAGAGAGGACTCAAACAAGTGCCCTGTCGCTCAATACCTGAAACAAATGTGCGGCGTGGAGGTGGATGTAATGGGAAGTTACTTAACCTGGAACGACAATGATGAGTACACACACAAAATCCATTTCATCAGCCCAGCAATTTCTAACTTCATCAGTGATTTCGATGATGGTGCATATCCGGACCTAGAGGACTATGAAGGGTAGGAGAAATGAAACCGTCGATCCATAAGATGCTGGTAGGCGAAGCTCCGGATGGGGCAACTCTCACAATCGTTGCCACTAAGCATGGTGACCACTTCCATCTAGCCCTACAAGCCGACATTCCTTGGCCAGAGGATGAAAAAGCACTCAACAACGCCATAAAAAATGCAATGAGTCAAGCTTCCCTGATGTTCGGTAGCCACCACGAACCGGTCATCTGGAAGGACGAGACAGCAATGGTCCAAGACTTCATGGATCAACTGCCAGATAATCCTGAAGGTGCTTTCATCATGCCAGACGGTCCTTTACCTCCTCACACTGTCCAGATGTGAAGGTTCGGGTGGTTAACAACAACGACCCTCTCTCCCGAAGGGATATACAACGAAGCGTCACATTCTTTCTCGTCGCAATCGTCGCAGTGATGTTTCTGCTCGCACTCTGCGGATAACTCCATGGTGGAAAGACTTCCCCTGGTTTGTCGTCATCTTTTGGACTCTGTGGCTCACTCTGGTCCTCCTTGTCGTCTGGTTATAGAAAGGAGGCGTACATTGGACGGAGTAATCTGGACCAAAGGTCACAGCTGGGGCTAGACCGTTGTAAGACAGTAGTGTGTGCGTAAGTCTTCGCGTACCTCCCACGCCGTGGGATGCACACAAGGAAAGCCCCGGGCTTTGGTGCCCGGGGCTTCTCTACTCTTAGGAGTTGCTATGTTATACGTTCTTATATTCCTCGCTGGATATACCAGCTACCCAATTGTGAGGCACTGGTGGCTATATTCCAAATAACTCCTGCCGTCGAGTGGTTAGAGAATCAAGTCATATACAAACTACCAATATTATGGTATGAGGACGGCGGCACACCCATCTATCGCTGGTCTGCTGACTCAATAGCTCCCGTCTTTTCGGCAGAGTATCAAGTGGTTTTACTAAGACGCCATCATCCCATGATCTCCTTTAAAGATGACCTCGAAAGTGGCACCCCATCTTTTTATGGACCTTTTGCACACCCAGGATGGGAGGAATGGATTCCATGAGAAATTGGGAATACACACCAGCAATAGCGTGGCTAGAAGAACATGTCATGTATTTTGAAGATAAGAACTCTGATGGGTCTATCAGATATCTAGCTTTTCCATTTAGACCTCTTAGTCTATCCGGCGGAGGAGGGATGTTCACTTTCAAGGGCTCATACGATTCGGGTTCTCCAATGAAAGTTACTTGGAGCGCCGTTTCGGTTTCTTCGCTTTTGGATGTCGCGCGGATATAATTGCAAGTCGTTCCTTTTGGGAACCTAGGGCGGGCTCTTTTCGTCCGCTAGCCCGGTAACGCTCCCTCTCGTTGGGGTTGAGCCTCCGTGTGCCTGTCATACAAAGCCTTCCTACACAACTCGCAGCAATAGTCCTCGCCAATAAAAATCTGAGAATTGATCTTACCGTTGCAGTATCTGCATACGCGCGCGTGCCTAAACCAATCTCCCTTGATCCATTCCTCAAACTCTTTAGGAGTCATTAGTTCAGGAGTCTTCACTTTACGTCACCTCGTAAAGTGATGATGCTTCGATTGTTGCTCAATCGAATCGTTTTCATTCTCCAGATTCTCCTTCTGCATACCCGTCAGCATGACCATCATCATAACCCTCCGAGTATCCATCATTAGAACCCTCGTCATAGCCTGCTTCGTAGGCTTCTGTATATGCCTGACGTGCTAGGTCCCATACCTGAAGCTTACGGTCTCTCTCCTCTTTGGAGGTTGAGGTAACGTCATAAACATCCTCTGGAAAGTTATCGTGTGCCCAATTATCAAACAACCTATCTAGATCCATTTCTCCTACCGTTTCTTACCTTGTATGGAACGGTGTTGGATCGAAGTCTCCAACACTCTCCATGTTACATTTAGCTCTCTGAACCCCCCAGAAACACTGGGGTATATTCACTGGTTTTCAGCATCCCTAACCCATGACATAGGGGTGCGTTTAGCCGTAACAGAACGGCTATTATAGGCTCGTTGGCGACACTTAGAACTACAATATCTAGCCCTTCTCTTGGCTTGGAAACCATCCCCACAAACCTCACAAATGTACCCTCTATTAATGCGACGCCCTCGTTCAATACAATCTGGACATACTAGGCCAGCCTCAACCTGTACTGCGAACCGTTGTTCTTCAATATACTGATCCCACTCACTCAGAGTATGCTTGCCTGGCCCCAAGAAGGTTGACAAATAGAATCTAGGATCACCAACCGAGGCTAACGCGGCCTCATGTTTACCGCTGTCGTCATATTTCAAGCTGGCACCTTCTCCATTGGCATCCAGGACTCTGCATCAGCAGGGATAGCCCGGTCATCTATGTAGACCTTGGCAAGCAGCTTCCCACACACAATCCGATCGAACGGTATCGAGTAATGATTCAACCAAGCCTCAATCAACTCGTACCCTTCCCAACCGCGACTCGTATGAATAATGATCTTATATCCATTCTGGACCAGCTCTACCAGCTTGTCGATGTTGTCTTGAATCGGCTCACCGATCCCTGGATCTGGCCAGACGTGTTCTGCCAGAGTTCCATCGAAATCCACTGCTGCCCAAATGAGGTTAGTGCGTGGTTCAATCGTGAAGCTCACGGATAAACCTGCTTCCTTCCGGTCGCACACGGCAAGACACGTGGTTCAAATGGGTCTTTTCTCTTTGACGGTGGCACATCAGACTCTCGTACGTCACACTCAGCACCTAAACCAGCATAGCCTGCAATGTCAACCCAATTGTCACGCTTGTTGCGCTTAATCATTCGTGCCATTTTGACATGCACCATGATTTTAGCTACGTCTGAAGGTGTGAAGCGTTCCCCTTCCTTGAACTTATGTCGAAACTGAACAGTCAACAGATCAGCAGTGTCTTGGAAGTTGGGCAATGGATCGCCATAATCCTTGTTGCGATCGCCGGTGGTGAGGTTCTTAGCTTCATCCAATACCTCAGCACGAACAGGTGGACTAGGCATAGCACCCTTAGGTGTCGTCACCGTCACACCACCACTAACATCTTCATAAATAATGGGTGGCACTGGACCGTCATACGCCATTGTAAAACCCCGAGATCGCATCACTAAACTTGTCTAACAACGGCGCAGCCTTATCATAAATCTCTCTGACTAAATCCTCTAGTTCTTGGTCTGGCATGTCCTCCGGACTGCAACCATAGCCAAACAGGAATTCCTCCGGTCCACCTTCCCAATCAATCTTGGCAGCAAGCTCTGCTCTAGACTGGTACAGTGATTGGCGGGTCGTCTCCATCGTCATCGCCCTTCTCTTTGAGAGACTTTGCAAAATCCTCTTCCAGCACTGCCGCATGGAGTGCTTCCTTATAGCCCTCTATTGCTCTGTTCTTAAGGTCGTTCATGATATCAGGAGCATAACCACCAGAGCTTGAAAGCACAAGCTGTAACCCATTAGCAGCGTCAGTAATCATGAACTTGTTCATAGTTCTTCCTTTTGGTGCAACTTAGCACCCATTACCAACTCATTCTCTGCCGTGTCTCCCGTAAATGCTTGTGCAGTTACATTGGATATGGCATGTCGTTGACCTACATAATCCTCTGTGTTTAGGAAGTCCACAAGGGTTCTTGCATCCATCGTCTTGCAGTGCTCAATAGCCCTCCGGATATCAGAGACCATTGCGACCAACTCTTCTGACCAAGAGGTACCATGGAATTCCCCATCAGGAGGCCGAGATCCATCAAAGGTCCCATCCAGAGCGAGCGATAGCAGCTCTTTAACCATCGGCACAGAGTATCTAATGTTGTCGTGGACCTTGTACCCGACCGCATCAGCCTTAAGCACCTTCCCTTCATTACTAGCGTAGCGTTCCATTGCCTTACGAATGCTGAGCAGTCTTTGTGGAGATTGCTCAAGCCACCTACGTACTCGCTCTCCACCAGTTAGTCCGTCTCTACCGGTGCGATAAAGCCAAATCCAAATCTCTTGCTGTGCATCCTCAAATGTCAACCCATATTGTTGATACTTACGTGCCGCTGCACGAGCGGCTTGCGGGAGAATGGTATCTATAGCTTGATCATACGTTAGCTCTCTCACTAGCTCGCTCCTCTCACGTCTACTCGATCTTCTGCTTTACCTCCACGTGACCAATGGCCACAATTCATGCACCGATACCTTTGATACCTTCCCAAGCCTGTATAAACAAATCCCCGTTTCTGTAAGTTCTCGCTACCGCAATTAGAACATCTAGGTATCCCTTTGCTGTCATCGTAGAACAGTCCCATATGTGGGTGGTTAGGAATCCAAGGTCGTATAGAATCATACCTATGCTCGGTGATAAGTACATCCTGCTTACAGTATCTACGCATAAGCGACCAAGCTTTTGCGTCTCCGAGTAGACACTTGACCCATAACTCAAATCCACCATGGTCTAACTTCCCTTCACCCTCTAGTGAGGCTACGTAGTCAAGCTTATTGCTTGGAAGGTAGAACACTTTACGAACTACTTTCAGTAAGTCTACCTGTTGAATAGGAGACGGAGGACTCTTACCTGCAAGCCACCATTCTCTGTTTAGATGACGCATATCAAACTTCTGTCCATTGTAATGGACTACAATATCAGCTTCATCAACTAAAGCATAAGCTTTGTCTAACATCTTGTCATGTCCATGGTGAAAACCCGAATAGAACTGTATAGGATGGTCACCGTGCCATTTGGCTGCAAAACACATGACATGTGAAGCCTCGACCAGCTGATTCATATGTATATTTTGATTGAATAGGGACCACACGTAACCTAGATTGGGACTGGTTTCGATGTCCAGTATTAAGGTGCGCGGGCCATTCATTGAACCTCTTCTCTCTTATGACAGGCTCCCATCATTGCCTCCTGTCTCCCTGGTCTGACGCTCCCATTTCATCAGCGGGAATAGCTCGGTTGTCAAGACCTTCCGGCTTAGTGATGAAATGCCAGGCCCACTCCTAGCTTACTTCTGGAACTCGTTTGAAGCCTTACCGTGATCGTCGTTGGTAAGCTCGCCCATCACACGGAGCTTGCCAACCTCTGCTGTCTCCCCAGGGCGTTCTGCCTCACCAGTGCCGGTCGGATGAGCGCTAGCAATAACAGCGTCTAGCTCGGCAGCCTCATCCTTCCGGGAAGAAGGGAGCTTCTCCAAACGAGTGTTAGCAGTACGACCGGTCGCATGTCGGACAGAGCCACCAGACTCTACCTTGTAGACCACCATACCACCGGTCTCTTCATTGTCATCGTAATACTCGATCTCAGCAACGAGGTTACCTCCTACAAGAACCTTGTCACCCTCTTTAAACTTAGCCATTCTCATTCTCCTGTTCTGGTTGTGCAAATAGTGCCTTTACTGCTTCCTGTTCCTCTGGCGAGGTAGTTGTCATAGCTTCTACTACTGCATCGCCGGTAGCAGTAATTGCATCTACATAATCGTCAGACTTTCCACTATAGATAGCCTGTGCAAGCGTGTTGGTAAGAGCATCGACTACTCGGTAACGAAGAGCATCAGTAGCGCGAGCAGCAACTGCAAGGTTGTCAATAGTCAAATCTTCGGAAGTGATATCCTGACGAGCCTTCTCGAATACTGCGTGTGCAGTCTCTTCAGTCAAATCTAACATTACTTCATGATCCTTTCTCGAAAGGCTGCTTCACCATGTGAAGCAATGTATTCATTAGCGTCGATACCGTCTCCCAAGTCAACGACTCGGGCTGACCAACCGATAGTATCGGCTACCTTTTGGGCTGCAACGCGGCCCGGTGTGTCACCGTCAGCTATGACGATAACCTTTCTAACCCCCTCGAAGCACAGAGGCCAGAAGTCATTCTTCTCACTCATCCAGCTTTCAGTTCCCGGATAAGCAACCGCAGGGATTCCGCAGTAAGCTTGCACACAAATAGCATCCAACTCACCCTCAGTGAGAATAGCGAGCGACGTGTTCTTAAGCACTTGCGCATTGAATAAATGCAAACCAACTCCCGGCTCTTTGAGGTACTTAGAGCTACCCTCATCCCCCAAGGTTCGGTACTTGATATCGACACATCCCTCGTGAGGCACCATATAAGGAATACTAAGTCGTCCGGCATAGTCATCACCTTGCGGTACTGTTCCTAGGTTAAACATATTGGCTACTTGCTTAGTTATTCCACGTGAGTCGAGATAGGAGAGAACTCTTTCGTCTAGGTTGCTCGCGTATCTGTTGGCCTTTAGTGCCAGTGATTGCTTCCGCTCTGGTGACAGCATCGCCTATATCAAGTCCTTCCTGTTGCATCAACAACCCAATAGCTCCCGCTGATATTCCACAGGTGAAGCAATAGAACACATTAGCCTCATGATTGATGGCTGCGCTGGTATGGGTATCATCATGAAACGGACAATGCATCTTAATCCAACCGCCACCATTTTGAGGTACTTCTACGTTGGGGGCAAGTTCTGCGAGAATGTCTCTGATAGGAAAGGTTGGCCCGGCATGTCTATATCTTCGATTTCTGCGAAGATCACCGCTGCGCATTGGATCAACTCCGCTCGACGCTTAGCAAGATCAGGTTCGGAAAACGCCTCTGCGATCTCTTCCATAAGTATATCATCCCAGCTGTCAGTATGCTTAACATCATTCAGATTTCGGTACCTCTCTGCCATATCTGACCAAAACTCATACTCGCTTACCGAGTCCACGCCTTCACTGTGTCGATGATGTTGCTCACCCCACTTCTCAATCTGACGGTAACGCTCTTCCAAGATTTCCTGGTAAATTCTATCGTTACTCATCGCTGTATCCTCCGTCGTGCAGCAAGCTAACGAACCAACCTAGGTCTATCAATACAACCCAATCCTCAATCTTCTCAGGACCATAACCTCTTGGACGATAGATTACGAACGGTAAATCGTCACCAGCATTAGCCCGAGCCTGTTTCAACGATCCGGTCATTGAGAAGTTCTTATCATTAGATGCCTTGATTTCTGGTGCTAATCCAGGCATATGCAGAATATCCCTACCAGGAATGCTAGCAGGACTAGACCGTGCATCGGGCCAACCTCTCTTACGGAAGTATTCAGCTACGAGTTCTTGAGTCTTGCGTCCTCTAGATACGCGGTGAGTTGGCATCAGAATTCCAAATACTGTTCATGTACTTTAGGTTGCCGAACTTCACCATTGGCATCAACCTCCATGACCATTTCCAATTGGTTCCCCTTGATCGAAGCACGGAAACGTGCATCAGCACCAGCTGCATAACATTCATCAATGAACTCTTCTAGGTCCTGAAGTTCAAAGAAACGATTCAACTTATCTGAAGTTGGAGCAACAATAGTCTTGTAACTAGGCACGATGCTCATTCACCTTTCGTATGTATCGGTCAAACGCCGACCGACGAGGTAGGAAATCTGTGTAGTTAGAAGGGCTTTTCTTGTGAAGCGGTACGCGCCCGAGTTGACGACTAGCGACCATTCCCATCCGCCTGCGATCACGCCGATTCGGTCGGTCTTGTTCATGGGTGTTCCTTGTATTCATCGGGCAGTTCTCCGGTACGCCAAAAATAGAGAATGTCAAGTAGTAATCCTGCGGCATCTTGATACATTTCCTCCTCGCCCCAAGTGAGTGCATCTTCACCACACTCGTTGAACCAGTCTGCCAGAACGGTAATCACTCTCTCAATTACAGGTGCTCTAGACATTAAATCCTCCGATCTGACCAGTGCTGTAATTGATTGGTAAGTGGATATACAATCCACGCTTACCACCACGGTTCTTGGGAACCGTCACCAAGAGCTTGTCCTGACCATAGAAACTAAGCCCTAGGACTACCTCGGATGCCTTGCCTAACTTCCCTTGTAGATCCTTGAGGTTGATCGGGACATTACCATTCTCTTTCTCACCATTGACATGGTGCAATGCCATGATATGAGCGTCTGTCTCACGAGCTACCGTACGCAGAGATCGACAGATGGTACGTAGCTCTGCGAACTCTTCATGTGAGCCAGTCGTCATGTCCATGATGTTGTCTACTACGATCATTTCTGGTAACTGTCCCCATACTGCATCGTGGGCTTCGATACGTTTAACAATGTAATCTGTGTCGGCAGCTGGGTTGAAAGACCAATCGATATGGCTGCCATATTCAACCAGTTTCTTACTGTAGTAGTCGTCCCATACCTGGCTTGCATTAAACTTGCGGTCGATCTCGTCAAGATCCTCACCGGTAATAGCACCAAGCAGACGATGCATGACAGTCCATTCATCGGAGTCAATGCTACAATACATTGATTCAGCTTCTGCATGAAGAACAATGTTGGTAGCAAAGACGGACTTTCCGACTCCTGGCGCTGCGGCAACGATCGAAAACTGACCACGACGGAACTTGACTCCATATTGAGATAGGACTGTGTTATGTAATGGAATAGCTGGGGCCGAAGCTGCTATCTCCCTCGTTCCGGACAGGATCATCTTCATCCTCCTGTGGCTTACCGTTTACTGGCAATGCATCACGGCAATCTTGACACCGTGCATCTTGGTTACGCTTAGGAGGATCTGTCGAAGCATAACACTCGGGACAAACATATCTACTGGTCATCGCTCTACCTTTACGTTAGGACAACGTTCTGCCTTGTTCTCTCGGGTGAACGGAAGTGCACATTCCCAACGAGGCCAAGGACTACCATCCCTAGGGTTCTTGCTAAAGTAAGCACGAGGACCATGCTGGCAATCACCAGGATATTCTACGGTAGGAGGCGGTTCTTCACCCTTTTGGAACTTGGACTTTGGTTGTTCTGCTTTCTTATAGTCAGACCTTTCCGTACCTGGGAGTCCTTCCTTGGCGTTACTTTCAGCTTCAGCCATGCTGTCTGGGATCTCGAATGCGACTTGGAATGACGCCTTGATAGCATCGAACGTATCTTCTCCTAGCATCGCTTCTACATTGGTCCTGAAATTATCTGGATCAGTACCACGAATAGTATGAAAACTCTTAGTAACACTGTAGGCCATTTCCTGTTCAGCCATTATCTCTCCTATACTAGCGCTGCTTGGTAGAAGTCACAGGACTTCGTAAAGGTGCAGTGCTGGCACTGCTCCCCAGGGTTAGGGATGAATATTCCGTTCTCGATTGCAAAGATTGCATGGACGTTCGCACGAGCTAGACGATCCTCTGTCCAGTAGTCTAAGTCAATAGGTAGCGTGAGCTTGGCAGCCTTAGTCTTTAGCTTGGGGTTGTTTGGATCATACTTCAAACCAGTCAGGAATGTACCCCAACGGAAGGTCAGATCAGGATATGCCGTTCGCATAGCGTTGGCATATGTTCCTAGCTGAGCACTGTTCTTAGGCTTAGGGCCATTCTTGATATCCAATAGAACAAGAGCGCCATTGCTTGTGGACTGGAAGATGCGGTCAATCTTGCCATGAACAGGACGATCGAAGATCGTAGTCTCGAACGGTAATTCGATAGCTGGGCCGAAGTCAGGGGCATCCCAGGGTACAAGATCCACAGTAGTAGAACGCCAACGGATGTAGTTGTTAATCCCAGCAGGAATTGCAACCTTCTGAAACCAGGCCAGGTCTTGCCCATGTGGCCATTGCCTGGTCCAACGACCATACGTATGCCAAGTAGCAGGATCTACATAATCAGGAGACTTCTCCTGTACCTCTTGCAACGAATCACCAATAGAATTATTAGCTTCCCAAGCACCCGCTCGGGCTAACTCCTCATAGTCGTTGTGACCTATTAGAATCATACGATCAATAGCATCAGTAGCAGCATGGATAGCTGTTCCACCGATAGCAGCAGCACTAGGTTGCGGTTGTGCACGCTCTATGTACTTCAAACGGTACTTCTCTCCACAGTCCTTAAGGGTCTGAAGCTGACTATGGCTTAGGAAGTCGGGCACTGTCTCACCCCTATTCAGTTGGAGTACCTGAGCAACTCAGGTAACATCCACTTTACGCCGCTGCCCGGTTCGTCGCAAGTAAAGTTGCCGTGATAACCGTCACAGTGTTGGTTATCCACTTCTGACCGATTTGTGCAGCCGTGCTCTTTTGTCGCCGTCGAGAAAATTAGACAGTGAAACTGCTCACAAAGACTTGACAAAAGATCAAGGTGAGTTAAAATGGAAGTACGCACTTAGAGCGTCTGTGAGTATGCGAGTGAAGAGCATACGAACAGCAAGATGGCCCTTGAGGGGCCATCTGAAGCGATCCAGGAAGGGTACGGGGAACCACGGAGGTTCCCTGTGTACGGGACGGTTTTTGATTTGATACAAAGAGAAGCCCGGTCCGTAGACCGGGCTCTGTGCTCTCTTTGGCTTACTTAAGCGGTTTTGGGGGTAAGGGTTCGTTCTTGACAGTGACAACTCCCGCAGCGGTTGCAATAGCAGAGACCGCAACGAGAGCATTTAAGAGTGCGCCGTGCGTCAGGCCTAGCTCTATGACCACTGCGATGATATTGAGTGCGGTGACCGCGAACTTGCGGTAATGCTTCAGGTCGGTAGACATGGTTACGCACCCAGAACTGCCGAGGCCGCAGCAATAGCTGCCGCTACCTCAGTCTTTGTAATGCCTCCGGCGACCGAGGCGGGCAAAGCTGCCAGCACAGCTGGCACCACTACAGCCGCAATCTCTTCAGGGGTAGCAGGAGTTGGAGGAACAACTGGATCAGGAAGTGCCATAACCGCAGCAAGAATATCCCTCTGACGCCTGTCAGCGAACGATAGATTCACTGGATGAGTATTGGTATTTGCTGGCAGACTGTTACCATTGGCATCAGTATCACCCTTCATAAGAGCAGTAAACTTAGCATCAATGTAAGTCTTAAGTGCCTGAACATCTTCTGCGGACATACTATTGTCTCCTCCTAAAACTTGCAACCAAGTGCCATGCGGAATGCGTAGCACATCATTGTAATCAACACCTTGGAACCTATTATCTCCACCATATTGGTGCATATGAGCAATGGTAGGGGGAAAGTCTGACCCCCAAGCATTAGTCATAACATAACAGCTGTTACCTAGACCTACGTTATGAGCACCAACAATCACATTATATGATCCATACACTCCCAGCTTATAGTAACCACCGAGACCGTCCTGGACACCACGCAAATACTGGTCAACGGTTGAGGTATATCCTCCTGTATCTGTATCTACCGCAGCTACGATAGTCATTCCCTGTGGTGCTCCTAGAACATTACGAGCATAACTTGTCCATTGCGCACCTTGTGCGAGTCCACGATTGTAACCCTTAAGCACCGCACCAGACTCGTCCTCACCGTGGATGCCGATGTCAAGACCAGCATGCAAAATAGCGTCCCGCTCTTTAGGGGTTAGACGCTTTCCTGGCATTCCATTCTCAGCAGTATCAGAACACACATAACGATAAACGCTCTCATAGCCTGCGGCTTTGACTTGAGCCAAATCTGGCCTAGCTTGTGAATAGTCAAGTGCTTTAGCAAGTACCACCATTAGACTACTGTCACTACTCCTATTCCGAATGCTATTAATTCAGCTGCAATCGCAGCACTTACCTCAAATGTCCCAGGACTGGTGAAGATGTACTCGATATCCTGTGGTCTGTCCACACCGAGGTAACCTGTGTTGTACCACTTCCCATATAATTTGTATGTTACTGTCGCTGTTGGTACATGATAATGCAATGAATTAATGAATTGTGAATCATACGAGAACAATGGGGGCGTGTAGAAGAATCTTGGAGACGGTGGAACGAACTGCGGAACGAACGATCTGAAGCCTCGCTTGCTGAGTTGTACTCTCCGCCGTAAGGATCGTTGTTGAAGGTAAAATGGTGAAGGAATTAAAACAATGGTAGGAGCTAGCGAACTAAATGCCTTACGCTTGAATGGAAAACGCGGTCTAGTATGTTGTGAGCTTGGTATAATAACTATTTGTGGAACTACAACAGTGATTAGAGGTTTAGTTGAGGTACGACGCCGGTAGAATGGCGGCTTAGTTGTAGGTCTCTTTGATCGTGGAATATACCTAGGTGTTGATGGAGGTATAAACTGTCGGTAACGACGACGCTTGAATGGAAACCCACGCCGTCGTGTTTGCTTGGCGAACGGTGGGGCAGCCATGAGCTAGTTCCTTAAACCTCTACCTCAATATCAAGTACAATGAAATGAGCCGCAGGCAAAGTTTGACCGATATTTACAAACGCAATTCCATTAGCTGTACCCTTGTTACACACAATCTCTTCCATGAATTCCCAAGGAACATCCTCATATCCCTGGGTATTCGCAGTAACTGCTGCTAGTGGATTAGCGTTGATTGTTGGACCAGTAGTACCAATAGCAGTGGCATTTGTAACGATAGCACCAACAGTAGGATCAGCCGGTGTCCAAATCTCAAAAGCCTCCCCAAGCTGTGCAGCAACTAGACCAGTGCCAGCCGGAGCGACAGTCTGTCGAAAGACAGCTACTTCCAACTGCTGGGAAATAGGCACCGAGGCTGTAGTGGTACGTACGCCAACCTTGACACGGCGAAGCCTAAATCCTGCGGTAGCGGATGCTCCCCAATATCCAATGTAACCATTGACTGTCAAGCCAGATGGAGCACCAGCCAGTTGAGCAGTTTGAGAAACCACTCTTGTTCCATAACGAGCCATGACAGCCCCTTTCTTTTAGACATACGTGCCAGGCATACTTGCTGCCTGCATTTCGGTGGCGAGAGCATCGCTTATAGTTGCAGGACAATTGAAGAATGATGTCGCACCGTCAGCCTCTCCTACCCCTACGGTATTTTGATTGTGCCAAACACCCTGGCTATCCTTGAAAGTGATTGTGTAGACAGGAAATCCATAACGCAGTGCCCAAGAATCCTCGCCCAGCTTTTCAATCTGTCGCCAGGTTGGAGGAGTGTAGACCTTTGACATTATTTCACCGCTAGGTGGAATGCAAAGAAGTGAGCGAAAAGGATAATGGCCACCATAACAAGGACAATAACAACCAACCAATATACTAATCCATTACGAGGCATCGGCCGTCTTCCTCTCTCTAATTTGTCTCTCTAACTCTTGTCTTTCTCTTAGCTGTCGTTCTACTTCTTGTCGTGACCATCTTTCATGTTCAGTAAGTCTAGAATCGAGTACCGCAGTGGAGATTTGAAGGTCTGTCATCTGCTTTTTGCCGATTGACATGAATTCCATAACTGTATGATGTTCGCCTAACAACGCATCCAAAGCACGAGTCTGCACTTCTAATGCCTTGTTCTGTTCCTTCATTCCACTGCTGATCTTTGTATAAATAAATGCCACAACGGCCGTAAACCAACTAGCAAGAATAGGAATTCCTATGCCGAGTGTATTACTCCAACTAAACGCGACAGACTCAATAATCATTATGACTCCGTAGTTCGTAATACAACCTGAATGACGCCACCGAAGTCATTTTCTACCGATGGTCTGTCCTCTTCTACAAATTCCAAATTCTTAACAATTACCTTATAGAGTAAAGTACCACTATTGGTGAATTCCACGAAAGGAACTTCACCACCCCCTTGCTCGATAGCTTCAAGAGCAGTGAGCCTATCATGTGGCAGCTGAGGATCTGTGACTTCCATTCCAAATCTGTCAACTTCAGACGAGAAACACTGAACTGCAAACTGGATAAGTCTTTGCCTATGCTGTTGAGGAATTGCCTGAACATTATAACTATTCAATACAGCTGTAGGTCCTAGAAGTGTGAATCTCATCTGAACCCACTCCCAGGTTCCATCAATTAGACGATAGTCACCCGGATCATTTGGCGTGTTGCCAAATGTACCACTGTTATTTGCATTTCCGTATGGAGCTTCAGTCGTGACTTGAATCTGTGCACTATTAAGGTCGCCTCTAAGCTGACCTAGCTTGAAAAGTTTAGGCTCGGTTGTCCCATAACGAATACGGGATGTACGGATGAAAGCAGATCCATCTACACCAGGACCATTAGCTTCAGTAAACACACCTTCTGGTGTGGTGAAAACAAGCCTCTGTGAAGCTGGCAATAGAGCAACCGCATAAGTGTTACCCGTACCAACGACAGCAGTATTTGGCTTAAGGTGTGGTGCCCATGCATAACGTCCCGCTGAATCGGTTTGCACACCAAGGTCAAGACACGCCAACCCTGAAGTACCGTCAGGTTGTCCCTGGCTGAATCCCGCATAGAAGAATCTGTCTCTAGCAGCAATACCTAGAACTGGTTTTGCATTCTCCCAATTAGGAGGGCCAAAGCTCATCGTCCCGCTAAACGTATCAAAGGTGGCAATACGCAAACCTTTGTTTGTGCCAAGGGCAAGGAAGGAACCTTGCGCTGCAATCATCGAATTGATAATCTCGCCAGCAGGCATAGATGCAACCGTTGCACCCCCGCCTAGAGTAGGCGTATTACCTGAAGTGTCAAGTTCCAATGAAATAATTGTTGATAGGTTATTACCTGCACCAGATACGAGAATCGCTTTAGGCGATTCGCTTACAGCAGTCCAAGTCCAAGTACCACCTGGGCGTGTATATTTTGCATTTGGAAGAGAGCTATGTGAAGCAGTCGGTGTTGGTAATTCATAAATACTGTTTGAGACTGCCGCAATTAGGCGTTCTTTAGCCCAGCCAACAATACCCTGGGCCTGTTGTGCAGAAATGATCGGCGTAGCAAGGGACGTAGAAGCGTCAGTAGTTCCGGACCATGAGTAATTATAGTTAGCATCAGCGGCGGTTGAACCGTCGAAGTAAGTGCCTACACCGCCTGCCTGCTCAATCAGAACAGCGTCCACATAAAAAAACTGCGTGGTGGCATAAGTGTCACTGAACACTCCGACTGTAGCGATTGTCGCAGTGGTCGTAAACGTGATCGAAATACGCTGCCAGGAGCCTGTGGTGCTAGTGAAGGTATTGCCACCGGCAGGTACCGACTGATTAAAAATACCAATTCCCACGTGACCTGTAAACGGAGTTTGCAGAAAAACGTAAGCAGAGCAGGTATAGACTTTACCGATAGTAAGCCCACTCAGGGCATACTCGAAGTGGTTCGCAAGATTGTTCGAGGTATTGAACAGAACCTTTGCCGAGTTCGTTCGATTCTGTGCCTGAACTGCTGATTGAGTTACAGTGGGCGGGTTAGCGCCCACGGCGGACCAACCACCCGCAACGGTTGTTTCGAAGGATGGGTTGGTGCAAAGATTCGTTCGGGGTAAAAATGTGGTATAGTTGGGCACTTCATATAAAACATTTGGAGAACTCGCATTATCTAAACTATTACTTATAACATAAGTAAGAATTCCAGGAGTGCTACCTGCAACAGTTAGCTGAAGTAATGCGTAATAATTGGTACCGTCAGTTGCTAAACTCTGAACAGAACAATTTGAAGCCCCGCCAAAAGTAGCTGAATTCAAATCAACCTGAACCACTGTAGGAATAACATCAGGACCGCTTGCCCAAGTAAGTTGATAAAGTTTGTTTCCACCGCTGCCACCAACAATTGCATAATCTACACCAGCAATTGTGCCAGTGACCATATGTTCCCAAGAACCAAGATTTGTATGATACACGTCTGGAAGCCGCTTGACCTTACCAGGAGACCATACATCTACATTCTGAGAAGTATCAAAGCGAACGTGCTGGATCTGTTCTTGCTGATACTGAAATGCAGTAAATGCAGTCTCTAGATTAAGCTGTCCAGCACCACCGTGAAAGCTTGATTGTGAACGAATCCATGGAAGTTGGGCTAAACTCTGTTCAGAAGGCTCAGTTGAAATTGAAATCTTCTGTACTGTCATTTCCTCAGACGCACGCCTATATGGAAACTCAGGTGAGTTAGCTAAACGGAAACCTAGACCGCCGATGGAAATATCGTAAGCGCCACTGTTATGAGTAACGCCTGCTACTGGACCACCAACTCCAATATTTGATCCAGGAAGCAAGAGAGGTAGTAATAGCATTTAAGAATCCTCTCTTAGAGAACTGCGACCCAGCGACCAGTGAGTGTGCCGGTATAGTTACCGCCTGCATCGTTGCGGCAAATAGTAGTAAAGTTAGTTGTTGTTATAGCATTTAGACTCGCTGAAAATACCGTATTACCAGTAACTGAGAAAGACGTAATAACAACATCGGGTGCTACAGGAAAAGCTACAGGGAAAGTAACAACTAAAGCAGCACTTGTAGGACTAGCACTGAACGTCCAGGTGCATGAGCCATGCTGGATAATAGGAGTTGGGTTCCAAGTAGTACCATCATAAACTTCTGCACATGCGCTTGGAGCAACAGTAGGTGCTGTTAAGAAACATGCCATTCCAGCGGTAGGAGCTGTAATTGCAGCGTCTCTAGCAGCTTCAGTTGTGAATATAGGCAGTTTGATATTATTGGTTGCCGTAACCTGCTTAGCTGTTACCGTACCACTCGCAGCAGAAACGGCTGAAGTCGAAGTTGATGTAGTTGTAATTGTAGATGAAGTGTTAAGAGCACCAGTTAAGGTAAGAGTTACACAAGTCAAAAGACCAGTAACACCCACTGTGCTGGACCAAGTTGAAGCTGCACCAGCTAAAGTTCCTGTTACTGTCGGAGAAGTGAGTGACTTACTAGTCAAAGTTTGAGTATCCGTGGTGCCAACTACAGCACCAGTAATACCATGAACAGCTGTAGAAGCAGCCAAATGTGCAGCTGCTTGATTAGCAAGCTGCGCCAATACAACATGTGTAACTGTCTCACCAGACGGATGGGAAACTGCTGGTGTACTATCATATCCTCGTGCAATGGTCCAAACCGTTCCTGCAACTGCTGTAACATGAATAGCTTCAGTTGAAGTTGTAAAATGTCCATTAGCGTCTAAACCAAGAGCCGCAGTAAATGGTGCAGTAGGAAATCCAGCTGAGCTATTGACTGTCATGGTAGTTTGAGAATTGGTCATCGTCCCGACCGAGGTTGTCTGAGGAACGTCGTTAAGGAAGTTGTCAGCCATTACTTACGGCCTCTCTTGGTTGGCGGTCGCTTTTTCTTTGGCTTGCCAGCAGTACGCATTGCAATAGCAACCGCCTGCTTCTGAGGACGACCCGTAGCCATTAGCTCTTTAACGTTTTCGCTAACGACCTTATTCGATGAGCCCTTTTTCAATGGCATTAGAACCTCCGGACAATCCTAGGTGGATAAAGCTTACGTAATCCAATTGCTTCAGACTTGAGTCGTTCAGCAAACTCAGCCCGAAGGTAATTGGCTGCATCCATACCGGCATGAGGAGGAACAACTCGGGAACGTGCTGACTGCTCCACCGAAGATGATTGAGCACGCGAAACATCTACACCAATCATCATACGAGAAGCTGCACCCTTGGTCAGTACATCTAAACAACTAGTCGGCAAACCTGTGATTGTATAGTTATCGCCCTCGGTAGTGAATTGTGCTGGTTCCTGCATATAAGTGACACGTAATGGCCGCCCAAGTGGAGTGCCGCCAGCTAGCTTTAAACTGTGGTCGTACATATCAAGTTCATATGCCCGTACCGTATGCCAATTACCAACATAATCTTGCCATTGCACATCAAGAACACCAGCTGCACTCCCTGGCAGAACATATGAATTAACTGGATAAGTGACAGTGAGCGTTGCAGTTGTAACCTTAAACAACTCCGGGAATACAGACCCTAGAACGTTATTGATTTCAGCGAAGATTTGAGAGCGTGGGAATTTGGGACGAGAAACAATCTTAGCACCAGCAGTGTGACCTGCTGCCACAGTACCGAGATACCCTCTGCCGAACCCGGGAGCCACTGTACAAATCAGTGACGTAGGATCGACATTAGATACATACAAAAGTTCTGAATCTATTTCGACTACGCCAGGTTGTATTCCAGTGGCGGGGCCAAACGCGGCATCTACAGTAAACGAGAAATCGGTCGAGAGAATTGAATTGGTCAGACCAGTAACGCGGTCTTGGGAAATACCCCAGCCATGCAATTCCTCACTGACCAGATTAACAAGATCGGCTGCTGTCGTCATTAGATTTCATCCGCTCTGAATGGTCTACCAATTACGTCTGACATTACGTAAGCATCACGTACATCTTCTAAGCTATTACTTTGGGGTTGGAGACCCGCTTCTCGCGCTTTGCGATATTCATCTTGTCCTTGACGCTGATGCATTAGAAACTTGTGTGCTTCTTCGCTCTCAATTTGGAGTCTCTTGGCGCGCAAACAGGCACCGTAGCTACTGTGATCTTGTGTACGACAACCTGTACTACACGCCATAGAGACCACCAAACCTAACTTAGAGAGCAACAATACTGGACACGGAGCGGATCTGCTGCGCATCCTCCTGACGGAAGAACGCCCAACCAAGGTCGGCGTACCAACCGATCGGGAAGAATCGCTTCAGCTTGTCAGTCTGGTTACCAATGACAATTCCACCGTCACGAATCATAGCCTCTACGAGAGCTTCCTTACCAAGGACATAAGTACGATAAACGTGGATCGTACCGGCGCCACCAGTAAGGTTAATGAACGTACGAGGAGTTGACATAAATCGGACACCCATATAGGTGCCGATCTCGCCATTGTAGATATTCGCAGTATCCACATAACGGTGAGGGTCAACCCAGCTAGAATCACCCATAATATCGTTAGCAATATCTGGATGCACTAGACCAACAAAGTTGCCAGCATTGTCATACGGAATTGCATTACGACGACGCAGGACCGACGTGGCGTTCCTAATCGAAGTAGCCGTAATGTAATCTGTGGCAGCCTGGACCATCGTAGCCTCAGCAGTCGTAGACTGCACAGCAGAGTTACGAGTCCAGAGAGCGTTGGTGCCGGTGTCAGCCGTTGTCTGCACCAACTTATCAATAGTGTCGAGCATGTTCTTTCCAAGCAAGTTACCCACAATTGGATCGACCTGGGCATAAGCCAAGTCCTTCAATCGCAAAGTCACAAGGTCGGAGTTACCATACTCGTTGACGGATACGGTCACCTGAACAGGAGCAGGCGGTGCAACAGCCGAAACGTCCACGTTCTCTGTAAGAGGCGTGGTCGCAAGGGCAGCGTATTCCTGCATGATGTTCAGAGTCACCGAGGGTGCTCGTGGGATAGTCGGAGCAACGGGATGCACGTCCACGAACTGCCGCCAAACAGGACGTGAGCGAAGCTGGTAACGGACAAACGTATCATACGCAGCCGCGACCAGGTTGGCCCACGTTGTAGTGGTAGTGAACACATCAACCATTTAAGGTCTACCTCAGTTCTCTATTAGACGGATTTTGGAGGTAAGCAAATGGCGATGTAAGCTATTACTTACTTTCCGAGACTTCCGGGTTGTAGCTCAACATCTGGCATGATGCCGAGTTGGACCAATTGCTTATAGCCCTCACGAGTCTGTGGAGTGTTGGCTAGGAGATTGGCTAGCTCTTCAGGATTTCCTCGATACCCAGCAATTCCAACAGGCTGGACGCTCTCTTCGGTTGGACCCATTAATTCAGCGGCACGTCTAGCGGCCTCACGGGTAGCTTGGTCAACCTTTTCTTCGCCCTGTTTGCCTTCTTCGCCTTCGCCCTTAGACTCAGAGCCGTCGCTCTCAGTCTTTGTGACCGTTTTGGTAAAGAGTTCCTTATTGGCATCAAGCCATTTACTTACCGCTTCCTTAGAAACATCATCACCGGCATAGAATGCCGCATATCTCGTATCAAGCTTCGCTTCCTTCAAAGCGTTTTCTAGTGTTTGCGTTCGGGCCTGGGCCTCAAACTGAGCGAGCGTTTTCTTTAGATTCTCGATTTCCTCGCCACGTGCCTTGTATTCCTTACGCAGATTCTTGATACCATCCGACTCTTCATTGCCGAATTCATCAGTTTCATCAGGCATTTCATACTCCCTTTGTTTGTCACTGTGGACGTGTGTCGTCAGCCAAAGCCATCCGAGGGGGACGGACAACTCGATCCGACTACCGGACTTATATCACTACCTAGGGCCGGTCGGTCTAGGTGAGGCCGTAGCGGGAACGGGATTCGAACCCGTGACTAAAGGTTATGGGCCTTTCGTGATACCCCTTCACTATCCCGCGTGTGTTATAGATAATTACTTAGATTGGGTGCATTAGAAGATTCGGTTGCAGCGCCATGACCTGCAAATAGTCCCTGTTCCGAACCCTGCAAGGTCTTAAGCTTTTCAATATCGCCAGCCTGGCCAAGCAGTCTGGCGTTCTCTTCCTCTTCCTGCCCAAATGTAGTTCTAAATCGTTGGGCAATAGACTTATCGGTAAACTGAGCACTAGCAATATCTTGGTAAGCCTTTTGAGCGCCAGCTAGAGTAACACCTTGTTCTTGGAATTGCTGAGCACGCTGTTGGGATACCTTGATTCCTTGTTCTTGTGCAGCTGTACCAATACCAACCTGCAATGCCTTGTTGTGCAAATCGGCGTTAGACCAACGAGTAGGATCAATCATATGAGCAATTGCATCGCCTTGACTGAGACCGAAGTATCGTTGCCAAACATCTTTAGCTGCCTGGTCAGCATTCTCATATTGTTCACTGTAGGTTTTAACCCGATCCTCAAGTTCAGCAGGGCTCACATCATTACCAATGAACTTGGTGAAATCTGAGTGTTGATCGTAGAATCCTTTTGGTAAACCATAAGCACGCATGATGTTATTGTATTGCTCTTCTAGAGCAATATACTGAGCAGGAGTTAAAACTGGCAGTCCTTGCTTGGAACGCATTTCATTTCCTACAAAGCGTTCCTTGTAAGCTTTAGTCTGCGATAACGCTAATGATAATGTATCGGGTGCAAGGTCACCCTTAAGGATCAATTTCTTTAGATCAGGAACTAGGGTTGCCAAACCCCAATCAGTCAAGACCTTAGTCATAAGATCAAATGCAGATTGTTGGGTCGGGTTAAGTGGCTTAGTTGGCATGATTTATCCTTGTGGCCCAAAGCCGAAGTCCGAGCCGATGTGCACTAATGCAGTAGACATTGCATCCTTGGCATTATTTGTGTATTGCCACCGAGGGTCAGTACGCACTTGCTGCTCAAACTGCCAAATCGGAGTAGCTTGGGTACGATCCACTTTACCGTCTGGCATGGTAAGACCCTGAAGTGCTTGCTTGATAGATGGATCATTAGCAAAACTGATACTGCCAGGAGCTACTTCAAGTAGATTAGCTTTAGTCTGAATATAAGGATCAGCAATTTGGCGAACGCTATTACCTGCATCAATTTGATTGGCTATGCCAGAATATATAGACTTAGCTGTAGCAATTGCTTGCTGCTTATAAGTATCAGGAGTCGTGTTACCAGCGACAAGCTGCTGTACTCTATGCTGCAATGTCGCAAAATTATATGGCACGCCATAATCTCCATATACTTGAGCTAGAGTTTGGTAATATTGAGCAGCTAAACCAGTCGGCTTTTCGGCAGTCTTATAGAATGAACCAAGATGCTGTTGGAGTAGCTGGTCGTCCCACGCTCCAAGCTGGTATTGGTGCGTTAAATAAACCTGCTGAGCGTGACTTAGCCTTACTCCAACTTGGTCAGCCAATAATCCTACATGTGCAAAAGCTAACTTGTTATTAGCAGCCCAAGTCGCAGGGTCACTAAACTGCATTGCAAGATTGTTACGGACTGTTTGTGAGTGGGATCTGTACCAATGCGAATTATTGATAGCATTGATAAAGTCATTTATAGGCTGGTCTGTCTTAATAGCAATGTCTAACAAATGTTTAAGCTCTGGTATAGCAGTTAGCAAACCACCCAAGCTTGGTTCTGCGTTCTTATAGTCTGCCGCTGTGCTACGCGTACTGCCGCCAGTGACCGCATCGAAATTCTGACCCTGAAGTGACCCACCCCCACCGCCACTACTTCCAGTAATCTGGCCTGACTTAAAATACTGGTTAGCGTAGTTGACACGCTGTGTTCGAGTGGTACCAGCAGATACTTCAAACTTAGAATCAAAAATAGCAGCCGCGTTACTTGCATTGCCTGCATGGTTTAAAGCACCAATAAGATTTCGACCATTAAGTTCTCTACGGAGCATTTCAAGCTGGACCTTAAGATTGTTCTCTGTCAAGCCCATACTATGCGCTAACCCCTGAAGGGTAGTACGACGACCACCCTCCCACTGAGCAATACCAATAGCACCTTCACGCTGGTTACCGCTATTAGGGTCGAATCCTGATTCAACCATCAGGTTACCCATAATACCAGCAATGGCAACCTTGTTAAGACCCATCTTTTGGAGATAAGAGACGATTGTGCTAAAGTTACTCACGTCTCCCCCTTATGCTCTCGGGACCGGTTGAATATTGCCACGCTGAGAACCTGGTGACAAGAATATATTGAGGAATGCATTTGTGTATGCTTGAGCTTGGTGATTAGCATATCCCTGTGGATTCTCTTGCTGGCCAAATGCATTAGCCTCAGCAATCATATCGGGTTGGGTCACACTTACAGGCGAAGTTCCGGTTGCTGTTTGAGCTGCCATTTGCGCATTCGTTTGTCTAGTCTGAAATTCTGACACAAATTGACTAAGTTCATCTTCTGATAGACCATGGCCTAGAGATGCTTGAGCCGCTTGTTCAGCGGCTTGGCGTAAGCTTGCCGGGTCCTGAAGTTGGACGACTGGCGTCGCAGGAGCGCCACCAACACCACCACCTACTCCACCCTGGGATTGATTAATACGTCCCTGCTTAGCTTGTTCAACCATAAACTCATCCCAAGTAAGAGGAACTCCGGCCCCCGTTGAAGCAGCAACGTAATTGCCTAATGCTTTCTTGAACGCATCGCGGCTTGCATCATCAAGTAATCCCCAATGGACACTGGTCCTTGGAGAGTCACCATACATTCCTGCGTCATAGAGTTGTCCTTGAACCATCATATAAGCGTTTTTATTTGCATGAGACAATGCCAAGAATGCCTTGTAAAGCCGTTCGGTGTTTGTATAGTTACTTGCACCTTCCATGTGGATGGGGCCGCCACCACCGTGTTCAGATTGTGGTCCGCTCACAACTGGTCCAGGTGTAATACCAATGAAGATTGGTGCACCGAAAATACCTGGAAGTTCACTTTGGTACCACTCAGGAGATCCCGGGACAACCGGTGAGGAAGTCGGGGCAAGGGTCAAATCCTTATAGGTTGGTAGTCCAGTGCCACTTGTATTCTGTGGCAACTGTGGAGGATTAGGAACACCAGGGACAGAAGGTTCGTTTAGATAAGCCATTAGGCTTGCCCTCCTGTAATCACAGCCACCGTTTCAAGATTCGAGTCAAGTTGACGGAAGATGCCATTATAAAGGCTAGTAACTTCCGGGTGAGCCGATACAACACCACTCATGTAATTGATGAATCGACTAGCAGCTTGAGAATGCATAGCTAAAGTTTGGTCGTCCTGACCAGGATACGAATGAATAAAATCTTCATAATCCTTGTAAGCCTGAATCATATTCGACACTACGGCCTTCGGCATAGACTTTGGTACTTCATTGGCATTAACCATGTTGGTCAAAGAGTTAAGCTTGTCCTGAGCGTCCAGCCGTAGTGTCTCAGCACCTGCACGCTTATCAGCCCAAATTGGATTCAGAGCACTGAATTGCCTCTTCCATTCTGTCCACTTGGCATCAAGTATATCGGCTAGTTGCTTGTTACCTTCAGCCAGTGCATTATTCTTATCAGTGTGGTACATATCTTGCATAGCAAAATACTGATTGTCAGCACCGGCAGAGCGGACATCCTTATAGAATTCTTCTGGCGTCTTGCGAACCCTTAACCCTGATTCGATTTGAGCCTGATAGGCTTGCATCGAGAAAGGATCACCTGTTGTGTTTGGTGGAATAAAGTATGCACCAATTGACTTATATTTCTTTAGAAAACCTTGGTGCTGTTGCACCCAATCTAACGAAGCCGCCGTAGCCGGGAGAGAGGCTTTGTTTACAGCGGCGTATGACTTGGGTACCGTGTATGCAATCGCGTCTGGATGAAGTGCTAACCAAATTTGCTGTGCTCGACCAAGGTCACCCCCAACATCGTCAACGATTTCCTTGTATTCAGCGTCGAGGTTCTTAGCGCCTGTAACTGCATAAGGATAGTCGGCGGGATGAACCCCTTGCTGAACATTCCCTGGATTTGCAAACAGAAATGGAGCAAAAATTGCACGGATAAACAGAGCGGACCTTGTGCCATCCTTGACACGAGAAAGGAACTTGTCCTGCTCATCAGAAGTTGCATCTTTTTTCGGAACTAAACCAGCAGCAGATAGGTTGGCAATAGTCCCCATCATGGCTGAACTAAGCAAACCATTACGGGTGTCATCTTCCATTTGAAAAAATCCACGTACGAGTGTTGGTTCCAACGTTGCTTTAATACCCTGGGCGGCATACTGACCGTTCATGGTTGTGTTGATCTCGTCCCAAATTGCATGTGAATCGGGAAACATCTGAGTCACCTTTGTCATTGGGATTGTGATGACAGGAGACATAGAGAACTGGAACGGATTTGCAGAGCCGGGAATAATCTGTGTAACCTTACCAGTAATATCCGCAGTTGGATACATTGCAACATCCTTGAAAGCTGGCACGTTAGACATTAGCTCTTGCAACGCGCTCATCATTGCACCGGAGCCAGGGAACGTAAACATCTTCTGACCATTCTGGTCTGTATAGACCATCCCGGAATGTACTGCCCCCTCCCATGCCAACATCATTCGCCTAGCAGCTGCTGGATTCTGATAGAATGTCAAGCCCCAACGTCGAACCATGGTCGTTGTAGCTCGCGAGAAAGCAAAGAAGTTTCGACCAATGATATCCATTTGGGATTTAAGCTGAGGATCGTCCACCATGAGAGCTACTCGCTCCCAAGCACGCTGAGTTGCAATACCCTTGACCGTATTATTGGCAGCCTCTTCACCGAGTTGCTCGGCTATCTGCTTCTGGAAACCCTTTAAGGCAATTTTCTCATCAACGTATGCTGCACCAAAAAGTGGCGCTGTAGTAGTACGTTGAATAGGTCGCTCAACTGCCCACTGGTAGAACTTACCTTCCCAAGAAGTAAGACCATTTAGAAATCCAAGCAGTCCATTAGCTGGCTTACCTACAAATACAGGAGCTAAAGCAGCAGTAGGACGGTTATCATCTGATAAGTTATCCAATAGCCAACGTGCATCAGGAGCCTTGTTATTGTCAAGGATGTATTGCTGAACTAGAGTAAGGGTATCTCCATTGCGACTTTGAAACATATATTTCATATCGTCAATTTGAGCCTGAGCCAACTGCCTTTTGCCTAACTCAACCTGTTCTTTAGTTTTGGCAAGGGTTCCGTCAGTCTCCCCATCCTTCCAGTAATACTTTCCCCAAGGACTAAGATTCCTTAAGTTCCTAATCTCAGGAGCATCCATTGCTCTAACTACACCAGCAACCCCTTCTGGATCGTCAGGGTTTCTAAGCGCCATGATAATAGCTTTGGAGACATTAGGAGACTTGTTGACCGCGACTGCCAGTGCCGTGGCATAACGGTCTGCACCCTCAACTCCATCGGTAGGCTGAAGTCGGTAGCCCTCTCTGATCTTTCCACCCTTACCCCACTTTAAATCCTTAGCTGCGTCAAATTGCAGAAGCGCTGGGTTGAGACCATCCCGTGCAATAGCTCCTGCATCATTAGCGCCTAGCGGATCAATTTCTGCTCTCATGTGTTCTACGGTGAACTGAGCAGCCATATCTGGAACAACATCAGGAAAATCTTCTAGGGCGATTGTTTTCTCTTCATCCGTCATACCACGAATCAGAGTGTGACGGTAGAAATCGCCTACCTTAGCGGTCGGGAAGAAGCTACCCATGGCATTTCCAAAACGAGTTCTACCAAATGTCTGGCCTTGTAGCATTCGATGTTCAACCAAAAATGCCTTAGACTTAAGTCCCTCAAGTCCCATGCCTTTAACGGTCGCATTAAGCCAAGATTCGATTGCTGCTCGAATGGCAGTAGTGGGTCGAGACAACGCACCTAAACGCCAAAGGGCACCAAATGCATCTGCATACTTGTTACCAATGAAACGGCCAAGTGTGCCAGAGATTAAACCGACCTTGGCTGCTTCGTGTTGCATTTCACCGAATCCCATGATTCGATAATTCGTACGCATTTGTCCAAGGTGCAATCCAAACTTCTGACCGTTGATCGTTAGTTCATTACCGGTATGCGTATATATTTGACCCACGTCAGGAGTCTTGGCAGCACCAAGCATTGCACGACCCTGCTCTGTACGAGTCATACCAGAAGCATTACCAAGCTGGTCAATCAATCCCTGGATAAGTGTTTCTCTTGTTCCCCCATCGCCGAGTGCATACTGCGCAGTCCATAACGCTGCATCACCTTTGGTAAGATATGTCCTTGCCATACGATTCCCAATTTCTAAGCCACTGGCATCCATTAGATTGATGTTTGTGGTCCGAGGAAGGAAGTTAGAAAAACGTGCTGCTGCTAATCTAGACCGTGCAGCAATCGCTGCGGGATGAGCAAGGCCAATAGCCTGACCAGCTATAGTTGGGATGGTCGGTGTTCCGTAACGCCTGATGTTGATTTTTGCCAAGCCTCGTTCGGTGCCAGTAAGAGCACGATTCTGTGACGGTAGACCTTCAATTACCACCTTCTCGTCTGGTGAAAGTCGAGCACCGGTTTCGAGATCATAAGCATCATCTGCTTGTGGGTCCATCTTGGCGAGATCTTTCTCGCCAATCAGTGTCTTGAACTTAATCGGGTCAGCAATCTTTAGAGCTTGCAAACGATCAGTGATCTTCTCTCCGCGCTGGATGTCTCGACCAATTTGCCAAGATGCGATATTGCCTCGCAGTGCTCTTAGTCCGTACTGGCTGACAGCACCAGGCATGAGCGTAGTCTCTATAGCATTACGACCGATAGAAAGTCGCATTAAACCATTCTTAGAAATGATATAGTCAGCGAGTTTATCGTAAGTATTAAGAGGCTCAGCAGAATCATAGACAAATGGAAGCTCGCCCTTTTCAACTGCTCTGTAGATAGGACGACCAACGAAATGAGAGGCTTCCTTCTGAATGTTCTCTTGAACTAGACGACGAGCGTCAAGATAAGAAAGTCCTTCACGTGCTGAACTTAGATCCTTAGCGGTCTCATCAATTGAACCGCCATAGTCTTTCTCTAGCACATGCTGAAACGCAGTCTCTTCAGTGTGCACTTGAATGGCATTCTTGCCCATGATGTCTGGCAGAAGCTTAGCCAGTGCTGGATTGGCAGCATTAGCCTGGCCGTAAAGTTGCCCCATTCTCACGGTGTCATCAGCAGCTTCAGCCTTCAAAAGTTCAGGACCAAAGTGTTCGGCGAACTGCTTCACCGAATTCTGTGCCTTAAGCCGTGCGTTTAGAATAGGAATGCGTGAGGTTGTTGATCTGTCAAGGACCCTGGCTAGGCCATTCATATCGGTAAGATCGTGAATAGCCAACTGTGCTTTACGGAGATTGCTAAGACCGCCAATAGCAAGAACAGTGGGGTCAAGAGCGAATGAAGCTGCTACATCAAACCCAGCAGCGGACCAATTGTAAAGCGCTGGGTGCTTTACTGGATCAATCCCCAACGTATTAGCGATAGTGTTCCCAATTGTAGCTTTCTCACTATTAACTCGACTAACAAGATCATGGAATTGTTGTGACCCACCGATTTCTTGGAGCGACCTAGCAGCACTTGCTGGATTATCTTTGTACTTGGGGTCATTGAGAATGTCTTGCCGCCACTGCTTAGGGTCTCGGGTGAATTTCTCAGCCTGGGAGACAGCCTCCGAGCCGTCCCAACCGAACATTCCTGCATTTTTAGTATCCCAATCATTAGCGATTGCAGTTGTATCGCCATGCGAATGGCCAGTAGCCCGGAATGCAATCATGCTGAATGGGTTATCAGCATCGTAACCTGCATCTTTAGCCTCTGCCTGCTGTTTCATAAATCGTTGAACGTCAGCATCCGAACCTGAGACTGTTGGTGGGCCGCCAGAAGTAATAACATTCCAACCTTTTACGACACCGCTTAAAACATCACCACCGGCACCCGTGATCGGATTGTGCGTCACGTCATGGAAAGCCCTACCAAAACTCCATCCCTTGTGATGATGCTCTTCGTTGGGCGTTTGATCTACTTGCAGTATCCCATTTTGCACAACTACATTACCCTGAGCGTCACGCTTAATAGTGGCACCAGATGTAGACTCTAGATGCTTAGCATAATCGTTGAGTGCATCTTGCTTAGTATAAAGCACTGAGTCAAATGACACTCCCATAGCACGCAGAGCATTCTGTTCGTCCTGTGAAAGTGCAATCTTGGTGCCGCCACCATATTGACCATTACCCTGAGAAGCAAGAGCAACCGAGCGCTCTGCCTTTAGACCGGTTAGGAATGTGTCAATTGCCTGAGATTGCTGCACAGTGGCGTTGCCATTAACCAAAGCCTGCACGAGACCCGGATTGGAGACAAGCTCTGTAGTGCCAGCAAGAACCTGACTCATCTTGTCTACCGCTGCGGACTCTTGGGCAAGTGGATAGAAGCCAAGCTCACCCGGCACAAGTGGCTTAGCCATTATACTCCTCGTTTTTGAGCCGCTGCATAGAGCGCAGCGAGAGCACCACTAGTATCAGTAGCAGACATATTAGCAAGCATCCTTGTCATAGCACCTGTAGCTGGTTGGGCAGGTTGCCCACCAGGTAACGTGAGGGCATCTGTGCCGGGGCCAGGACCAATATCAGTGCCGCTGGTAATTGGTTCATCAGGACGATTAGAAGGGCCAGCGAAATCACCAGGGGGAAGCATTTGCTGCTGTCGTTCTCCTGGATTTGGCCCGCCAGTCTCTAGACCAGGCATAGGTGGCAATGGTTCTTGTCCTGCCATTGGAGCAATAGCTTGATCTGCATGTTGCTGACTGGCATCACCATAAGCCTGGCCGGTTACAGTAGAAATGGTTTGCTTAGGACCAGTATCAGTACGCTTAGAGAATGCACCAGGACCACTCGAACCCGGGGGAGCGGGGTTTGCAGGCTGTCGATACCCACCGTGTTCGGCCATGGTTTATCCTTCGTTTGGAATCTTATGTACTGTGCCCGATATAACGCAGGCATTATATCCCTGCTCGGCAATCTTGCGCTGTTCCCGAGTGCCTTTGATCTTTGGTGGAATGCCAGTAGCCATACTGTACATAAGATTATGTATCGTATAATGACAATTATCGCATAACACGATTTGATTTTCTGGCACTGACTTACCGCCAGCAACTTGTGGTTGAATATGATGCACTACAAACCGGGAGGCTGCCGGTCGGTGCAACCAAGGTGCAGCTTGACACTTTTTTAGACTCGTGTCCATTTTATCGCTCCGCAACGGCAAGTATAAACATTCTCATTTAAGGGCTCGGGAGTATGTGTTATAGGTATATGACCTTCGGCGTCGCAGCCTCGTCTTTCTAGTTCGTGTTCTAATTCTTGGACGGTAGCTGTGCTGAGATCCATTAGTGCTTGAATTTCTTTGCATTGATAGCAAACTGAGCACGCTTACGTGTCTTTGGATTGCTTGAATGAGCCAACTTCTGCAATGTAGCAGCCGGAATTGGCTTGCCCTTTGGAGTACCGGCAGTAGCTCTCAATTTACCCTTGTTCGCAGGATTGATATGGATTGGATTACCGCGACTCTTGGGTCGTGAGGTAGCCATTAGGCTGCATTCTTAGGATTCGTCACCACAGTCTGGCTATTGGTAGACTTTGGCATAGCCTTCTTTTTGGTCCCTTTAGAAGCAGCCTTCTGTCCTACAGGCTGAATGGTCTTACCGTGCATGTTTGTCTTTTTCTTGGCAGCCATTAGTTTGTTCCTGACTTAGAGCCACTTGCAAAACTTTCAACTGTGTTGTCAAGATCGGGGAAGAAACTAAGGTCGTCGTGCTGACCGCTTGACCTGTCTCCAACGCCCTTGCCTCTCTTTGGCTTACCATCAGGGGTGCCTGTCGGTAGATTCTCTAGTGGGGTCTCTCGCTTAGGGATTGGTCCCTGTTGGTGCGAACCCCATGAATTCAAACCTGGCATTTAACTCACCTTTTCCATTGTATTATCGTTTGG
>WNGN01000382.1_pt1 | contig 39850 bp, 41 predicted proteins | sample 5400561 | NCBI WGS metagenome assembly WNGN01 (sample SAMN13153379, study PRJNA577476) | soil metagenome | isolation source: 115 cm soil or saprolite under Garry oak tree replicate 2 | place: USA:California | collected 2016-06-15 | reverse complement strand
CCGCGGACGACATGCCCGTCGAGAGGGCGAGCGGGAAGTTGAACGGCGCGATGCAGGCGAACACCCCGTAGGGGCGCAGCACGTCGCTATTGCGCTCGACCGGGGTGACCTTCGCCATCTGGCGGACGAAGCCCCTCGCGTCCTCCACCTGCTGGCAGTAGTAGTCGATCAGGTCGGCCGACTCCTCGGCGTCGCCCATCGCCTCGAGGCGGCTCTTGCCCACCTCCAGGCTCATCAGCGCCGCGAGCTGGAATTTGCGCTCGCGTATCAGGGCGGCCGCGCGTCGCAGCGTCGCCACGCGCTCGGGCCACGGCCGGCGGGCCCAGCCCCGCTGGGCGGCGTGCGCGGTGCGGACGGCGCGGTCCACATGCTCGACCCCCGCGGGCGCGAAGCAGCCCAGCACCAGGCTGGTGTCGGCGGGCGCGACGTCCACGATCGGGTCGCCCGCCACGACGACCGGCTCGCCGCCGATGTAGAGCGGATGGTCGCGCCCGCACCGCGCCCGCACCGCCACCAAGGCTTCGTCGAACAGGCGATGGAACAGCTCCCAATCGACGTTGGCGGAGGTGTAGGTAACCTTGAACTGAGCGGCAGCGGTGGGGGCGGCGGTCACGCCGGCCTCCCCGCGAACGTCCGCTCCAGCGCCGCCTGGAACAGCGTGACGAGCTCGTCGATCTGCTCCTCCGTGACGACGAACGGGGGCGCGATCATCACCAGGTCACCGTTCTCGCCGTCCGCGTGGCCCACGTTGGGCCAGACGACGAGGCCGGCCTCCTGCGCCGCCTCGGTGAATGTTTCGGCGAAGTGGAGCGAGCGCGCGAACGGCGCTCGGGTGTCCTTGTCCTCCACGAATTCCACTCCCGCGAGCAACCCGATGCCGCGCACGTCGCCGACATGCGGCAGCGTCCGCAGCCCGTCGAGCCGGCGGTGCAACACGTCGCCCATGCGCGCGCAGCGCTCGACCAGGCGCCGCGCCTTGAGGTGGCGCACGGCCGCGAGCCCGGCGGCGCAGGCAACCGGGTGGTGGCCGTACGTCTGGGCATGCAGCAGGGCGCCCGAGTGCCCTGCCAGGACGTCGAGCAGACGCTCCGGGGCGGCCACGGCGGAGAGCGGCGCGTACCCGCCCGTGATCCCCTTGCCGAGCGTCATGATGTCCGGGGTCACGCCGGCGCGTTCCAGCGCCCACCAGGTGCCGGTGCGGCCTGCGCCGCACAGGATCTCGTCGGCGACGAAGAGGACGTCGTGGCGATCGCAGATCGCCCGGACGGCGCGCAGGTATTCCGGGCGTGGCACCGACGCGCCGGTCGAGGAGCCGCCTACCGGCTCTGCGATGAAGGCGGCCACGGAGTCGGGCCCCTCCCGCAGGATGGCCGCCTCCAACGCCGCGCCGCTGCACGCCGGGCACAGCGGCTCCCGGCCGCCGCAGGCGCAGCGGTACGGATAGGGTGCGGGGATCCGCCGCACGTCCACGAGCCACTCGCGGAACAACGTGCGGTAGTGCTCGCGTGCCGACGCCGAGAGGGCGAGCAGCGTATTGCCGTGATAGCTCGGCGCGAGCGCGATGATCTTGTGCTTCGCCGGACGGCCCGACTCGACCCAGTATTGACGGGCGAGCTTCAAGGCCGCCTCCACCGCTTCGGAGCCGCTCGAGAGGAAGTACAGCTTGTCGAGATCGCCGGGGAGCGTGGCCGCCAGCTCCGCCGCGAGCTGCTCGGCAGGCTCATGCGTGAACGCGCTGCCGCTGAGGTAGGCGACTTGGCGCGCCTGGCGCGTCAGCGCGTCCGCGATCTCGGCCACGCCGTGGCCGACGTTCACGACGAAGGCGCCGCCGCAGGCGTCGAGGTAGCGCCTGCCCCGATCGTCGTAGAGGTAGCAGCCCTCCGCCCGCACGATCCGCGGGAAGCTGCGCGTCAACTTCCGATAGAAGACGTGACCCTCGGGGTAGGCGAAGACCGTCACGGAGCCCGGGCCTTGAGAAGTTTCAGAATCTCCGCGTTTCCCCGCTCCGCCGCTAGGCCGATCGCGCTCTTGCCCGCGTCATTCTGCTGCCGCGGATCCGCGCCGTGGGCGAGCAGGTAGCGCGTCATCTCGACGTCGCCGCTCTGCACCGCCTCCTGCAGCGGGCTCCAGCCCTCCTGCTGCCGCCCGTTCACCGGCGCCCCCGCGTCGACCAGCAGCTTCACGGCCTCGAAGCTCCGGCCCGCGGCGGCGGCGTGCAGCGGCTGCACCCGCATCGGGTTCTTGGCCGCCTGCGCGACGTCGGCACCGCGCGCGAGCAGCAGCCGCACGGTCTCCGGGTGCGCGAAGAAGGCGGCCAGACCGAGCGGGTAGAACCCGTCACTCGAGTAGGCGTTGACGAGCGACGGCTCGCGGTCAAGCAGCTCCGCCACGCGGGCCGTGGCGCCCACCGAGGCCGCATCGAACACATCGAGCTCCGGTCCGGCTGCGAGCAACAGCGCGACGCACTCCCGCTGGTGATGGTATTGGGCGATCAACACCGGTGAGTGGCCGCGCTCGTTGCGAACGCCCGCCAGCGACGGCTCCGCCGCCAGCAGCGCTCCGAGGCGCGCCGCATCCCCCTGCCGGATGACGTCGAAGATCTCCTGCGCCGCGCTCATGGGCTCCCTTCCGCGGCTCGTGCGAGCGCCGCGAGATACGTCTTGATGCGCGCGGCGTTCGCCCCCACGTCGCTCTTCCCGACTCGCGACTTGGAGCGCATGTCCACGACCGCGCTGTCCGCGCCCCGCGGGGTCACGCGGATCACGACGTCGTCCTTGAACCCGAACCAGCGCGTGGTCGCCGTCGCCTCGATCCGCCCGGCGGCCGAATCGACTGCCGTGATCTCCCACGCCGGCATGCCCGTGGCGGTGCGGTGCGCCAGACCGAACGCCCGGGCCGCCGGCATGGGGAGCGCCAGCGCGGCGAGGTCGGGGTACCCGCGCCGCACCGAATCGGCGAAGCCCGCCGGGTAGCTCATCTCCTTCCCCTTCCAGAAGTCGTTCGTCGCCGCGGCGACGTACTGGGGCGGGGTCTGCAGGTCGGTCGAGACGTCGTTGATGGGCGGGACGGTGCGAGCGAGGCGGTAGTGATGCAGCACGATACTCCCCCGAGGTGGGCTCGCAGCGCGTGCGCGATCCCCGCGACGGACAGCAGCGCGCCGAGCATGGCGAGCAGCGTGCCGATCGGCAGCACGCCGAGCAGCGGCAGCCCCAAGACGCGCCGGCCGAACGCGACCCGCAGGCTCCACCAGCCGTGGTGGTAACCGAAACCCGCGAGGAAGGCGACTAGCAACCCTGCGCCGGCGAGCGCGACGCCCGCCACCGCCAGGCGCGACCACGACCGCTCTTCCATGTGCCCGCTCCTTGAAAAGACGATCAGAATGCGACGCCCTTGCGTACCGCGACCGCCCAGCGGCTCCCTGGCCGGAAGCCCGCACCGAAGCGGTATCCTAGCGCGATTTCGCCCACGTCACCACGCACGGCGCGCGTCGGACCCAGCCGCAGCGCGATCCCCACGTCGCCGCCCAGGCGGGACCCTTCATCCGCGTACCAGGCGCCCCCCCAGTCGAGGAACGGCGCGAGGCCGACCCCCACGAGCCCCCACAACTCGTCGGTGACGAGGATGCGGTCCTCGAGCGCGAGCCACGCCATGCGGGTGCCCGTGAACTCGTGCACGCCGAACACGCGGGGACCTCGCTTGTCGAGCCACAGGTCGAACTCGCTCCCCGGACGGGTCCGCTCGAGCGCCCCGCCCTCGAGGTGCAGGATCAGCGTCTGCCGGGGCAGGTTCTGACTCGCCACGGTGACGCCGGCGCGGACCCGACCCGAGTCGAGCCCCGCCCCGGTGTAGATCCCGTTCGCCTGGCCCCGGAGCAGGGCGAAGCCACGCGGCCAGAGGGCGCTGAGCTGGGCCCGCGCCTCGGGGCCGGCGCCGGCCCGCCCCGCGGGATACCCCCAGGCGCGCGGGGCGGACCAGACGCCGAGGCGCAGGGTCTGCGACAGGTCCACGTCCTCGCGCCGGGCGTAGGAGTTGAACCGCTCGAGCACCTGGAAGCGCACGTGACTGAGCTCCACGCCCGCGCCCGCGCTCGCGAACAGCGAGCGTGGGATCGCGCTGGCCGTCTCCGCCGCGAAGTCCTCGCGCCGCCAGTGCGCGCCGTACCAGACGCGCACGTAGCCCCGACTCGTTGCGCGCACCGCCCAGCCGCCCGTGACGCCGACGCGCAGCGCGCGACGCGCGAAGGTCGTGTCCAACGCGCCGTCGCGGAACACCAGGATGCGCTCGGAGGCCGCCTCGCCGTCCGTCGCGAGCGCGGTCCGGGCCGCCGTCTCGTAGAACGGTACGCCGAAGAGCCACTGGCCCTTGCGGCCGTCCGACAGGTTCTGGTACCCCACGTCCAGCTGGGCCCGTCGCCCGATGAAGTGCTGGTTGAGGTACTCGAGCGAGAGGATGCTCCGATCGGGCGTGCGGTTGTACACGGCGCGGAGCGTGCTCGCGGTGCCCAGCAGGTTTTCCTCGACCATCCCCACGAGCCAGGAGACATCGCCGCCCGCGGACGAATAGCCGAGCTGCGGCTTCGTGCTCCAGCCATCGGTCGTCTGGACCCGCAGCGCGAGCCGGCCGTCCACGCGGGTGCTGTCCACACGCACGCGGCTGAACACGTTCATGGCGCGCAACGCCCGCTCGCTCTCCGCCACCCGCGCCGAGTCGTAGGGGTCGCCCGGACTGACCAGTAACAGCCGGCGGATCACGGACGGGCGGGTGGTGACGTGGAGCGCGTTCGCGAGCCGGGCGATGAACCCGGGCGCGTCGGCCTCGCCCGCGGGAAAGACGTTCTTGCTGACTACGACGACGGTGTCGATCGTCTGGGCGGCCAGGCGGTGAGGCGGGTAGGCGGATAGCAACAGGAGGATCGAGCCAACCGCCGACGTGGCGATCCGCCGATCCGCCTTATTTGACCGCGTCAAGGCGCTGGTGCAGCGGGTACATCACGTGGAGCGAGGAGTCGTTCCACGCCGTGAAGTAGAGGGCGGCGTCGACGCGGCCGGTGATTTGGCGCATCCCGCGCGTGACGAGCGTGAACGTGCCGCGCACCGAATCCGGCCGGAGCGGGCGGCAGAAGCACGTGGCGGTCGCGAAGGCGGGAATCCGGGCCGGCGGCGAGCCGAGCTCGTAGGGGACCCCCGGCCCGAGCGCCCGGACGTTTCCGAAGTCGAGCCCCAGCGTGAGGGCATACTCGTCTCCCGCGCCGGGCGAGGGGTCGAAGTCGTACCGCACGAGCGCCACGTCTCCGCCGCCGCGCGTCGTGTCGATGCGGATCCGCATCAGGGTGAGGGACGAGTCGGGCTCCGCCTCGATCCGCCCGTGCCACTCCCAGCGACCATAGCTCTGGAGGCCCGTGGTGTCGCCGGAGCGGGAGGCTTGGTCGCAGCCGGCGAAGAATATCAGCGTCACGAAGAGGCGTCGCACACAGACGTCGCGGAGAAGCGTCACGTGAAGGCGTAGATAAGATACCGGGTTCCCGGCCCGAGCCGCCTATTCTCGGGTATGGTCCTCAGAGCCTTCGTCGGGAAGCTTTGTGTGCACGAGCTTGCTGTAGAGCTAACTGTAGAAGCCCTGAAGCTTGCTCGCACGTTCCGGGGGCCGGGTGCCAGGGCGCGTGGCGATCAGCTCGTCGCAGCGGCGCTCTCAATCGGCTCCAACATACTCGCGACGCCTCTCCTAGACGTCCTCAATATTGCCCCAAATACCGCTTCAGCTCCCACTCGCTCACCCGGCCGATATACGCCTGCCACTCCTCACGCTTCGCCTCCACGAACCGCTCGTAGATGTGCTCCCCGAGGGCATCGCGCACCACGTCGTCCTTCTCCAGCATCTCGAGCGCCTCGTGCAGGTCCCGCGGCAGCTCGTCGATGCGGTACTTGCGGCGCTCGCGGAAGCTCATTTCGAAGATGTTCTTGTTGACCGGGTCGGGGGGCAGGAGCTTGCTCTCGATGCCGCTCAGCCCAGCCCCGAGCTGCACAGCCAGCGCGAGGTAGGGGTTCGCCGAAGGATCGGGCATCCGCAGCTCGCAGCGCGTGCGCATCCCGCGCCGGTCGGGGATGCGGATCAAGGGCGACCGGTTCCGCATCGACCACGCCACGTTGGTCGGCGCCTCGTAACCCGGGACGAGCCGCTTGTAGCTGTTGACCAGCGGGTTCGTCACCGCACAGAACCCGCGGGCATGCCGCAGCAGCCCGGCGATGTAATGGAGCGCCGTCTGCGAGAGCTCCCACTTCCCCTTGGGATCGTGGAACGCGTTCTTGCCGTCCCGGAAGAGCGACTGGTGGGTGTGCATGCCGGAGCCGTTGATCCCGAAGATCGGCTTCGGCATGAAGGTCGCGAGGAAGCCGTGCCGGTAGGCCGCGTAGCGCACGATGAACCGGAAGGTGGCGAGATTGTCCGCCGTCTCCAGCGCCTCGGCGTACCGGAAGTCGATCTCGTGCTGGCCCGGCGCCACCTCGTGATGCCCGGCCTCCACCTCAAACCCCATCGCCAGCAGGTCCTTGATGATCAGGCGGCGGATCTCTTCCGCTCGGTCCACGGGGGTGAGGTCGAAGTAGCCGCCGGCGTCGTGCGTCTCGGTCGTGGGATCACCCTTGGCGTCGAGCTGGAAGATGAAGAACTCCGCCTCGGCCCCGGCCATCATCTGATAGCCCAACTCCTGTGCGCGGGCGATCTGGCGCTTCAGCGCCTGGCGCGTGCACCCCACGAACGACGACCCGTCGGGGTTGTAGATATCGCAGATGATCCGGGCGACGCGCCCCCCCTCATCGTCGTACGGCAGGACCTGGGCGGTGTCCAGGTCGGGCCTCAGCACCATGTCCGACTCCTCGATGCGCACGAACCCTTCGATGGACGAGCCGTCGAACATGACGTCGCCCTCGAGCGCCTTCTCGAACTGACTCTGGGGCACTTCGACGTTCTTGTTGACGCCGAGGATGTCGGTGAACTGGAGCCGCAGGAACGCGACGTCCTGCTTTTTCAACAGCTCCAGGATGTCGCGCTTCGTGGCTCCGGCGGACTTGGAAACCGTAGTGGCCATATGGGTAGGCGGTTAGGCGGTTAGGCGGTTAGGCGGCTAGAAGCCAGCCGACCACCGGCGCTCCTAACCGCCCAACCGCCTATCCGCCTGCTCCGTTCAGACGTCGTAATACAGGAAGAATTCGTACGGATGCGGCCGCAGCGCCACCGGATCGACTTCTTTGGCCCGCTTGTAGGCGAGCCAGGTCTCGATCACATCCGGCGTGAACACGTCTCCCGCGAGCAGGAACGCGTGATCGGCTTCGAGCGCCGCCAGCGTTTCGTTGAGCGAGCCCGGCGTGTTCTTCACGTGCTTGCGCTCCGCCGGCTCGAGCTCGTACAGGTCCACATCCATCGGCTTGGGCGGCTCGATCTTGTTCTTGATGCCGTCCAGCCCCGCGAGCAGCAACGCCGCAAACGTGAGGTAGGGGTTGCACGCGGGATCGGGCGCCCGATACTCCACCCGCTTCGCCTTGGGCGACTTCGAGTACACCGGAATGCGGCAGATCGCCGAGCGGTTGCGCTGCGAGTAGATCAAGTTGATGGGCGCCTCGAAGCCCGGCACCAGCCGCCGGTAGCTGTTCGTCGTCGGCGCCGCAAACGCCAGCAGCGCCGGCGAATGCTTGATCAACCCGCCGATGTACCAGCGCGCCGTGTCGGAGATCAGGGCGTACCCGTTCGCGTCGAAAAACAGGTTCGTGTCGCCCTGCCACAGGCTCATGTGCACGTGCATCCCCGAGCCGTTGTCCCCAAACAGGGGCTTCGGCATGAAGGTCGCCGTGTAGCCGTTCTGCGCGCACACGTTCTTGACGATGTACTTGTACATCAACAGCTGATCCGCCATGCGGGTGAGCGTCTGGAACCGCATATCGATCTCCGTCTGCCCCGCCGTGCCCACCTCGTGGTGATGCACCTCGACGTCGACCCCCGCCGCCAGCATCGCGAGCACGATCTTGGAGCGCAGGTCCTGCAGCTTGTCTACGGGCGGCACCGGGAAGTACCCCTCCTTGTGCCGCGGCCGGTGGCCCAGGTTCGGCGTCCCGTTCGAGCCGGAGTTCCAGATCCCTTCCTCGGAATCGATGTGGTAGTAGCCCTCGTGCGCGTTCTGGTCGAAGCGCACCGAGTTGAAGATGTAGAACTCCGCCTCGGGTCCGTAGTAGGCCGTCGTCGCGATCCCCGTCTTGATGAGATACTGCTCCGCCTTGCGGGCCACGTAACGCGGGTCGCGGCTGTAGGGCTGCCCCGTCACCGGATCCACGACGTCGCACGTCAGCGCCAGCGTCGGGACCTGGAGGCAGGGGTCCACGAACGCGCTCGCGGGATCGGGCAGCAAGAGCATGTCGCTCTCGTTGATCGCCTGGAACCCGCGGATCGACGAGCCGTCGAAACCGACGCCCTCGGCGAACACGGCCTCAGTCAGCTCCTTGAGCGGCAGCGAGAAGTGCTGCCAGGTGCCGGGCAGATCGGTGAATCGGACGTCCACCATCTGCACCCCGGCCTCCTTCGCTTTGCGGATCACGTCCGCAGGCGTCGGCGCGCTGCCGGCTTTCGCGGCCTTGGCGCTCGTGGTTGGCTCCAATGTGGCGGTCATGGGGTCGCTCTCTCCTCGAGGGTCTCTGGTCGCTCCGCAGCACGCACGCTCCGTACCACAAACAGCGACAACCCGTGCTCGCGCTCGAGCGGCGGGGTGTTCGGGGACTCGCTTGTGGTCAGGAGACGTCAGGCATGCGGGAAGGTACGCGAGCCGCTACGGAGTGTCAAGCATTCCGTGCCCTGCCTGCAGCGAAAGACCCGTGCAGCAACGGCGATGGGTGGGAAAGCCGTAGGACTGCAACCACAATTGTGCACTCTATGCAGCGTTTTCCACACACCAACTACGCCTGGAGCGCCGCTAGGAAGTGCCACAGCTCGATGGCCGAAAATTCCCCGAAACGCTCCTGGATCTCCCGCTCGGTCAGTTCGAGGAAAATCCAGGTGGTCATGCGGTGTTGCTCCCCGCTCACGAAGTGCAGGCGCCCGCGCACGGCCCCCACCTCGCCGTCGAGCTGCGTCTCGACGAACACATCCCAGCGCTCATCGCCGCGCTTCAGCTCCCCCATGTGCTTGGCGCGCTCCTGGCCGGGAAAGGCGCTGGTCATGGGGCGGACGGTTCGAGGCTCACGCAGCTTACACTACGCTACGCCGACGAATCGTGCCAGTTAGATTCCGGCTCCCATGACGTGCCACGCGTGCGGCGCCCCGCTGCCCGGGACGGCCCGGTTCTGTCACAAGTGCGGCGCTGCCGTGGCCGCCTCTTCCCAGGGGTCGGCCGGCTGGCAGGCCGGCTTGCCGTGGGCCGTCGCGGGAGCCGCGGTGGGAGCCTTGGTGACTGTGCTGATGCTTGGCGTCGGCGAGAGCAGGGAGCGGGGAGCGGGACCCGACGGTGTACCGGAAGGGACCGCTCCCCGCTCTCCGCTCCCCGCTCCCGATATCTCACAGATGTCCCCCGAGGAGCAGGCGCGGCGCCTGTTCGACCGCGTCGTCGGCCTCGCGGAGCGCGGTGCTCAGGACAGCGTCCGGTTCTTCCTGCCGATGGCCCTCGGCGCCTACGCCCAGCTGCCGGCGCTCGATCGCGATGCGCGCTACGATATCGGCGTCCTGCACCTCGCGGGGGGCGACGGGGCGGGGGCGCTGGCGCAGGCCGACACGATCCTCCACACGGTGCCGACGCACCTCTACGGCTTCATGCTGCGGGCGCGAGCCTACGAGCTCGCGCGCGACGCGCCCCGCGCGCGCCGCGCCTACGCGGGCTTCCTGCGCTACGAGACCGCCGAGCGGGCCCGCCGCCGCCCCGAGTACGCCGAGCACCAGAACACGATCGATGCCTTTCACGCGGAGGCGCTCCGGGTCACGGGCGGCAAGTCCTCGTGACCCTGCCCCCTTCCCCCTTCCCCACGCCGGGGCTTCATGCGATCCGCCTCGCCCACAGCCCGGACGCGGACGACGCGTTCATGTTCTGGGCGATGACCAGCGGGCGCATCGCGACGGGGGCGCGCCGCTACGTGCATGAGCTCGCCGATATCGAGACCCTCAATCGCCGGGCGCTCGCGGGGGAGCTCGAGTGCACGGCCGTCTCCTTCCACGCCTACGCCCACCTGGCCGACCGGTATGCCCTGCTCGCCCACGGCGCGAGCGTCGGAGATCGCTACGGCCCGCGTGTCGTGGCGCGTGCCCCGCGCCCGGCTGACCCGCGGGCCGCCCTCGCCGGGCTCACGGTCGCCGTGCCGGGCGAGCTGACGACGGCGTCCCTCGCCCTCCGGCTGTACCAGCCCGGGGCGCGCCACGTGGCGGTGCCCTTCGACCGGATCGAGGAGCACGTGCTGGCCGGCAAGGCGGAGGCCGGGCTCCTCATTCACGAAGGGCAGCTGACTCATGGCGATCGAGGTCTGCACCTTTGGGTGGACATGGGAGAGTGGTGGTACGAGGAAACCGGGCTGCCCCTACCCCTCGGCGGCAACGTGGTGAGGCGCGACCTCGGGGAGGAACTGATGCGCGCGATCGCCCGCGATCTCAAGGCGAGCATCGCCTACGGCCTGGCTCACCGGGAGGAAGCGCTCGCGTACGCCGGGGCCTATAGCCGCGGGCCCGCCACTCCCTAGATTGGAGCAGCTGTGAAGGAGCCCCCGCGTGACTGGCCCAGGCGCTGACGAAGTCTCCGTCCTCGTGGTGGACGACGAGGAGCCCATCCGCAACGCCCTCAAGAAGTTCCTGACCCAGCAGCGATTCGAGGTGTACGCGGCGGCGTCCGGGGATGAGGCGCTGCAGCAGCTGCGTCGTCACCGGGTGGCGTTGATGCTGTGCGACATCCGCATGCCCGGGACGAGCGGCGTGGACCTGGTGCCGCAGGCCATCGAGATCGAGCCCGATCTCGCCATCCTGATGCTCACCGCCGTGAACGACGCGACCAGCGCCGCGCTGTGCATGCAGCGGGGCGCGATGGACTATTTGACGAAGCCGATCGAGCTGGCCGACCTGGGGCGGGCCGTGCAGCGGGCGCTGAAGCGCCGCGAGATGCTGCTCGAGAACCGCCACCTGAACCAGTGGCTCAAGGAAGAGGTCACGACCCGCACCGCGGAGCTGCAGCGGGAGCGCGTGAAGCTCGAACGGATCTCGGTCGCCACGCTCGAAGCCCTCGTCAACGCGCTCGAGGCGAAAGACCCCTACATGCGCGGCCACTCCGCTCGGGTGGCGGATCTCTCCGCCACGATCGCCGCGGAGCTGGGCATGAGCGACGAGCAGGTGGAGCACGTCCGCGTAGCCGGGCGCCTGCACGACATCGGGAAGATCGGCACCCGCGAAGTGGTGCTCAACAAGCAAGGCGCGCTGTCGCCGGAGGAGTTCGAGCACGTCAAGCAGCACGTCGTCATCGGGTCCCAGATCCTCGCGCCGCTGCCCCACCTCGAGCACATCATCGCCATGGTGCGCAGCCACCACGAGCGCTGGGACGGTACCGGCTACCCCGACGGCCTGCGGGGGGAGGAGATCCCGCTGGGGGGACGCGTCATCGCCGTGGCGGAGGTCTACGACGCACTGTGCACGTCCCGACCCTACCAGGAGAAGATGGCGCCCGAGCAGACCGTGGAGCGGATGGCGGACCTCGCCGGCACGGTGCTCGACCCCAAGGTCTTCGAAGCGTTGGCGGCGATCGTGGCGCGGCGCCACACGCTCGTGTTCCTCGACGAGGGCGCCACCGACCAGCCGGAGTGACCGCGCCCCCCCGCGTCGCGTGATCGTGGCCGTCACCGGCGCCACGGGATTCGTGGGACGCCATCTCGTCGACACCCTGCGCCGCCGCGGGCACGCCGTGCGCGCGCTCGTCCGGGACCCGGCGCGCGCCCGCTGGCTCGCGGCCGGCGGCGTCGAGCTCGTGCGCGGCGACGTGCGCGACCCCCCCAGCCTGCGGCCCTTCGCGGAGGGAGCGGACGCCGCGATTCATCTCGTCGGGATCATCGTCGAGCGCGGGCGCCAGACCTTCGCCGCCGTGCACGTCGCCGGCACCGGGGCCGTGCACGCGGCGGCCCGGGCGGCCGGCGTGCGACGCTTCGTCCACATGAGCGCGGTGGGCGCGCGCCCCGAAGCGAAGGCGACGCCCTATCACCGGACCAAGTGGCAGGCCGAGGAACTGGTTCGGGACTCGGTGCTGCCCTACGTCATCCTGCGACCGTCCCTCATCAACGGCCCGGAGAACGCCCCCATCCGGACGCTCGCGCGGCTGCACTACGCGTTGCCCGTGATTCCCGTGTTCGGGGACGGCCGTTTCCCCACCCAGCCGGTGTGGATAGACGACGTGGCGCTCGCGTTCGCGCTCGCCGCCGAGCGCGTGGAGCTGACCGGCACGTTCGAGCTCGGCGGACCGGAGGTCCTCACCTACCAGCAGTTCGTGCTCGCCATCGGGCGCGCCGCCGGCCGCTCCCGGCCGCTCGTGCACGTGCCGCTCCCGGTCGTTCGGGCGGCAGCTGCCGTCTTCGATCGCCTGGGCGCCGCCGCGCCGCTCACGAGCGACCAGTTACAGATGCTGGTGGAGGGGAGTGCGACTCCGGAGAACGCGATCGAGCGGGTGTTCGGGATCGAGCCGCTGTCGTTCGAGGAGGGGTTGAGACGGTTTCTTCCCTTTTCTCCGCCTCGGAAAAACCAAACCCGGGGCTAGGTACTCCCCGGGCTGGCGGTCGGGCGAAGTGGCCGTCACACTTCGGCCGCGACCAACGGCTGCTGTCTAGCTTGTTAGACGTACATCCCCCCAAAAAGGTTGCAGGCTACCAGCGCTTCACCCGTCCCAGCCGCGACGTGGTGATCATTTCGAAACGCGACCCGCGCCGCAGCACGACGGACGTATTGGACGCCCCCCACCCAACGCCGGTGGGACCGAACACGATTTCGGGATTTGACACCTCCAGGCGCACGCCCGCCTCCTGCGGGCCGGCCCAGCGCAAGAGCGGGGTCCAGGTCCGGTCGTCCCAGCGGTCAATCCTCAGCGAGTCGACGGCGACGACGAGCCGGGCTCTCGTCCCTCGCATGATCGCGACATGACGGGTGACGGCCAGGGCCGTAGTCACCTTGGACGCCTCGGCGTCCACTGCCAGCCAGTCGAGCACCCCGCCGAGCCGGGGCAGAGTGACGGCGGTCACCACCGCCACCACGGCCACGGTGACGCTGAGCTCGACGAGCGAGAAGCCGCGCCGCATGGCCCCGAAATAGGGTCCGTGGGGCCCGGGTGGCGGCACCGAACGGCTGCGGTGCGACGCAGGAAAACGCGAGGGCCGGCGGTCTAACGCGGCCGCCTAAAAAACGATATGTTGGTGGCCTGTCGGGCGTTCCGGGGTGCTTCTCGGAGATCATCGCCATGCGCGTACCACGTGTGAAGGTTCAACCGCTGCCGCACGCCGTGTTCCTGACCCGGCTCGCGAGCGCCGCTAACGGCAACGCCATCGACGTTCGGCTCGGCCAGGGTGCCTTCTTGACCCTCCGTCTGGTCGACCTGCTGAGCCGGGACCACGAGCCGCCCCATCCCGACGCCTTCAGGTACCAGCATCTCGCAACGGAACGGTTCTGCCGGGACTTACAGTGTGGCGGGCCGGAAGAGGCTCACTTGAAGGGGTTGGTGGGCACCGCGGCGGACGCCTACCGGTTGGTCGACTCGCGGTTGATCGCGCCCGCGCTGCTCGCCTACGCGCTCTACCTGGAGGATGACGCGCGCTACGAGGAGGCGCTCGACGTGTTGGAGACGACGCTCCAGGTCGGGGGCGACCAGCTGCGAGTGGCGGACGCCGTCGCCGCGACGCTGCGGCTCGCCCGCGTCAACCGCAAGCTCGCCCGCTTCGCCGACGCCGAGACGGCGTATGTGCACGCCGGCCAGCTGGCTGCAGCCGCGGGCGACCGCTACGCCGTGCTGCTCAGCCGCATCGGCCTCGCGGGCGCGATCCAGGGCCGCGGCAACCTGGCGGAAGCCGAGCGCTGCTACCGGGAGATCTTGGCGGACGCGCGGATGGCAGGGGAGCGCGACGCAGAAGCCCAGGCCGAGCACGGCCTGGGGACGACGCTGCTGTTGCGAGGTCAACCGGCAGAAGCGGCGCCGCATGCGTGGCGTGCATCCGAGCTCTACGAAAACGAGGCGGCTCAGCTCCGGGCGCTCGGCGACCTCGCGCTGATGCTCTCCGCGCTGGGCGACGCTGAAAGCGCCGAGCGGGCGCTCGCCCTCGTGGTGCGACGCAGCGCGAATCAGGACGGCATCATGAATGCGCTGATCGAGCTGATGCACTGCGCGTCCTACCGGCGGGACCGGCTGGGGTTCGAGCGCTGGCGCAGCGAGTGCGAGGGGCACCTGGAGCACATGGCGCCGAACATGCTGACGGACTTCCTGCTCAAGGTCGGCGTCGGCCACGCCCGCTTCGGCTATTTCCCCAAAGCGGAGACGTTCCTCGCCGCGGCGCTCGAGACCGCCGCCGCCAACGGCCTGCACGAGTTCGAATTCCGGATCGAGCGGATCCGCAACGGGCTCGGCGACTGTCGCGAGGAGCTAGAGAACGCCTGCGCCGACGCCACCGAGCCCGTCACGAGCGAGCCGCTGCGCACGGTGCGCCAGTCCCTGCAGGAGCTGGCGGGGGCCGGCGTCTAACGCGAGGCCTGCCCGGTGATCAGTGGGGGCAGGTGTTCGGGTTATTGACGTCGCACAACGTGCCTTGTTTCGCCTGGCTCGGACCAGTGGAGTCGGCACAGGCGGCGCTCGCGAGGGCGAAGGAGAAGGCGCACAGCACCAAGAGGAAACGGATCCGGCGGGACATAGAACCTCCGCGCATGGTGTTGGGTTGACTGAGAACTTCACCCCAACGTTGGACGCGCGACCGACGCTTTTTTAGGGCGATTTTGCGGCACCATAGGGCGCATTTGCGACATTTATGCTGATCTTGGCGGCCGTCCCCGATATTCAGCTGCTCAACCTGCGCCGCGCGGCGGCGGCGCGGTTCACGCTGGCGCGCGCGGGAAGCTGGGCAGAGGCCTTGAGCACGATCCGCACGCGTCCGGTCGAGCTCGCAGTCGTCGATCCGCTGCTGTCGGGGGAGCCGCGGACCCGAGAGATCGAGCGGCTCCGCGTGCTTTTCCCCTCGTTGCCGCTGGTGCTGTACACGACGCTGACGCCGCGCACGGCGGGCGTGCTGCTCACGCTGGGGCAGCGCGGGATCGAGCACGTCATCATCGCCCGCTACGACGACCACCCGCTGCGGCTGCGGGAGGTCCTGGCGGAGGAGGAAGCCCACTCGGCGTCGCGACTGCTCCTGGACCAGCTGGCCGACGCGCTGGCGCCTTTGCCGCGCGAGTTGCGCTGGGTGCTCGAGGAGGCGCTGCGATCGCCGGCCGGCGTGCAGACGGTGGGCCAGGTGGCCGCGCGCGCCCGCGTGGACCGCCGCACCTGCGAGCGCTGGTTCACGCGCGTGGGGCTCCCCTCGCCCCGCCAGTTCCTCGCCGCGGCCCGCGTGCTGTACGCCCACCGGCTGCTCCAGGACCCGGGCTTCACGATCGAAGACGTCGCGCAGCGCCTCGGCTACGCCCAGGCGAAGACGCTGCAGCAGCACGCCCGCAGCTATCTTGGACTCACGGCGGGCGAGATGCGGCTGTCATTGAGCCCTCAGGAAGCCCTGGAGCGGCTGACACGGCGGTTCCTCAAGCCGCAGCACTCCCGGCAGGTGATCGCGTCGTGACCGCGCAAGGCTCGTCCGCCCCCAAGCCGCCGCCCAAAACCGTCCTGATCGTGGACGACGAAGCGCCGCTGCGCCGCGTGCTCGAGCGCTCGCTCGCGAGGCACGGCTACCGCGTGCTCGCCGCCGGGAGCGGGGAGGACGCCTACCAGCTGCTCGCCACGGAAGCCGTGGACGCGGTGCTGCTCGACATCCATCTCCCCATGGTCTCGGGATTGTCCCTGTACCTCGCGATGACGAACGCGCAGCCGCAGCTCGCCGGGCGCATCGCCCTGATGACGGGTGACGCGGAGGCCGAGGAGATCCGCACCTGGCTCGAACACCACCGCTGCCCGGTGATCCGCAAACCGTTCAACCTGAGCGAGGTCACCGATTGGCTGCGCCGCGTGCTGCAGGCCCGCGAGCGCGAGGCGGGAAACGGCTGAGTCATGACCGCCACGCAGACCGATCCACTCCACGTCCTGCGCGAGTATCGCAACCTGGCCCCGTGGAACCTGCGCGACCTCGCAGGGCTGGTGGGCGCGGTGCTGGACGCGTCGGCGATCACGCCGATCAACGCGGCGGCGCGCGCCCAGCCGAGCGAGCGTACAATCCGCTTTTACGTGACCAAAGGGCTCGTCAGCCCGCCCGAAGGGCGCGGCACGGCCGCCACGTACTCCTACCGCCACTTCCTCCAGCTGCTGTGGATCAAGCTGCGCCAGATGGAGGGGGGGACTCTCGCCGCGATCACGAAGGAGATGCAGGACCACACCGGTGACGTGCTGGAGCGCCGGGCGGCGCAGGTCCTGGGCCCGTCGCTGACGTCGCCGGACCGGCTCCCCCTGCGCGGCCGTGGCGCGCCGCCGCGCGGTAAGTCGGGGCGGGCGCTCACGGCGTGGCTGACCCGCGACGCCGAGCGCGACCCCCAAGCCGCCAGCAACTGGCGCCGCATCCCGGTAAGCCGGGGCGTCGAGCTGCACGTGGACGCGGCGCATCCGCTGGTGCGAGTGGGTCCCGACGAAGCAACAGTCGCGGAGGCGGTGCGGCAGCTGCTCGCGAAACTTCTCCCGCAGGGCTCCGCGTAAGGCTGCGGCGCGACTTCCTCAACCCGGGAGTTCCGAATGTCGTCCTGGCTGTTGCTGATCCTGCTCGCGGCCGTCGCCCTGTGGCTGGTCGGCGCCTACAACGGCCTCGTGTCCCTCAAGAACCAGACGCTCAACGCGTTCAAACAGATCGACGTCCAGCTCAAGCGGCGACACGACCTGATCCCGAACCTCGTGAACGCGGTGAAGGGAGCGATGGACTTCGAGCGGTCCACGCTGGAGGCGGTGATCCAGGCGCGCAATCAGGCGGTGCAGGTGAACGCGAGCGGCCCGGGGGGCGTCAAGCGCATCAGCCAGGCCGAGAACGCCCTGTCCTCGGCGCTGCAGCGGCTGCTGGTGGTGGTGGAGCAGTATCCCCAGCTCAAGGCCACGAGCAACGTCGGCCAGCTCCAGGAGGAGCTGACGTCGACGGAGAACCGCATCGCCTTCGCGCGCCAGCTCTACAACGACACGGCGACCCAGTACAACACGCGCCAGCAGCAGTTCCCGACGTCGCTCGTCGCGGGGCTGGCCCGGGCCCAGCCCGCCGACCTGTGGGAGATCACGGACCAAGGCGAGCGCGCCGTGCCACAGGTCGACCTCTCGCTGAAGCCCAAGGCGTGACGGACGAAGCATCGCTCACTCTGTTTCAGCAGCAGGAAGCCAATCGCCGGCGCACGACGCTGCTGGTGGTTGGCTTCGTGCTTTTCGTCGCGTGGCTCGGCTTCGGTGGGGACTTCATCTACTGGCTCGCCACGGCGCACGAGCCTCCCGCCGCGCGACACACCGTGTGGTGGTTCGGAATGGCGGCTACGGCCCTGGGCGTGCTGCTCGCCTGGTACGCCTACTCGACGGGCCCGGAGAAGGTGCTGTGGGCGACCGGGGCCGAAGAGGTCACGGACCCCGCGACCGACGAGCAGCGCCAGCTCGTGAACGTCGTCGAGGAAATGGCGATCGCCGCGGGCGTGCCGCGGCCGCGGATCTGGATCGTCTCCGATCCCGACCCGAACGCGTTCGCCACCGGCCTCGACCCGCGCCACGCCCACGTGGCCGTCACCCAGGGGCTGCTCGACCTCTGCAGTCGGGACGAGCTCCAGGCGGTCATCGGTCACGAGCTGGGGCACGTGAAGAACCTCGACGTGCGGCTCATGACCACGTTGGCGGCCCTGGTGGGCGCCGTGCTGCTGATGCGCGACGGCGCGACCCGCATCTTTTTCAGTCCGGGCTCGGGGAGAATCGGAGGGAGTGGGGGCGGTGGCGGCCGGGGCGGGAGGAAGAATCTCGGGCCGCTGGTGGCGGTCCTGCTCGTCGTGTGGATCGTGTCCTGGATCCTAGCGCCGATCATCTCCCAGCTGCTCGCGCTCGCGGTCAGCCGCAAGCGTGAGTACCTGGCCGACGCGATGGGCGCGCAGTTCACCCGCAATCCCCTCGCGCTCGCGAGCGCGCTCCAGAAGATCGAGTCGGCCGACGCCCCCACGACGCACATCAAGCAGGGCGCCGCGCACCTCTGCATCGCCGACCCGCTCGGCCGGCGGCTCACGAGCCACGAAGGCTTCCTCGCCGACCTGCTCGCAACGCACCCCCCGATGGCCAAGCGGATCACGATCCTGCGGGGCATGGGGTACGCCGCCTTGAAGAAGGAGGGAGGGAGCGCCACGTGAGGGGGTGGCTCCGCCGCCACGCCCTCCGCACGATCCACGAGTTCCGGGTGCGCCTCGAGCGCTACCAGCTGCAGCAGCGGCGGCTGGCGAAGGCGGCGCTCAGTTGCGATCCCGTGGTGCTCGCTGCGATGGCCGACCACGCCCGCGCGCACGGCATCTCGGAGGAGCAGGTGCGTCGCCGCGTGGCACAGTACATCACCGAGATCGTCCCGCAGCTCAACGTCCTCTCCTATTACAAGCTCGGCTACAACCTCGCCAAGATCCTGGTGAACCTCCTCTACAAGGTGAGCGTCGACTACCAGGACGAGGCGGCCCTCGAGCGGATCCCCAAGCGGGACGTCGTGGTCTACCTCATGAACCACCGCTCCAACGCCGATTACGTCGTCGTGGCCTACGTGCTCGCGCGGGGGGTGCACGTGAGCTACGCCGTCGGGGAGTGGGCCCGCGCCTGGCCGCTCGAGTACGTGTTCAAGTCGTTCGGGGCCTACTTCGTGCGCCGCCGCTTCCGCGAACCGCTGTACCACGCGGTGCTGGAGCGGTACGTGCAGCTCATCACGAGGAACGGCGTCACGCAGGGAATCTTTCCCGAGGGCGGCCTCACGCGTGACGGGCGGCTCCGAGCCCCGAAACTCGGCCTGCTCGACTACATCTGTCGCACCGCGCTCGACGCCGGGTTCGCGCGGGACATCTGGCTCGTTCCCGTGGCGCTGAACTACGACCGCGTGCTCGAGGACCGCGCGCTGATCCGCGAGCTGCTGGACGAGCGCGACCGGCCGGGACGCCTCGCCCAGTTCGGCACGGTGGCATCCTACATCTGGAGCAACACACTGCGCCTGCTCTCCGGTCGGCTGCGGCGCTACGGCCGCGCGGCCGTGAACTTCGGTGCACCGCTCTCCCTGCGGCAGTGGCTCGCCACCGCGCCGCCCGGGCTGCTCGGCTGGCCCAAGGAGCGGCGGCTGCCGCAGCTGGAGCGCCTGGCGCGAGAGGTGATGCGCCGCATCGGCGCCGTGGTCCCCGTGACCCCCGTTCCGCTCGCCGCGGCGGCGCTGCTCTCGTTCCAGCAGAGTGTGATCTCCCGGCAGGCGTTGCTCGAGCGGATGGACCAGTTGCGCGACCGCCTCTTGGAGGTGAACGGCAAGGTGGTCCGCGGCGGCGCCCGCATCCTCGACGTCTGGGACCGGGCCTGGCGCATGCTGCGCATGCGGCGGCTCGTGGTGGCCGACGGTGACAGCCTGGTGGTGCTCCCGCGCGGCCGCCCGCTGCTCGAGTACTACGCCAACTCGATCGCGCATCTCGTGCCGATCCGCGGCCCGCGACGGCCGTTTCACAAGGAGCACGACACGGACCCGGCGCTGCCAAGACTAAGACTGCCGGAACGGGGAGCGGGGAGCTAAGAGAGACGTCGCACGGCCGCGGCCGCCCGGTCGATCTGCTGGATGACCGTGAGCAACAGCTCCCGCACCACGAAGTCGCTCGTCTCCATCCCGGCGAGCTCGGCGGAGCAGCGCGCGCCGCACAGGGCGTTGTTGATCGCCGACAGGGTCGCGTCCCTGTAGCGGCGGGCCGGTGCCGGCATCTTGTAGGCGGGGCCCACAGCGGGTAACCTAGGGAGGCATCAGGGCTCGCGTGGAACCGTTTTTCCTCAACCCGGTACGTCTTTCCTCGACGCGTTTGCTCGACGACTCTCCCGGACGCCTTGCCGTGACGCCTTACCGGTTTGTCCCCCATACCGCCGATGTCGCCGCCGAGCTCCGGGCCGAGAGCGAGCTCGGGCTGTATCAGGCGGGCGTGGATGCCCTGCGAGAGCTGCTGGTCGGGACGAGCCCCGTGCGCTCCCTCGAGGAGCGCCCGATCCCGGTCCGCGGCGCCGATCCCACGGAGCGGCTCGTCCGCTTCCTGGGCGACGTGCTGTATCTCTACGACACCGAGCGGTTCGTGCCCGATCGGGTGTCACCGGCCGGCATCTCAGGCGAGCCGTTCGACCCGGCGCGGCACCACGCGCTCCGCGAAGTGAAGGCCGTCACGTATCACGGCGCCGCGGTGCTGCGCGACGGCGCGGGCTACCGCGCGACCATCGTCTTCGACGTATGAACGGGTAAGAGATGCCCCAGGTAGAACGCATCGACGACTATCGCTGGCGCATCCCCCGACAGGGCGGGATGCGTACCGAAGGCCTCATCTTCGCCGACGAGCAGCTGATGCGCGACCTCGAGGGCGACCAGGCGGTGCAGCAGGTGGCCAACGTCGCCCACCTGCCCGGTATCGTGGGTCCCGCGATCGCGATGCCGGACATCCATTGGGGGTACGGCTTCCCGATCGGCGGGGTCGCGGCCTTCGACGAAGCCGAGGGTGTGGTTTCGCCCGGGGGCGTGGGCTACGACATCAACTGCGGCGTGCGGCTCCTCGCCACCCCGCTCACGCTCGGCGAGGCGCGCCCCCGGCTGCGACAGCTCGTGGACGCGCTGTACGCCACCATCCCGTCGGGAGTGGGGGCATCGCGCTCCGACGTGCGGCTGGCGCGAGGCGATCTGGACCAGGTACTCCGCCTGGGGGCACGCTGGGCGGTGGAGCAGGGGTACGGCGACCCGGCGGACCTCGAGGCAATCGAGGGGAACGGCACGCTCCCCGACGCCGACCCCGATTGCGTCTCGGACCGGGCCAAAGAGCGGGGCAAGAGTCAGCTCGGCACGGTCGGGAGCGGTAACCACTTCGTGGAGGTCGGCTACGTCGCCGAGCGCCACGACGAGCGCGTGGCCGATCGCCTGGGCCTGGGGCCGGCGACGGTGACGGTGTTCATCCACTCGGGCTCACGCGGGCTGGGCTACCAGGTGTGCGACGACCACCTGGACCTGATGCTCCAGGCCGCCGCGAAATACGGGATCGCCCTCCCCGACAGGCAGCTGTGCTGCGCGCCGCTCGGGTCGCCGGAGGGGAAGCGCTACTGGGGCGCGATGAATGCCGCGGCGAACTATGCCTTCGCGAACCGCCAGCTCATGGCCCACTACGCGCGCCGCGCGCTGGGCACGGTGTTCGGCGAGGACACGGCGCGGCGCACCCGCCTCGTGTACGACGTGTGCCACAACATCGCGAAACACGAGACCCACGAGGTGAGCGGAGCCCGCACCCGCCTGTGCGTGCACCGCAAGGGTGCCACCCGCGCCTTCCCGCCGAGGCACCCCGAGCTGGCGCCCCAATTCCGGGACATCGGGCAGCCCGTGCTGATTCCAGGAGACATGGGGCGCTACTCCTACGTGCTGGTCGGCACGGCCGGGGCGTTCACGGAGACGTTCGGCTCGAGCTGCCACGGCGCCGGGCGCCGCCTCAGCCGACACAAGGCGAAGCAGCTCGCGCGGCCGCGCAACATCCCCAAGGAGCTCGAAGCGCAGGGGATCCTGATCCGCGCGGCGACGCGCGCCACGGTGGACGAGGAGATGCCCGAGGCCTACAAGGACGTGGCGCGAGTCGTGGACGTGGTGGACCGAGCGGGGATCGGGAAGAAGGTGGCGCAGCTCAAGCCTGTGGGGGTGGTGAAGGGCTAGAAAACGCCGAAGCCCCCGGGACGGCACGATAGGCCGCCCGGGGGCTCCGCACATCGGCTACCCGGAGCCGGGGACTTGCGTCCTCCGTTCTTCTTCCTGCCGCCGCCGGTTGACTGATACGTCGCTCGGTAGGGCGAACAGGAGCTCCGGCTTCCATCCCCAAGCAGCCTGGCCGGGCCGCAAGGTTCGCCAATGTGGGTGCTACGGGTCAGATCGGATCGCGGACCGACCCTCCGCACTGCACGTCGAGGCACCACGTCGACGTGGATGAGGCACGCGACAGGCCCCATCTATCCGAGCCGGAGAGCTTGCTCCCGGATCGCCGGTCGCCTGAGCCCTTGTTTGCGTCGGCGACCTCCCCGGAATTTCCGCTCGGACCCGTCTTGGAGGCGTGGCTGAGACACCAGGTCCCGACCCTTCCCTCCAAGCCGCGTGGCATCAATATAGGGGCTGGTTGAAAGCGCGCAAGTGCCGATGTTTCTTCGGGTTAGGTCACTTGCGTGTGCATCGGATGTGGACCGTAACCCGCGCGGGGATCAGTCCTTGGCGCCGCCGTCCACACGATGTGGAGTTGTGTATCCACATCGTCCACGTTCCAACATCACGTCTCGGCGCCGACTTCGAGGTAACTGTAGGGCTCGTCGGGGTGCGGCGGGACGAACAGGAAGCCCGCCCCACTCGTCGCGAACCAGCCGGCGAGGAGCTGGGCTGTGCGCGCCCCACCCTCGAGCGGCTCGCGCAACAGGACCGGCATCCAGCGGCGGATGTGGCGCAGCTCGGGGGCGCGGCGGCCGAGCATCGCGACGATGGCGCCGAGGCCCTGCGTCGCACGCAGGAAATGCGCGATGGCGTGAACGCGCTGGGCAAAGATGTAAGCACGCACACCGGGCTGATCGTACAGCAGCGTGCCCTCGTAGGGGTCGGCCGGGGGCGCATCCATGCGCGGGCCGAAGTAGATGAACACGCGCTGGTCGGCGTCCCGACGCTCGACGACCGCCGCCGCGACGTCGGTCGCGAGCCGGGCGGCGTGGATGAGATCGTCTTCGGCGAGAATCCCCACCGCCGCCGTCCATTCGACTACGGCGAGCGCCTGCTGCAGCGGGCAGCCGACGGCGTCGTCGAAGGCGAGCAGGCGGGGTGCCTCGCCGGCACGCACGAAGAAATGCGCCAGCGCCTCGGCGCGATCCTCGAAGATGCGGGTCTGCCGCGAGGTTGCGGGAACGGTCATTCCGGGAGTATAACCCATGGGCCAAGCCCGGAGATAGAGGATCCCGCATGCGCCTGATCGTCGTGCTCGCCTGTGTGGCAGCGACCCGTCTCGCCGCCCAGCAGCCCGAGCCCGTTCCCCTGCAGCCCGACACGGCTCGCGTCGAGTCCACACCCGCACCTCCTGCCCCGCCCACGCCGGAGCAGGAGCGATACCTGCTCGGCCTGCGCAGCGCGAACCGGGGCGTCGCCCAACTCAAAGACGGCGTCGATCGGGTGATCCGCACCCAGACGAGCAAAGACAGCGTGCGCCAGCGCCGGGCCGGCCAGCGCCTCGCCGGGCTGTGCGGCGCCGCCCGTAGCTTCCTCCGGAGCGGCCGCTCCGCGATGCGGCCCACCGTGTACGACCCGCCGACCCGCGACGTCGCCCACCGGCTGTCGTTGCAGATTGATTCCTTGATCGCCTACGTCCCCACGTGCGAAACCGCCGCGCGAGCGACGCCCAAGAAGGCAGCCCAGGACCTGGCCACGCGGATCACGGCGTTCGAGGGAGCGCTCAAGGATTTCCGGATTGCGATCGGGGTGCTCAAACCGACGGACACCATCAAGACACCAACTAGGCAGTAGCGAGTCAAGACGCTGATACACAAGCTGTTACGGCACTGGCTGCTGTCTCGGCTCGAGCCGTAGCACCCACAGGCCACTGTTCATGTCCGGCACGTAGATGTTGCCGTCCCGCACCACGGCCCCCCAGGCGAACGGCGTGTGCGGTTGGAAGCCCGTGGAGTCCGCCGTGGGGATCCAGCTGATCTCCCTGCCCTGGCGCAGCAGATCGCCTTTCAGCTCGCCCGAGATGTCGAGCACGCGCGCGCCGCCCTGGTAGTTGCCGAGGTAGAGGGTGTCCCCCGCGACCCACACGTTGTGTACGCCGCCGTCGGTCGGCTCGTACCAGGCGACTTCCCTGGGATGCGCGATGTCTGACACGTCGATCACGTGCAGCCGGCCGAAGGTGAGGCTGTTGCCCGCCACGAGGCCGCGGTAGCCGCCCGCCGCGGGATAGACTTCGTCGCCCACGAACACGTATCTGCCGGCCCGCCACGCCGTGTGCGTGCCGCGCACGAAGCCGGGGCCCCACAGCTGCTCGACGCGCGCATAGGTGGCGTCGAGGTCGTACTTGAACTGCGACACGAACTGCGGGGACTCCGGGCTCCCGCCCTTCATCCCGTTCCCCACGTCCAAAATGACGAGCCCGTCGTTCCAGTAGGCGAGGTAGGCGAGCCCGTCCACGACCATCACGTCGTGCAGGTAGCGTCCGGCCCCGGCCTGCTCGGTCTGCCAGCGCGCCGCCTCCCGCGGGTGAGCAGGGTCGCGCAGGTCGATGACGCGCAGCGATCCCGTCGCGTCGTCCGTGATGTAGGCATAGCCCCGATACACGTAGGAGCTGTGCACGCCGCCCGAGACCGTCTCCGTGTACCCCGCGATGGTTTTCGGATGGCACGGCTCCGTCGCGTCGAAGATCACGATGCCGTTCTTGCGGTTGGACGCGCCTTCGCGCGTGAACACGCCGTACCTGCCGTCCTCGGTCGTCATCACATCGTTGATGAACCGGGCATCGGTCATCATCGAGTCCACGATGCGCGGGCTGGCGGGGTCGGCGATGCTCACCGCGTACACGCGGTCCGCGATGGTCGTCAGGTAGAGGCACTGCCCGGAGGGATGCACCCACACCTCGGCCGTGCGCACCTTGGTGGCCAGGTGCGCGCGCACCTCGATGCCGCGCGCGACGCGCCGCGGCTCGGCTCGTACCAGCGCCTCAGCCGTGCGACCGCCGAGCGCCGCCGTCACCGTGTAGAGGCCGGGCGTCTCGGCGACGAACGCGCCCTCGGGATCGATGTGGGCGATTCCCGTGGCGGCCGTGAGGGCCCACTCCACCGGCACATCTCCGACGGGCCGGGCGCTTGCCTGCTTCGCACTCACGGCGAACCGCACCACGTCCCCCGTCCGCACCGCCGCCGTCGCGGGCTCGAGCACGAGTCCGACGACGGTATTGGGAACCACCTCGAGCTGCAGTATCTGGACGGCGGGCCCCGCCTTCGCCGTGACCGCGGCCCGACCCGGGGCGAGGGCGTGGAGCCGTCCATCGACCGTCACGCTCGCCACCCGGGGATTGCCTGAGGAGAAGGACACCACATCCGCCCGCGGGTCCCCGTGGCGGCTGACGGCCGTGCCGATCAGCGTGAGCCGCGTACCGGCGACCAGCCGCGCCGGCGCGGGGACGATGTCGATCCGCGCAGGAGCCTCGGGGAGCACGCGCACCAAGACCAACTCGATCCTCTGTCCCCGGACGCCCGGGACGCTCGCCACCGCCGCGACGCGGGCGACGCCCGCGTAGCTGCCCGTGACGAGGCCAGTCGAGTCCACGTCGCCCTCGTAGCCCGCCGCAAACCACTCGATCTGGGCGTGCGGCACCGGCTGGCCCGCGGCGTCCAACGCCAGCGCGGTGAGCCGCACCTGCTGGCCGACCTCCACCGCCGCGGCCGGGGGCGAGATCTCGAGCCTCGCCACGGGAAACCTGGGCGGCGTGGCGGGCAGCTGCAGCAGCGCTGCGGCGATTGGGAGCAATGCCGTCATGGCGACCTCGCGAAGGCGCGTGTGGAATGGCTCGCCCGCAGGTTAACCGCCGCCCGCAGCGCGCTGGTAGGGGCCGGCGCTGTTCCCATAATGTCACCATGGTGTCGGTACCACTAACGCTGCGTCGGAGACGTGGCTTAGCTATTGACACGCGCCACAGGGCCCCATACCTTTGCCGCCGGTTCAAGCAATACGTGGCACCGTTACCGGTTTGTCTGCGCTCCGCGAGGACCACTTGTCTCGCGGTTTTTGTTTGAGCCCGTCTCTGGTCGCGGTGACCAGCGATGATCATTCCCGGGGCAGTGCCCCTCAGTACCGAGGATGCAACAGTATGGCAAAGGGTAAAGTGAAGTGGTTCAATGACGCGAAGGGCTTTGGCTTCATCGCGCAGGAGTCGGGTCCGGACGTGTTTGTCCACTTCACGGCGATCCAGGCCGAAGGCTTCCGCAGCCTGGCGGAGGGCGACACGGTGGAGTTCGAGGTCGCGCAGGGTCCTAAGGGCTTGCAGGCGCAGAACGTCCGCAAGGTCTGACCGACCTCCGGATCGCCGATCGAGCGGGCTCGGGGAATCCCCGAGCCCGCTTTTTTCCGGGCGACTATATTGGCCCCATGCGCGCTCTTCACTTCGCCTGCTCGTCGCTCCTCTTGCCCGTCGTGCTCGCGGCCCAGGCGCCGCCCGCCTACCGGGGATTCTCGCCGGGGATGGCCTACCGCGACTTCGCTACGCGCGCCCAGGCGCTGGCACGCCGCGATACGCTGCGCTGCAACACGTCGAAGAAGACCGCACAGTTGATGGAGTGCGGCGTGCAGATCCGCGACCCCTCGGATTCGACCAACTTCTACCTCAGCGCCTACGTGATCGAGGGCAAGGTGGCGATGCTTTCCTTCGGAGACTCCGGCGGCGTGCGCCTCGTGAAGCGCACACAGCGCGACCTGCTGCGGCACCTGGGTCCGGCGCACGCCACGGGAGTCGGCACGTGGGAGTGGAAGAACGGGCGCCGCGTGGCGCGGCTCAACTGGCGCGGGCGCGGAGGGGCGCGCTGGATCTACATCAATCTCGCCGACAACGACCTGATGGACGGCATCAGCCGGTACGTGAAGACGACGACCAAGCGCAAGCCCTAGGCAAGCACCAGCCGCTCCGCGAGCTCGCCGATTCCTCGCGCGTCCTCCATCTGATCCAGCCAGCGCGGGGGCAGGCCCGCGACCCCTTCGCGCGCCCCCAGCAGGGCCCCGGCGACGGCCGCGTTGGTGTCGGTGTCGCCTCCCGCCTCCGCCAGGAAGATCAACGCTTCCTCGAGCGACGGCCGGTGCAGCGCGCACCAGAACGCGATCTCCACGCAGTGCACCACGTACCCATACTCGCCGGCTCGGGTGATGGGCAGGTCGCGCTCCTGTTCCCAGGGGACGCGGCGCAGCGCCTCCATGAGCGGCCGTGGCGCCCCGTCCGCCAGCCGGTGTACCACTTCTTCCACGAAATGCGCGTTGCCGTGGAGTAGCTCGCGGGCGGCCAGGTTCACGGCCACGGCGCCCCACGTGCAACGCTCGTCGGCGTGCGTAATGGCGGCCTGCTGAGCGGAGACGCGGATCAGCTTGTCGAGGCTGTCGTGGTAGCGGAGGGCGACGGGGAGGCAGCGCATCACGGCCCCGTTGCTCGCCGCCGTCCGGGGATCGGCCTCGCGGGCCAGCCGCCCGGCCTCGAACGGATCGGCCCCTCGTTCGATCTGCTTGAGCGCCCGCTGCGTGGTGAGGCCGATGCCCCGCCCGTCGACCCGCATCCACCTCGCCCACCGCTCCGCGACGTCGCGCGCGTCGAAGTCACCCCGCTCCACCAGCGACTCGGCGAGCAGCAGGGTCATCGCCGCGTCGTCGTCGAACGCAGATCCCCTGGGCGGGGGGGCGAGGTCGCGAACGCCGCCCGGAAACGCCGCGCGGATCGCCTTCGCGGTGCCGAGTCGCTCGGTGGGCACGCCGAGCTGGTTGCCCGCCACCAGGCCCAGCAGCGCGCCGCGAGCGCGCCCGAGGAGCTGAGGGTCGGGCCCCGCGCCACCCGCCATCAGTACGTCAGGACGACGACCCCGCTGCGCGGCGCGACCCGAGCCGCGAACCCCTGCCGATCGGTGTGGGGACCGGTGTAGGGATGCGCGGTGTTGTAGGCCGCGACGCCGGAGTTCGCATACAGCCGGTAGTAGCCGATGTGGGTGCGCACCGCGCCTTTCGGCACCACGCAGTTGCAGCGCCTCGCGGCCCCGGTGCCCGGATTCACTTCCAAGGTGATGTCGGACGGCGTGGTGTTGGTGATGAGGGGCGCGAAATAGCTCTGCCCGTCCAGCTCGGCCCCGAGCGCCGCGACCCGGCGGCCCCGCACGCGGCGCGCGGGTGGCAGCGCCCCTTCCAGCGGCTCACCAATGGGCGGCGAGCCCGGGCGGATGAGCCGCCAGCGGAACTCGCCCCATGTCCCCCGCGCGAGCGTCGGCCGCAGCGACGCCTCGGGGGCCACGGTGTCGAGCGGCGATCCATCCCGCAGGATCTCCACGGGCTCCACCAGACCGTTTTGCACCCACACGACCCCCGATCCAATCACTCCCGTCCGCCCCAGATACCACATCGCCCAGACGCCGAGCGCCAGCGCGACGCCGCCGAGCAGCCACCAGCCGAGGCGGCTCGGGGCGGGCCGGAGTTCGCCGGAGCGCCGCACCTGGCGCTCCACGCTGGCCGCGCCGACGAGTTGCGTCGGGCCGGAGGCCCGGCCCGCCCGCAGCGCCGCGAGCACTTCGTCGCCCGTTTGGTAACGGTCCTCGGGTTTCTTGGCGAGGCACTTCACGATCACGTCCGAGAGCCAGCGCGGGATCCTGGCGTTCACGTCGCTCGCCACGGGCACGGGATCCGCGAGATGCTTGCCGACAATCTCCGCGCTCGACTTGCCGTCGTAGGGGGGAGTGCCGGTCACCATCTGGAACAGCATGGCGCCGAAGGCGTACAGGTCGCTGCGGCCGTCGAGGTCGCGCTGGCCCAACGCCTGTTCGGGACTCATGTACTGCACGGTGCCGACCGTGAAGCCCGTCGCCGTCTTGGAGTCGCCGGTGCCGGGGTCGAGTAGCTTGGCAATCCCGAAGTCGACGAGCAGCGCGCGCCCGCTCTTCGCCTCGAGCATCACGTTGTCCGGCTTGATGTCCCGATGGACCAGGCCCTGGGCGTGGGCATGAGCGAGCGCCTGCAGCACCGGCTCTGCCACCCTGACGGCATCCTCGGGAGTGAGCGGACCCCGGCGCCGCAGCGCGTCGGCCAGGGACTCCCCCTCGACGAACGGCATCACGTAGTACACCAGACCCTCGCCGTCCCCGGTGAAGTGGATCGGCAGGATGGCGGGGTGTTGGAGCCGCGCGAGGGCCTTCGCCTCCTGGCGGAACCGCGCCAGCATTCCCGGCGTCCAGGCGACCTCGGGGTGCAAGACCTTACAAGCGAGGCGCCGGTCGAGGTCCGTGTCCCACAGCTCGTAGACCTCCGCGAACCCGCCGCGGCCCACCAGCCCCTTGACCTGATATTTCGGGCCGAGCGCGCGCGCCAGGCGGTCGGGTACGTGCTCGCCCGCGCGCGGGGGTGGAGGGGGAGGCGAGGCCGCCGCGCGCTCACTCGAGATCACGGTGGGGGACGGAGTGCCGCAGGCGGGACAAAATGCCGCCCCCGTGGGGATCTCGCCGCGGCACGAGGGACAGGTGAGCTGGGTCGTCACGGCACCAAAGATTTGTGTTCGGAGGCAACCGTGCAATGGTTAAGTTGTTGCGATGCTTCTCGTCCGCATCTTGCTCGGCCTGCTCCTCGGCTACGCGGTGCTGGTGTTCCTCGCCTGGGCGTTCCAGGAGCGCATTGCGTTCCCTGCTCCCCGAGGGGCCGTCCCGGACCCGCGACAGGTCGGTGTGGCGAACGGCGAGCGGATCGAGCTCATGATGCGAGACGGGACGAAGCTTGCGGGGTGGTATCTCGCGCCGCGGGGGCCCGCCGGGGACCGTCCCGGCCCGCCCCGGCCCGCCCTGCTCTGGTTCTACGGCAACGGGGAGAACATCGCGTCCATCGGGTCCATCGTGCGCGACTTCCAGCCGCCGGGCGCGGCGCTGCTGGTGGTCGATTATCCGGGCTACGGAGGCAGCGGCGGGCGGGCGACCGAGGCGACCATGTACGAGGCGGCCGACTTAGCCTACGCCGCCGTGGCACGCCGCCCGGAGGTGGACCGCGCGCGCATCTATGCCTACGGGCGCTCCCTCGGGTCCGCCGTCGCGTCCCACGTCGCGGCGGGGAACGTGGTGGCCGGGCTCGTCCTCGAGTCCCCCTTCACGAACGCCCTGGACATCGCGCGCGAGCACTACGCGCTGTTCCCGCGCTTCATCGTGCGGCTGCGGCTCGACAACCTCGCCAACCTGCGCCTGGTCCGCTGCCCCGTGCTGGTGTTCCACGGCACGGCCGACCGGCTCGCGCCCCTCGCCATGGGGCGCCGCGTCGCTGCGGCCGCAGCCGGGGGCCCGGCCGAGCTGGTCTTGATCCAGGGCGCCGGGCACAACGACACCTACGACCTCGGTGGGGAAGCTTACCGTCGCAAGCTGTGGCAGTTCGTGCTGGGAGGCGCGCCGGTCAGATGACGTTGACGGGAACGATCCGGTCGCGCCCCCGCTCGAAGCGCCGTTCGGCGTCGTCCAGCGTCCGCTGAACGGCGGCCTCGTCGGCTTCGCCGAACTTGGAGCTCGGCGCGAGGCGCCCGGTCAGCTTGCGCACCGCCACGAGGGCGCGGGTCACCTCACAGCGCTCGAGATCGGGGTCGGTGTGCCCCGTGACGAGCAGCTGCTCGAACAGCGGCAGGCTGCGCCGGTCGCACAGCACATAGAGGGACTCGAGGATCTTCGGCCCGAGGAAGCGCCGCAGCATTTCGTCCGCGCGAATCCGCTGGAACAGCTCGACCAGCAGGCCCGCCTGGCCCGGGTAGTAGCGCGCCGCCTCCACCGCCGCCGCGACGAACGCATGATGCGCGCCCGGCGTCGTGAGGTAGCGCTCGAACAGCGGCCACGCCCCTTGCGGGTGACGCTCGGCGAGAGCGAGGAAGGCGAAGTAACGACGCGCCAGGGGTGCCCGCGTGTCGGCCACGATGGTCCGGAGCCCGGCAACGCCCCAGCGGGCCCCCACCAGCGCCGCCGCGGCCGCGTGCTGCCAGCGCTCGATCTCGGGGACGCGGAATGTGACGAGATGCGGGTCGAGAAAGGAGCGACACCGCTCCAGCACGGCGAGCAGGCGACGGTCCACCTGCGCCAGGGCCCGCTCGAGCGCCGCCCCCGCTCCCGCCGCCCCCGTCGCCCGCCGCCCCAGCGCCAGTGCCTCCCAGCCGACCTGGTCGAGGTCGCCCTCGCGCCAGGCGCGCTCGAAGGCGACCGCGTCGGCGCTCGCGAGCAGCCGCTCGAGGGCGTCGGTGAAGCGGCAGAGACTGTGAATCGCTTCCATCGGACCTAAGAAGATCATCCACGTCGGTCTGGAAAACCAGGTGGAAACCGGGTGGAGAACCTGTGGAGCGCTGGGGATAACGTTGCGCTTCCCCCGTGTCCAGCTTAACCTTGCCGCGCGCCCGGCCGACACCAGTCATTCCGTTTCTCCTGCGGTACCTGGAGGGCTCCTGGGAAGAAGGCCAGTCCTGCTCGGCGCCGCGCTGTGGCTGGCGGCCTGCTCCCACGAAGCCGGTCCCATCGTCATCGGCGTCGCCGGCCCGTTTTCCCAGCCTCGAGGTGTGGCGATGCGGCAAGCCGCCGAGCTGGCGGCAGCCGAGATCAACGCCAAGGGGGGCGTGAAGGGCCGGCCCCTCAGGCTGCGGGTCGTCGACGATTCCGGGCGCGAGGACGCCGCCGTGCGCGTGGCCGAGGAGCTGTACCGGGACCCGGACGTGCTGGCGGTCGTGGGGCACCTGACGTCCGGCACGACCATCGCGGCGGCGCGCGTGTACGGCGGCGGCGCGAGCCCCGTTCCCGTGATCTCTCCGTCCGCGTCCAGTCCCGATCTCAGCGGGATCAATCCGTATTTCTTCCGGGTGTGTCCGACCGATCTGTCCCACGGCCCGGAGCTCGCCCGCTTCGCCCGGCAGTCGTTGGGAGCGAAGCGGGCGGGCGTCGTGTACATCAACAACGATTACGGCCGCGGCATCCGGAAGACGTTCGCGGGCGAGTTCACGCGGCTCGGCGGCGTCGTCGTGGAAGCCGATCCCTACGTGCCAGCCACTGCGTCGCTCGAGCCCTACCTGTCGCGCATGCGGCGGGGGGGCACGGACGTGCTGGTGCTGGCGACGGAGCGGCCCGGGGCGGAGCTCGCCCTCCGTGAGATGCAGACACTCGGGCTGCGGTGGCCGGTGATCGGCGGCGACGCGCTCACCGGCATCGAAGCCGACGGGCCGCTCGCCGCAGGCGTGCACGTCTCCTCGGCGTACCTGCCCGACCGGCCGGACGAGCGCAACCGTGACTTCGTGGCCACCTACGCGCGCGCCTACCAGGGCCAGCGGCCCGACCACCGGGGCGCCGGGGCGTACGACATCGTGCGCCTGCTGGCGCTGGCGATCCGGGCGGGGGGGCCCGACCGAGACGCGATCCGCAACTACCTGGTGAAGGTGGGCCGCGGCAGGCCCGCGTTCGATGGCGTGACGGGGGCGATCGCGTTCGACGAGCGCGGGGACGTGGCCGGCAGGGCCGTGACGATCGGCGTCGTGCAGGACGGGCGGCTCGTCACGGAGCACGGGCGGTGAGAGCGGCGCCGGTCGACACGATCCGCTTCCGGATCCTGCTGGGGCTGTTCGGCCTGGCGGCGGGCCTCGTGCTCACGGCCGCCTACGGTGCCGCGACGCTGCGAATGCTCCGCCGGTCCGTCGCCGCGGAGCTGGCGGCCTTGCGCGCCGCGAGCGAGGTGGGGAGCGGCCTCGTGAGCGCGGTGTTCGACGAGATCCGCGCGGCCGAGCTGTATCTCGCCACGCCCGGCACGACCGCGCGCGATCGCTTCCAGGCCGCCGCCGACGACGCGTTCGACGACGAACGCCGGCTCGAGAACCTGGGCGGCCTGTCCAACGAAGACCGTCTCACGGTGATCCGCATCAAGCAGCTGCAGGCGTCGATCCAGGTCGACTACGCCCTCGCGCACGCGCTCAAGGACCTGGGGCGTGATCGCGAGGCCCAGGCGGAGGCGATCGCGGTGCGCGAGCCCACTGCCGAGCTCACCCGATTGGTGCGCGACCTCTCGGCCCGCCAGGCGGTGCGGGCCGCCCAGGCGGGCGACCGCCTGGCGGCCGCTTCGCGGCGGGGCGAGCGGATCCTCTGGCTCGTGCTGACGCTCTTGGTCGGGGCGGGCGGCGTGCTGTCGTTCTACACGCTGCGCTGGGTCGAGGGGCCGCTGGGCCGACTCGTGACGGCGGCCGAGCGGTTCGGGGCCGGGGACCTGCGGCCGGTCACGACCGGCCGGATGCCGCGGGAGTTTCGCGTGCTGGCGGACGCCTTGCAGCAGATGGGCGACCGGCTGCGCCGGATCGTGGGCGACGTGATCACGGAGTCCGACCGCATTGCCGGCTCGGCAGGCGACCTGTCGGCCGTGAGCGAGCAGCTGGCGGCGTCGGCGAGCGAGGTGTCCACGGCGATGGTCGACATCTCGGGAGGCGCCGAGGCGCAGCGGGCCGAGCTCGGGTCGATGGGCTCGAGCCTGGAGCAGCTGCGCACGGCCACGGGTGAGATGGCCGAGCTGGCCGAGCGCGCGGCCCAGCTGGGCGAGGAGATCCGCACCGTCGCCGACCGCCACCGCGGAGACGTGGCGGCGGCGGGGACGGCCCTGCTCGACGTGCGGGAAGTGGTGCAGACGACGTCCAAGCAGATCACCGAGCTGGCGGCGCAGAGCGCCGCGATCGACGACTTCGTCGATCTCATCAAGCGCATCTCCTCCCAGACGAACCTGCTCGCGCTCAACGCCGCCATCGAGGCGGCGCGCGCGGGCGAGCACGGCCGGGGGTTCGCCGTGGTCGCCGAGGAGGTACGGCAGCTCGCCGACGAGTCGGCCCGGGCGGCCGAGGCGGTCACCCGCACCACCACGGTCATCCGCGACCAGATGGAGGACGTGACGGCGACCATGGCGGCTGGCCAGGCCAAAGTCCGGGGCATCGAGTCGGTGGCGGAAGGGGCGGCGCGGGGGCTCGCCGAGATCGTGGCGGCGGTGGAGCAGGTGGAGCAGGCGGCGGAGAAGGTGCGGCGCGCGGCCCAGACGAACCGTGAGACCACCGAGCGGCTGCGGCAGCAGGCGGAGCAGGTGGCGGCGCGCTCCAGCGCGCACGCGGCCGGCGCGGAGCAGGTCACGGCCGCCACGGAGCAGCAGGGCGCCTCGACCGAAGAAATGGCGGCCGCCGCGGGCAACCTGCTGCAGGCGGCGGAAAAGCTGCGCGGGCTGGTGCGGGGGTTTCGGGTCTAGGGCCGCCAGTTCGGCTGGATGTCGATCACTGAGACGCCCGGGGCTGCGCCGCGCCCGACGAGGCGCCGGTCCTGGAAATAGGTGGCCGCCGTCGTCGTACCCGCAACCTTGTAGACGAGCAGCTGGAAGAACGGGCCGTCCGGGCCGCCGCCCACGAGCACGATGTCTTTCCCATCCGGCGACCAATCGTAGCCGAGCGCGGCAGTGCTCAAGTCACACAGCCGTTCGTCGCTCACCTGCTGTTCCCCGGTCCCATCCGCGTTGACCCGCCAGTAGTCGATCGAACACCCGCCGGTGTTCCGCAGGAACACAATCTGCCGGCCATCCGGCGAAAATACCGGCCGGCTGTCGGAATCCGCGTTCGGCCCCTTGGTCAGCTGCCGCAACCCAGTACCGTCGCGATTGATCACATACAGCTTCCGCACGAACAGCGGATCCGTTGCCGAGAAGGCGATTAGGTCGCCAGGCGGGGACCAGTCGAGCTCGCTGATCTGCAGCACCCCGGCGCCAGCGTCGAGCGGATTCGGCGTGAGCTGCTGCAACCCTGTGCCATTGACGTTTGCCGTGTAGATCGCACTGGTTGTCTGCAGCAGCAGCGGGGGGATGAGACTATCGCGCGCAAACGCCAAGCGGTCCGGATTGCGCGGGTCCCACGCGAACGACCCGGAGCCCGTGAGCCGTGTCGGCACCACGTCGCTGAGCACGATCCGTGGGACCTGGGACAGTAAGGCGATCGCGCCGGTAGCGTCGAGGATCACGCACACATGCTGGTTGGAGGAACCATCCCCGCACTCATACCCGAGGTGCAGACCGTTCGGGCTCCAGCGCGGGCGGTAAGCGCCGTTCACGGCGTCGCCCGCCACGAATGCGTCGGTATCTCCTGCCCACCGGGCAACCCAAAGCTGTTGCGGCTGCGGGAGCGGACCCGACGGCTGGAACGTGTACGCCACGCGCTGGCGGTCGGGAGACCACCTGGGGTTCACGGCGCCGAACGCCCCGTTGCCGCTGATGTTGAACCGTCCCGTGCCATCGGTGTTGGCGCAGAACAGGCCGCTCGATTGCCCGCCCGCGGAATCGCCAGCGAACAGCACCGCTGCCTGCGTTACGGGTGCGTTGATTGCCAGACGCAGCGTGTCCGTCGAGCCGGGGATGGAGGCCGCGACGCGTGCAGGACCACACGAGGTGCCCGAGAGCGCGGTCAAGCCGGGTCCGCTCGTGAGCGCCACCAGGGCGGGCGTGACGTTCGTGAGCCGGACGGGGACGTTCGGCACAGGAACGCCGAGCAAGTCCACCGACACCGTCGGCGTCACGGACCCGCCCTGTTGCAGGGTGAGGTTTGGTGGCCCGAGGGTTACGCGGCACCCCGCGCCCAATTGGCAGGGCCCAACGTAGGTCACCGGCAAAGACACGGGCGGGATCGGGAGCGATCCCGTAACCACCACCGTGTCGATCCCCGAATACAGCACCGTCCCGTCCGACGTGCGGATCCCCTCGAGCGACACTTCGAACAACGTCGGGGAGCTGCCGACGACGCGGACGGGCACGGTCACCTGGGCGTTCCCCGCGGCGTCAACGCCGACGCTCGTGTCTGCGACCAACCTTCGGGCCGGGAGCTCCGTCACGATCACCCGCAGCCGGTCGAGATCGCCCAGGAGCACATCTCCGGCCGGAACCGTCGCCTGCGATCCGAGGAACACCGGGACGATCACGAGACTGGGGCGCGCCAGGCGCGGTCCGGCCCAGTCGGCGCAGGCGACCGCGCCACCCAGGGCGAGCAACACGGCCAGCCGCCGCATCACCGGGTCCACTCGAGGAGCAGCACGGCGCGCGGGCCGACCAGCGACACCGAGCCGCCATTCTGGGCCAGGCGGCCGAGCGCCACCTGGCCCTGGAACAGGAGGGCGACCGCGCCGCTCGCACGGTAGCGCACGTCCACGCCCGGCCGCGCGAGCCATCCCAGGAGCTCGAGGCTGCCCGTGCTCGGCCCTGCGAGCTCGTGACGGAACTCCACGTTGGGCGCGAAATAGAGCGTGGGTGACAGCGGACGCTCCAGCCGAGCCCCGAGCGCGAACACGTTGCCGCGCGGCACCTGGATCGCGTTCTGGTTCGTCGAGTTGTAGGCGCGCGCCCGAAAGCGGCGCATGTTGTAGCCGTAGACCGAGAAGCTGCTTCGGCCTGCCGGCAAGTTGAGATTCGTGTATACGAGGACCCGGTCGCCGGTTACGCTGCGCGACCCCCCGCCCAGCGTGTCGGCCCCGCTGGCACTGTAGACCACGGCGCCGCGGAAGTACCCGCCGGCCCCCACCGGGCCTTCGAGCCCGAGCCGCACGCGCCCTTCGCCGCCAGGCTCGAGCTCCCCACTCCCCGCGACCGGCGCATACGTGGCATGGTAGCGGTAGCTCGCGCCGGCGCCGCCAGCCCACCGCTCCCCCAGCTTGAACGCGGCCGCGAATCCTCCCGTCACTCCGCCGCCTGCACCGAATGTCGGCGTGGTGAAGGCGAGCAGATCGGTCGCGAGGGCGCTGAGGAGTGGCACCGTTGAGTCCGAGACCGTCCCCTTGCCCGTGGGCAGCGTGCCTACCAACGTGAGCACGAGGTGTCCAGAGATGGCGGCCCAAGACAGGCGCACGTCGGTGTCGGTGAAGCCGGACGCCTCGAGCGTGCCGCTTGTTGTCGCCGCGGAGGCGCGGGCGTAGGCCGACGCCAGGTCCAGCGTGAGCCGCGATCCCAGCCGCTGGGAGAGCGTGACCGGGACGGTCCACTCGGTCACGTGATCGAAGGCGAACCCAGACCCGAAAGAGTAGCCCTCGAACACGACGCCGCCGCGCGCGGCAGTCCCGAAGCCGCCGACGGGCCCCTGCGCCGCGAGCGGCGTCGCCCCGACCAGCAGGACCAGCGCGAGCTTCATGGCGGTCGCCGGAAAATGATCGTGATGCCGTTCACCACCGAAATGATCGACGGCAGGCCCTGACTCTCCGGCGCAAGGTCGCGGTCGATCGTCGTCGCACCGAGCGTCGCACCACCCGCCTGACCACCCGCCTGAGCGATGACGTCGCCCGTGGTGGGGGCGATTTCCAGCGTCGCTGCGGAAAGCGCGTCCCTGGTCGCCGGCTCGGAGGGTGCAGTCACCTGCTCGACCGCTTGCACGACCGTTACGATCTCGCCGCCGGCCCCCGCCTGCTGCACCACCGGTGCCGCGAGCGCTGCCTGCTGCCCCTGCTGCGCGGCCTGGAAGCCGGGGTCGGCCCGCACCGCCGCTCCGAAATTCCGCGCGGCGGCGGCGTAGTCCCCGCGATCGGTCGCGTCGAGGCCCCGGCTGTAGGCCAGGAACGCCGCGAGGCTCTTCGTCCCCTGCGCGAGGATCCGCTGGCCCTCCGCCTCGGTCAGCCGGATACCGAGCTGGTCGCTCAGGTTGAACACGAGCTGCTTCTCGAGATCGAGCAGTCCCTTGAAGGGGCCGGTGACCTGGCCCACGGGGCGCACGACTCCCGCGCCGCTCACCACCGTGGCTGCAAGCCGCACGGGCTGGTTCCTCGCTATCGTCCCCACCCCCTGCACCAGGCGCTCCGCCCGCAGCAGCCGGCCCACGCGCGCCGCGGTGACGGGGTCCACGCGCTGGCTCTCGGCGAGCTTCAGCTCGTCGAGCACCGCGCCGATCTGCAACCGCTCGAGCAGGCGCAGAGTCCGGATCAGGGCGAGGTCCGTCGTGAGCAGCTCGGCGAGACCGCGCGACAGCGGCTGGAAGCTCGAATCGCCGGCGATCACGAGCGGCAGGACGGCGAGGGTCGCGGGCTCGGGCGGCTGCTGCGCCAGCTCCGTCTCGCGGGCCAGCGCCTGGCGCGCCGTCTGCTCGGCGCCGGCGCGGAGGGCGAGCTCCGCTCGCGCCCGCAGCGCCGCCACCCCCCGCGCGCCGGGGTGGGCGGTCGCGAAGTCGCGATAGGTCGCGACGGCGAGATCGTAGCGGCCGGCGTGCTCCTGGGAGCCGCCGATGATCAGCGGTCCGAGCGCGTTGTCGGGTGCGAGCAGCTCGCCCGCCCGCGCGACGACGACAGCGGTGTCGTACCGCTCCGCCGCGGCGAGCGCGGCCGCCAAGCGGAACCGGACGTCTGCGTTAGTGGGCTCTTGCTGCGTGCGGGCGATCAGCGCGGGGATGTCGGCGGGGCTGACGGCGGTCGGGCGGGGGGCGCGAGCACAGCCCCCGGCCACAGCCAAGAGCAGCAGCACCCACCGCCTGACGCGATTGGAACGACGACCGTCCAACTTTGGGGTCCCGCACGAAAGAAGTGAGGGGGACTAAGATGCCCCTGCCGGTTACCGGGCTTTTCTTTTCGTCGACCGCTTCGTCACCTTCGGTTTCGCGCCGCGCGCCGGCTTACGCTTGCCTTGGAGCGCCACGCTCACCTCGGCGAGGACGCGATCGCCCTCCTCCTGGCCGACGAGGCCGCGGCGCACGGCATAGCGCACCAGCTCCTCGGCATCCTCCACGGCGAACTCGCCGATTCCGGCCGCGGCACGAATCGCCTTGACCAGCGCGTCCGCGACCGGACTCCGCAGCACGCTGGCGATGCCGGGAAGAGCTTCAAGCAGCGAAGAGAGCTGCGACCCGCCGAGCTCGGCTGGCATCGAACACGCTGCTCCGGCGCTGAAGGTCGCGGCAAGCTACAACTCCCCCTCCGGAGCGTCAAGGATTTTGGCGCCCGGCGCGCGCCCGCAGGCCTTCTCTAAGCGCGGCCGGCGGAGATCGGCGGGAGAGGACGAGCTCCGAGTGGGAAAGCAGCTCACCCAGGACGGCGCGGGTGCGAGGATCGAGTGGCATCTCGAAGTGGAGATCGAGCTGGTATTCGGCGCGATCGGGGCCCAGGCCGGTGAGCGTAAACCCCTGGCGCTCGGGCCGCACCGCGTCGACTTCGACCGCGGCGAGCGGCTGGAACTCGGAAGGCTCCATGGGCAACCTCCTGTTCTCGTGAGAGATACGCCGCTGCCGGGGGGTGTCAAGCCTTCCAGGGGTGACTACATTTCCGGCGGAGGTGCCGAAAAGCAGTGGGGCGACGCGGAATCAAAGAATACCGGGCGCCGGAAGCCCTGGCGCTCATCGCAGCCGACCGGGAGCACACCCACTTGGTGTGCCCCTCGTGCGGCACCCGCTCGATTCAGCGCGTGCCCCGGCGCCGCTCGCACGGGGGGGCACCGCTCGTTTCGGAGCGGGTGACCCTGACGTGCCAGACGTGCGGCCGGCACGCCTCCTACATCGAGCGCGGCGGCGTGGAGCCGCCCCGCGATTCGACGATGGACCCGCATCCGCTCGCCAGCCGCAAGGAGGGTTGATCGCCAGTGGCTGGTGACGCCATTCAGATGATGGGGACCGTCACCGAGGTCCTCCCCAACACGACGTTCCGGGTGAAGCTCGAGAACGGGCACCAGGTGCTGGCCTACGTGAGCGGCAAGATGCGCAAGAACTACATCCGCATCCTGCAAGGAGATCGGGTGGCGGTGGACCT
>WNGN01000143.1_pt1 | contig 39913 bp, 37 predicted proteins | sample 5400561 | NCBI WGS metagenome assembly WNGN01 (sample SAMN13153379, study PRJNA577476) | soil metagenome | isolation source: 115 cm soil or saprolite under Garry oak tree replicate 2 | place: USA:California | collected 2016-06-15 | reverse complement strand
AGAGGGGGAGGGCGAGCCGTCGCGTCACGGCGGGCACGGCGGGATGTAGGTACAGACCGGGTGCATGTTGTCGAAATCGATCACGAAATCGATCGCGTCCGTCCCGGTGCCGTTCACGACGACGATCCCGGGTTGCGTGTTCGTGGGGTCCGCCTTGTCCCGGTAGAAGCCCGCCTCCGCGAGATTGTCCGCGACCAGCAGTCCCACCCGTTTCCACACGGCTACCACCCACTCGTAGCGACCGTTGGGCACTCTGATCGTGTAGAAGTACGACCCGGTGAATGGCCGGGGGAGGGATTGCAGCGGGGGCGACGGGACAAAGCTGTAAAAGTCGGCCGTGGTCTGGGGGAACGTGTGGTAGGCGATGATGAAGACGCCGTCCGTGTTGGCGGGCTCGGCACCCGCGAACGTCACCGTGCCGCAGATGCCAACCACGTCCGGGGGACAGCTGGTCGGCTGCGGCATCGGCGCGAGGCCCTTGTCGCAGGCGACCCCGGCTACGAGGGCGAGCGGCAGGAGCCGGCGTGCGGTCCTGTGCATGGTCAGCAATCTGGTCACGGCGGGCGATGCGGCAACTTGACCCCGGTTTCCACGGGGAATAACGTTTGTCCCGCTATGCCGATCTACGAATACCGCTGCACCAAGTGCCGCAAGCGCTTCAGCCAGCAAGAGGGGATCGCCGAGCACGGCCGCAAGCGGCCGGCCTGCCCCAAGTGCAAGTCGCGCTCCGTGGAGCAGGTGTATTCGCCGTTCTTCGCGAAGACGGTTCGGAAAAGCTAGCGCCTCTTGTTCGAGCGCCTGCGGGACGCCCTGCGCGCCGCCCTCGACGCCGCCACGCCGCCCGGGGACCTGCGCGATCTTGCGCGGCAGATGCGGGAAGCGGTGGTGGAGGCGAAGGTGGCCGTGCGCGGGCTGGGCGAGGGCGTGGTGCGGACCGAGGCGGAGCTCGCGGCGGAGCGCCAGCGGCTGGCCGACGCCGAACGCCGGGGCCGGCTCGCCGCCGAGATCCAGGATCGCGAGACGGTGGACGTCGCCGCGCGCTTCGCGGCGAAGCACCGCGAGCGGCTCGGCGTCCTGGAGCGCAAGCTCGCGGCCCAGCGTGACGAACTGGGGCTCACGCAGCGCGAGCTCACGGAGATGCAGGCACAGCTCGCGCGCGCGGAGCGGGACCGGCCGCTGACCGAGGCCGAGCGCTCGGCCGAGCGGGCCTGGCGCGACCTCGAGGCCGCCGGGGGCGTGCGCCCCGGGACCGACCTCCGAGACGAGCTGCTCAAGTCGCAGCTGGATCGCACGGCACGCGAGGCCGCGGCCGACCAGCAGCTGCGGGAACTCAAGAAAAAGATGAAGAAGGACTAGAGGCCCCGATGGAAATCAAGCGCGATCGGATGGTGTTCCTCGGTTACGGCAAATACTGGCGCTCGGACGCCATTGTCGGGCTCATGCCCATCGAGGACGAGCGCGGCCCCGGCCGCCGGACCAACGTCTTCGTGGCGGGTCAGGCCGAGCCGATCGTCGCCTCGCGCACCGAGGAGAGCATCCTCGAGGACATGGGCGCCACGGACGAAGCCTTCCAGATCCAGGCGCTGCGCGAAGCGGTGCGCGAGCTGCTCGCCGCGTTCCACGAATTCTCCCCGGTGCTGCGCCGCGCGCTACTGGCCGAGCATCACTTCGACGTGGCGAAGTGGGAGCAGCGGCTCAGCGAGATTCTCCGCGCGCCGAGCGCGCCCGAGCCGGTACAGCAGAACGAGCTCTTCGACTGACGGCGTGACGACCGTCCCCTCCGAAACCGCCGGCTGGTTCGGCCACCCGCGCGGCCTCTCGACCCTCTTCTTCACGGAGATGTGGGAGCGGTTCAGCTACTATGGGATGCGGGCCTTCCTCATCCTGTACATGACCGCGCCCGTGGCCGTCGGCGGGCTGGGGTTCGACGTCCCCCGGGCCAGCTCCGTCTACGGCACGTACACGGGCAGCGTCTGGGTCACCCCGATCCTCGGCGGCCTCGTGGCCGATCGCATCCTGGGGCCGTACCGGAGCGTGCTCCTGGGCGGGATCGTCATCGCGCTGGGTCACTTTACGCTCGCGCTCCGGGCGCTGCCGTTCTTCTACACGGGGCTCGCCCTCATCGTCATCGGGACCGGGCTGCTGAAGCCCAACGCCACAACCCTGGTGGGCTCGCTCTACGAGGAGCAGGACGCACGGCGCGACGCCGGTTTCTCGATCTTCTACATGGGGATCAACCTGGGGGCGTTCATCGGGCCCCTGCTCGCCGGCGGCCTCGCCCAGAAAGTCGACTGGCACCTGGGTTTCGCCTGCGCCGGCGTGGGGATGACGCTCGGCCTCATCCAGTATGTGCTGGGGCGCGACCGCCTGCGCCCGGCCATGGAGCGGGTGGCCAGTCGCGTGCGCCGTGCTGCGCCGGTTGCGGGCGCGCCGGCCCGCGCGGGCGGGGGCGCGATTCTGGGCTTCACGCCCATCGAATGGGGACGCATCGCCGCCGTGGTCGTGTTCTTCGTGTTCGCCGCGCTGTTCTGGGCCGCCTACGAGCAGGCGGCGTCCACCTTGAATCTGTTCGTGGACCGGTATGCGGACCGGACGGTGCTCGGCTGGACGGTGCCATCCAGCTGGTTCGTCGCCATCCAGCCGCTGTTCGTGATCCTGCTCTCCGGGGTGTTCGCGTGGCTGTGGGTCTGGCTGGGGCCCCGCGAGCCCTCGACGCCGGCGAAGTTCTCGCTCGGGCTCCTATTCGTGGGGCTGTCGTTCGTATTGCTGCTGCCCGCCGGGGCGATCGCCCAGCGCGGCGGGGGCGTGCTCGTGAGCTCGCTCTGGCTGGTCGGCGCCTACTTCCTCCAGGTCGTCGGCGAGCTGTGTCTGAGCCCGGTCGGCAACAGCGCGGTCACGAAGCTCGCGCCCCCGCGGATCGTGGGCATGATGATGGGTGTCTGGTTCCTCTCGATCGGCGCCGGCAACAAGCTCGCGGGCTGGGTTGCGGGGTTGTCCGCCTCAGTGCCTCTCACCACGCTGTTCGGAGGGCTGGCGGCCGTGACGCTTGTGGCGGCGCTCGTGCTGTTCTTGCTGCTGCAGCCGGTGCGCCGGCTGATGGGCGGGGTGCACTAGGACTGCAGGGCGCCTGCGAATTCTCGCGCCCGACGTCGGGCCGTCCTATCTTAGCGACTCATGACTGACCTCCAGGCCCGCCTCCAGGCCGCGCTCGGCGACGCCTATCAGGTCGAGCGCGAGCTCGGCGGCGGGGGCATGAGCCGGGTGTTTCTCGCCACCGAAGCGTCGCTGCACCGCGCCGTGGTGATCAAGCTGCTGCCGCCCGAGTTCACGAGCGAGGTGAGCGAGGCGCGCTTCAAGCAAGAGATCGAGCTCGCCGCTCACCTGCAGCACCCCAACATCCTCCCGGTGCTCAGCGCCGGGGCGAAGGGCGATCTGCTCTTCTACGTGATGCCCTTCGTCTCGGGGGAGTCCTTGCGCCACCGACTGACGCGCGAAGGGAAGCTCCCGGTGGCGGACGCGGTGCGCATCATGCACGAGATGGCGGACGCGCTCGCCTACGCCCATGCCGAGGGCGTGATCCATCGAGACGTGAAGCCCGAGAACATCCTGCTCCAGGGCGGGCACGCCGTGCTCACCGACTTCGGGGTGGCGCGGGCGCTGGCCGAGTCGCGCAGCGGGGGGCGGTTGACGGACACGGGGCTCGCGCTCGGGACGCCGGGGTACATGAGCCCCGAGCAGGCGGCGGGGGAGCGGCACGTGGACGCACGGGCGGACGTGTACGCGCTGGCGGTCGTGGGCTACGAGATGCTGGCCGGGTTTCCGCCGTTTGCGGGGCCGACGGCGCAGGCGCTCATCGCGGCGCATCTCACGGCGACGCCGAAGCCCCTGACGGACGCGCGGCCCGAGGCGCCGCCCGCGGTGGCGAACGCGATCGCGCGGGCCCTGGCGAAGGATCCCAACGCCCGGCTCCGCACCGCCGCGGAGTTCCGGGACGCCCTCGGCGCCGGGCTCGCCCACCCGCGCGATCAGGCGCTCCGGCGAACCGGGTGGCTCGTGGCAGCGGGGGCAGCGATCGTCGCCGTCGCGCTCGCTGGGGCCCTGGTGTCGCGGTCTCGCGGTGCCGCCGCGAGGGTCGACCCGAACGTCGTTGCAGTCTTTCCGTTTCGCGTGACGGGGGCGGACGCTTCCCTCCGATACCTGCGCGAGGGAATGGTGGACCTGCTGGGGGCGAAGCTCACGGGCGAGGACGGCGTGCGAGCGGCGGACACGCGCACCGTCCTCAGCGCGTGGCGCCGGGCAGGCGGCACGGAAAAGGAGGACGTTGCGGCGGACGGGGCACGCAGCGTGGCCCGGGGCGTAGGGGCCGGGAAGCTCGTGCTGGGCGAGGTCGTCGGCACACCGAATCGTTTGATCTTGAGCGCGGCAATCGTGGCATCGTCGAGCGGCCGCTCCACCCCGCAAGCGAGCGTCGACGGCCCGCCCGACAGCCTGCTGACGCTGGTGGAGCGCCTCGTCAGGCAGTTGCTGGCCACGGAGGTGGCGAGCGGCGGGCGCGACCTGGTTGCCCTTACCACGTCGTCCCTCCCCGCGCTGCAGGCCTATCTACGGGGCCGGGCCCAATACCGACGCGGGTTGTACGAGGAAGCCGCCCGAGACTTCGAGCGCGCGGTGCAGATCGACTCGGCGTTCGCGCTCGCGGGACTCGACCTCCTACGGGCCGCGGAATGGGCCACCGGCTCCTCGGCGCGCCAAATGGACCTCGCCGCAAGAGTCGCCTGGGCACACCGTGATCGCCTTGGCCCACCAGACCTCGCCAACCTGGTGGAGTACATCGGCGCCCGCTATCCCGAGCTCCCGACCGGAGCCGAGCAGATCGCCGACGCGCAGCGTGTCGTGAGTTTGGCGCCCGATCGCCCGGAGGCCTGGTACGAGCTCGGCGACGGCTACTTTCACATTGGTGCCGCGTTGGGAATCGAAAGCGCCGCGCAGCAAGCCGAGGCCGCGTTCCGCCGCTCGTTGGCGCTCGACTCGGCCTTCGCGCCGCCGCTCGAACACCTGCTCGACCTCGCCTTGAAGTCGACGGACACGGCTGCGATCCGTCGTCTCAATGCGCTCTACGACGTGCTGCACCCCGGCGCGGACGTCGCGGACGCGTACCGCTGGCGGGCGGCCATCGCTCGCGCGGACTCGGTCGGGCTGGCCGGTCTGAGGGCGCGCGCAGGGGCGATGACCACGCAGGCTCTGTGGCGCGTGATCGGCTACGGAGAAGCCAATGGATACGGGCTCCCCGACGCCGAACAGGCCGCGGCGGTGTTGCGGGGGCGGGCCGGCCCGCAGGCGGAGAGGGACCGCACGACGCGTATGCTACACGACCTCGCCCTGAACCGCGGCCGCCCGACCGAAGCCGCGGTGCTTGCGGGGGAGGGCGCGCAGAGCCCCGCGGAGCGGCGCGATATGTTGCGCATCCGCGTGTTGGATGCGCTGTATTGGGCCGGGGACTCGGTGGCGGGGGCGCAGGCGGCCCGGGAGGTGGCGGCTAAGGCCGACGCTCCGCTTGCTGCGACGGCGGTCGACCGCGCCGAGCAGTACGCCGATGTGTGTGTCGCCGAGCAATGGCGGCTCGCCAAGCAAGACTTGCGTGGCGCCGACCAAGCGCTAGCGCGGCTCGCGGGCGCGACCAGCCCGCGCGACTCGCCGGGGGTGGTGGCGGCAAGCCGCACGTGCCTGGTCGCCCTCGACGGGATGGTCGCCGTCGCGCGTCACGCATCGAACGCCCGTCGGCTGATCGAGCGGCTTGATTCCACGCTGGTGACGGCATTTCTGTATGAGGCGGCTCCGCGCAATTTCGCCGTCTCGGTTGAGAGCGAGCTGGCGCTGTTGACGCAACGGCTCTGGGAGGTGGAGGGCGAGCCGGCGCGCGCGCTGCGCGCCGCGCGGCGGCGGTACTACGGGTGGGGCCCCGAATCGACGCGGTACCTCAGCTCGCTCCTCAAGGATGAAGGCCGCCTCGCCGCCGTGATCGGCGACCGCACCGGCGCGATCCGCGCCTACGAGCACTACCTCGCGCTCCGCTCCGATCCCGAGCCCTCGCTGAAGCCCGAGGCCGATCGCGTGCGCGCCGAGCTGGCGAAGCTCGTGGGCGAACCGAAACCCTGACTCTTGAGGAGGGACACGATGCTCAAGAAGATCGGCGCCGTCCTGCTGGCCGTGGGGCTGTTCCTGCCGTACGGCCCCGCGCGGATCATCGCGATCGTCTGGCAGGGCGTCCCTACGATCTTGTTCTCGGGCGTGCCTGTCCTGATCACGATCGCCTACGTCCTCCACAGCTTCGTGCCGCCGCTCGCGCAATTCCACCAGCGGTACGGCCAGGGGCTGCACGGCCTGTTCCGGGTGGTGTTCTTCGTGCTCGCCGGCGCCTACCTCGCGATGTCGCTCGCGAAAGAGCACGCGGGCTGGCCGGCGCACCTGCACGTGATCGTCGCGCTCGTCGTCACGGGAGGGCTGCTCTACTGGGGGCAGGGGCGCGGCACCAAGGCCGAGCGGCTGCCGCTGCTGCTGCTCATCTGCGCGGGCATCCCCACCATCGCGTATTTCCTCGACGCGGTGCACGCGGGCGAGCTGTTGTACGGCGGCTGGGTGTTCACGGCGGGCTACGTCGTGGCGGTGGCGGGCGAAGTGCAGGGGCTCCGCGCGGCGCCCAAGATCGCGCACGGCGGTTGATTCACATCGGCTCCTCCGCGAAGTGGCAGGCGGCGAGCTGGTCGGGACCGACGACGCGTAGCGCGGGCGGCTCGGTGCGGCAGCGGTCGTTCTTGCTGGGGTGGGGGCAGCGCGGGTGGAACGGGCAGCCCGGAGGCGGGTTGGCGGGCGACGGTACGTCACCCTGCAGCACGATGCGCTGCCGCGAGACCCGTGGGTCGGGCACGAGGACGGCAGAGAGGAGCGACGCGGTGTAGGGATGCCGGGGTGCGCGATACAGCGTCTCCGCCGGCCCCTGTTCCACGATCTTCCCCAGGTACATCACGGCCACCTCGTCGGCGCTGTGGCGCACGACGGCGAGGTCGTGGGCGATGAAGAGATAGGTGAGCTTCCGCCGCTGCTGCAGCTCGTTCAGCAGGTTCAGGACCTGGGCCTGCACGGACACGTCGAGCGCGCTCACCGGCTCGTCCAGCACGAGGAAGCTGGGCTCGACCGACAGGGCCCGGGCGATGCCCACCCGCTGGCGCTGCCCGCCCGACAGCTCGTGGGGGTAGCTGTCGGCGAAGGCGGCGTCGAGCCCCACTTCCTGGAGTAGTCCCGCGATTCGGCGGTCGATCTCCGAGCCGCGGGCCAGGTGATGAATCACGAGCGGCTCACGCAACGCCCGGCGCACCGTCATCCGCGGGTTGAGCGAGCCGTACGGATCCTGGAACACGATCTGCATGCGGCGACGCAGCGCTCGCAGCTCCCGCGGGCGGCAGGCGAGCACGTCGACGCCGTCGAGTACGACGCGGCCGGCGTCGGGCTCGATCAATCGGAGGATCGAGCGACCCACCGTGGACTTCCCGCACCCCGACTCCCCCACCAGGCCCAGGGTGCGGCCGGCCGCGATACGAAGCGAGACGCCGTCCACCGCGCGCACCGGACGCCGCCGGCGCGCGAGCGGCCACGGCCCGCGGTCGCCGGGAAAAAGCTTCACGAGGCCGTCCACCTCGACGAGCGGCGCGGCGGTCGTCACGCCTGGCGTGTCCGGCGCCGGGGCTCGGTGAGGAGCCAGCACCGCACCGCGTGGCTGCCGGGCTCGCCCCGCCCCGCGTCGAGCAGCGGCGGCTCCTCGACGGTGCAGCGGTCCCACGCGTACGGGCAGCGCGGGTGGAACCGGCAGCCCGCGGGCCAAGCGCTCGCCGCGGGGACCTGGCCGGGGATGGTGTGCAAACGCCCCCGCACCTGGCTCACCCGCGTGTCAATCCGGGGCACCGCGGCCATCAGGCCCTCCGTGTAGGGGTGGAGCGGGTGCGCGAACAGCTCGGGCGTCGCCGCGGTCTCCACCACCTGGCCCGCATACATCACGACCACGCGATCCGACGTCCCGGCCACGATCCCGAGGTCGTGCGTGATCAGCAGGACCGCCATGCCGAGCTCGGCTTGCAGGCGGTCGAGCAGCTCGAGGATCTGGGCCTGAATGGTCACGTCGAGCGCCGTCGTCGGCTCGTCGGCGATGAGGAGCTTGGGGTGGCACACGAGTGCCATCGCGATCATCACCCGCTGGCTCATGCCGCCCGACAGTTGGTGCGGGTAGTGATCCACGCGCTCCTCGGGATCGGGGATGCCGACGAGGCGCAGCATCTCGATGGCGCGGGCGCGCGCCCGCTTGCGGGGCAGCCGCTGGTGCACGATCGCGGCCTCGGCGATCTGGTCGCCCACCGTGAACACGGGGTTGAGCGACGTCATCGGCTCCTGGAAGATCATTGCGACCTCGTTGCCGCGGATGGCGCGCAGCTCGGGGGGGCGGAGCGTCAGCAGGTTCCGCCCCTCGAATTCGATCAGGCTGCCCGAGAGGATGTGCCCCGGCGGCTCCGGGATGAGCCGCAGGATCGAGAGCGACGTCACGGTCTTGCCGCACCCCGACTCCCCGACGATGCCGAGGGTCTCGCCGGGATGGACGTCGAAGGACACGCCGTCGACGGCGCGCGCCGTGCCGCCGCCGCGCTCGGTGACGAAATACGTCTTGAGATCGCGCACCCGCAGCAAGGGCTCCGTCACGCCGTCTCCTGGCCGGGATCGAGGGCATCCCGCAGCGCGTCGCCGACCGCCGTGAGCGCCATCACGACGACCGCGATGGCGAGTCCCGGAAACAGCGAGGTCCACGGGGCCGTCGCGAGCTGATCCTTGCCGTCGGCGATCATGTTCCCCCAGCTCGGGACCGGGGACGGCACGCCGATGCCGAGGAACGACAGGCTGGCCTCGAGCAGCATGACGCTACCGATGCCGAGCGCGGCGGACACGATCAGCGGGGCGGCGACGTTGGGGAGGACGTGGCGCAGGATGATGCGTGCCGGCCGGGCGCCGAGCGCGCGCGCGGCGGCGACGAACTCGCGCTCGCGCAGCGACAGGACTTCCGCGCGGACGAGGCGGCTCGTCCCGAACCACCCGGTCAGTCCGATCACGAGCACCAGGGCGCTGACCGGCAAGCGCTCCCACAGCGCGACGGCCATCAGCAATACGAAGATGCGTGGCATCGACAGCCCCACGTCCACGAGCCGCATGAGGACGGGGTCGACCCAGCGCCGGGCGTAGCCCGCCACGGCGCCGGCGGCCGCGCCCACGGTCAGGGCGACGAGCATCGCGAGCGCCCCGATGCCGAGCGACACCCGCGCGCCGTACACGAGGCGGCTCCACACATCGCGACTGTAGAGATCCGTGCCGAGCGGGTGGGCGAGCGACGGCGGCGCGTCGCGCAGCGCGACGATCTCGGGCATGCTGGAGGGCGGATAGGGCGCGACGAGCGGCGCCGCCACGGCCACGGTCGTGAAGAAGGCGAGCACGAAGAGGCCGCCGGACGCCGTGGCGTGACGGAAGAAGCGGCGCCCGCGACTGCCGCGGGCGGCCAGCCGCCGCGCCTCGCCCACCGCCGCGAGGGCCACGGCGATCGCGCCGAGCAGGGCCAGCCAGGCCCGCACGTTCACGCGGCGCTCGTCCGGATGCGCGGGTCGGCCGCCGCGTACAAGAGGTCGGCGAGCAGGCTGCCGAGCACGACCATCCCGCTCGCCAGCATCGCCGCGGCGGTCACCACAGGGTAGTCCCGTCGGAAAATCGCCTCTGCCGCCAGGCGGCCCATGCCCGGCCACGCGAACACCGTCTCCACGAGCACGGCGCCGGTGAGGAGGAACGGAAACGCCAGGCCGAACAGCGTGACGAAGGGAAGCAGCGCATTGCGGAGCGCGTGTCCCAACACCACGCGGCGCTCCGGGAGTCCTTTCGCTCGGGCAGTGCGGACGTAGTCCTGGCCCAGGACCTCGAGCATCGCGGCCCGCTCGAAGCGGGCGGTGGCCGCCGCGCCCACGAGGCCCAGCGTGCCCGCGGGGAGCGCGAGGTGCCACAGCCGGTCCGCCACACGGCCCGCCCACGGCAGCGACTCGTGCGTCACCACGTCCACCACGCCCCCGACCGGGAACCAGCGCAGCCATTGCCCGAAGACGACCAGCAGCAGCAGCCCCAGCCAGAACGTGGGCACCGAATAGAGGAACAACGTGGCGTTGCCCAGGGCGACATCGCCGAACCGGCGGGCTCGCGCCGCCTGGTAGACACCCAGCGCCAGACCCAGCACGAACTCGATGCACAAGGCGGCGCCGGCCAGCGTCAGCGTGTTGGGGAGCGCCTCGGCCAGCGCGTCGGCGACGGGGCGGTGGAGCGCGAACGACTCGCCCAGATTGCCGCGGGCGATCTCGCGCAGATAGCGGACATACTGCTCCGACAAGGGGCGATCGAGCCCGAACTGGCTCCGCAGCCGCTCGAGCACGGCGGGATCGACGGGCGTCTCGGCGGGCGGCAGAAACGGCGTTCCCGGAGCGACATGGACCAGGACGAAGGTGACGGTGACGACCGCCCAGACGATGGCGATCGCGGCGGCGACGCGCCGCACCAGCCACGCCGTCACCTAACGCTCCACGCGGTCGCGATCGATGAGGCGATCGGCGGGGATGCGCCAGGTGCGGAGCAGCGCCAGCCAGGAGTCGGGCCGGATCGTGACGTCGGCCACCCGCCGGTGCACGGCCGCCACGCTCTGCGGGGCGAACAGAAAGACGGCCGGTGCGTCCTGGTTGAGCAGCTCGATGGCCTGCCGCCAGATGCGTTGCGTCGCCGCGCGCCGGCCCGCGCCGACGCTCGCCCGCTCCACCAGCCCGTCGAACGCCGGGTTGACGTAGCGCAAATAGTTGGAGCGCCCGATCCCCTCCCGGGTCCAGGTCTGCGCGATGGACGAGGTCGGCGTCGGATCGGTGTTCCAGGAGATGAGCAGGGCGTCGAAGCGCCCCGCGGCGGCCCGCTGGGCGAAGACGCTGGGCTCCACTTCGTCGAGCTCGACCTCGGCCCCGAGCGACCGGTACTGCTCCTGCAGCAGTCGGGCGTACTGCCGACGCACCGCGCTCGTCGTCGGCACCATGATGCGAAATGCGAGCCGGTTGCCCTGCCGCTCCCGTACGCCGTCGTGATCGGAGTCCCGCCAGCCGAGCCGAGTGAGCAGCCGCGACGCCTGGGCCGTGTCGGAGGGCAGCATCCGCGTCTCAGGATCCCAGATCCACCAGAGCTGCGGCATCGGCCCCGGTGGGACCCTGGCGGCGTCGCCCCATACGTTCTGCAGCAGTCCCTCCCGGTCGACCGCCATCACGAGGGCGCGCCGCAGCTCCCGCTCGCCGAACAGCGGATGCGGCCTGCTCGAATCGCCGTTCGCCGCCAGGTTGAACCCGAGGTAGGCATACGTCGCGCCGCGGTAGGGGTAGAGGGTGAGCTGCGGGGCGCCCTGCGCCCGCTTGAGGTTGTCGGGCGGGCCGAGCACCTCGATGGCGTCCGCCTGGTCGGCGACGAGCTGGGTGACGGCGACCTGCAGGTCCGGCGTGAGCCGCCAAATCACGCGCCGCAGGTGCGGCCGTCCGAGGAAGAACGTCGAGTCCGCCGCGAGCTCGAGCTGCTCCCCCGCTTTCCACGACACGAACCGATAGGGGCCGTCGCCCACCGGCCGGCGTCCGAAGAGCGCGCTGCGCCACTGGTCCCTGGGGATCGCCCGCAGCAGGTGAGCGGGCAAGATCCGCAGATGGTACACGGCGTCATAGAACATCTCGGGATAGCGCTTCCGGAAGCGGAACACCGCGGTGAGCGAGTCCCGCGCCGTGACGGCGCTGATCGCGCGCACGCCCGAGCGGAAGGGTGAGTTCACGGCCGGATCGTTGTAGGCGTCGAACGTGAAGGCGACGTCGAGAGCGGTCACGGCGCGGCCGTCCTGCCACCGGGCCCGCGGGTCGAGATGGAATACCAGCGTGACCGAATCGGCCCACTCCCACCGCTCGGCGAGCTGCGGCTGGAAGTCCTCGTCGCCGACGGTGTTGGTGGAGAGCCCGATGTCGGCGAGCTTCAGAAACAGCTGATCGGCGACGGCCAGGCCGACGGCCGAGGTGATGACCGGAGGGAGCAGGGACTCGGGCTCCCCGGCCGTGGCGATGACGAGCGTCCCGCAGTAGTCGCCCGTGCACCCCTCGCGGTGCGCGCAGGCGACGAGCAGCAGGCCACTGAGTGCGGTGAGACGGACGGTCGCGGACGGGGACGCTCGGACGGCGTGCGGCGCTCGCATGGTGCCTAAGATTCTACCGGCGCGCTAGCGGCGCCAGGTCCAGGCAGGGTCGGAAAAGAAGACGGTAAGGGGCGGTAAGGGGCGGTAAGGGGCGGCAGCAGTCACGGCGTTGCCCCAGGATTGCACGACCGCTTCGGCGACTTCGTCGAATGAGACGGGCCGGCCCAGCACCGCCGCCAACGTCGTTCCTCCGCGGATAGCCGATGGCTCACGGCTGATGGCGCCGATGATCTCCTGCGACCCCTCGAGCAGGATCGAGCCGTGCTGCAGCAACGCCGTGCGCTGACGCACCTGGGCCGACCCGACGAGCTTCCGTCCCCCAACGACGACCTCGCCGCCCGCGGGCCTCTCGAAGCAGGCCCCGGGTCCGTCGGACCCTAAAGGACTCCCTGACGGTCGCAGTGGGACGGTCGGACCGTTGGGGGCCAGCGTGGCCTCGACGCCGAGAGCCCGCAGCGCACGCGCCAGCCACTCGTGGATCCGGCGGTAGCTCTCACGCGGCGAGCCGAGGGCGCCCACGGGCGCGGCGACGGCGTAGGTCACTTCGTGCTGGTGCCACACGGCGCGCCCGCCCGTCGGCCGGCGCACCACGTCGAGCCCCAGCCGCGCGATCGCGGCCCGATCGTAGCGGCGGGCGGCGGGCTCGTTGCGGCCGAGCGAGAGGCAGGGTGGGTCCCAGCGGTACAGCCGCAAGAACGCGCGGCCGCTCTGGTCGGCTTGCTCCAACAGCCATTGGTCCAGCGCCATGTTCTCAGCGCCGGAGCGGCCAATTGAGTCGATGGAAAGTTGGAAAGTTGGAAGGTCGGGTGCCCCTTCCAACCTTCCAACCATCCAACCGTCCGCCTTAGTCAGCAGCGACGGCATACGCTTCGACCGGCGGGCACACGCACACGAGATTGCGGTCCCCGTACGCCCCGTCCACGCGCCCGACCGACGGCCACACCTTGTGCTGGCGGGTCGCGGGAGCGGGGAACGCCGCCCGCTCCCGCGGGTAGGGGCGCTCCCACTGGTCGGCGATGACGTCCTCGAGCGTGTGGGGGGCGTTGCTCAGCAGGTTGTTGCCGGGCGCTTGGCGGCCCTCCTCGATCTCCCGGATCTCCTCCCGGATCGCGATCAGCGCGTCACAGAAGCGGTCCAGCTCCTCCTTCGATTCGCTCTCCGTCGGCTCGATCATCAGCGTGCCCGGCACGGGGAAAGACACCGTCGGGGGATGGAAGCCATAATCGATGATCCGCTTGGCGATGTCGTCCACCTCGATGCCCGCCGACTGCTTGAAGGGGCGCGTGTCGATGATGCACTCGTGCGCGACGAGCCCGTTGGGCCCGGTGTACAGCACGCTGTAATGAGGTGAGAGGCGCTTGGCGATGTAATTGGCGTTGAGGATCGCGAGCCTCGTTGCCTCGACCAGCCCCTCGCGACCCATGAGGGCGACGTAGGCCCAGGAGATCGGCAGGATCCACGCGCTGCCCCATGGCGCCGCCGACACGGTGCCGCAGGGGCTGGTGCGCCCGAGGTGGACGACCGGGTGGTCGGGGAGGAACGGGGCGAGGTGCTCGGCCGCGCACACCGGGCCCATCCCCGGGCCGCCGCCGCCGTGGGGGATGCAAAAGGTCTTGTGCAGGTTCAGGTGGCAGAGGTCGGCGCCGAAGTCGGCGGGTCGGCACAGGCCCACCTGCGCGTTCATGTTCGCCCCGTCCATGTACACCTGGCCGCCCTGCTCGTGCACGATGCGGCAGATGTCGCGAATCGACGTCTCGAACACCCCGTGCGTGGACGGATACGTGATCATGATGGCGGCGAGCCGGTCGCGGTCCGCCGCCGCCCGCTCCTTCAGGTCCTGGAGGTCGATGTTGCCCCGCGCGTCCACCCGCACGGGGACCACCCGGAAGCCCGCCATGACGGCGCTCGCGGGATTGGTGCCGTGGGCCGACGTGGGGATGAGGCACACGTCGCGGTGCCCTTCGCCGCGGGAGGTGTGGTAGGCGCGCACGACCAGCAGGCCGGTGAGCTCGCCCTGGGCTCCGGAATTGGGCTGCAGCGACACGGTGGGGAACCCCGTGATCTCCGCCAGTTGCTGCTCCAGCTGGCGGAACAGGGTGCGGTAGCCCTGCGCCTGCTCGCGCGGGGCGAAGGGGTGGAGCCGGTTGAACTCGCGCCAGGACAGGGGCGCCATCTCGGTCGTCGCGTTGAGCTTCATCGTGCACGAGCCGAGCGGGATCATGGCGGAGGTGAGCGAGAGGTCGCGCGCCTCGAGCCTCTTGATGTAGCGCAGCATTTCCGTCTCGGACCGGTACTTGTGAAACACGGCGTGCGTGAGGTACGGGGACGTGCGCCGCAGCCCCTGCGGTATCGTGGTGTCCGCTCTGGCGCCGAGATCCTCGACCATGAACGGCAGCACCTCGTTGAGCGAGAACACCGCGACGAGGTCGGCGAGATCGCCGAGGGTCGTCGTTTCGTCGAGGGAGATGCCGATGCGGGTGGGGGAGACGGTGCGGAGGTTGGTGCGGCGGGCGCGGGCGGCGTCGATCAGCCGCGACAGCGCCCACGACTCGACCTCGACGCACAGGGTGTCGAAGTACGACGGATGGACGATGCGGTAGCCCAGCCGGCTGAGCGCGGCCGCGAGCAGCACGGTGAGGGTGTGCACCCGTTGCGCGATGCGGCGCAGCCCCTCGGGACCGTGATACACGGCGTACATGCTCGCCATCACGGCGAGGAGCACCTGCGCGGTGCACACGTTGCTCGTGGCCTTCTCGCGCCGGATGTGCTGCTCGCGCGTCTGCAGCGCCATCCGCAGCGCGGGGCGGCCGGCCGCGTCCTGGGACACGCCGATGATGCGTCCCGGGAGGTGGCGCTTGTACTCGTCCCGCGTGGCGAAGAACGCCGCGTGCGGGCCGCCGTAGCCCATCGGCACGCCGAACCGCTGGCTCGACCCGATGGCGATGTCGGCGCCCCACTCGCCGGGCGGCTGCAGCAGGGTGAGGGCGAGCAGGTCGGTCGCGGCCGTGACGAGCGCCCCCGCGGCGTGGGCCGCCGCGCACACGCCGGCGTACTCCGCGATCGCGCCCTCGGTGGTGGGGTACTGCACCAGCGCGCCGATCACCCCGGGCGTGAAGCGGAACCGGGCGGGGTCGGCCACCTGCACCTTGAGCCCGCGCGCCCCGGCGCGGGTCTGCAGCACGGCGATCGTCTGGGGATGGCAGCTCTCCGCGACGAGGTAGACCGGCGTCGCGCCCGCGGGCACCGTGGTCACGCTCTGCGTGAGGTGGACCGCTTCGGCCGCCGCGGTCGCCTCATCGAGCAGCGAGGCGTTGGCGATGGGCAGGCCGGTGAGGTCCGCGATGACCGTCTGATAGTTGAGCAGCGCCTCGAGCCGGCCCTGTGCGATCTCCGGCTGGTAGGGCGTGTACGCCGTGTACCAGCCGGGATTCTCCACGATGTTGCGCTGGATCACCTGCGGCGTGAAGCAGGGGTAGTATCCCATCCCGATGTAGGAGCGGAACAGCTGATTCTGGGCCGCGAAGCCTCGCAGCGCCTGCAGGACCTCGCGCTCGCTCCGGCCGGGGGGAAGGTTGAGCGGCCGGGACAGCCGGATGTCGGCCGGGACGACGTCATCGATGAACTCGTCGAGCGAGGAGTAGCCCAGCGTCGCGAGCATGGCCTCCGTCTCGTCCGGGCTCGGGCCGATGTGGCGCGTCACGAAGCGGTCGGTGACGAGGAAGGCGCGCGCGATGTCTCGGGTGGTCTTCATGGTCGGCGGATGACGCTACGCTCCGATGTGCTTCTCGTATTCCTCGCTGCCCAGCAGCTGATCGAATTCACCGGGATTCTTGATCCGCAGCTTGATCATCCATCCCTCGCCGTAGGGGTCGCGATTCACGAGGGCCGGATCCTTGTCGAGCGCCGTGTTCACCTCGATCACCGCGCCGCTGATCGGCGCGAACAGCTCCGACACCGCCTTCACCGCCTCGATCGTCCCGAACACGTCCATGCGGCCGTACGCGGTTCCCACCTTGGGCAGGTCCACGTACACGACGTCGCCCAACTCCCCCTGCGCGTAATCCGTGATGCCGACCACGACGACGCTTTCCTCGTCGCTACGCCTGACGTATTCGTGTTCCTCGGAGTAGAGCAGGTCGTCGGGGATTCGGGCCATGCGCCGGCGCGCTCGTTTCAGGCTCGGGGAGGGTCGGGGCGAAGGTTACGGACGCCGCCAAGGCGTGTCAAGGCAACTGCTTGGCCCGCGCCGCCAGCACGTCGTACAGGCGGCGCGCGTCGGCCTCCAGCTCCTCCAACGTGCCTTTGTTGTCGATGACGTAGTGGCTGCGGCCGCGCTTGCGCTCCGCGGGCATCTGGGCCGCGATCATCCGGTCCGCCTCCTCGTTCCCCAGGCCGCGCATCGCCCGCAACCGGGTGCGCCGCAGGGCAACCGGCGCGTCCACGAGAACGACCACGTCGAACTCAGCCGGGTCGAGCACCTCGAACAGGAGCGGGATGTCGTTCACGACGAGCAGGTCGCCGCGCGAGCGGGCCGCGCGGATCAACTGCGCGCGGCGCTGCCGCACCGCGGGGTGGACGATCGCGTTCAGCGCCGCAAGGGCGGCGTCGTCACCCATCACCTTCGCTCGCAACGCGGCGCGATCGAGCGAGCCGTCCCTAGCCAGCACGTCCGCGCCGAACCGCCGGGCGATCGCGGCCAGCACCTCGCCCCCGGGCGCCTGCGCTTCGCGGGCCAGCGCGTCGGCGTCGATGATCGTCGCCCCCCAGCGACGGAACAGGTCGACCACGGTGGACTTGCCGGAGGCGATGTTGCCCGTCAGGCCGACGTTTAACACAAGCGCGGAATGCGGAATGTGGAATGCGGAATGAAGGGGCGGGCGTCTATTCCGCACTCCGCACTCCGCATTCCGCATTCACAGGAGGGCGGTCTGATCTTCATCCCGTCTGGGAACCCGGTGGCAGTGTCGGCATCTCGCCTCGTACGACTCCCGCCCGCCCACCATGATCGTCGGGCTGTCCCAGGGGGCGGGCTTGCCGTTGACGAGACGCTGGTTCCGCGTCGCCGGTCCCCCGCACACGACGCAGATCGCCTGGAGCTTGTCCACGATCTCGGCCGCCGCCATCAAGATGGGCATGGCGCCGAACGGCTCGCCCCGGAAGTCGCTGTCGGTGCCGGCGACAATCACCCGCACTCCCCGGTCGGCCAGCGCGTTGGCGACGGTCACGATGCCGCCGTCCAGGAACTGCGCCTCGTCGATGGCGACGACCTCGGTGTCGGGGCGCACCTGCCGCATGATCTGGTCGGCCGAGTCCACCGGCGCCGCGTCGACCGTCAGGCCATCGTGGCTGGTCACGGAGTACAATCCCGCGTAGCGGGCGTCGAGGTGGGACTTGAAAACTTGGACCTGCTTGCGCGCGATCACGGCCCGCCGCACGCGGCGGATCAGTTCTTCGCTCTTCCCTGCAAACATCACGCCTGAAATGACTTCGATCCAGCCCGGCCGCGTCCCGTGAAACATCCGCCACCCCTGATCGCAGGTCGTAACTCGTAAGCCGTAAGGCGTAAGTTTGCACGCGGTTCCCAGGCCGAGCACGGCGTGCTTGCGGCTTACGGCTTGCGGCTGGCAACGGGGTGGAAGGGTAGTTTCTCCGGGGGGATGGGTCAAGGAAGTGCCGGTATCTTGCGGATTTTCTCGGCATACCCCCATATTGTGCCGGGATTCCGGGCTTTTCGGGCGCCCCCCCGAGAAAAGGGGCGAAACATCAAGGCTTTCTCCGGCCCTAGTCCTCCACAAGGAGATAGCGTGAACAAAGCTGAGCTGACCGCGGCCCTGGCCATGCGCACCAAGATGTCGAAGGCCGACGCCACTCGCACGATTGACGCGCTGTTCGACGACAAGGGCATCATCGCGGGTGAATTGAAGAAGGGCGCGAAGGTGCAGATCACCGGATTCGGCAACTTCGAGGCCCGCAAGCGCGCCGCGCGCATGGGCCGCAACCCGAAGACCGGTGGGACGATTCAGATCAAGGCGTCGATCGCGCCCGCGTTCCGCGCCGGCAAGCAGCTGAAGATGGCGCTGAACAACAAGCGGTAGCCGTCGGACACCGGAGCTCGCAGTCTCGAGGACGCATGTACGGGCCGCCCCGCTGGGCGGCCCGTCGGCGTTCTCAGGTCTGCCGCTCGAGCCGCGCCACGACACGGCGCCCCTTGATCGACACTCCGGTGAGATCCCGAACGACCCGCTCCGCCACCGCCGGCGCCACGTCGATCAGGCAGAACGTCTCCCGCAGCTCGATGCGACCGATAGCTTCCTTCTCGATTCCGACTTCGCGAAGCAGCGCGCCCACGAGGTCCTTGGGTGCCGCCCGGTCCTTCTTCCCCACATTCACGAACACCTTCGTCCAGGTCGGAGCGCTGCTCGGGGGCGTCTCGCTGACGGCCGATGGCTGACGGCTGATGGCGAGTAGCGCCGCCGCCACCTCCGCCGGATCAAACCGCTCGAACAGTGGATCGAGCAGCGCAAGCTCGGCGTCCACGCTGCCGTCGGTGAGGATCTGCGTCACGCGCTCCCGCAGGTCGGCGGCGCGGTCCTGTGCGCGGTCCGCCGGGGTGGGGAGCCGCAACGGCGTCAGCGGACGGGCCAGGGACTGGACATAGGGTAGCTGCGCCGCCGTGGGAAACAGGACCGGCGGCCCCAAACGCGAGAGCGCCGCGAACTCCGCGCGCGTGGGGAGCAGCACACCCAGCACGGCGTCCGGCGGGTCACCTTGCGCCGCCACGGGACCGCCGCGCCAGATGTAGGGGCGCCTCGGGTCGAGCGCGTCGAGCGCGTCGCGCAACGCAGCCGGACGGCGCGAGGCCGAGACGACCACGTAACGCGCCGGCCCCAGGGCCGGCAGGGGCCGCCCGCTCTCGTCCACCGACGGCGAGCCCTCGACGTGCGCCCGGTGTGCGTGGCGCTCGAGGAAATCCCGCAGCGCGGCCGGATTCCAGCTCAGGATGATGCGGCGGGCCTGTTTCGCCTCGCCCAGCAACGCGTCGAGGGCGGCCGCGTGCTCGCCGGCGAGGAGCGTTTCGGGCCAGGCGACGACGACGGCGTGCGCGGTCTCGAGCTTGAGGGTGGAGCGGCTGACGAGTGCAGCGAGGTCCTGGACGGCGCCGGCGAGCACGTCCACGCCACTGTCGGTGAGGGTGCGGGCCGCGCGGCCCAGGGCGGTGACGGCGTGGACGCGGACGTGAGGGGGAGGCGCGGACGCCCACGCCGTCGCGGCGACGTCATCGGCGCACATGACCACCACGGGTGGGTCGGCCCCGGGGCGGCGCCCGGGCGTCAAGGGTCCCACGAGCTCCCACGCGGCCCCTGCCTGCTCCGGCTCGGGGGGCGCCACCAACAGCACGGGGCGGCCGCGCCCGAGCGCGGCCTTCGCCTCATCCAGCGTCACACGGTCCTCGATTGTCAAAGAGGTGCTGCGCCGTCGCCGGGATGCTAGTTTGAGGCGGGCGAAAAGGCAACGACCACGTGACGAGCCTGCGGCGCGCCTGGCACCAGCTCCTCTCCTCCTGGTACACGCGAGCACCTTGGTGGGCGGCGCTGTACGCGCGCTGGGGCCTGGCGCCGGTCGGGGCCGCCGTCCTCCCCTGGGCCGCCCCGCGGGTGCCGTTTCACCACGGTCGGATCGCGCTCGTCACGGCGGCCGGCGTCCACCCTCGCTCCGCGCCGCCCTTCGACATGGAGAACCCCCGAGGCGACGCGAGTTTTCGCGAGGTTCCGGGCGACGTCGCGGCGTCTCAGCTGATGATCACGCACGACTATTACGACCACGCCGCGGCGGACCGGGACGTCAACACGGTGTTCCCGCTGGAGCGGCTGCGTGAGCTGGCGCCGCTCGGGATCCGGGTCGCGCCGCGGCACTTCGGGTTCATGGGCCACGTGCTGGATGCGGAGCGCGAGCGGCTGACGCGGGAGACCGCGCCCGAGGTGGCGCGGCGGCTCGTCGCAGACGGCGCGACCCACGCGGTGTTCACACCCGGCTGAACCACCTGCCATCAGTCCGTGGGATTGATCGCGCGCGAGGTGGAGCGACACGGCATTCCCACGGTGGCGCTGTCGGTGCTCCCCGCGGCGACGGCGAAGACGCCGGCGCCCCGCAACGTCGTGGTGCGGTTCCGCCTGGGACAGGTGCTGGGGGAGCCGAGAGCGGTGGTGCAGCAACGCCGCGTGCTGTGGGACGCGCTCGGAGCGTTCGCCGTGATCACCAGGCCGGGAGGGGTGATCGAGCTGCCCTATAGATGGAAGCGGAGCACGTACGTGGATCCGCTGGCGCGCGGCACCGGCGTGCCATGACCTCGGCCCGCAGACCGTTGCGCGCGGAGACGGTGCGTGGGTATCGTGGCGCATGACCCAGGGACTCTCCCCCAACCTCCAGCACCTCGAGACGTCGGCCACGATCGCGATTTCGCAGGAGGCGAAGCGGCGCCGGGCGGCAGGCGAGGACGTCATCGACCTGGGCGCTGGCGAGCCGGACTTCCCCACGCCGTCGATTCCGGCGGACGCCGGCATTCGGGCCATCAAGGAGGGGAAAACGCACTACCCGGCGACGGAGGGGATCCTGGAGCTGCGCGCCGCGGCGGCGAAGCACCTGTCCCTCTTGTCCGGCGGACGGCCCGTTAACGCCGATCACATCGTGGTGTCCAGCGGCTCGAAACAGTCGCTCTTTAACGCGTGCTTCACGCTGTTCGGGCCCGGGGAGGTCGTGGCGATCCCCGCCCCCGCGTGGGTCTCGTACCCGCAGATCGTGCACCTCGCCCGCGCCCGTCCGGTGCTTGTGTCGGGGGACCCCGAGTGGAGCCTCAAGCTGAGCGTCAAGGATCTGGACCGAGTCGTGCCTGGCGCGCAGGGGCTCATGCTCTGCTCGCCCTGCAACCCGACGGGCGGCGTCTACACGCACGGGGAGATCAGGGCCATCGCCGAATGGGCCCGCAAGCGCGGCGTGTGGGTGATCGCGGACGAGATCTACCGCCGCATCCACTACGGCACCGGTCCGGCGCCGTCGTTCCTCGACCTGCCGGACGAGTTGCTGGAGCGGGTGGTCGTCGTCTACGGCGTCAGCAAGGCGTACGCGATGACCGGGTGGCGGATCGGCCTGGCGCTCGCCCCGGGGACGATCGCCAGGGCGATGGCGGCGCTGCAGTCGCACACCACCACCGGCGCGAACCACCCCGCGCAGTACGCCGCGGCGGCGGCCCTGGGAGACGAGCGGGTGGAGCACGACGTGACCCGCATGGTGGCCGAGTTCCGGAGGCGGCGCGACCTGGTCGTCGGCCGGTTCCGCCAGGAGCTCCCCGGGATCGAGTTCGTCGAGCCGCTCGGCGCCTTCTACTTCTTCTTCCGCGTCGACTCGCTCGGGGGGACGAGCGGCACCGAGTTCTGCACCCGGCTCATCACGCAGTCCGGCGTGGCGCTCGTCCCCGGCGCGGCGTTCGGGGACGACCGCTACGTGCGGCTGTCGTATGCGGCCGCGACGGACGGCATCGTGAAGGCCCTGGATCGCCTTGTTACGTTCGCGAAGAAGCTGGGGGATTGATGGGACGGGGGACGTGGGACGGGAGACGGGTCCTGCACGAGATCGGCCCTGACTGCGGGTAAAGGGTTCTCAGTCTGACGATCGGTTCTCCAGATTTCCCGGGTGAACAAGCTCAATTCCCTCGAGGCATGGAACTGCGGGCGGGAGCTGTCTCGCCGGGCCTATCGTTTGACGCTGCACGCGCCTCTCAGCCGGCACCTTGGACTGTCGGATCGCTGATTTGCACCTTGCCGCGGCCACCGCCGTGCAAGACTCGTTGAAGCTTGCCAATCGAGAGGTCGGATTGCTGATCGGACTGGTATTTACCTTACAGCGTCGTCGGGAGTCACCCCGTCCCTCGTCCCCCGTCCCTCGTCCCCGTTAGAGCTTGGCCGCTCTGTGAGATAGAACCTCGACGTTGCGTTCGGTCATCACGCAATCGTCCTCGATCCGTACGCCGAACTTGCCGAGCTGGTAGATGCCCGGCTCGATGGTGAACACCATGCCGGGCTCGAGCGGCGTGGCGTTGCCTTCCACGAGGTAGGGGGGCTCGTGACCGTCCAGGCCCATGCCGTGGCCAAGGCGGTGGGTGAAGAAGGGGCCGAAGCCGCCCTCCGCGATCACGCGGCGCGCCGCCCGGTCCATCTCCTGGCACGGCGTGAGCGGGGGCTGCTGCATGGCGACCGTCTGCGCGTCGTGCACCAGGTTGAACACCTGCGTGAACTCCGGCACCGGGGAGTCCCCGAACCACGTCGTGCGCGTGATGTCGGACGTGTAGCCGGCGACGCGACATCCGCAGTCGATCAGCACCACCATCTCCCGCGCCAGCGTCGGGCCGCCGGGCCCGCCGTGCGGCAGTGCGCTGGAGGGCCCGAACTGGACCAGGCCGCCCCCCTCGGCGCCGCGCTGCCGCATCTCACCCGACAGCAGCTGGGCCACCTCCCGCTCGCTCGCGCCCGCCGCGAGCTTCGCGAACGTCGCGGCGATCGCCGCCTCCGTGATGTCGATGGCCTGACGGATCAGCGCGACCTCCTCGGGGGACTTGATGATGCGCAGCCGATCGGTGATCGGGGCGGCATCCGCGAATTTCCCGCCAAGGGCCTCCGCGAGCCGCAAGGCGACGGCGTAGGCGGTGGTCGATTCCAGCGCCACGGCCCGCGCGCTGAGCTTCATCTCCCGGACCGCCTGCCGCACCAGGCGGTAGGGGTCGTCCTGCTCCTCCCAGCCGCGGGTGGCGGCCACCACGCTGTGCTGCCGGATCCGCTCGACCTCGAAGCTGGGGCAGACGATCGTGGGGTCGCCCCTGGCGGGCAGGAGCAGCGCGATCAGCCGCTCGCTGCGGCCGGGGTTGTAGCCCGTGAGGTACTCGTAGTTTGTCCCCGGCGTGGCGATGAGGAGATCGGTCTTGCGCGCCTGCAGCTCCTGCTGGGCCCGGGCGAGCCGGCGGGCGAAGACGTCGCGGGAGAGGGCGGGCTCCTGGGATGGAGCAATGCGGAATGCGGAATGCGGAGTGCGGAATCGGCCGTGCGGGGGTTCATTCCGCATTCCGAATTCCGCGTTCCGCATTGGGTACGCCGCCGCGACCGCCCCGGCTACCGTCAAGAACTCCCGCCGCTCCATCGTCCTAGCCCCCCCAAGAGGTGGCGCCTATATTACCCCCCCTCCCGTACCACAGGAAGGCGACGTCCGCATGAGCTTCGAGACGCGCATCGAACCGCTCGAGGGGAAGCTCCCGAAGGTCAGCTATCGCTGGGACCCCGAGACCGACATTCTGTCGGTGGCCTGCAAGGGCGTGGCGAAGGCGAGCGGGCTCAACGGGACGGTGGACCTGGAGGGCGACGACGGGTCCTTCGTGCTGCTCGACGTGGCGGGCGGCGTGCTGCGCGGCGTGGAAGTGGTCAGCTGGCCGGACGACGTCCGCACCCTCGACGCGCTGGTGGTGCCGGAGCCCACGAAGGAAGGCCGCGTCGTCTTCGCGAGCCGCAAGTCGCAGCCGAACGTGGCCGCGGTCGAGGTGGACACGGCGCTCACAGTCGAGAAGAACCACACCGAGTCCGTGCTGCACATCCGGGTGGGGCGAACGCGCGCCGCGATGGTCGTGCGCATCGCCGACCACGTCCTCGTCGAGCTGGACAAGCAGTCGCGCCTCGCCGGCTTGTGGTTCTTGGAGGTGCCCCCCTTCCCGAACGTCGAGGTCACCGCCTGAGCGTGGACGAGCGGCTCGCGCGCTACACCACCGAGCTGTTCGCCCCTGAAGATGTTGTCCTCGTCGCCATCCGGGCGCGGCACGAGGCGCTCGGCTTGCCCGCCATTTACATCTCCGCCGACGAGGGGAAGTTGCTCCACGTGCTGCTACGCGCCGTGGGCGCGACGCGCGTGCTGGAGCTCGGGGCGCTCGCGGGATATTCCGGCGTGTGGCTGGCCCGCGCGTTGCCGCCGCACGGTCGTCTCACGACGATCGAGAAAGACCCGCGCCACGCCGCGTTGGCGCGCCGGGCGTACGCCGAAGCGGGCGTGGCGCCGCGAGTGCAGCTGCTCGAAGGGTCGGCACTCGACCTCCTCCCCACGCTCACCCCTGGGTTCGACGCGGTCTTCCTGGACGCCGACAAGGCGCCGCTGCCGCAATATTTCGAGTGGAGCCTCAAGCTGCTGCGTGACGGTGGGTTGCTGCTGTGCGACAACGCGTTCTTCCATGGCGCGGTCGTGGATCCCACGGACACGAGCCCGGACGCCGAGGGGGTGCGCGCCTTCAACCGCCTGGCGGCGACGGATCCGCGCGTCGTTGCCGCCGCCGTGCCGATCCGGGACGGCCTCGTGGTGGGCGTGAAGGTCTCCGGATGAGCGGTCAACTCCCGCGGCTCGAAGGACTTGCGGAGCCTGATAAGTACGATCGCCTGGTCGAGCGGGTCCCCGATCTGTGGTGGGGCAGTGCGAGCCCGCTTGCGGGGTTGCACCAGCTGAACGTCGCCCGCGTCGCCTACTTTCGGAGCGTGTTCGGCGGCTTCCGGGGGAAGCGCGTTCTCGACGTAGGCTCGGGCGGCGGCATCCTCGCGGAGTCGCTCGCGGCGGAGGGAGCGGACGTCACGGGGATCGACCCGTCGGCGAAATCCCTGGCCGTGGCCCGCGAGCACGCCGCGCAGTCCGGGTTGACCATCGACTACAGACTGGCAAGCGCCGAGAGCCTGGCATCGAGCAACTTCGCCGGCTACTTCGATCTCGTCTTCGCGACCGGCGTCCTGCAGCAGGTCGCCGACCTCGACGGCGCCATCGCCGGGATCTCCCGCGTGCTGGCCCCCGGCGGCGGACTCGGGTTCGTCACCCACAACCGCACGATCGCGGCGTTCCTGCGACTGATCTGGGAGGAGGAGTACGTCCACCAGACCTTGCCCCAGGGGTTCCACGAGTTCGCGCGGTTCGTCTCGCCGGAGGAGCTGGCGGAGCGGCTGGGCCGGAACGACCTCGTGGTCCAGGAGATGAAGGGGTTTCCCCAGCTGACGGACGATCTTAGCGTGAGCTACATCGGCTGGGCGCTGCGCACGCGATGACGCCGCCCCGACGGTGGACCGAGGCGATCGTCGCCGCCGGAGCGGTGCGGGCGGCCTACGTGCCGGAGGCGAGCACGGGTCGCAGCGACGCGCTCGAGCCCACAGGGGCGGAGCTGGTGGAAGGAGCGGCCCTCGAGCTGCACCCGGTCCCCCTAGCGGCCGCGCCGGGCCCCGTGATTTCGTTCCTGGACGGCATCCAGCGGTGGGCCGTCGTAGGCTATGACGGCGCGACGCCGATCGTGCGCGCCCACGTCGCGGCGGCCGTACGGCGGCGCGGGCCCGACCGCCGGCCGCGGACCGCGGACGAAGCGACGCGCGAGCTCGTGATCACCCGGCTCGCGGCCCTGTCCGCGCCCGTGCGCCGCGCGCTCGAGGAGGCCGGTGTGGAGATCGTCGATCTCGCGGCGGACGAGACGGGGCAGCCGGGCAGGGCGCTGGGCGCGGCGCACGGGCGCGTGGATCGCGCGCGCGAGGACCTGGAGCGGGAGCTGGGTGAGCGTTGCGCAGGCCGGCTCGGCCCGGAGGAGTGGCTCGTCGTGGACGGCCTCCTGTCCGAGTCCCGCGTGCTCGCCGAGCATCCGCGGGCGCTGGGCGTGATCAAGAGCCACGGCGCGCAATACTTCGAAGGCGCGGCGCTCGAGCGCGCGCTCACCGTGCCGGCCGACCATCGGACCAGCGCGTTTCGGCCCTTGGGGCACCAGCACCAACCGGTGTACTCCTGGTATCTGCGGCTGTGGCCGTGGCAGGGCAACGACCTGCTCTACGGGCTGCTCCGTATCGAGGCGCGCCCCCACCCCGCGAGCGTCGCGCAGGCCACGGCGCTGTCCGGATGGCTGCTGCGCGAGCGCGCCCCGGTCTCCACGCCCGACGCGCGCTGGGACCGCCTGTTGTATCCTATACACGACGTGGAGACCTACCTGCGGAGCCGCGCGCCAAGGGACCTGCTCCCGGCGGCCGGGTCCCGCCTCCCGAAGACGGGGTCATGATCGACAAGAGCCGTCCTATTCCAGTCGGCCGCGTCGTCGCCACCGAGCTGAAGCCGGCGACGCCGCACCAGTTCCACTTCTGGACTGCGAACGAAACCACCATCGGTATCGGGGCCATCGTCCGGGTCGAAGCGTCGGAGCGTGGGGCGTTGGGCGTAGGGCGTGTGGTGTACGGCGTCGTGACGGACGGGTTCGCCTACTCGGACCTGGCCACTCCGCTCCACGACGTCGTGGGTGCCGAAGGGGACCCGGCGCGCGCGGCGGAGGCGCCGACCGTGCGCCAGGAGATTCGGCTGTGGACCGCGGCGGTGCTGCGGCAGATCCCGGAGGAGCCGCTCCAACCCGTGCCGCTCGGTCAGGTGCACGTGGCGGGCGACGCCGACGTGGCGCAGGCCCTGCGGATGGATGCGTATGTGGGCGGAGCGCAGCCCACGCCGATCCCGATCGGCCTCTACACCTCGGGCGGACTGGAGGCGCCGGTCTACCTCGACGCCGACTTCCTGCTGGGCCCCGAGGCGGCGCACTTGAACATCTCCGGTGTCTCGGGGCTGGCGACCAAGACGAGCGCCGTCGAGTTCCTGCTCGCGTCCGTGTTCCGCCATTTTCCCGCCCACAAGGGGCGCATCGCCGCGGTGTGCTTCAATGTGAAGGGGCCCGACCTCTGCTTCCTCGACCGGCCGGGCGAGCTGGACGCGGAAGACCGGCGCCGCTACGCGCGGCTGGACGTCGAGCCGCGCCCGTTCGAGCGCGTGCGCTACTTCGCGCCGTTCAAGGCGGACGGCGTGAACCTCAACACGCTGCGCACCCATCCCGATCTGGTGGGCGACGTGGACGCGCTGGTGTGGGGCCTGCAGGAGGTCCTGGACTTCGCCGAGGTGCTCCTTAACCGCGACGACATCGACGCCAAGGCCGACGCGTTTATCGACTTTCTCGCCGACCGGGTGCTCACCAAGGAGTTCGACGACGGCTTCGGCCGGCAGCACCGCGTGCAAAACTTCGCGGATCTCGACGCGCTCTTCCGGGCGATCTTCGACGGGCTCGAGGCGACGGGACGGAGCGACATGTGGCGCACCCATCACATCGCCACCATCCGCAAGGTGCGCAACCGCCTCGCCAACATCTCGACCCGTTGCAAGGGGCTGGTCACGGACGACGGCCCCTCGAACGACCTGCCCTGGGGCGAGTTCCAGGACCGCACGGTGTACGTCGTGGACGTCGCAAACGTGGACCCACTCGGCCAGGACCTCGTCTTTGCGCGCGTCGTATCGAAGCTGCGCGAGCACCTCGAGCGGCGCGACCTGGGCGTGGACGCGGTCGTGGTGTTCGTCGACGAGTTGAACAAGTACGCCCCCGCCGACGGTCCCGAGACGTACGTGAAGAAGATGCTGCTCGACATCTCGGAGCGGGGACGGTACCTGGGCCTGGTGCTGTTCGGGGCGGAGCAGTTTCGCTCGCAGGTGCACCGGCGCATCGTGGGCAACGCGGGCACGCTGGTATACGGTCGCATGGACATGGACGAGCTGGCCACGCCGGGCTATCAAGTGCTCTCGCCCGCGACGAAGATCAAGCTCGCCACGCTGCCGATCGGTGAGCTGATGGTGCGTCACCCGCACTTCACCCAACCCATCTTCGTGCGCTTTCCGCGGCCCGCGCCGCTGCGCGGCCGGGACGGGGTGGAGCGCTTCCCGCCGGCGGCCGACCTGCCGTTCGAGGACGCCGTCGTCCGCCAGTTGGTGCAGCTGGATCGGCGCGTCCGGCCGAACCAGGTCAGGGACCTGATCGCCGATCGCACGGCGGAGGATGTACGGCGCGCCCTGGCTGGCGTGCGGCGCGCGCGGCCGGAGGACGCTCTGGCGTATTTCCGGAAGGCGCTGGGCACCCGCATCGCGCCGGCGGCGCCGCGGCCGCGCCACGTCGTGCCGCCGCTCAATCCGATATCGGAGGAACCCTACTGATGCCCGGAGCGCTCATGACCGCCGCCCGCCCCTTCGCCCTCGCCGGCCTGCTCGCCTCGACGGGCTGCGGCAGGGCGAGCGGGCCCAAAATCGCGCTCCGGTTCCATCCCCCGGCGGGCGCGGCCTACCGCTACCGGCTCGAGCAGCGGAACTCCATCAAGTTCGAGACGGGGCCGATGGCGCGGATGCCGGGCCAGGCGTTCACGATGCGGATGTACTACACCCAATCCGTGGCCGGGCCGGCGGAGGGGGGCATCGGCGTCACCGTGAAGTTCGACTCCACGACGCTCGAGTCGCCGATGATGGGTCCCGACGCGATGAAGCCGGCCCTCGACCGGATGCGCGGCCTTACCAGCACCATCGTGTACGACGACCGCATGAACGTCGTGCGGGCCGAGTTCCGCGGGGTGGCCGGGACGCCCTCGCCGCTCACCGACCAGATGGGGAAGAGCGTCAAGAACATGGCGTTCCCGCTGCCCACCGAGCCGGTGGGGGTCGGTGACTCCTGGACGTCGGAGACGGAGCTGCCCATCTCCCAGATCGTGAGTACGAGCGCGCCGCTCAAGGCGAAGAGCAAGTTGACCGTGAAGCAGCTCCAGATCGCGGGCGCCGACACCACCGTCGTGCTCGCGGTGGAGACGTCGTTCCCGACCGACCCCGTCACGGTCACCCAGCAGGGGCAGACCTCCACGCTGCGGTTTTCCGGCACGCTGACGGGCGAGCGGCAGTTCTCGGTGTCGAAAGGGGCACCGCTCGGCTCGACGATGAACGGAACGATGCGCATCACCGCGAGCGGGGGTCAGCTCGGCCCGGCCGGGATGACGATGGCGCTGGAGCAGAGGACTTCCCTCGAGCTCACCGACCGAAAGTGAGCCCGTGAAGCTCGCCCACCTCGCCGATCTCCACCTCGGCTTCCGCCAGTACGACCGGCAGACGGCGCGGGGCGGCAATCAGCGCGAGGTCGACGTGGCGGACGCGTTCCGCCGCGCCGTGGACGACCTCGTGGCGCAGCGCCCGGACCTGATCCTCCTCGCCGGGGACATCTTCCACTCCGTCCGCCCCACCAACCCGGCGATCCTGTTCCTGTTCCGGGAGCTGCAGCGCGTGCGCGTGGCGCTCCCGGAGACCCCCGTCGTGCTGATCGCCGGCAATCACGACACGCCCCGCTCGGTCGAGACCGGGACGATCCTGCGTCTGTACGAGGCGCTCGGGGTCGAAGTCGTGATCGAACGGGCGCGCCGCATCGTGTTCCCGAAACTGGACTGCTCGGTCCTCGCGGTGCCCCACCAGGCGCTCCTGGGCGAGGAGCGACCGGCGCTGCGGCCCGAGCGGCGTGACGCCACGACGCGCAACGTGCTGCTGGTGCACGGCGAGGTGGAGGGTGTGATCGGCGGAGACCGCGGCGCGGCGGAGTACGGCGGGGCCCTGCTCACCACCCAGGACCTCGCGCCCGCGCAGTGGGACTACGTCGCGCTGGGGCATTATCACGTGTGCCACGAGGTCGCGGCCAACGCCTGGTACTCGGGGAGCCTGGAGTACGTGAGTCCCAATGCCTGGGGCGAACTGAAGGACGAGGCGGAGCACGGGCGACCGGGGAAGGGCTACCTCCTCGTGGACCTGCCGGGGGCCCGCACGACCTTTCGGCCGATCCCCGGATCGCGGCGCCTGGTCGACCTGCCGCCGATCCAGGGAGCGGGGCTCAGCGCCAAGGAGCTCGACGCGCGCATCGCGCAGCGCGTGGCCGCGGCCGATCCGACGTTCGAGGACCAGGTGGTGCGGCTCGTCGTGTACGACGTGTCGCGCGGCACGGCGCGCGACCTGGACCACGCCGCCATTCGTCACTACAAGTCCCGGGCGCTCAACTTCCAGCTCGACGTGCGGCGGCCGGAGGAGCACCGGACCGTCGGTGTCGGCGGCCCCGGGCGGCGCCATACGCTGCCCGACACGCTGCGTGAGTTCCTGAGCCGGCGGCCGCTCGACGCGTCGCTCGATCGGGACGCGTTGGTCCGCCTGGGGGTCGAGTACCTGGAGCAGGTCGGCCGCGAGGCGACGGGGGAGGTGGGCTGATGCGGCTGCACCGGCTGCGCCTCGTCAACTTCCGGCAGTACGCGGACTGCGAGATCGTGGTGGGGCCCGGAATCACGGGCATCATCGGCCCAAACGGCTCCGGGAAGTCGACGCTGCTCGAGGCGATCGCCTGGGCGATCTACGGCAACCCGGCGGCGCGAGGCGACAAGGACGGGATCCGTAACCTGCGGGCGAAGCCGCGCACGAGCGTCCGCGTGGAGCTGGAGTTCGGGCTCGGGGCGCACGAGTATCGCGTCGTGCGGGGGCTCCACGGCGCCGAGCTGTACCAGGACGGCGTCGTCGTGGCGAACTCGCTCACGGAAGTCACGACCGGGCTGGAGCGCATCCTGGGGATGCGCCACGACGAGTTCTTCAACACCTACTTCACCGGGCAGAAAGAGCTGGCGGTGATGGCGAGCCTGGGCAAGACGGACCGGGCGGCGTTCCTGTCGCGCGTGCTGGGGTACGACCGGCTGCGGCTCGCCCAGGAGCGCGTGCGCGAGCGGCGCAACGCGCTCGCGAGCGAGCTGCGCGGGCTCGAGGCGGGTCTGCCCGAGAGCGCGCGGCTCGAGGCGGAGCGCACGACGGCCGCTGCCCGGCTCGACGAGGTGCGACGCGCGGCGCAGGCGGCGGACGGCCAGCGCGCGGCGGCGGAGCGTCAGTTCGCGCGCGTGGAGCCCGAGTGGAAGGAATGGGTGGAGCGGGAGAAGCGCGTGCGCTCGCTGGACGGCGACCGGCGGATGGCCGACCAGGCCGTCACGGTGGCGCGCCAGGAGTGCCAGCGGCTCGATCGCGAGCTCGCCGACGCGCTCAACGCGCGGGAGCAGCTCAAGCATCTCGGGCCGGAGCTCGAGCCGGTGGAGCGGCTCAAGCGCGAGCTGGGCGAGCTCGAGCGGCTGCAGCAGGAGGAAGCGGCGCGACGTGCCGACGAGGGGCAGTTCGAGGAGCTGCGCCGCTCGATGGCCGCCCTGGACCGCCGCATCGACGCGCTCCGGGCGGCCACGGCGACGCTCGCCGACGCGGAGCGCGAGGTGCTGGCGCTGGCGCAGCGGTTGGAGGCGGCGGAGCGCACCGCCGCGGAGCAGCGCGCGGTGTGGGTGCGGGAGAAGGAATACGCGGCGACCCGCCGCACGGAGCTGCTCCGCCAGTACGACGATCTGAAGGAGCAGCGGGACAAGATCGAGCTGCTCGGGCCCGAGGGCGAATGCCCGACCTGCCGTCGGCCGCTCGGGGCGGAGCACGGTGCGGTGCTCGGCATCCTCGACCGGCAGCTGCAGGCCATCGTGGACGACGGCAAGTTTTTCCGCCAGCGGCTGGAGCAGCTGGCCCAGCCGCCCGCGGCGGTGACGACGGCCGAGGCCGAGCGGGACGCCCTGCGGGACGTCAGCCGCCGGGCCAGCGAGCGCGCCGGCGAGCTGCGCGCCCAGGCGCAGGAGCTCACCCGCGCGACGCAGGAGCGGGCGGGGGCGGAGCGGCGGGCTCGGGACCTCGAGGCCCAGCTCGGCGCCCGCCCCACCGGCTACGACTCGCAGCGCCACGACGCGGTGCGGGCCGAGCTCACCCGGCTCGAACCCGTCGTCCTCGAGGCGGCGAAGCTCGCGGCGCGGGCCGAGCGGGCGGAAGTCCTGGTGCGGGAGGCCGAGCTCGCGGAGCAGGCCCTCACGACTCACGAGCGGCGCGCGGAGGAGCTCGCGGCGGCGGTAGCGGCGGAGCGGTTCTCGGAGCAGGCGTTCGCCGCGGCGCGGGAGCGGCACGACCAGGCGGCGCGCGCGCTGCGGGAGGCCGAGCTCGCCGTCGCGGAGACGCGCGGTGAGCTCGTCGCGGCGGAGGCGGGCGTCCACGAGGTCGAGCGGCGCGAGCGGGAGCGGGCCGCCCGCGAGCGCCAGATCGCGGAACGGCGAAGCGAGGAGCGACTGCACCACGAGCTCGACAAGGCCTTCTCCGACCTGCGGGGCGAGCTGAACGCCGCCATGCGGCCCGAAATCGCCGAGCTCGCTTCCGGCTTCCTCGCCGACCTCACCGACGGCCGCTACGAGGCCGTGGACCTGAACGAGGACTACGTGATCACCGTCCTCGACGACGGCATCGCCAAGCCGGTCCTCTCAGGCGGTGAGGAGGACGTGGCCAACCTGGTGCTGCGGCTCGCCATCTCCCAGATGATCGCCGAGCGCGCGGGGCAACCGCTGTCGTTGCTCGTGCTGGACGAGATCTTCGGCTCACTGGATGAGTCCCGCCGCCAGCACGTCGTCTCCCTGTTGCGCCGCCTGGGGGACCGCTTCCCCCAGGTGATTCTCATCACGCACATTGAGCAGGTGCGCGAAGGGCTGGACCGGGTGATCCGGGTGGAGTACGACGCCGCGCGCGGCGCGAGCGTAGTGCGGGACGACACCGCCATCCTCGGAGCCGGCGATGCGGGCGTGGCTGCCTGAGCGGCAGGTCTACGGACCCGAGCGCGCCGGCGAGCGCGACATCGACGGGCTGAACCGCGTGTTCGCGGAAGCCTTCACGGACCGCTACCGCCGCGACGGCCTGGTGGGCGTGCGCGTGCCGCAGCTCAATCCCGACGTGTGGCGCTACGCCCTGCTCGACGCGGGCGATGGGGCGATGCTGTGGCGCGACGAGACCGACCAGGTCGCGGCGTTCAACATCGCGCACCGGTCGGGGCTGGAGGGCTGGATGGGTCCGCTCGCGGTACGGCCCGACCGGCAGGGGAGCGGCGTGGGCAAGACCATCGTGCGCGCGGCGGCCGATTGGCTGATCGAGCAGGGCGTCACGACCCTGGGTCTCGAGACGATGCCGCGCACCGTCGAGAACATCGGCTTCTACGCCCAGGTCGGCTTCGTCCCCGGACATCTCACGGTGACGATGACGAACGACATCGCGACCCGCGGGCACCGCACGCCGATGTTGCTCTCGGCGCGGCAGGGCCGCGCGCAGGCGCAGGCCCTCGCCGCGGTGCGGGACCTCGTCGGGGCACTGGCGCGCGGCTGCGACTTCACGCGCGAGATCCTGCTCACGGCCGAGCTGGGGCTGGGCGACACCTCCCTGGTGGAAGACCAGGGTGGGCTCGGCGCCATGGTGCTGTGGCACTCGGCCCCGCTCGCGGAAGGGCGGCCCAAGGACGAGGTGCGCATCCTCAAGCTGGCCGCCCGCGACGAGCGGGCGTTCGACGCCGCCATCGTGGCCGTGGAGGCGGCGGCGGCCCGCGCCGGCATCCGCCGCGTCGGCGTGCGCTGCCAGACGCGCTACACCGACGCGTTCCGCCGTCTCATCGCCCGCGGCTACCGCGTCCGCTGGACCGACTTGCGGATGACCCAGGACGGCTACCCCGAGCAGCCCCCGGCCCGGGGCGTGCTGTTTTCCAACTGGGAGATCTGAAGCAAATGCGGAGTGCGGAATGTGGAATGCGGAGTGTGCCACATTAACTCCAACTCCGCACTCCACACTCCGCATTCCGCACTCGTATGACCACCGGCCTCGTCATCTTCGCCGCTACCTACGTTCTCATCGCCGTTCAGCGGCTCCCCTTCGTCCACCTCAACCGACCGGCGGCGAGCCTGCTCGGCGCCGTGGCCATGGTCGTCTTCGGGGTGCTGCCGCTGGTCGACGCCTACGCCGCCGTGGACTTCGACGTCCTCGTGTTCCTCTTGGGCCTGATGCTCGTCGTCGGCTACCTCGAGGTCGGGAGGTTCTTCGAGTGGGCCGCCGAATGGATCCTCCAGCGCGCCCCGACCCCGCAGCGGCTCCTGCTCGGCATCGTGGTGGGCGGTGGCCTGCTGTCGGCGCTGTTCGTGAACGACACGATCTGCCTCGTTGTCACCCCCGTCTTGCTCGCCGCCCTGGGGCCGCTGCGGGTGCGGCCGACCCCCTACCTCATCGGGCTCGCCATGGGCTCGAACGTCGGCTCGGTGCTGGCGGTCACGGGGAACCCGCAGAACATGCTCGTGGGGATCTGGAGCGGCGCGACGTTCGGCGGGTTCCTCGTCCACATGGTGCCGGTCGCGCTGGGCGGGCTCGCCATCACGTACGGCTGGTTGCGCTGGGCCTACGCCGCGGAGCTGCGCGAGCCGTTTCGCGAGCGCCTCGCCGCGGTGCCGGTGGCGCTGGACCGGCCGCTCGTGACGAAGGGCCTCGCGGTCTTCGGGGCGGCCGTCGTCGCGTGGCTCGCCGGCGGCCCGCTCCCGCTCGTCGCCATTTCGGCCGGCGCGCTCATGGTGGCGATCGCGCAGCGGGACCCAGCGTACGCCATCGACCGGGTGGAGTGGTCACTGCTGCTCTTCTTCGCGTCGCTGTTCGTCGTGATGCGGGGGTTCGAACAGACCGGAGCGGTGGTGTGGATCGACCGGCACGCCCTCTCTCTGGTGCAGGCCGGATCGGCGTGGAGCGTGGCGGGCGTCGTGACCGGAGTAATGGCCGTGCTCTCGAACCTGATCTCGAACGTGCCGGCGGTGATGCTGTGGCGGAATACCGTGCCGCAGCTGCCCGACCCCCACCTCGTGTGGCGGGTCGTCGCGATGAGCTCCACGTTCGCCGGCAACCTGCTCCTGATCGGCTCCATGGCGAACCTGATCGTGGCGGAGCGGGCGGAGACGCGGGGCGTGCACATCGGCTTCTGGGAGTATGCGCGGGTCGGCATTCCGGTCACGCTGTTGACGCTGGTCTGGGGTCTCGCGGTGATCGTGATGACGGGCTGAGCGGCGCCGCAGGGCTCCGTAGCACGCACGCCACAGGGTTGCGGACCTTCCATGCTCGGATGACGACGGCTGGGCGCGGGGCCGCACGGCCCGTCACACGGAACGGAACTTGCCCGTGAACGGGCCGGACCCGCTCAGGGAAGGTTAGCGCCATGAACCAGTCCCCCCGCGCCGTTCTCCTCACTGCGGCCCTTCTTCTCGCCGCATGTCAGGACACCTCGACCCCGTTCCAGGCCGGCGGAGCGCCTGCAGCCATCGGACTGCCCGGCCTCCCGGGGGCCAGCGCCGCTCGGTACATCGTCGTGTTCAACGACGGGGTAACGGATCCGATCGGCCTGGCGCAGGTCCTCGTCGCCACGTACAACGGCTCGCTGTTGCACACCTACACGGCCGCGCTCCAAGGCTTCGCTGCAAGCCTGCCGGATGCTGCAGTACCGCTGCTGCGGCTGAACCCGCTAGTCGCCTACGTCGAGCCCGATCAGACAATCCGGGCGGACGGGACCGAGAACATGGACGCGAACGGCGACCCCTGGGGGCTCGACCGGATCGATCAGCAGGCGCTCCCGCTCTCCGGCACGTACACCTATACGTCGGACGGCGCGGGCGTGCACGCCTACATCATCGACACGGGCATCTGGACGCTCCACCCCGACTTCGGCGGCCGGGCCGACAACGTGTACGACGCTCTCACCCTCAATCTCGTCGCCATCGGCGAGGATTGTAACGGCCACGGCACCCACGTCTCGGGCACCATCGGCGGGGCGACCTACGGCGTGGCGAAGGGCGTCTCGCTGCACGGTGTGCGGGTGTTAGGCTGCGCCGGAGTCGGCTTCACCTCGGACGTGATCGCCGGCGTGGATTGGGTGACGGCGAACCATCAGAGCCCGGCCGTGGCCAACATGTCGCTGGGCGGGGGCAGCTCGGCGGCGCTCAACACGGCGGTCACGAACCTCTGGAACTCGGGCGTGTTTCTCGCCGTGGCGGCGGGGAACGACAACGCCGACGCGTGCAACTCGTCTCCCGCCGGTGCGAGCGGAGTGTTCACGGTGGCTGCCTCGGAGAAGACCGACGCGAAGGCGTCGTATTCGAACTGGGGGACCTGCGTGGAGGCGTACGCGCCGGGGTCGGCGATCACGTCGGACTGGCTCCTGGGCTTGACCATGACGCTCAGCGGCACGTCGATGGCGACGCCTCACGTCACCGGTGCCGCCGCGCTCTACAAGGCCACGTTCGGCGACGCACCCTCGGCTACGGTGTCGAATTGGATCATCGGCAACGCCACGACGGGGGTCATCACGGGCAACCCGGGCGGCACGCCTAATCTGCTGCTCTACAAGGCGGGCCTGTAGCGGGCCGTCCGACCCTCCCTCAGGACCGAAACCGGGGCGCGCCCACGAGCACGCGCCGTGCCAGCAGCACGGCGCCTGCGGCGTAGAGGATGTGGACCGCTCCGCTCTCGGTATGGGCGTGGAACACGAGCACGAGCCAGGCGCCGAGCAGGACCACCGCGGCGACGAGAGTGAGGTTCATTGTCGCTCCTTCCTGGTGTGGGACCTTCCTTGACCTTTCTTCCCGGTGCGGTATGTTCGCTTAGGGACGGGGAGCTCAATTATTGAGCCAACAAGCTCGATCGTGGACCCGGATACTGTGACCGATGTCAGGCCCCCACGTGGGGAAGGCAGACGCCATGGTGAGGGACCAGTCATTTCTTTCGGGCTTCAATAATCCTCTCCGTTCCTGTCGTAACCGGTCGGCCGGCCCGCGTTAGGCGGTGCCGGCCGATCGCGCTTTGAGCGTCTCCCAGAAGTACTTGGGCGCCAGCAACGGCTTCCCTCGCACCACGAACCCGATCCCGAGAATCACCATCCAGAGGCCGTAGGCGACCGCCACCTGTTCCCGCCAATCCGGGTGCAGAAACTGCGCCAGCCACAGCACGAAGATGATGGTGGCGTCGAGCCAGTCGAACTCCATGTTCGCGAGCAGCATCATGCCGAGCGCCGTTTGCAGAAGCGTCAGCAGGATCTCGAGACGCTGCGCGGCATCGAAGTGAAAATCCATCCAGACGCCGTGGTGGCGAAGGCTCGAGTATCCGTAGACGAGGGGGATCATCGCCGCCAGCACCGTCCACTGGTTGATGTTGCTGGACACCATGTTCATCAGGGCCATCGGCGCGTGCGTGACCCGGCGCGCCCAATAAAAGGCGGAGACCTTCTCCGGAAACTCGGAGAGAAAGGGCGCTACCCACTGCACCAGCACGAACTGGCTGACGCCGAGCAGCCCGGCGAGCGCCAGCATGGACTCGAGGAACGGGTGCGCGCTCGCGTAGAGCAGCCCGCCGCCCGCGGCGAACAGGCCCCCGATGGCGGCCGTCCGGCGCCACCCCCGTTGGCGCACGGCCCAGCGCGACACGGCAGGGGCGTATTCCAGCTGGTCCATCTGGTGGGCCGGGTTGCGGAGCAGCACCCAGAGGTAGGCGAGGTACAGGGCGCACAGCACGAGCGCGTCCACCCAGGTGAGGCTCTGCTTGACCAGGATGACGATGAAATACAAGAGCGGCGGCACGAGCCCGACGATCTCGACGGCGTGCTCGCGCTCGAGCTGGATCGCGGGGAGGAGGGGCGCAGCATGCTGCGCCCCTACCGCTTTGTGGCGACCCGCCGTCGCGAACACCGCGTAGATCATGGGCCAGCCGAGGCCCAGCAGCAGGCGGATGGCGCCGGTGAGGTTCGCGATCGCGAGGTGGGCGCGCTCGGCGTCGCGCCCCGCTTCCCAGGCGATGACGGCTTCGACGGCGAATTCGGGCAGGGTCTGCAGCCAGGCGAGGATGGCGAGTGCGAGGCCCTGGGAAATCAGGAACTGCGCCGCTTCCGCGGCCCAGGCGACGAGGAACGCCGAACCCAGGATGCTCGGGAACGTCCACAGGGCGGACACCGCCGAGGCTCCCGCCGTGGACAGGGAAGCGAGTACCTTTAGTTTCACGTGCGAGCGAAGATAGTCCTGCCTGGGAGGCCCAACAAGACGGCCGCCGTCAAACGGATCCGCCTGTGGACGACGGATCGCAACTACGTGGACTACCATGAGACGTGACAAGGTGAAGTCGTCCAGCCTGCACAGCTTGCACGAGGAGCACGTCGAACCGCTGCCCGCGGCGACGGCGGCTGGGGGACGGACGCCGTTCGAGGTGCTGGTGCGAGAGCTGCTCGGGCAGCTGGGCGAGGATGCCGCGCGCGAAGGTCTGCGCCAGACCCCGGCGCGGGTCGAGGCATCGCTCAAGTGGCTGACCCGCGGCTACGGCATGTCCGTGGCGGACGTGATCGGCGACGCGCTGTACTCGGAGCGGCACGACAACCTCGTGTGCGTGCGGGACATCGAGATCTACTCCCTGTGCGAGCACCACCTGCTGCCGTTTTTCGGGAAGGCACACGTCGCGTACCTCCCGAACGGGCGGCTCGTGGGCCTGTCGAAGATCCCCCGGGTGATCGAGGTGTTCGCGCGGCGGCTCCAGGTGCAGGAACGGCTCACCGATCAGGTGGCGGACGCGTTCATGGAGGTGTTGGATCCGCGCGGCGTGGGCGTCGTGATCGAGGCGTACCATCTGTGCATGATGATGCGCGGGGTCGAGAAGCAGAACTCCAAGACGGTGACGAGCGCGCTGCGCGGCGCGCTGCTCGAGGACGCGAAGACGCGCGACGAGTTCCTGCGGCTGGTGCACGGCGGCCGGGGCCTCGAGTGAGCCCGGGCGGCGCGCCGCTCGCCGGGAAGATCGCGCTGGTCACGGGTGCATCGCGGGGGATCGGGCTCGCCGTCGCGAACGCCCTGCACGCCGCCGGCGCTCACGTCGTGCGGCTAGCGCGCTCGCTCTCCGACGGCGGCGCGGAGCGCCGCACCGACCTGCGGTGCGACGTCGGGGACAGGGCCGCGGTCGAGCGGGCGGTCGCCCGCGTCGTCGCCGACCCGGGCGCCCCGGACGTCGTGGTGAACAACGCCGGGATCTTCTTCATCAAGCCGGTGGCGGAGACGAGCCCGGAGGAGTTCGCGCGCGCGCTCACGGTCAATCTCACCGCCCCGTTTCTGATCGCGCACGCACTCGTCCCGCACCTGGTGCTGCGCGGCAGTGGCCACGTCGTGACGATCGGTTCCGTCTCCGACCACGTGCCCTATACCGGCTCGACCGCCTACGCCGCGAGCAAGTACGGACTGCGGGGGATGCACGAGGTGCTGCGCACCGAGCTGGCGCGTACCGGGGTGCGCACCACCCTCATCTCACCGGGGCCCGTCGACACGGACATGTGGGACCCGATCGACCCGGACTCCCAGCCCGGGTTCACGAAGCGCCAGGACATGATGCGGGCCGAGGACGTCGCCGACGCGGTGGTGTTCGCCGTGACCCGGCCCCCGCGGCTCGACATCACGGAGATCCGGCTGATGCCGACGGTCTATACGGCGCGAGGCTGAACCAATGCGGAATGCGGAGTGCGGAATGCGGAGTATGCGGGGCGAGCCGCAGCTACCTGGCCACCGGCTGGTCGCCGGCGATCACTCCGCATTCCGCATTCCGCACTCCGCACTTCTCTCCCTGCTGGCCGTGGCTCCACTCGCCACCGCCACCGCCCAGGCGCTCCCGCCCCTGCCCGACACGACCGGCTTCGGCGTGCACGTGCTCGCGCTCGCGCGGGCGCCGGACGGCGCGGTCTGGGTCGGGACCTACGGCCAGGGGATCTATGTCCTGCGGCCGGGCGCGGGGACTTGGGAGCACATCGGCAAGAGCGCGGATACTGCG
>WNGN01001208.1_pt1 | contig 40109 bp, 29 predicted proteins | sample 5400561 | NCBI WGS metagenome assembly WNGN01 (sample SAMN13153379, study PRJNA577476) | soil metagenome | isolation source: 115 cm soil or saprolite under Garry oak tree replicate 2 | place: USA:California | collected 2016-06-15 | reverse complement strand
AATGCGGTGGGCAAGATCCCGGCGGGGTAGGTGCCGAGGTCGCCGAGAGGCACCTCGTTGTCGGTGCCCAGCAGTCCGGCGAGTATCTCGATGGCCTTCGTGCTGACGTCCTCGTAGTCCGCCACGGTCTCCGCCGGGGACAGGACGCGGCGTGCCGCGATGAGGGCGTCCTGGCCGCGCTCGAACAGCAGGCCGGGCCCGCCCGGCCGCGACGACGGATCCGCCACCATCCAGTAACCGGCTCCCAGGTGGGAGATCACATCCTGGACCGACCAGCCGGGACAGCCACTGCCCGCGGCCCAGTCCGGCTCGCTCAGCCCGGCACAGATGCCAAGTACCACGTCCCGTTCGGCCCGAAGGGCCTCGATGATCCCGTCGCTCATGGCGCACCCCTGACTGTCGCGGTATCCTCTTCTCAGATAGAGAGTAAATGTCACATAGTGACACTATGTCAATGGGCTAGGGGGTGTACAAGGCGGCGGGAACCGGCTACATAGACGATGTGCACAGCGGCCAGCAGGAACAGCCCACCGACGGCGCGCGGCCCTCGCTGCGCGCCGAGCAGGTCGCGCAGACCCGCGCGGCGCTGGTCGCGGCGGGCCGGCACCTCTTCGGCCAGCGTGGTTTCGCGGACACGTCCGTGGAGGAGATCGCCAGGCAGGCGCGGGTCACCACCGGCGCCCTCTACCACCACTTCCCCACCAAGGCCGCCCTGTTCGAGGCGGTCTTCGAGCAGTTCCACGCGGACATCATGGAGGCCTCGGGCCGGACCGCCGCGGGCGCGCGCGACGAGGTGGAGTTCCTGGCCCGGGCCTTCGAGGCCTTCCTCGACGCCATCCTGGAACCCGCGGCCCAGCGCATCCTCATCACCGACGCCCCCGCCGTGCTGGGACTGGCCCGGTTCACCGAACTGGACGAGCGGTTCGCCTTCGCCGCGATCGCCGACCGGCTGCGGGCGGCCCGCGACGCCGGGCGGCTCCGCGTGGACGACCCGGAGACCATGGCCCGACTGTTCCTCGGCGCGCTCACCCGCGGCAGCATGCTGATCGCCGGCTCCGACCGGCCCAAGGCGACCAGGGACGAGGTGGCCAGGGCGGTCCGCGCCCTGCTCCAGGGCCTGTCCGCGTGACGCCCCCCGGCGCCCCGCAGCCGGTCCTGGAAGTAGGCGCCGGAGCCTTTCCTCCGGCGGGGGTTGAAAACATAGGCGGAGATGCGGTTCGGCCGTTCCGGAATCTCCGAGTTCGTGCGCGAATACATGCGCATCGCGTATTCCTGCTTGCCGGTACACCGCGACGAGGTTGCGCAGCCCGAGGACCTCGCGGGCCACCCCGCCCCGTGCCGGTTCGCTGCCCGCCATCTATACGGGCGCAGAAGATCGACATAACGTATGCACATGGCGGTGGGTATGTATGTGAAAGTCCCCGAAGAGGTGGCGAAGTCCCTCGCCGAGGACGGCTTTCGCATGGCCGGCGCCGAGCGCGGCATCGAACTCTATGCCGAGACGATACTCGCGGCCAGCGCAAATCTGGTGACCGTGTTTGTCGGCCGCCATGAGATCGCGCGGTTCATCGGACACCTATTAGCGCCACGACGCGGCCGGAGCCGTACCCCGCAGGGCACGAGGATCGTCGTCGAACGGGGCGGCCAGCGGGTGGCCATCACCCTGGAGCACGAGGGTTTCACGGACGCCGGGCCACCGGCTGGCCTGGTGGACGGGATGACCGCACTCCTGGAAGCGCTAGCCGAACCCAAGGAGCACCGGAGCGCGCTGCACTGACTCACCAAAGGGCGCCAGGAAGGGGGGAACATGGTCGCCGTCGCGGACGAACGGCTGGGCGAACTGTTCCGAGAGCGCGCCCGGCTCGCCGAAGCTCTGCGGAAAGTCGAGCAGGAGGCGCAGTCGCTCACCCTGGAGCACAACAAACTGGTCCGGGAGGCGGATCAAGCCGCCACGAGCCGCGGCCGGCAGCGGGCCCGGCAGCGGGCGATCCACAAGGGCGAAGAGGGCAGGCACGCCCGCGCCCGGGTGGAACAGCTTTCCCGGGAATTGAACCAACTGGAGATTGAGATTGCAGACCTGATCGCGGCATTGCTGGCCGCCTCCAGATCCCTGATATCCGGCGACACCGTGCGGCAGCTCAATGAGCGCCTGGCCGACATCAACCGGCAGCTCCAGCACATCGACGAAGCGCTCCGGCCGATAGCACCGGCGTTCAACTCGCTGCAAACAGTCATCGGGGAGCAGGCCGAGTACCTGCGATCCGCGCAGGCCCGGCAGGGCGGCAATCTCGAGGCGGTCCGGTCCGCCGCGGACGGCGCGGCCGCCGCCCTGGCACAAATCCAGGAAGAACTGCGCCAGCAATCCCGCTCGCTGCGCGTGATCGGCGGCAAGCTGCCGGGCCAGGCGGACCGCCAGGTCCTCCGGCCGGATACGCCGGTGGTGCAGATGGGGTGGCGCCGTGGGGCACCGGCGGTGCCGGAGCCGCGCTCCCCGGAACTCCCGCCCGAGGTGGTGTCCGCATTGCCGGACCAGGTCACGGTGCTGCTGTTTGCCTCCGAGCCCCGCGACTTGCCCAGGGCCGACCTGGACAAGGAAATAAGAGAGATCCTCGCCAAAATTAACGAGGCGAAATTCGGCGACCATATCGTCCTGCGGCCATGGCTCGCCGCGCAGCCCTTTGACCTGATCCCGAACTTCAACAGGTACAAGCCACACATGGTCCAGTTCAGCGGCCACGGAACACCGGATGGCTTTCTGATGATGGGGCCACACGATCGGCCCGAGCCGGTCGCGGCCGATCGGCTGATCCAGATGCTCAGGTGGACGGGGGAGGATCTTCGGATCGTGTTCTTCAACATCTGCGATTCCGAGCAGCATGCCCGCGCCGCGGCCCAGCTCGTCGACGGCGCCATCGGCATGCGGGGGAAGATGCATAACATGCCGGCCCGCTTCTTCGCCGCCAATCTCTACTCGGGCCTCGCGTTCGGCCGGTCCCTGAAGAGCGCGTTCCACCAGGCGTGCGCCGCGATCGGGGACGAGCCAGACAGCACCATTCCGCAACTCTTCTTCCGTAATGGCAGCGATCCGCACAAGATCGTTCTAGTGCGCCCGGGTGACGACGACGGCCGGTAGGCCTGATCCCTGTGCAGGCAGAGGGGGATGCTCTTCGTGAAGGACCCGAAGCGGTCAGGCAGAGCCGCGAAGGGGAGCGGCGGGGGTCCGGTCGAGCCGGGCGGCCGGCTACCCGAGCCCGACGGCCCGCAATCCGAGCCCGACGGCCAGCCACCCATGCCGGACGCGCCGCCGGCCGCCGAATCGCCGCCGCCATCCGCCGAATCGCCGCCGCCATCCGCTCCAGCGCCGGACCAGCCGGAGAGCATTGTGGCCCTGCCGCTTGGCGACCTTGCTGGCAGGCTCGGCAAGGTCGAGGAGCAACTTGCCGAATACCACCGGCGCGCGGCGCATCGAGAGGCGGTCATCGACCGGCTGCACGAGGAGAACCAGCGACTCAGCGAGGGGCTCGGCCGGGCCTTCCTCGAGCCGGTGATCGCCGACCTCATCCGCCTGTACGACCAGCTCAACCGCGAAGTCCGCCGGCTGGAGGCGAGCGGCCAGGACGGGAAACTGCTCGGATCGTTCGCCGGCGATGTGGTGCAGATCCTGGACAGGTGCGGCGTCGATGCCTTCACGGCCGAGCCCGGCGACCCGCTCGAACGCGGCCGGCACCGGGCGCTGGCCGTCGTGGCCTGCGATGACGAATCCAGGCACAACACGGTGGCGGAGGTGGTCACCACCGGGTTCCTCGACCGCGAGACCGGCCGCATCAGGCGCCCGGTGCAGGCTCGCGTCTTCCAGTACTCCGCCGGCCCCGGCGCGGCCGGGCAGGCCCCCAGCACAGCGCGATCACTGTGAGGTGACATGGCTACTTACGGAATTGACCTCGGCACCACGAACTCGTGCGTCGCCTCGGTGGACGACACGGGGCGGGCGGTCGTTCTGCAGAACGCGATCGGAGATGACACCACGCCATCGGTGGTCTATTTCGAATCGGCGGACAACGTGGTCGTCGGGAGACAGGCCAAAGAGTCGGCCCTGCTCGCCCCGTCGCTCGTCGTTGAGCTGGTCAAGCGGCAGATGGGCCAGGACGTCCACTACACCTTCCATGGGCAGGACCACACCCCCGAGTCGGTCTCCGCACTGATCCTGCGCGAGCTGGCCCGCGCGGCACAGGAGAAGACCGGCGAGGAGGTCCGTGATGTGGTCATCACCGTGCCGGCCTACTTCGGCGTGCTGGAGCGGGAGGCGACCCGCAAGGCCGGTGAGATCGCCGGGCTGAACGTCCTGGATGTCCTCGCCGAGCCGGTGGCCGCGGCGCTGGCCTACCAGGCCCTGGGCAAGGCCGAAGGGGTGCGGCACCTGTTCGTGTACGACCTCGGCGGCGGCACCTTCGACACCACGGTCATCCGGATCGACGGGGATGACATCCAGGTCGTGTGCACCGACGGGAACCACCAGCTCGGCGGGGCCGACTGGGACAACAAGATCATCGACTTTCTGCTGCGCGGTTTCACCGGCCAGTACCCGGACCTCGACCCCAGCGGCGACGAGGAGTTCATGCAAGATCTCGCGAACTCCGCCGAGCAGCTCAAGAAGGCGCTCAGCGCCACCATGACCCGCAAGCTCACGGTGCGGTTCGGCGGCCAGGCCGCCCAGCTCGAACTGACCCGCGAGCAGCTCGAAGAGCTCACCTCCGAGCTGCTCGAGCGGACCATGGAGATCACCGGGCGGACCCTCGACACCGCGCGGGAGAAGGGCGTCGACCACTTCGACGACGTCCTGCTCGTCGGCGGCATGACGATCATGCCGGTCATCGCCCGGACGCTCAAGGAGCGGTACGGGCTGGAGGGGCGGCTGCAGGACCCGCACCTGGCCGTCGCCAAGGGGGCGGCCCTGTTCGCCCTGATGCGGAAGGTCAAGGCCAGCCTGCCGGAAGACGGCACGGACGCCCAGCTGGACACCGCGGTGCGGGACATAGCCGACCAGCTCGGCATGCCCGCCGAGGAGGTCGAGGCGATCAGCCGCAGGCGGGTCGCGACGGTCGTGCCGCGGGCCTTCGGCATCAAGTGCGTGGACACCGATGACCCGGTGTGGAAGACCGACCGGGCCAAGGCCCGCAGGTATATCTCGCATCTGCTGACGGCCAACACGCCGCTGCCCGCCGATACCGAGCCGGAGACCTTCTACACGGTCCTCGACAACCAGCGCACGGTCGTGCTGGAGGTATGGGAGCAGGCCGGCTCCATCGCCTCGGAAGAGCAGGAGCACAACACCCACATCGGCGAGGGGACGCTGCGCGACCTGCCGCCGCGGCCCGCGGGGGCACCGTTCAAGGTCGTCTTCCACATGACCGAGACCGGGCTGCTCAAGGTGCACGGCTACGAGGCCGATTCCGGCAGCGAGGTCCGCTTCGAGATCCAGATCGGCAGGCTCGACGAGGCCGGGACGCAAGAGGCGGCCGCCCAGGTGGCCGGCTACGACGTGACCGGGTAGATGCCCTGGGACCGGGAGCGGTATTGCCGGGACGTGCTGGAGCCCGCCCGGCAGGCCGGCAACGTGCCGCCACCGGACCTGTACCTGCGCTACGGGCTGCCCGCGGGCATCTCCAGTGCGGCCGCGTTCGACCGGCGGGTCGCCGAGGTGCTCGCCTGCTGGCGGGACCTGGACCGCCGGGGGCGTTACCAGCAGATCGCCCGCGCGCTGCTCACCGGCCACCGGGAACTCGAACGGGCCGGCCCGCTCACTCCCGCCAGGTTCGCCGAGCACCAGCGGCAGGCCCGCAGGAAGCAGGCGATGCAGCTCGCCCGGCTGGCGGAGGTGGAGTCGGGCGCCGCCACGCACGCCGGCCCGGACACCATCAAGCGCCTGTCCGCCGCGCTCGACATCCCCGCCACCGACGCGGAGATCACCGAGGCGCTCGGGCAGGCCGGCGTCCGGGTCGTCGCGGGATTCCCCGCGCTGCCTGCCAAACCGCACCCGAAGCAGGCCGACCTGGCCCAGCACGTGCAGCAGCTCGGCAAGCGGCTGTCCACGGAGGTCGTCTTCGGTGACTCGGTCAGGGACGGCTTCCGCCTGCTCGGCGGGTTCCGGCTCGCTGACGGCAGCCGACTCGATGAGGCGGCGCTCGGCGGGGCCCGCGATCGTGCCGCCGCCCTGCCCTACGCGGACGCGGCCAAGGCGCCCACCGAGAACGTCCTGGCCATCCTGGCCGGGGCGGCGCGCCAGCCCGGGCAACTGGATGCGCTGCTGCTGTCAGAGGTCGTCGAAAGGCTGCGCCAGTTCGCCAGCTCGGGCTTCCTGCAGCGGGGCATCGCGGTGCAGGCGCACGGCCTCGGGCTGGACGAGGACGAGGCGGGGCTGCTGGCGGGTGCGGTGCTCGCCGGGGGCACGACCGCCACCCTGCACCAGCGGGTCGAGGAAGCGCTGAGCGCGGGCAAGCTGCGGGCCGCACAGCGCGAGGCCGCGGGACTTCCCGCCGAGGATCCGCTGCGAGAGCGGATCGCGGCACAGGCCGCTGACGTCACCCGCCTCATCCGCGAGGCGGACGAGGAACTCGCGCGCGGGCGGACCGAACGGGCCGCCGCGCGGCTGGCCGAGGCGCTGCGGCTGGCCAGTGATGACGACGCCCTGGCCGAACGGCTGACCGCGCTGCCGCCCCCCGCCCCGCCGCGTGCCGATGCCCACCTGGACTCCGATCACGTGCTGGTCACCTGGGAGCCGAGTGCGGCCCTGGCCGGCCAGGTGCGTTACCGGGTCCGGCGGGGCGCGGCCCGGCCGCCCCGCTCGCCTGCCGAAGGCACGGCCGTGGTGACGACGGACGGGCGGCACGAGGCCATCGATACCGGCGCCCCGGTCGGCACCGACCTCTTCTACAGTGTCTTCGCCGACCGGGGCGGCGAGGCCTGCTCGCCCGCCGCAAGCAGCGAGGTGGTGGTCCGTGCACCGGACGTGACGGGCATCACCGTGACGGTCGCGGACAGCTCCGTTGCCATCTCCTGGCGGCCGCCCCCCGGCGCCCATGCCGTCCAGGTCGTGCGGGCCACCGGTCACGAGCCACAGGGACCAGGTGACGGGACCCCGGTCCAGGCGTCGCTCACCGGATTCAGCGACGCCGGGCTGCGCACCGGAACGGAGTACTTCTTCCGGATCACCGTGTCGTACCTGGGGGGGAACGGGCAGCGCCGCCAGTCGCCCGGCGTCGTGGTGGCGGCCGTGCCCGCACCCGAGCCCGAGGCGGTCACCGGGCTGGGAGTGTCGGTGACCGGCCACGGCACGGCCGTGGCCACCTGGACACCACCCCGGCACGGCCAGGTGCGGCTGGTGGTGAGCGATGCCCCGCCGCCGTGGCCAGCGGGCACCATGATCACGCCGGCCGAGGCGGCCGGGTTGCGGGAGATCGCCGGGGCACCCCGGCGGGGTGCCGACGGCCGGGATTCCATGACACTGCGGCTGCCGCCCGGGCGGCACTACGTCTGGGCGCTGACGTGGCAGGGCAGCGTGGTCGTCGCCGGTAGCTACGCCGAGGTCGTGCTGGTCGAGCCGGTCCGGAGGCTGACCGCGCAGCGGGCACACGATGCGGCACGGCTCGCCTGGGAGTGGCCCGACGGTGCGGCCGACGCCGTGATCCGCTGGGCCGGCCAGGAGCGCCGCTGCTCCTGGCGCGCCTATCACGACGAGGGCGGGGCCACGGTCACCGTCGGGCCGGCCGAGACGCGGATCGAGGTCCGCGCGGTCTACCCGCATCCCGGCGGGCCGCTCACGGCACCGGCGGCCTGGACGACCGTGCCCGCGCGGGGCGTCGCGGTCCATTACCGGATCCGCCGCGGCGGCCTGCGGCACCGGCGGCAGCGGACCGTGGAATTCGTCCCCGAGCGGGCCGTCCGCCTGCCGGCCATCGTGGTGGTGCGGACGGAGGGCCGTTATATCCCTGACGACCCGGCCGAGGGCGAAACGCTCGCCCGGGTCGGGCCGCAGGATGTCACGCCGGACCAGCACGCGACGGTCACGGTGGAGGTGCGCCGGGGATCAGGCTGGCTGGCCTGCTTCGTCGCCCCGGATCCCCCGGATCCACCCGATCCCCCGGGCGTGCCCGGCAACCCCGGCGGTCCGGATCCCCCGGGCACTCCCGACGCCCCGGTGGCCGGCGAGGCCGCCGTCCTCCTCTTCCACCCGCCCGCCGAGGAGATGAGGCTGCGATGAGACCGGGCGCGGGCAGGCCGCTGTACTGCCCTTACTGTTATGAGGATTTCCCCGAGCAGCAGATCCAGTTCCGCTGCTCGGGGCGGCTGAGCCGGCGGAACAAGCGCTGCGGCCCGGTGATCGACGAGGTGCTGCGGGACCACATCGGGTACACCGGGGCACTGCCGCCGACCTTTGCCGCCGACGGGCGGCGCACCTCGGCCGAGTGCCCGCGCTGCGGGGCCGATACCAGCACCCGGATCTGCCCGGCCTGCCACAGCCAGCTTCCGGTGCACTTCGGGAAGGTGCCGAGCCGCATGATCGCGCTGGTCGGCGCGAAGCAGTCCGGCAAGACCATTTTCATGACGGTCCTCGTCCACGAGCTGATGTACGACCTCGGCAAACAGCTGGAGGCGGGCATAGGCGGGGCCGACGACAGCACCAGGCACCACTTCGCCAAGGACTACGAGAAGCCGATTTACCGCGACGCACGGCTGCTTCGGCCGACCCCGACGGCGGGGCTGCGCAACCGGGTGCCGCTGGTCTTCCGCTTCAGCGTCCCGGGCCGTGGCCCGCTTGGCTGGAACGGCTGGCCGGGCCGGGGCGATAACTCGAACCGGTACGAGCCGCAGCACACGCTGCTGTCCTTCTTCGACGCCGCCGGGGAGGACCTTCGATCCCAGCAATCGGTGGAGCAGCACCTCCGTTATCTCGCCGCCGCCGACGGCGTCGTGCTGGTGCTGGATCCGCTGCAGATGCCCGGGGCACGCGCGCTGGCCAGGCCGGGGAGCCTGCTGCCGGAGCCGGGCACGACCGACGACCAGCCGGTCACGGTGCTGGAGAACATCACCGACCTGATCCTCGCCAAGGAGGGCAGCAAGCCGCGGCACCGGATCAGGAAGCCGCTCGCGATCGTGTTCTGCAAGATGGACGCGCTCCTGCACACCCTCAGCCCGACCAGCCCGTTGCTGCAGCCAGCACCCCGGACGCCGTACCTGGAGGAGCGGGACAGCCTGGCGGTCCACCACGAGATCCAGCGGCTGCTCGCCCGGTGGGAGGGGACCCGGATCGATCAGATCACCCAGTTGCACTACCGCTGCTTCCGCTACTTCGGGGTATCCGCGCTCGGCGAGACGCCCACCGCGGACAACCGCGTCTCGGCGCGCGGCATCCGCCCCATCCGGATCGGCGACCCCTTGATCTGGATCCTCGCCCAGCTAGGGGCCGTTCCGGTGAAGAGGGGCTGACATGGCATTCCAGCAGCTCTATTACACCTCCTGCGAACACGGGCTCGCCGGGTACAGCGGGTATCAGTTCAACGCGGTCACGCCGGGCGTCTCTCCGGTGGTGATGCGCGAGGTCGAGGACCGTACCGTCTACGAACCGCCGGGCTGGCTGCTGGCCACCCCCCGGCCCGATGATCCGGAGAGTTATCCGGTCGCGTTCTGCCACGGCATGAGCGAGGCGACGGGCACGGTCATCACCGCCCAGGTGGTGTTCGCCGGGACCGACTACTCCGGCCGCCCGGGCAACTACTTCGCCCACGCGCTCGTGACGGACACGCCGGAGCAGGATTTCGGGCCGCTGCTCCCGGTGGAACTGTGGGGCGCCGAACTGTGGCAGCGCCACCCGGCCGACGACACCGAGTTGCCGGAACTGCCCGGGCCGCCGCTGCCCGGCCGGATCGACCGCGCGGGCACCCAGGCCTTCCTCGACGCCCATGGCACCAGGCTCCTCCCCCAGTTGCTGACCGCCGCCGGCCGGGCCATGGACGGAGACCGGCCGGTGCTGCTGGCGAACCATGACGTCACCGAGAACGCCTGGTGGATCGCTGCCGTCTGCTACCTGCTCGGCGACCAGCTCGGGCGCCGCCTGACCTTCACCACCTACAGCCATCGCCCGGCGTACTCCCCGTACCACCTGACCGGGGTCCTGCCCGAGGCGCTGCCGCCCGACGCCGGCTCGAGCTTCCAGTTGTTCGACCTGACCGCCGGGCAGGTGCCCGCGGACCGCGTTCACCCGCTGGCCGCCCTGCTCACCAGCGCCGGCGTGATGGCCGCGCCGGGCCTTTGGCAGCAGGCGGCGGCCTTCGGGCCCGGGCCCGGGGGAAGCCTCGATGCCTGGCTCGCCCCGATGACCGCCGCGGCCGGGCTGCTCGGCCGGGAACTGTCCCCCGGCGAAACCGACATGGTCGCCAGGTGGCTGCTCGCCACGGCCGCCGCCATGCCGGTGCCGCTGGCCGACGCGGGGCTCGGCGTCACGCTCGGCCAGCGCGCCGGGACGCTCTCCGACCAGCGGCTCCTTGACCTGCTTGGCCTGGCGCGGCAACTGCCGTCGGCGGACCAGGCCGGCCGGCTGGAAAGAATGCTGAGCGAGCGGGCATTCACCCACCTCGCCCGGGGTGAGCCGGCTCTTCCGGTCGGGCTCACCGAGCCGGTCGCGTCGGCCGCACGGGCCCGGGCGGTCCAGGTTCTCGGCGCGGCCGCCGCCGCGCCCGCGCTGGCGGTGCTGGCCTGGGCCGCCGCCTGCGGCCTGGCGCTGCCGGACGCCGGATTGGAGCGGTACGGCAGGACCCGCCTCGATCCGGGCACGCCGGAGCCGGACCTGTCGACCCTGCTGAGCGGGTATCCGGCCATCCGGCGCGGGCTGCTCACCCGGCTGGCCGGCGGACCGCCGCGGGCGGCCGAGGCGCTGTTCGCCGGCCCGGCCGGTGCCTGCATCGGGCGCGACGACCTGGCCAGGCACCCGGAACTGGCGGAACTGTGGCTGATCCAGGCCGCGGCCCGGGGTGACATCGAGCCGTTGCGGGCCTTCGACGAGATCTCCGATATCCGCGCCGGGCGGCCTGGCACGCCGCGGGTGGACGGGGAGTTGCTGCGCCGCCTGTGGCCGGGCGGCTGCCCGGCGGAGGAGATCGCGGAGTTGCTGGGTGCCGTGCCCGACCGGCCCAGCGCCGACGTGCTGGCCTGGTTCGCCGCGGAGATCGGTGCCGTCGTGGCCCGCCGCAAGCTGGACGCCGCCTCGCTGCGGCTGGCCCGGGCCCTGACCGGCCATCCGGTCCTGCGCGCGCTGCCCGATACGGACCAGCAGGTGATGCGGAACGCCGCCAGCGTCGAGCCACTGCTGCGCCTGGCCAAGGCCGCGGTGCGGCACCAGGACCTGAAGGTCTTCGCCGACCTGTTCGCCGCGTATGTGACGGTCGACGCCGAGAGCCGGCGGCTGCTGGAAACCGAACTGCCGCCGTTGCTGGCCGACGCTAATCCGCTCGGCACCGGCCTGCGCGGCTGTCCACCGGGCATAGCGGATGCCTTCTGCCATTCGCTGACGTCCTGGCTGGCGGCCCCGCGTGCCGATGTCAAGCTCGCCAGGAGGGTCTTCGTGGCGCTCGGCGACCCGGACGTGCTGGCACAGCCCCTCCTCGCCGAATGGCTGCTGGCGGCCTTCGAGCAGGTACGGGAATGGCGCCGCCGCGACCTCGCCACGCTCGCCCGCAACCTGGCGAACGACGGGCTGGCCGAGCAGTTCCAGGCCTGGAAGGACGAGCAACGGACCGGGCTGGCCCGCAAGGTGTTCGGCGCGGGCCGGGAACCGCTGGCCGACCGGCGGCGAGAGGAGGCCTGACATGTGGCTGGTCTTCGCGCTGTTCTACCTGATCTACCTGATCGTCGTCGTGCCGCTCGCCGCGCTGGCCGCCGCCGTCGCCTACGCCTTCGGGATTCCCGGCATCTACTTCGTCGCCCTGGCCCGGGTCCTGGTCATCCGGCCACGCTGGCTGCCTGCCCCGCGGCACCGGCCACAGGTGCCCGCGGACGCCGACCCCGCGGTGCTCGAGTACTTCTACGGCCCGGCCGTCGCGGACGCCGAGCACGCGCTAGAGGTGGCGTATGACGGCTGCCGGAGCTTCCTGAGCTCCGGCGCTGGCGCGGTCGTCTCCTCGTTTGACACCGACGCGCCGTTGCTGTCCGGCCCGATTGGCGTCGGCGGCGCCATCGGGATGGCGGCGGGCGCCGCGCTCGGGACGGTCGCCGCGACCGGTTGCGTGCTGATCCAGTTGGTGGTCGTCGGCCTGTCGACCGGCGTGATGCGGACCATCGGCGCGGTGCTGCGCGCCGTGGACTCGGCCGTGCTCCGCATCAAGAACATCCGGATGATCTGCCCGGTCTGCTCCGAGCGGGTCACCTACCCCGGGTACCTGTGCCCGGGGCCCGGCTGCCCGCGCCGTCACCGCGACGTGCGGCCCGGCCGGTTCGGCATCTTCCGCCGCCGCTGCCAATGCGATACGACACTGCCCACGCTGCTGCTTTTCGGCTCGTCGCGGATGGACGCCTTCTGCCCGAACCATGGTCACCTGCTGGAGTACCGCCCGGGCGAGTCGCCGGAAGTCGTGCTGCCGTTCTTCGGCGCCACCGGCGCAGGAAAGACCCGGCTGCTGTACAGCATGGTCACGCAACTTCGCGCATGGGATGCGGAGGGCCTGCTCGGGGCGGAGTTCGCCGACTCCGACACAACCCGCGAACTGCGGGCCGCCGAGGGCATCCTGCGCGCCGGCAGCAGTACCTCGCTGACGCCGGTGAAACTCCCCCGCGCCCACGTGATCCGCCTGGCCACCGGCAAGAACACGAGGATCCTGCACATGTTCGACGCCGCGGGCGAGCGTTTCTACCATTCCGATCGCACTCAGGAATTGCTGTACCTCGGCCAGGCGCGGACGTTGATCCTCGTGATAGATCCGCTGTCGGTGGATTCGTTCTGGGCGGGCCTGACACCGGACCGGCAGGCGGAACTGGCACCGATGCGCTCGGACGCGCCGACCCCCGATCTGGCCTACCAGCAGACGCATCAGGAGATCGAGGCGATGGGCGTGCACCTGCGCCAGGTCCGGCTCGCCGTGGTCTTCAGCCGGGGCGACCTGGTGGACCCGCCGGACGGTGATGTCGCCGCGTGGGCCTGCCGCGAACTGGGGCTCGGCAACCTGATCCGGTCGACGCGGCTGAACTTCAAGCAGACCCGCTTCTTCGTCACCGCCGCCAAGATGCGGCCCGACGGGGTCATCGACGAATCGGTCGCCGCGCTGATGCGCTGGATCATGGCCGACAGCGGCGTGGCCCTGCCGGGAGGCAAGTCATGACCAACTCGATCGAGGAGCGTTCCTACCGCTGGGCCCGCAGGTACGTGTTCGCCGTCACCCTCGCAGTGATCATCTTGCTCCTCCTCTGGTGGTTCCTGGCCTGATCGCGGCCTCGCGTTCAGCCGCCCTGGGCGGCCGGGCCCTGGCCGGCCAGGCCGGCCACAGCAAAGGCTTCCCGGATCCGCGGGTTGCCGGCTCCCGACCCGATCAGCAGGTGGAGCAGGATGCGGGCCTTCAGCGGGTCCAGGTAGCCGGCGCTGATGAGCCCGCGGGCGAGCAGGTCACGCTCCGAGCCGGGGAAGCCGTAGGTGCCGTCATGCACCGGCCCGGCGCCGGTCCGGGAGGCCAGCACCACCGGGATGCGCCCGGCGAGCCGGCCGAGGACGGGAGCCAGCCGGTCCGGCACATGGCCGACGCCGAACCCGGCCACCACCAGGCCGTCGGCCCGCTCGCCCAGCGACTCGATGAACCCGCCGTCGTCGCCAAGCACGACGGTGGCGACCGCGACGCGCACCGGCCTGGCCGGATCCGGCTCGATGGCCGGTGACCGGAGCCGCGGCGCGACCGGAATCCGGACCCGGCCCTCGGTGACGTCGCCGAGCGGCCCGCGGCCGGGCGAGGCGAACGCCGCCGGACTGCTGGCATGCGTCTTCTGGACCCAGCGGGCCGCATGGATCTGGTCGTTCAGCGTGACCAGGCAGCCGAGGCCGCGCGCGCCGGGGCTGATCGCGACCCGGACCGCCGCCAGGATGTTCGCCGGCCCGTCGGCCCCGGCCATCGTGGGGTTGCGCATGGCGCCGGTGACCACGATCGGCGCCTCGGTGGGCAGCAGCAGGTCCAGGGCGTAGGCGGCCTCCTCGATCGTGTCCGTGCCCTGGGTGACCACCACCCCGGTGCAGCCGCTGTCCAGCGCGTCGCCGATCGCCGCGGCGAGCTGGTACAGGTCGTCGAAGGACAGCGAGGCGCCCGGCTTCTGGCGGAAGTCCACGATGCGCAGGCCGGCCCCGACGCCGGCCAGGCCGGGCACCGCCGCGAGCAGGTCGGCCGCGGAGAGGGCCGGCGACACCCCGCCGCCCGGCGCGTGCGTCATGGCGATCGTCCCGCCGAGCCCGAACACGGCCACGGATGGCTGCGCGGCTTCGCTCATCGGCGCCCCGCCTTGTCTAGCTGAGCTGGCGACGTTCCTGGACGACGGGGCGGGAGGGCGGTGTCCGGCATCTGGCTACTCTCGCAGCCGGCCGCGGCCGCCGGCGATCGTTCCGGCCTGGCCGGCCCAGACCTCCCGGACCGGCCGCCCCGGGGATGAGATGCTAGAGGGGTTCCGGACTTAAAAGACATTTTGCTTGCGAGGGTGATTCTGTTACTGAAGGCGCGGAAGCGCCGGCGGGGGCGCAGCGTCGGGCGAGGGGAAGCCTGAGGTGATCGGCCGGGAGCCCGAGCTGGCGGTGCTGGAGAAGTTCCTCGACGGAGACACTCCCTGGCTTGCGGTGCTGCTAACCGGCGGGCCGGGCATCGGCAAGACGGCGCTATGGGAACAGGGTCTGGGCCTGGCCCGTGACCGGGGGATTCGCGTGCTGGCCGCGCGGCCGAGCGGGGCCGAGGCCGAGCTTTCGTTCGCCGGGCTTTTCGACTTGCTCGAGGGGATCGACATCGGGTCGCTGGGCGGCCTGCCGGTTCCGCAGCGGCGGGCGCTGGAGACGGCGCTGCTGCGAGCCGAGCCCATGGCCGCGGCGCCGGAACGGTTTGCGATCGCCGCGGGATTCTTGAGCGTGCTGCGGTCGCTGGCGGCCAGCGAACCGCCGCTGGTTGCCGTGGATGACCTGCAATGGCTCGATGCCGCGTCGGCCGAGGTGCTTGCGTTCGCGGATCGCCGGGCCCGGGGGGAGCGATTCCAGTTCCTGCTGTCCAGAAGGTCCGGCTCCGCAACCGGGGTGGAGGGTGCGCTGGGGCCGGCCATGTTGCGCACGGCCGAGGTGGGGCCATTGAGCCTGAGTGCCACGCGGCGGCTGCTGTCGCAGCGCCTCGGCCTGACCCTGCCGCCAAGGACGCTCCGGCGGCTGTTCGACGCGACGCAGGGGAATCCGCTGCTCGCGCTGGAGCTCGGCCGGGCGCTGGCGGACGGCCGGGCGTGGCCGGTCGGCACCGAGCCACCGGTCGCTGATCTTGCTAGTAACCCGTTCGGGGCACGCGTGGCGCAGCTTCCGGGCCCGGCCCGCCGGGCGCTGCTCGTCATGGCACTGAGCGGGCGGCTGAGCCTGGCTGGGCTGATGGCGGTCGCCGATCCCGCGGCGGTGGACGAGCTGGTGGCTGCCGGGCTGCTGATCTCGGATGGTGAGCGGGTCCGGCTGGCACATCCGTTGCTTGCCGTGGCGGCCGGGAGGCATTCGCGGATAGGAGAGCGACGGGCCCTTCATCTGGCGCTGGCGCGCGTGGCCGGGGACGAGACGCTGCGGGCCCGGCACCTCGCGCTGTCCGCACCGGCACAGGACGCAGAGCTGGCTGGCATCGCCGCCGCGGCGGCCACGGCCGCGGCGCGCCGGGGCGCCGCCCATGACGCGGCCGAGCTAGCCGAGCACGCCCTTCGCCTCACGCCACCGTCGGCGGCCGAGCACCCCGGCCGGCTGCTGGCGGTGGCTCAGTGGCTGGTGAAACTGGGCGAGCTGTCGCGGGTGACGGAGCTGCTCGGCCCGCGAATCGGCGAGCTGCCCGCCGGTGACCTGCGGGCGCGCGCTCACCTGCTGCTCGGTGAGGGCGCGGCTCTGTCCGGGCACGAGGAGCACCTGGAACTGGCGCTTGCCAACAGCGGGAGCGATCCGGGGCTGCGCGCGACCGCGCTGGCGACGAAGTCGCTGCTGCTCGCGCTGGTCCGGGTCGAGCGGATCGCCGAAGCCGAAGCGCTGGCGGTCGAGGCGGACCGGCTCGCGCGATCCGCCGGACCCGAGATCGCGCGGCATGCGCAGCAGTCCATTACCTGGGCTCGCATCCTGCGTGGTCAACCGGTCCAGGAGCTGGCCGAGCGCGTTCCGGGGGTGGCGGGAGACTCCAGCCTCTATGAGATCTCGCTCGACCGCCCGGCGGCGGCCCGGCTTGCCTTCAGTGGCCGCATCGGTGAGGCCCGGGCACTGTTGCACCGGTCGCTCGCGCTGGCCGACGAGCGTGGCGAAACCCGGTACGGCTCGGTGCTGACCCTCAACCTGTGCGAACTGGAACTGCGGGCCGGAGAGCTGCGGGAATCCTCGCGGCTGCTCGATGAGTGGGCCGAATCCGGAACGCTGGAGGGCATGGAGCCGGAGCACGCTCGGTGCAGCTCACTGCTGGCCGCGCTGCGGGGCCGGCCGGATGAGACGGAGCGGTGGGCGGCGGCGGCTCTCGCACCCGCCGCCGACGGCGAGCTATGGGACAACTGGGACGAGCTTGAGGTGCTGCGGGCGCGGGGGATCGCCGCGCTGTTCGCCCAGGAGCCCGAGCGGGCGGCCGCCGCCCNNNGCCCTGGGCCAGGTCTGGGAGCACACCCTGCGTGCGGGCGTAGCCGATCCTGGAGCCTTTCCAGTCGCACCCGACCTGGTCGAGGCGCTGGTATGGCTGGGCAGGACCGTCGAGGCAGACGCCGTGACCGGCCGCCTGCGCGAGATGGCGGAGCGCCGTGACCATCCGTGGGCACTGGCCACTGCCGGTCGCTGCGTGGCGGTGGCCCGGCTCACCAGCGGGTACGGCGAGCGTGCCGCCGCGCAGCTGGCTGACGCGGCCGCCAGCTATGGCGAGCTTGGCCTGCGCTTCGACCGGGCCCGGTCGCTGCTGTGGCTCGGGCGGGCGGCGCGACGGGCCAGGAAGCGCACGGCGGCCCGGCGGGCACTCGAGACGGCGGGCGCGGAGTTCCGTGCGCTTGGCTCACCTGGCTGGGCCGGGCAGGCACGCGCCGAGCTTGACCTTCTCGGGGCCAGAGGGGCGGCGCCGGCGGGCGGGCTGACGGCGGCCGAGCAACTGGTGGTCGACCTGGCGGCGAGCGGGCTCTCGAACAAGCAGATCGCCAAGCGCCTGTTCGTGGCGGTGCATACGGTGGAGGTTCACCTCGCCCACGCCTACGCCAAGCTCGGCGTCCGTTCCCGGGCACAACTCGCCAGCCGCCTCGCATCCCCGGCCACGGCGCAAGCCACACCGGCCCCGGCGCCGCCGCAAGCCACACCGGCCACACCGGCCCCACGGCAACCCCCGGCAGCCCCGTCACAAGCCACGGATTGAGGGTTTCCGTTATAGAGCCGGGCGCCCGGTCTTAGGCAGCCTGCTGACTATGACCGAACCGAGGACGCGCCTGCGCGGGCGGGCCAGACATCTTGCCCGGGCGCTCACCATCCCATTGCTGCTGGCAGGAACGGTGGCCAGCGTACCGGCTGCGGCATCGGCCATGGCATCGACCGCGGCCTGCCAGGCCTCAAGCGGGGGCCAGGTCTGGGGCGGCCCCACGCCGCCCAGCCCCGGCACCGCAGACAACCAGTTCAACGGTGTGACGGTGCTTTCGCCCTGCGATGCCTGGGCGGTGGGCTTCGACCAGGACACCGGCGGCCCGGACCAGACGCTCATCGAGCACTGGGACGGCGCCGCGTGGACGGTCGTGCCCAGCCCGAACGTAGCGGGACGCGGCAATCAGCTCAACGCCGTCCGCGCCAGGTCCGCCACCGATATCTGGGCTGTGGGAGAGAGCTTCGCGACCGGCACCGACCAGACCCTGATCCTGCACTGGGACGGCCAGGCCTGGGCTCAGGTAGCCAGCCCCGACCCGGGAACAAGAGCCGTACTCGACGCGGTTCGCGCCGTGTCCGCGACCGATGCCTGGGCGGTGGGCTTCTTTGACAACGGCACATCGACCCAGCCGTTGATCCTGCATTGGAACGGTCGCAAGTGGGCGCAGATAGCCAGCCTGCACCCGGGGACCTTTGGTGTGTTGTACGGCGTGGCCGCCACCTCGGCCAGCAACGCCTGGGCGGTGGGGGCGTTCTTCAAGGGCACCACGACGCAGGGCTTCATCCTGCGCTGGAACGGCCAGAAGTGGGCCAGGCAAGCCATCCCCAACCCCGGTGGGCCCGCCGGCTACACACGCCTCAACGCAATCGCGGCCGGCGCCGCCAGCGGGAAGGCCTGGGCGGTCGGCAGCTATGTCGACGGCACGACCGACCGGACACTGATCCTGGCCTGGACCGGAACCAAGTGGGCACAGCAGGCCAGCCCGACCCCCGGGGACAGCACCCTCCGGGGTGCGGCCACCACCGCCGCGGACAATACCTGGGCGGTGGGTGGCTACAACGACGGCACCATCGAAAAGACCCTGATCCTGCACTGGAACGGGGCGAAATGGGCCCAGGTAGCCAGCCCCACCCCAAGCTCTTCCAGCATCCTGAATGCCGTGGCCGCATCCTCCGCCAGCAACGTCTGGGCCGTCGGCCTGTTCACCGACGACAGCGGCCCCACCCTCATCGACAAGACCTTCGCCATCCACTGTTGCTGATCGCCGTTCGCGGCCGGACTCACGAAGGAGCGCGATGACGCACTCACGCACGCGGTGGCCGCCTCCGCCGCCAGCGATATCTGGGCAGTAGGAAGGTTCAACGGCGGCGGCGTGAACCACACCCTCGCCATCCACTGCTGCTGACCCGGTGCGAGCCGACACCATGCATCGCCGGCCCCGCCGCAAGCCACGGATTGAGGGTTTCCGTTATAGAGCCAGGCGCCCGGTTGCAGGCAGCCTGCTAAATATGACCGAACCGTGGACGCGCCTGCGCAGGCGGGCCAGACATCTTGCCCCGGCGCTCACCATCCCGTTGCTGCTGGCGGGCACGGCGGCCCGCGTCGGGCCGGCCGCGGCATCGGCCGCGGCCTGCCAGGCCTCAAGCGGGGCCCAGGTCTGGGGCGGCCCCACGCCGCCTAGTCCCGGCACCGCGTATAACGAGTTCAAGGGTGTGACGGTGCTCTCGCCCTGCGATGCCTGGGCGGTGGGCTTCGACCAGAACAGTGGCGGTCTGGACCAGACGCTCATCGAGCACTGGGACGGCGCTGCCTGGACGGTCGTGCCCAGCCCGGACGTGGCGGGAGGCAACAATCAGCTGAACGCCGTCCGGGCCAAGTCCGCCACCGATATCTGGGCGGTGGGAGAGAGCTTCGTGACCGGCTCCGACCAGGCCCTGATCCTGCACTGGGACGGTCAAACCTGGGCTCAGGTCGCCAGCCCCAACCCAGGTGGCAGGGCCTACCTCACGGCGGTTCGTGCCGTGTCCGGAACCGACGCCTGGGCGGTGGGCGCCTTTTTCAGCGCCGGCGAGTCCCAGCCGTTGACCCTGCACTGGAACGGCCTGAAGTGGGCGCAGGTAGCCAGCCCGCACCCGGGGATCGTTGGTGCCTTGTACGGCGTGGCCGCCATCTCTGCCAGCAACGCCTGGGCCGTGGGGTACTTCTTCAACGGCACCGCAGATCAGGGCGTCATCGTGCACTGGAACGGCCAGAAGTGGGCCAGGCAAGCCAGCCCCAACCCCGGTGGGTCCGGCCGTGACACAGGCCTGAGCGCTATCGCGGCCGGCGCCGCCAGCGGGAAGGCCTGGGCGGTCGGCAGCTATTTCGACGGCACCACAGACCGGACACTGATCCTGGCCTGGACCGGAACCAAATGGGTCAAGCAGGCCAGCCCCACCCCCGGGGACAGCACCCTCCGGGGTGCGGCCACCACCGGCGCGGGCAACGCCTGGGCGGTGGGTACCTACAACACCGGCACGGTCCGTGCTTCCTTGATCCTGCACTGGAACGGGACGAAATGGGCCCAGGTAGCCAGTCCCAACCCAAGCTCCTCCAGCAACGTCCTGAATGCCGTGGCCGCATCCTCTGCCCTCAACGTCTGGGCCGTCGGCCAGTTCACCGACGACAACGAGGAGAACTTCGCCATCCACTGCTGCGACTGAAGGGCCCGCCATTGGCGGCCGGTCTCATAAAGGAGCGCAATGACGCACTCACGCTGGCAGGGCGGGCGTCTCGCCCAGGCGCTCGCCGCCGCGCTGATGCTGGCGGGCGCGATCACCGCCATCGGCGTGGCTAGGGCCCCGGCAACGTCACCGAGACAGGAAAAGGAGCCCGACAATGCGGCCACGACGGTCAGCCCAACGGCTCGCCAGGGCGGTTGCCGCCTTGGCCATCACGGCAGGGGCCGTTGCCGGAATCTCCTCGGCGGGAGCACCGGCGGCGGCCATCCCCTCCGCGGCCGCCGCGCCGTGCGTGGCATGGACCGGGGGGGAGCAGCCCTCGGACCCGGGTGGGACCAGCCAGAACAACACCCTCTGGGGCGTGGCCGTGCTGTCGCCGTGTAATGCGTGGGCGGTCGGTGACTACGACCCGGGCCAGACGCAGATCGCGCACTGGGACGGCGCGTCCTGGACCCAGGTGCCGAGCCCGGACCCCGGGCCTCAGGCCAGGCTCTTCGGTGTGCACGCCTTGTCCGTCAGCAACGTGTGGGCGGTGGGCGATTACTTCGATGGCAGTATCTACAAGACCCTGATCGTGCACTGGGACGGCTCGGCCTGGACTCAAGTGCCAAGCCCGAACGTGAGCGGTGCCACCCAGAACGTGCTGAAGGCGGTGCGCGGCAGCTCTGCCACGAACGTCTGGGCGGTGGGCTACTTCCACAACGGCAACAACGTGGACCAGACGCTGATCCTGCACTGGAACGGGACGGCCTGGAAGCAGGTGCCAAGCCCGGACCCGAGCGGCCCGGCCCTGGACCAGGAACTCACCAGCGTGGCTAGCAACTCCGCTCAGGACGCGTGGGCGGTCGGTTTCTACTACACCGGCTTGGACAAGTCCATGATCCTGCACTGGAACGGGTCTTCCTGGAAGCAGGTGACGAGCCCGAACCCGGGCTCGCAGGGCACTTTCCTGTACGGCGTGCGCGCCACCTCGGCGAGCAACGCGTGGGCGGTGGGCTCGGCTAACAATGGCACGGCGGACAAGACCCTGATCGTGCACTGGAACGGCTCGGCCTGGAAGCAGGTGAGCTCGCCGAACCCCGGCGGCGCCACGCAGAACAACGACCTCAACTCCGTCGCCGCCACCTCCGCGACCGACGCGTGGGCGGTGGGCGATTACGACACCGGCACCGGCACCCGGACCGTTGCCCTGCACTGGGATGGATCGGCCTGGACGCAGGCGGCTACCCCGAACCTTGGCGGTTCTTCGATCGACGATTCCTTCACCGCGGTGGGCGCCAGTTCGGCTGGCAACGTGTGGGCGGTGGGCCGCTACTTCAACGGCGCCGTGGACCAGACCCTCGCCATCCACTGCTGCTGACCGGCCCCAGGGGTGCGCACCGTTTGGTCGTCCGGGTAGACGGTGGCCAGCCGGAGCGGCAGCACCGGCCCGTCCGCCGCCACGCACGCGATGACTTGGTGGTGCGCCCGCCCCAGCCGCTCGATACTGGGCAGGTCGGACATCAGGCCGGCCCGGGCCCGCTCACCAAACGCCCGCTCGTCCACCGAGCCGACGACGGCGGTGAGCCCCGCCTCGGTGACGGCGCGGACCTGCTCCCCACCGACGCCGGTCAGGCCGGCTAGCAGATCGGGGGCGAGACCATCGGTGATGGCATAGACCCAGACAACATGGCCGGCCGGTACGTGCTGTCGCGCTAGCCGATGGCTGAGCGCTCGCCGGACCCTGTTGCTGCGGGCCGTCACCGCCTGGTGCATCTGACTCCTCCTTGGCCGGGGCCGTTTCCCGCTCCCGCAATTTCGCGACAACTTGGTCAGCGCCAACTCCGCGCCTTCTGTCACCCGGTGGGGCACTTTTCGGGACATATCGCCGTCGCCGTGCCGCGAGGGGCCGGCGTACATCAGGATTTCCCGGGTGGACCGGACAGCATCCCGCTCCCTGCCCCGGCCCGAACGCTTCTGGGCGGCTCCACCAGACCTCACCACCGCGATCAGGTGCGCGAGGACAGGTGACGAGGACGCCTTCGGCGTGCTGTATCGCGACATTCAGCCAAGGATGCTGCGGTACCTGCGGACCCTGGTGGGCGCGGACGCCGAGGACGTGGCATCCGAGACCTGGCTGAACGTCGCCCGGGACCTGGGCCAGTTCGAGGGTGACTCGGACGGCTTCCGGGGCTGGGTCGCCACCATCGCCCGCCACCGTGCCACGGATCACCTGCGGCATTCCCAGCGCCGCCCCCAGGCCGCCGAAATCGAAGCCGCGGAACTGGAGACGTGGGCCGCCAGCGACGATACCGAGCACCGTGCGCTGGAGTCGGTGGCCACCGACGCCGCGATCGCGCTGATCGCGCGGCTGCCCCGCGACCAGTCCGAGGCGGTGCTGCTGCGGGTGGTGGTGGGCCTGGACGCGGCCAGCGCGGCGCAGGTGCTCGGCAAGCGGCCGGGGGCGGTGCGGACCGCCTGCTACCGGGGGCTGCGCAGGCTTTCCCGCTGGGTGGAGGCCGACGGCGCGGACCTTGAGACGGCGACTGCCCGCCGGCGGGCGGACCAGCCACGCAGGAGGAGTAACCAGGAATACGGAACGCGAGTGACATCCAGCGGTGAACGGACGCTAAAGGGTACGAGATGAACACACGCCATTCCCGGCGGCTCAGCCGGAAGGCCGCCGACCAGTTGCTGGACACCGGCACCGCCAGGCCGGACACGGTCCCGCACCGGCTGGCGAGCCTGCTGGGCGCGGCCGCCGCGGCCGGGCGCGAGCACGAGCTGGCGCACGCGGAAATGGCGACGGCCGCGTTCCAGGCGGAGCATCTCGTCCCTGTCCCGACACTCCGGAAAGAGACGATGATCAAATCCCCGCTCGCGAAACTCCTTGCCACCAAGGTGGTAGCCACCACGCTGGCTGTCACCGTGACCGGCGGCATCGCGCTTGCCGCCACTACCGGCGCCCTGACCGGGCACGGGCCGGCCCGGGCCGGTGCGCGCCAGTCCGTCCATGCCTCGGCGCACGCCTCGGCGAGCGCCCACGCGACCGTGCACCACGGCCGGGCCGGAACACTTGGCGCCGCCCAGCTGTGCCGCCAGGTCGCCGCCCGCGTCGCGTCGGCCCAGCGGCATGCGCAGGCCACCGCCGGCCAGGCCATGAGCGCGGCCCGGCTGGATCAGGCCCTGGCCAGCCCGGTTGCCAGCCGCGTACTGACCAACCCGGCGTTCTCATCCCTGCTGGTCACCGCCAAGGGCAGCGCCAACGTCCCCGACTACTGCGCGCTGCTGCTGCGCCTGCCGAGGCTCCCGCTCCCCGCCGTGCTGGCGCGGCTGCCCGGCGACCTGCTCGCCCAGGCCCTCGTCGCCCTGCCGGCGCCCGTGCTCGCGCAGGTGCTGACCGGTGTGCCCGGCGAGGTGCTGGCCGAGGTGCTGGCCGCGCTTCCCGAGCAGGCGCTGGCCCAGGTGCTGACCGCCCTGCCCGCCCAGCCGCTGTCCCAGGTCGTCGGCCTGCTGCCAGCTCCGGCGCTGTCGCAGATCGTCGGCCAGCAGCCCAGCGCCGTGGTCACCCGGGTACTGGGCACCCTGACACCCGCCGCACTCACCCGGCTGCCGGCCACGGTCTTGGTGAAGGTCCCGGCCACGGTCTTGGTGAAGGTCCCGGCCAAGGTGCTCGCGAAGCTCCCCGCCAAGGTGCTCGCCAAGCTCCCCGTCAAGGTGCTCGCGACCCTGTCCGCGACCGTGCTGGCGAAACTCCCCGTAGCCGTACTGGCGAAACTGCCAGCCTCGGTGCTCGCGAAACTTCCCGCCTCGATCCTGGCCAAGCTCCCCACGTCCGTGCTGGCTACCTTGTCGCCGACGGCCCTGGCGAAGCTCCCGGTCACGGTGCTTGCGAGGCTCCCCGCCTCCGTACTGGCCGGGCTCCCCGCCTCGATTCTGGCCAAGCTCCCCGCCTCGCTGCTGAAAGGCTGAGGCAGCGACTCCGGAGCGGAACGTGCTGGGCTGGTGCGGACGGCGAGCCGCGCCAGCCCAGCCCAGCGAGTGTGGCGGCGCGGGCGGCTACTTCGCGGCCGCCCGCAGGAGCCGCCAGCCTTCCAGCTGACGAGGAGACCGCGCGCGCTGGCAGATCGTTCGTAAGCCAGACCACAGCCGCCGCCGGAAATTACAGTCGGCTGATAGGGCCCTTGGGGCGAGTAATCGGGCGGGATGGTGAGCGGGAAGATCCAGGTGACCAGGCGGGACAGCGCGGGAGGCTGGGGCCGGCGCCGGGTGCTGGCGCTCGGGCTGGGCGGCGCGGCGGCCGTGATCGCCGGCGGCGTGACCGGTGTCGAGCTGGTGTCTCGCGGAGTGCTGCCCGGCAAGGCCCTGCTCGACCGGGTCGACGGCGCCTGCTCGGTCCCGGGCCCGCCACTGGAGTACTCGCCGCCCGGGCCTTCGTTCTCCGGCGCGTTCTACTCCCGCGCCCGCCGCCGCAGCGTCGGCTACACGATCGCCTACCCGCCAGGCCACCGGTCCGGTGACGAATTGCCGCTGGTGGTGATGCTGCACGGGTTCGGCGGCAACCACAATGACGCCCTCGCCGGGATGTCGCCGACGCAGGCCCTGGCGCTGAAGGCCGGCGGCGAGGCACTCGCCCCGATGGCGATGGTCACCGTCGACGGCGGCGGCGGCTACTGGACCCGCCACCCCGGCGACGATCCCATGGCGATGGTCATCGGCGAACTGGTCCCCCGCTGCCAGCGGCTCGGCCTGGGACGGCCGCCCCGGCCGATCGGCATGATGGGCATCTCCATGGGCGGCTACGGCGCCCTGCTGTTCGCCGAGAGGTACCCGCACCTCATCGCCGCGGTCGCCGCGATCAGCCCCGCGATCTGGACCAGCTATGGCCAGGCCCAGGCCGCGAACGCCGGCGCGTACGCCTCGGCGGCGGCCTTCGACGCCAACGACGCCGTCACCCATGCGGCCGCGCTCGCCGCCATCCCCGTTCGCGTCGCCTCGGGTTATGACGACCCGTTCTACGCCGGTGTCCAGGCGCTCGCACGGGCCCTGCCGCCCGGTGCCGTCGTGGACTTCGCCAAAGGCTGCCACACCGGGCCGTTCTTCCTCGAACAAGAACCCCCGTCACTGGCCTTCCTCGCCAGGCACCTCGTGCGTTAGCTTCCCGCCACCGCCGCGTCGGCCACGGCCGCTGCGATGTGGACCAGGCGGCGGCGGTAGCGGGTGCGCTGCTATCCGCGCCGCCGCCGCTGGTCGCGGCGGGGGCCGGGGTGTGGCGGCGCGACAGCGTGGACACCGAGGCGCTGTCGCGTTGGCTGGTCAGCCTGCCCGAGGCAGCGGAGACCGGGAACCTGACCGATCAGGCGGCACTGGATGACTGGGCACGACGCAACACCCTGGGGCTGATCGAGACGTTCCCCGTCGATCTGTCTCCCGAGGTCGTGCTGGTGCTGGCCACGGCGCTGGCCACCAAGATCTCCTGGGCGAAGCCCTTCGATGTGGTGCCCGCCGCCGCGCTCGGCCCGGACAGCCCCTGGGCCCGCACGCTGAGCCGGGTGCTGCGCACACCGCACGAGGGCCGGGGGCACGACCAGTTCATTGCCGCCACCGGCGAAGCGGGCGACGTCGCGGTGCACACCGCCCGGGCACGAGATGGCCTGCTGGTCACGTCGGTCGCCGCCGAGCCCGGCGTGCCCGCCGCCGATGTCCTTGCCGCCGCCTACCGGCTGGCCACCGCCATCGCCACGGGCGGGCCGGTGGCCAAGCGCTCGCTGTTTACCCTCCCGCTCGGGCCGGCCCCGTTGTGGGAGATCACCGAGCAGCCCGCGCGCACCACGTCGCCCGATGGCCGCATGGAACGCTGCACCGCGGTGCTGCCGGCCTGGTCGGCATCGAGCATGCACGACCTGAGGGGGGACCCCGGCCTCGGTTTCGGCGCGGCGGCCACCACGCTGGCGGCGCTTACCGGGCTCGGCCATCTCGGGTACGACGCCAGGCAGGCCGCGGTGGCCCGCTACAGCCGGACCGGATTCGAGGCGGCGGCGGTAACAGGAGTGGCGATGGCCACCAGCATGCCGATGACGCGGCCGGGCCTGCTGCGCACCGCGGAACTGCGCTTCGGGCACCCGTTCGCCGCCGTCGCCGTCGCCTCCGGCCAGGACCATCACGGCGGCCAGCACGCTCCCGGACCCAGCCCATGGCACGGCCTGCCGGTCTTCTCCGCGTGGATCACCCGGCCCGAGGATGCCGACGATCCGGCTGACCCGGCGTAACCCCTGCACGTGGCCTGACCGGCGGCCTGTCTCACCGATGACCGGGAGCCGCAGCAGCGGCATCCCGATCGCTCCCGGCGCTCCCGGCGCGCCCGGCGTGCCCGGTTTGATACCGGTACGGTCACCTAAGTGCTGAGGTCCTGGAGCAGGGCGTCAAGGGTGAGTTCCTCCTCGATCCGGAGGTTGCGGTGCCGCATGACGGCGGCGAGTTCCGGTTCCCATGGCGTCGCGGCCGGCTCGCCGACGAGCTCAGCAAGCGGCGCGAGCGGATGCGCCGCCGACACCGCGGCTTCGTAGGCCACGTGGTCGTACCGCCATGGCCGCCAGTTCACCCGGCGACGCACCGCACCGGCGATCCGGATGCCGCCCCAGTCGAAGTCGCCATGGTAACTGAACTCCGCGCCACCGCCCACGAGCAGTTCCAGCAGCCGCCACCCGGCGGCGGAGGGCTGGCCACCGACGCAAACCAGCGGCTGACACTGTATGCCCAGTTCATCGGCGGCGGCCGCAACGACCACCGGGTTCTCGCATATGCGCACCCGGGCGGCGCGCAGCGGCTCGTCATGACAGCGAAGCTGACGGAGCGTGAGCACCGTCGGCTGCCCTACCTCACGGCACGACGCCAGCGTCCTCCCCAGGGCCGTGCGCGTGTCGCCGGGCAGGCCGAGACAGAGCGCCAGCGACGACAACTCGTCGAGGTGAACTCCGACGGCGGCCCATGCGGCGCGACGGGAGTCGGCGGTTCCTTCCGCCGCGAACGGCAGGCCTGCCAGCGCACGGACCGCCGACAGCACGAGTGTGCCGACCGGGCGTCCGTCGTCCAGGGCGTGAGCGTCGCCGCAGCATTCGGCGGCGAGCCGGCCGATGGGGATGCCGCGCGAGGGTAGCTGCCGAAGCACCGCCGCGGCCTGGGCGAGGAGCAGCCGCGCCTGATCAGGGTTGGGGGCGAGACGGCGCACCACGCCGGTCGCGTCGAGCCACCCCCGCCACCGCGCCAGTTCTTCACGGCCGTCCACGGCGGCGTCCAGTGACGCGAACGCGGCACCCCAGGCAGCCGCCAGGTCTGCCCGTTCACGGTTGCGGTCCCGGAGCGGACCGGTCAGGCGCGTCACCGCCTCGGCCAGCCCGCCCAGCGCGGCGCCGCTGTCTCGCAGGATGCGGTCGACCTCCGTCAGTGACACCGACAGCGACGCCCCGGAACGGGCTGCTCTCCCGGTCAGCCGCTCAACCGCGCGCCGCTGCTCCTGGGTGGCGGCGGGCAAGGTAACCGTACCGGTCAGCGGGCGTCCGGCTTCCAGCCGGTCCCGGGCCCGCCACACCAGCCACGCGACCGGCTCGCCGAGCAGGCGGTGCAGCCTGGCGTCGGTCTCGGTCACCCCACCCCCCGCCCACCTCCCCATTCCCCCTTCACCTGCCCCCTTCACCGTTTGGCCGGGCGGCGTTCCCGCCCGTCCCACCGCCACGGCGTGACCAGGACCGCGTCGATGCCGTCGTGCCGCGCGAGCTGGCAGATTCCGAGCCCGGGGACCTGCGGGTAGCATCCCCACTCCCGCTCGCTGGTCATGACCACGTCCATGTCGAACGTGGCCAGTAGCCCAAGGCACTTCGCGCGGGAGTCGTCGTCGACCCCGGCGAAGGCTTCGTCCAGTGCGATGAGCCTCGGCGCGCTCGGGTTGCTGGCGGACTTGTAGTGCGCCGACGCGGCGGCGAACAGCGGAACGGAGGCAGCCAGGGCCCGCTCACCACCGGAGGCCGGGCCAGTCGCCGGGCGCCAGTGCCCGTCCTGGTACCGCTGGATCACGAACTCATGCCACCTGCGGTAGTCCAATGCCACCGTCAGTGCCTCGGCCCACCCGGCCGCGGGATTGCTCGCGTGCTCGGTGGCGATGCGCTGCTGAAGGAACGACCCGACGGTGGCACGGTCATCGGCGGACCAGGCGTCGACCGTCTGCCGGAGTTTGTGCCGGACCCGGTCGAGCCCGTCCGGGGCGTCCCGCGCCTGCTGCCAGATAAGCCGCAGCTTCATGCCGGTCGACGTCGGCCGGGACTCAAGCTCGTCGTTCATCTCGCGCACCTCAGTCTCGGCCGACGTGATCAGCTCGTGCAGCGTGCCAGCCACTTCGTTGAGCAGGTGGTTCTCCAGGATCTCCCGTTCCCTGGCGGACAGCAGCCGCGCGCGCTGCTCGGCTTCCTCGCGGAGTGCTTCGGCGAGCCCGGGGATGTCATGGCTGCGGCCCTGGAAGACCACGTCCACCACGATGATCCCGTCGTGCAGCGTCAGGCCCGCCGAATGCCCGTGCCGGGCCATGGCGTCGGCGAGCAGCTTGTGTTCCTCGGTGACCCGTTTCTGGATCCGGTCCCACGGGCCGTCCGCATCGTCCGCGGACTCCAGCCCGGCGTTCACGGCACGCGCCAGCAGCACGGCGGGCGTCGCGGCCCATGGCTGCGTGACGTCGGGAACATCCAGCGAGGGCAGCGCGACGCGTAGCAGCCCGGTGGCGGCGAACGACTGGAACTCCGCGACCGCGGCGTCCCGTGTCCGCACCGCATCGTCGATCTCGGCGTGCAGTCTTTCCTGCGCACCCTCGGCCTTGCCTCGATCGCCAAGCGCTCGCTGCTCGACGGCACGCGCGGCCTTCTCGGCGGCGCCCCGCCGTTCCAGGTCGCGCCGGACTTCCTCGAGCTGCCCGTACAGCTCCTCGATCGCTGCCCCGGCGGTCTGGAGCAGGGCATCGTACATCGCCTGAGCGGCCGACGCCTCCTCTCGCGAGGTCGCCGTGGCTTCGGTCGCCTCCTCCAGGCGCCCCCGGCTTTCGGCCAGTTCCGCCGCGGTCTCATCCGCGGCCCGGGCCGCCTCCTGCGACGCCTCGGCACTCGGCCACAGCCCGGCAAGCGCCAGCCGGTACGCGTCCACCCCGGCCTTGACCGCACCGAGCTCGCCCGTTTCGGCCGGGAGGCCGACGTCGTCCGCGAACTCCTCCGCACGCCTGACGGCGGCGTCCAGCTCCTCCCGCCGCTGCCCACACACCGCGACAGCGTGAGAATGGTGCTCGCGCAGTTCGCCGCGCCGCCGCCGCTCGGCGGCGGCCACAGTGTGTGCCTCGCGTACCGCAGCGTCCGGAGGCACCGCGCGGTGTTCGTCCGCAAGCCGTTCCCGTCGGCTTTCCAGCTCACCCAGCGCGCCGTCGATCTCGGCGATCGCGGCACGTACTTCGCCCAGCTCCCCGGTGAGCGAGGCGATCCTGGCCCGCCGCGCCGCTTCGCGGGCGCCTTCTCCGATGTAGCCGGCGCCGTCCTTGCGCCAGCCGCCGGCCAGCACGCCGTTCGCCCAGCGCCCTTCGGTGGTCACCCAGGCAGGACCGGCACCGGTCCCGAGGCCGATGGCGGCCAGAACAGCGCTAACCGCTCCGTCCGGCAACGTCGCGGCCTGGGGGTCGCTGGCATTGATCGCCGGGACCAGGACGTTCGCGCACGATAGGCCGGGTACCGGCGAGAGCCCGGACACCACGGTCACATCGCCGTCGACAAGGTCCCCGCTGGGCGTGACCCACGCGTCGAGTATCCCGGCCGCTTCCAACGCGGCCTCAAGCCCCGCGCGATGCCCCTCCGGCACGTCCGGGGCGAAATCGGTCACCTTCCACAACGGGGCACCCGGACGGTCATCCCGGATGCCGGGCTCCCTCGTGTGCGAAGGCCGAGGAGCGTCGTGACCTCCCAGTCGCAGCCGCTCGATCTCCCCCTCGAGTTCGCGTTCATGGTCGGCGTGAGCGGTACGTCGGGCGGATAGTTCAGCATCGAGACGGCCGAGCTCGGTACCCGCTGCCCGTGCCGCGTCGTCGATGGCCGCGATCACCGGGTTGGCACCGTCCCCGGTCGCCGCCCATGCCTCCAGGGCGCCGATGAGCTCGTCCGGATCGGCGACCCTGAGCTCGGTCAGCCCGTCGAAGTAGGACCGGTAGGCGCCGGCAAGCGCCCGCGATCGTTCCGTTGCTTCTTGCTCGGCGGCGGCGAGGCGCTCGGCCGCTGCCTGTACCTCAGCGGTGAGCCGGCCCTCCTCGGCGCGCGCCGCTTGCAGCACCCTTCGCCGGTCCGCTGCCTCGGCGAGTAGCCTCTCGAGCTGTCCGACGGCCTGTGACTGACGGTCCACGACGGCCTGCGTCTCTCGCCGGGCGCGCGGCAGATCCCACTCCCAGCCGTCCGCGGCCGCGTGGTGACCATGCGCGCAGCGGGCCATGGACGCCGCCTCCCCGGCCTGGCGCTGCGCGGCGTCCAGCGCGGCCCGCGCCGCCCCGGCCCGCTCGCCGGCCTTGACGGCCCGCACTGAACGTTGCTGCACCTCGCCGGCCAGCCGGTCACGATCCCGCTCCCGGATGCACGCCGTCTCATCCCTGCGCCGCGCCTCGTCGCGCATCTGCTCGAGCCGCTCGGCGTCCCTCATCGCGGGATCCTTCTGCAGCGCCTCGCGCCGCGCCTGCAGCGTGGTCCGTTCCCGCTCGAGCTCGTCCAGCTCGCGCCGCGCCGTCTCCAGCGCGCCATCTGCGGCCGCGAAAGCTTCCTCGGCGGCAGCCAGATCCCTGCCGATCTGCTCGTACCGGCTCTGCGCCTGCCGCGGCCCCGCGGCCCTGCGCTTGGCCGCAATCATCGCGTACCTGCTGTAATAGCGGAGAAAATCGTTCGCGGCCTGGCAGGCTTCCGCCAAGGCTCGCAGCGCGTCGCGTTCCTCATCCAGCCCGCGGAACGCCTCGGCCACCGTCGTCACCAAGCCCGCGCTGAGCGGCGGCAGCGCTTCGGTGAGCGCGCGGGAGAGCAGCTTCTCGTCGGGTTTCTTGGAAAGCTGCGGCTGCCGGAGCTGGATCAGCAGGTTGATCAGCGCCTCGTAGCGGCGCTCACCCAGTCCGAACAGGGCTTCGTCCACCGCCCGCCGGTAGTCGGCGGCCCGGTCGTAGACCAGCCCGTGCTCGTCAATCTCCTCCCGCAGTTTCTCCCTGGTGAGCGGAACCCGGCTGGCGGGCAGCAGATGCAGATCCTCGCGAACGCGCTGCGTCGTGACGAAGAACCAGTGGCGCGCGATGCCGCGGCCGACAACGGCTTTCAGCCCGCAGCCGATGGTGCGGAACTCGGTGGTCCCGTCGGTGGCGCGGCGGCCGAACTCGAGCCACGTGTAGCCGAGGCGTTCCGGATTGGGGTGTTTGCCGCCGAGCAGCAGGTTCCACTCCATCTTCTTCTGCCGGTCGCCGTCCGGCTCCACACGGTGCGGTGCGAGCTCCCCGTCCAGCAGGAACGGCAGCGTCAGCGCGAGGACCTTGGACTTGCCGGTTCCGTTGTTGCCACGCAGAAGCAGGCGACCGTCGTGGAACCAGAACTCCTCGGCGTCGTAGTAGAACATATCCACAAGGCCGGCACGCAGCGGCTTCCACCGCTCAGAAGAGGGCGCTGGCAGCATTGGCTGTCGCCTTTCTCGTCTCGCGGATGGTTGGCTCGTCCAGGGCGAAACGCGCGATCGCCGACCGGCGGCGGACCACGGATCCGTCCACCTGGGCCAGGCCGAGCGCCGACAGCTTCTCCAGCGCGGTGGCGAGTAGCTCCGTTTCCGCGCCCGGTTCGGTCACGCCCTTGCGCCAGTACGTGGCGTTCTCGGCGGCCGCCCCCCGGACGAAAGCGTGCAGTTCGTCGAGCGTGGCCTGTTCCCGGCGGGCGAGGTGCTCGGCGACAAGCAGCGTGACGTGCCCGTCGGTGCGCTGCTCGGGCATCCGCACGTCGGTCAGCTCGTCCTCCGGGTCGACCATGGCGATCCCCTCAGCGCGCACTTCGGGGACCAGCCCGGTGGCCTCCTCTATCCGCCGGGTGATCGCATGCCGCTGGGACAGCAGGTAGGCTCGCTCGTCCTCGTCGAGTTCGTCGTAGTAGACGACCGGGTCCTCCAGCAGCCGCCGGGTGAGCCGCCTGCGCAGCGCCTGGTTGCGAAGTTCGTCGGTCTCGGCGACCGGCTCGGCGGTCAGCTCCGCGAGCCGATCCTCGAACGGTGCCGCGGTCACGGTGGACGGCCCGCGGGTGCCGGACAGTAGCACGCTCAGCACCGGCCTGCGCACGTCGTACAGCACGTCGGTCCCGGCCGACAGGTAGGCTTCCTCGTCCCCCGCGACCCGGCTCAGCACTCCCCAGCCGAGTAGCAGCCGAACCACCGCAACCAGGTCGGACCGGTCCGCCCGGCTGTCCAGGGTCAGCGTGAAACCGGTCGCAGCCAGCTCCGGTTCGGCAGCAGCCGTCAGCACGTCGTCGGCGAGGCTGCCGAGCGTTGTCTGCGCGTCGGCGCGGGCGAGCGCCGACAGGGCCAGGCACAAGGTGACGTACCGGCGCCGGCCGAACGCCTCCCTGTTGTGCCCGCGGGCGGGATGCGAGGCGTCGGACAACACCGGGGCGGTCTTGAACAGCCGGGCCGTCTCCGAGTCCGCGACGAGACGCCATCCGGTCTCACGACTGAGCCACTCACGCAGCTCGGTCATGTGCCGCCGGACCAGGACCAGCGTCTCGCTGTCGGTGTCGGCGACCAGGAGCGGCTTGGCGAGCAGGGATCGGAGCGCGGCCCTGCGCTGCGCCTGTTCCTCGGCCGGGATCATGACGCCGTCACATCCGTGATCTCGATGACGTGCTCCGGGCCTGTGAGCAGGCCATCGGCGGTGCGGATCGTGGCGGTTCCGCCGTCCGGGACCAGCGAGAGCCGCACCTCAAGCGTGCCGTCGCTCGTGACGGTCTTCACTTCGGTGTCACCGGGCCTGCGGACGGCCAGGGCGTCGCCGAGCAGGGCCAGGAACAGCCGGAACGCCCGGGCGTCCAGGACGTCGAGCTCGGACAGCAGCGTCGGCCCCGCGGTGCCGAGGCGCCGCCGCGCCGCGGCGGTCTCGGCTGCCTCGCGTTCTGCCTGCCTGCGCAGGAGCTCCCGTTCCGCCGACCTGTCCCGCACCTGGTTGGGCCTGCCGCGCCGCTCATAGGTCCCGGTCTTTCTAAGCTGCGGGGAGATACAAATGGGCGGTGCATCTTGCCACGCCGTTCCGTATGGAAGATCGTGCCAGGCGTCGGCGGTCTCGGTGGTAACAGACAGGTGCCGTGCAGGACATAGACCGAACGCCGCCCGCCACAGGCGATGGGCGGCCTCGTCGTCCGGCGCCTCGGCGAACCACCGGGCGAGCACGCGGAAGTCCGTCGAGCGATCCGACCGCCCCGAGCGCCGCTCGTTGAGCAGGCCCACCGCGTCGATGAGCTGCTTGATCGCGGTCACGGCAGCCTGCCGCAACAACCGCGCCTGAGAGGGGTGCCCTGCGTCGCGGGATGCGAACCAGTCGTGCAGCCCGCGCCACCGGTTCCGCCACGCGTCAAGCGCCACTTTCTCCGCCCGCTCGCGGGAGGCGGCGGCGTCCGCGCCCTCCGGGAACGCGTCGGCTGCTTCCCGGCGCGCCGCGAGCTCAAGGAGCCGTTCGTGGCCGGCAGCTTCAAGCCCGCCCAGAAGCAGGGCGATCTGCCCGCCGGAGTTCGCCAGGTCGGCGATGAACTTGTTGATGTAGTCGATCAGCCGTTCCTTGTAGGCAAGGAAGCCGTCGACGTCCCCATCGGAGAAGTCGATCGCGCGCCGCAACGCTGACATGAACGCCTGCGCGTTGTCCGCCAGGGAGGAAAACCGTTCGGCCAGGGACAGCAGCAGCAGATGCGTCTTGGCCAGGTCAGGATCCGGCTGTGAAGCCATGATCTTGAGCGAATGGAGCCGCTCGACGATATCGGCGAGGGCCACCGACTGGAGCTGGCCACGCCGGCCGATGGCTTCCTCGTAAAACGCGATCGCCTGCTCGGCGGCTTGCCCGGCGGTGGTGAGCTGATACAGGCAACGCTTGCGGTGGAAGTCCTCCACCGTGGTAACGCGGCTGGTGTCGACGTCCGCGCGCAGGTTCCCCCACACCACGAGCTGCTCCAGGGCCAAGGTCAGCTGCTCGTCGGCGTCGACCCGGAACTCGGCCGCTATATCCTCGGGGCGCAGATGCACAATGAAGCGCTCCTTCGCCCGCGCGAAGGTGAGTAGCAGGCTGCGGTAAAGGTCGGCGTTCGGGACGCCCAGGTGCGTGAACGGTTGTGGCTCGCCCCGGTCACGCGCCGGCTGGGGGACTCCGCTAACCACCGCTACATCCTCCTGTACGCGGCCGGCAGAATGTACGCGATTCGCCGCTCATCGCCGGCCTGTCCACGGCCCATCCCCGAATCAAGCCCCCCGATATGGGCCATCAGTTCTCCTTAGCCGGTGAGCGTCACATCGAAGTTTGACGTGCAGGTCTGACATTCTGTGTTGCCGCTGGATCTGGCCGCTGTCCGTGTGTGGCGTCCGTGATTTGGAATCATCCTGGTCAGCGCGGTGCACTCTTGACGATCATGTCCTATGAAGTCACCTGAGGCCCTGTTACGTCCAAAGAGGATGGGTCGCCGGTGGCCGGCTGGTGAAAGCGCGTGCCGGTGAGGGGCGGTTACATTGGCTGCGGTGTCCGGGTGCGCCGTCACCGGCCGGGGCGTCAGCCTGGCCCTGGGGTCCGGCGAGTACCGGACTGGCGGGCACGGGGTTGCGGGGAACGGTCCGGATACGCGGGCATTGTGATGGAAGGCGGATCCAGACTGTGCAGGACAGCCACCCTGACCCGTTCGGTACTGCGGAGTTGCGCCGCTTGGTGCTCGATTCCTGGGCGGTGTCGCCGGCGCGGTTCCGTGAGGACGCCAACGCGGAGGAGGACTACGCCCTGGGCGGCTACCGGGACCGTGTGGTGGTGGAGCTGGCGCAAAACGCCGCGGATGCGGCAGCGCGCGCAGGGGTGGCAGGCGGGCTGCGGCTGACCTTGCGTGCTGGAACGCTGGTGGCCGCGAATGTGGGGGCGCCGCTGGACGCGGCGGGCGTCGCGGCGTTGTCCACGCTGCGTGCCTCGGCCAAGCGAGGGCCCGGTGCGCAGGAGCTGGCGGTCGGCAGGTTCGGTGTGGGTTTCGCTGCCGCTGTGGCGGTCAGTGATGAGCCGCGCATTTCTTCGCTCACCGGTGCGGTGCGCTGGTCGGGCAGCGCCGCTGGTGACCTTATCCAGCGGATTCCCGCACTGGCTGGCGAGCTGGCCGCGCGGTCGGGTCACCTGCCCGTGCTGCGGTTGCCGTTCCCGGCGGACGGCGCGCCCCCAGAGGGCTTCGCGACAGCAGTCACATTGCCGCTGCGGGACGAGGCGGCTGACCGGCTTGTCAGGCGGCTGCTCGCCGAGACAGGGCCCGCGCTGCTCCTCGCGCTTCCCGCGCTCGCTGCCGTGGAGATCGAGGTTGACGGCGTGACACGGGCGCTCACCGCGGCGCACGACGGCGACGGCGTTACCATCACCGTCGACGGCACAACTTGCAGGTGGCGTACGGGAACCGCGGTCGGCCAGGCGGATCCGGGGCTGCTCGCCGACCGCCCAGCCGAAGAGCGTGCGCGCTCGTCGTGGTCGGTGCGCTGGGCGGTGCCGGTCATGCCCGGCGGCGAGGACGGTGACGCGCCGGCCGGCCGGCTGCCAGAGGGGGCCGGTGCTGTCGTACATGCGCCCACGCCGACCGATGAGCCGCTTGGCCTCCCGGCGCTGTTGCTGGCCTCGTTCCCGCTCAGTCCTGACCGCCGTCATGTCGCGCCCGGCCCGCTCACCGACTTCCTGCTCGATCAGGCCGCCGAGGTCTACGCTGGCCTGCTGCCTAGCTTCAGTCCCGGGGATAGCCTGCTCGATCTGGTCCCGGGCCCGGTCGGGCTGGGCGAGCTGGACGCGCAGCTGCGGCGCGCGATCTTGGCGCGGCTGCAGGAGACGGCGTTTCTTCCCACCGCGCAGCATCGCGGTCCGCGGATCCGCCCGCGTGACGCGGTCGTGCTGGAGCCGGCCCTTCCGGGCCTCATCGGCCGCCTCGCGCCGGTGCTGGATGGCCTGATCGAGGGGCCGGCCCGGCATCCGGCTTACGCGGTACTCGGCATCCGGCGGCTCCGGATGGCCGACCTTGCCGACATGCTCGCCTCGCTCGACCGTGATCCGGCCTGGTGGCGGCGGTTGTATGAGGCGCTGGCCGGTGCAGACCCAGGCGAGCTCGGCGCCCTGCCGGTGCCGCTGGCCGACGGGCGGCTGGTGCGGGGCCCGCGCGGGCTGCTGTTGCCCGGGCCCGGCCTCGATCACCCCGGGCAACTGTCGCTGCTCGGCGTCCGCGTCGTGCATCCCGGCGCGGTGCACCCGTTGCTTGCCCGGCTGGGTGCAGCCGAGGCAACGCCGCGAGGCGTGCTCGCCGACCCGGCCGTGCGCGCAGCCGTCGCGGACTCCTACGACTCAGACGATCCTGGGCCCGTCGCCGACGCGGTGCTCAGCCTCGCCGCAGCCGCAAACCTGCGGCCCGGTGAGCAGCCCTGGCTCGCGGATCTGGCGCTGCCGGGCGCCGACGGTGAGTGGTATCCGGCGGGGGAACTGCTGCTCCCCGGCGGCCCGCTGGCCGAGGTGATCGCGGCGGACACGCCGTTCGGCACCCTCAGCCCGGAGATGCTCCAGCGCCATCAAGCCGCGACTTTCGAGGCAGTCGGCGTGCTGTCGTCGTTTGGCCTGCTGGCCGCGGAAGACGTCGCTCTTGATGCACCAGACCTCGACCTGGATGGTGCGAAGGAGTGGGCGGCCGGCGTATGTGCGCGGCTGCCCGGCGGTGACGTGCCGCCGGTGGCGGCCGAGGTACTGGCCGTCCGTGACCTTGAGCTCGTAGACCCGGCGCGCTGGCCGCGGGCACTTGAGCTGCTCGCCACGCCGTCCTTGCGGGCGGCGCTCGTCGAGCCTGCCCGGGTGCTGCTCGCCGGCGGCCGCCACGCCGATGTGCCGTCCTACACCGCCTGGTGGCTCCGCCGCCACCCGGTCCTTGGTGGACACCGGCCCACCGACGTGCGCGCCGCCGGCACCGACCCGCTGCTCGCAGGCCTCTACGACGAGACCGCCCTGCCAGCCGACCCGGCCGTCGCCCGGGTGCTGGGAGTACGCACCTCGCTTTCCGAGCTGCTCGCCGAGCCAGGCGGGGCGGACGAACTGCTGGAGCGGCTGGCCGACCCCGGGCGGCCGGTGACGCGCCCACAATTGCGGGCACTGTGGACAGCGCTCGCGGCCGTCGCCGGGGCCACACCGCCGGACCGGGTACGCGTGGTCTGCGGGGACGAGATCGTCGTGGCCGACGCCGCCGACGCGCTGGTACTCGACGCCGCGGACCTGTGGCCGCTGGTGGCCGCCCAGCCGCTGGTGCTGGCGCCACACGACCTGGCCACGCGGCTCGCTGACCTGCTAGACCTGCCACTGGTCTCGGAGGAAATCGCCGGCCTGGTCGAGTCGTCACCGGTACGCCGCCAAGTCCCCCCGATCATCAGCGCCGTACTGCCCGACGCTCCCGCGACCTACTACGCACACGATCCCCTGATAGTGGACGGTGTCTGTGTGCCGTGGCGCCACACCCTCGGCGCGGTGCACGCCGCCGGGCCCCGCGGCCTCGCCTGCGGGCTGGCGTGGGCATCGGGCATATGGTCGGCACGGCACCTGCTCGCCGCCTTGCTGGACGACCCAAGCGCGGGCGCTCGCCTGCTCGCAGAAGCCGACCTGGACCGCGATCCACCGCCCGGACAGTAGTGTGCGCCCAGCCAGACCGGCCAGTTCTGCGCGTCCCAGGCCCTGCGCGGACGTTTGGCTTGCCGTGCCCGGGTCCGATCAGGTGATTCTAGGAGCTTGCTTGGCCCGGCTGGTGTGCTGGGTAGATCGCGGCCAGGCCGCGGGCGACGGCCGATATCCGGGCCCGCAGTTCGGCGGGCTCGATGATCTCGATGTCCGCGCCGAGCCGCAGGAACTCGGACTGAGCGTTCTCGATTGACTCGATCGGCACTACGGCCCTGACCCAGCCGTCCTGGTCCGGCGGACTCGCCGTGGCGCGGAGCGCGCGGATGGTTTCGGCGTTGTAGAGCACCGCGGCGCGATCCCGCCCAGCGGGGGAGAGCCGGATCGTGGCCTTTCCCTGGTGCAGCCCGGCACGGAATTTTGTGATCCCGGCTGCCCAGTACTCGGCGAGATCGAAGTCTTCGGCCCGCTCGAAGTGCTCGGCCAGCACGGCCAGGCGCAGGATCTGATTGACCCGGTAGGTTCGCATGCCGCGATGATCCCGGGCGACGAGGTACCACTTTCCGGCCTTCAGCACGATCCCGTGCGGATCCAGGCTCCTGGTCACGTCGGTAGGTGCCCGCCACCGCCGGTACCGGACCTCGATCCGCCGCTGCTTCCAGACGGTGTCAGCGACCGTGCTCAGATGCGGCACCGAGTCACCGTCGTAGTACCAGCCGGGCGCGTCCAGGTGGAACCGCTCGCGGACAAGTGCCGCCCTGGCGCGCATCTCGGCGGGCAGCGCGGCATCAAGCTTGAGCTGGGCCGCGGCAAGCACGCCGCCAAGGCCGAGATCCCGGTAGATGGTGCGGACCGACACCTCAAGCTCGGCGGCGAGCTGCCCGGCGGTCATCTGGCCGCGGGCCTGCAGCAGCAAGATGATCGAGACAAGCCGGCTCGCACGCATATCACTGACACTAGATGTCAGGGAGACGTGATTAACGTCGGCACATGCCGATAACCGAGAAATTCCTCCGCGCGCCGGGCCCGATCGAGATCAGCGGGCGCATGCTCAAGCGGTATCACATCACGACCTTCGAGGCCGAGATCGAACCAGGAATCCAGAAGGCCGCCTGCGAGATCCTGCCTGAGCTGGTGCCTCAGCCCGATGACGAGACACCGCCCGCCGGCTGGCTGGTCCTGCACACGGGCGCCAACGGCGCCTACCTGTGCGCTTACAGCTGGGTCTGGGGCAACGTCGTCGAGATGCGGTCGGCGGTGGCCGGAGAACCGTACCTTGGCTGCCCTGATACCGATCCCGAGCATTTCGGCGTGTTCGACCGCAGGTGGATCGGCTGCATCTGGGAGCTGGCGCCGTTCGGCCACGAGCGATCGTCCTGGGTGCGGCACATTCTCGAGCCAGGCCTGCCTGACCTAGCCGGATACATCGACGACACCCTGCCCGAGGGCAGGACCGGAGGTGCACGGTGAGTGACCGAAACGGACTCGGCGACTTCGACTTCTTCGTCGGATCCTGGAACAGCATTCAGCGGAAGCTCAAGAAACCGCTCGCCGATTGTGATGAGTGGGAGGAGTCCTCGGCCACAACGCGGTGCTGGCAAATGTTCGGCGGCGCGGCGAACGTCGACGAAGTTCATTTCCCAGACTGGAGCTTTTCCGGCCTGTCGGTCCGGCTGCTTAATCCGGCGACCGGGGAGTGGTCCATCTACTGGGTGAACAGCCGGAACGGCCAGCTGGCCTTGCCGCCGGTGACGGGCCGGTTCAGGGACGGAGTGGGCGTGTTCTACGACGAGGAGCAGTACGAAGGCCGCGACATCACGGTGCGTTACAAGTGGTCAGACATCACAGCGACGACGGCCCGGTGGGAGCAAGCGTTCTCGCTCGACG
>WNGN01000468.1_pt1 | contig 40230 bp, 31 predicted proteins | sample 5400561 | NCBI WGS metagenome assembly WNGN01 (sample SAMN13153379, study PRJNA577476) | soil metagenome | isolation source: 115 cm soil or saprolite under Garry oak tree replicate 2 | place: USA:California | collected 2016-06-15 | reverse complement strand
GGGTGCCTGACGTACGTCCTTGCGAACATAGGACGTACCGCAGACAATTGCCGGGATGCTCCAGCGAGCCAGGAAAACTCCCACGACCATGATGAACGAAACCGTGATTGGAGAGATATCGGTGTTGACTATCTTGATCGGCGCTTCGGCTCCGCCAAGCCACGCACCGGCCGCGAACCCGCAGAACACTCCCAGGGCCTGCAGAGTTCGCAGACGGCTCGCCGGCATCGGAGTTTGAACGGCAACAGTGGCGACAGAGTCCAAGCGTCTTCCTTTCTGCCTTAGCGGAGCTCACGTAAAAAGAGCAAGCCCGCCAAAAGCACAAGCAGCGGGATCCAGAAGTGGAGGTCGCGCATGATTGTGCTGAATAGACTGTCAGGCCGTATCCTCAGGTGCTTGTCATTCACTTGATCTCACCAATCACAATCAGAGTCCGCGCCCCCGTACCATCGGGACTCGCGGGTCGACTTGATTCCACGTAGAACGTACCCAGACGTGATCAGGATCCTCTGTAGTCGCAAGCTGACGAGCGCTCCCTGCCAGACAATTCAGGTAGTAGACGTTGTAACCATGCCCGGCCACAACCGGGTGGTAACCGTCGCGCACCAGCACGGCATCACCATCGCGCACAGTGAGCGTGAGATCACGTTGTCCGCCGCGGATGTATAGGCGTTGATGGGCGTACCCCCCCGGTCGGTCCATTCTGTAGTAATAGATCTCATCCAGATCGACTTCGGTTGGAGGATTATGCACGTCGTGCTTGTGCGGAGGGTAGCTCGACCAGTTGCCGCTGGGAGTGTAAACCTCGACCACCATTAACTTGTCTGCCAGGAAATCCGGTGGCATCACATCCACAATCTGGCGCGACGCATTGCCGCCGCCTCGCAAGCTGGTCGTCACGTCTTTCGGGGTGATCAATTGCGGTTTGAGCGGCGCTGTCGATGGCACGCGACATTCCGCAAACTCGCATGCGGTTTCGGCTCGCAGTTGCGCCCGACTTGCTGCCGGGAGGTAAATTGCGTACGGCAAGCCATCGAAGACATGTGCCCTGTCCCCAATTCGGTGCTGTCCCTCACCCCAATCCGCGACGCACTTGCCCCCGAGAAGGACAATAGCTATTTCTTCATTCTCGCTGCCCACGGTACGCGATTGACCCGGAGCCAACCGGTGCACGAAAAAGCTCATCCACTCCCACCCGGCAAGCTGCCGTGGCAAAGTCAGCAAGTCGCCTCTTCCATCTTTCGATTGACGTGAATGAACCAAAAAATCTTGTGGGCTCATGGCCTCTTTCGCTCGGCGCGGCTCGCCACCGACGCTCCTCGAACCTCTACTTGGTTACCCTGCTGAAAGAAATACCGCTCTTTGGTTTTGTCTTTCTCGTAGATACGGCGAGCGGTTTGGACCGACTGCGATTTCGATGTCTCCGCGATTGCGACATCCCACCACGACTCGAATCCGGGAACTCGCTGGTTGATGTCAGTCTCGATAACCACGACAGACGTACGATCGATGCCGCGGGCCTCGGCGAGAGCATTCACCAGATCCTCTCGAGTCTTCGCCCGAATGGCCCAGGCACCGAGGCTTGCGGCGTTGGCAGCCAGGTCTAACTCGATAACGTCACCATCGAGTTCACCGTCGCGACGATACCGATACTCCGTTCCGAAACCGCCGCTTCCGCAGGCCCGGCTTAGGCCACCTATGCTGCTGAAGCCGTGATTGTCAAGGACAACAATGTTCAGTTTGTATCCCTCTTGAATCGAGGTGACGATTTCTTGTGACATCATCAGGTACGATCCATCGCCGACGAGAACATAGACTTCGCGGCTGGGATCGGCCATCTTCACGCCTAGGCCGCCAGCAATCTCGTATCCCATGCAGGAGTATCCGTACTCGAGGTGGTAACCCTTTGGATCGCGGGTTCGCCATAGTTTGTGCAAATCACCCGGCAAACTTCCCGCTGCACACACCACGACGTCCTTCGGAGCGGTGAATTCGTTAACTGCCCCGATCACTTCCGCCTGGCTGACAGGTGGTCCGTGACGTTCGTTGTAAATCCGCTCTAGCTCCGCAGCCCATTCGTCACGGAATCGTTGAATGCGCCGGGCATAGGATTCATCGATCGCATAATCGTCGAGTGACAGTGCCAGTTCCTCGATGGCCGCACGCGCATCGGACACGACGGGCAGGGCTGCATGTTTGCAAGCGTCAAATTCAGCGACATTAATGTTGATGAAACGCACGTCCGGGTTCTGAAAGGCCGTTTTCGAGGCAGTGGTGAAGTCTGTATAGCGTGTGCCAATGCCGATTATCAGATCAGCTTCACGGGCGAGAATGTTTGCCCCGGGTGTGCCAGTAACACCAATTGCGCCCACCGCCCGAGCGTGATCATAGGAGAGCGATCCCTTTCCAGCCTGGGTCTCGGCTACCGGAATCCCTGTGCGAGCGGCGAAACTCGCGAGCGCCTTGGTGGCGTCGGAATAAATGACGCCGCCCCCCGCTATGATCAAGGGCTTCTGTGCAGAATGTATCCATTCGGCTGCGGTGCGAATCGCTTCAGCATCCGATCGCGGACGGGCTATCACCCACACGCGTTTTTCGAAGAACTCTTCAGGATAATCGAATGCCTCGGCCTGCACATCTTGCGGCAAGGCCAAAGTGGCAGCCCCCGTTTCAGCGGGAGACGTGAGCACGCGCATCGCTTCCGGCAAAGCTGTGAGAATCTGCTCGGGACGTTGGATCCGGTCCCAATAGCGCGACACTGGTTTGAAGCAGTCGTTGACGGAGACGTCTTGAGATGAGACCGACTCCAACTGCTGTAACACCGGCGCAACGTTGCGCCGCGCGAATATGTCACCGGGCAACAGGAGCACAGGCAGTCGGTTGATTGTGGCCGCAGCAGCTCCCGTCACCATGTTTGTTGCCCCCGGTCCGATCGAGCTGGTACAAACCAGCGCGCGCAGACGGTTGGTCATTTTTGCGAAGGCTGAGGCGGTGTGAACCATCGCCTGCTCATTTCGACATAAGTAATAACGGAAGTCGGGGTTCTCCTGAAGGGCTTCACCAATACCAGCAACATTCCCGTGACCAAAGATTCCGAAGCAGCCTGCGAAAAACGGGTTCTCCACTGCGTCCCGCTCGACATACTGCTGCTTCAGAAATTCGATCACGGCCTGCGCCATCGTTAATCGTCGAGTCATATTCGCAAGACTCACTGGAACTCGGGAGCCGCACTGGCCATGTACGGCTTTACCTGAGGTGATAAGGAATCGTCTTTGGAATCTCGTTTCCTCGGCATGAAGCCGCAGGATTCTCGCACATGCAATTCCGGCATCAATTTAATCAGAGCACGGCGGCTGCGTTTGCCAGAGATCCGCTCCAGCAGGGTCTGTACCGCCGTGGCGCCAATTTCGTATTTCGGCAGCTCCACTGTCGTCAGCCGCGGTCTAAAGCAGCTCAGCCAGGGGTAATCGTCAAAACTGGCCAGCCCAAAATCGTCGGGGCACCTCAAACCTATTTCATCCGCTGCCTTCATCAATCCCACGGTCATCAAATAATTGGCTACGAAGACCGCATCCGGCCGCCGCGGCAGCAGGAAGAGTCCCGCTCGGTACCCCGAATCGATGTGATAATCGCCTTCTGTTACCAGATCCTGCTCGTATTGCAGGCCAGCGGCCTTCAAAGCCTTGCGAAAACCGCGCCATCGCGCCTTTCCGTTGCTGACATTCAACGGTCCGCTCACTAGCGCAATCCGGCGATGACCAACCCGCGCCAAATGGGATACTGCTTCGAAGGCGCCTTTTTCATCGTCGGTGACCACAGCATCACCCTTCAGGTCGGCAGACGTGCGCATCAACGAGACCACAGGAACTTTGGATTCGGCCAACAGCTGCCTTAAGGATGCACTTAGATTGCCAGGAGCTTTGTTCAGCAAAATCCCGTCCACACGTTTGGACAGCAATAACTCCAAATATTGTTCTTCCTTCTCCCGCTGGTCATCGCTGTTGCACAGCAACACGCTGTATCCCGCCTTCTGAGCCGCATCTTCAGCACCTCGGACCAGCAGGGGAAAAAATGGATTGACGATATCCCTCACCACAATACCGATCGTGTGGGTCTGGCGCTTGACCAGTCCGCGGGCAAGTAGGTTGGGACGATAGTTCAGCTTTTGTATGGCCCTTTCCACTCGGCGCCGCAGTGTGGGGCTCACCTGGCCGTTCTTATTGACGACAGTCGAAACAGTGAAAACTGAAACCCGCGCGTGCCGGGCCACATCGTAGATGTTCGTCGCTTTATGTAGCTTCTTCTTCCGGGATGTCCTACTCTTCATCAGGATCTCCAGAATCTAAACATCGGCAATACTCGCAGTGGCGTGCAGCAATCCCCCCAACTCCTCCAAGCGAGGCATTGAGTCCGCGCAGCTTACACGACTGACAACCACTGCCGCTGCCGCATTGCCATATCTCAAACACTCCTGCAGCGGCAGGCCTTTGTAGAGTGCGTAAAGAAAACCGCTGGCGAAGCCATCACCGCCACCGATCGCGCATGTGACATCCATGGGAAGAGGAGAGGCCGAGCAGGACTCGTCTCGGGTGTGAGCTTCAACTCCCTTCGACCCCAATTTTCGTACCAGCAGGCCAGTACCGGCATCCAAGACGGCCGCCACTTGCCCTTTGGCATCGCTATAGCCCGTGAGAAGGCAAAGTTCCTCTTCATTTCCAAGCACAACGTCCACACAGTCTAAGACGGTACGCGCTACGCGTCCGGCTTCTTCTGGCGATTTCCATGAGCTGGAGCGGTAGTCCACATCAAGTATCGTGCGCAGTCCCGCAGCGCGGGCTGTCTTCAAAGCCTCCAGCGTGGATTCTCGCGCCGGGGAAGACGCGAGACTCGTTCCGTTAGTCACAAACATCCGGGCTCGTTGTATGACGTCTCGTTCACCGGCACCGACCTCCACCTGCAGATCCGCCGGATTGCTGCGATAGAAGACCTGAGGAAACCGGTCCGGTGGCGAGACTTCGCTGAGACAAAGCGATGTGTTGAGTCCTTGCAATGACCGTACACACGTAGTATTGATCCCTTCTCGGTTCAGAAAATCGAGCAAATAGTCGGCGAGCAAATCCTTGCCGACGCAACTGATTATTGCAACGCGAAGACCTAGACGGGCTAACCCGACCGCGATGTTGGCACTCGAACCTCCCAGGTGACGAGAAAAGTGTTCCACCTCAGCCAGTGCACGATTTTGTTCGACTGCGTATAAGTCATACCCTATGCGCCCCAACACACACACGTCGAATGATTTCGTTGCGTTCACGCCGGCAGCCTTTGCCTCCGATTTGGTTTTGCATTCGATCGGTGGTTGACCGCAGCCGGAGTCTCCGCAAGTAACTGGACCGCCTCATTAAAACCGGCACCGCGATGGATCATCGCCGTCAATGCCCGGCACATGGGCAGGGGATCCTGATCCGGTGGAAACAGCAGATTACGTCCGATGATCGCTCCGCGAACGCGAGGGCTCGAGGTTAGCCCGGCGGCGAAGTCTCGCAGCGTTTCGATCGGACTCTCACGGGCGGGTCCTCCGAGCAGAAGAATAGGCAACGTCGTCGCACGGCAGACGCGACCAAAATCTTCGCTGTACGGCAGCTTCAACCAGACGTGGGCCGAGGAGTCTCCCAGGGCCGCTGCAATCCCGCAATGGCGGATCAATGCCGCGCTGTCTTGGACAGTGTGATAACCGTCAGTTCCGCGTTTCACTTCCAGCGCCTCGACAAAGGCTGCCAGCCGGTGCCGCCGAAGCGAGTTTATTGCGTCGGCGCATGCTTCGACGGTGCGGCCTGATGCCGGGTCCTCGGGATCCAACCTGTAGAGCATCTTTCCACCATCGCAGCGGAGTTCGGCCAGCCGCCCAGCACTCATGCCGGTAAACGCGTCATCCATTTCAAACGCAGTACCGGAAAGGCCGCCTCGATTCATGCTGCCCACGAGCACCCGGTCGTCGAGAAACCCGCCGCCGCCCCTGCGCCGTTCCAAATGACTGAGGATGAGCAGCTCTTCAAGCAAATCGCTGGTAGCCAGGATCCCGTCTAGATTCGGATCGTCGAGCAGACGACGCACTCGCGCGATTAGTTGGTAGCGATCGCCCATCGCGAGTTGATCATCTCGAATTTTCGTGACACCGCGTCCCGGGTGATCTGCTGCGACCAGCGCGAGCTTCCCGTCGAGAGTTAGTTGCGCGCGCTTTTTCCGTCGCCGCGCTTCTCGCTCAATTACCTTCCGGTGATGAACCCGAGTCTCGGTGATCTCATCAAACAGCTCGGCGGTCAGAACTTTCTCCGGGACGAAACCATCCTCCCGTTGTGCTGCGGCCACCGCTATCTGTGAATTCGCCATTGGTAATCACACTCCCATTTGTCGGAGAAATCTTCGGCCCGCCATTGCATTCGCCAGCGGTGCCGAATCATTGCTTCCACCCGCGAGTACATCTTGCTCCGCCACAACCCAACCTTCAAACCTATGTTCACGGACCAGGTTCAAGAGCCGCGAAAAATCCACCACACCTCGCCCGAGGGGCGCAAATACTCCGCCGCGCACAGCGCCATAAAAATCGATTTGCTGTCGGCGGACCTCCTCAAGCCGCACTCCATCAATATCCTTGAAATGCAAACAACGCAATCGGCCGATGTGGCGCTGCAAGACAGCCTCCGGATCCCCGCCGCCGTAAACGCAGTGACCAGTGTCGAGGCACAAGCCCAGTTCTTCCGGCGAAAACAGAGAAAGCAGGTGATCGATTTCTTCGGGAGTTTCTACATGCGTTGCCACGTGATGATGAAACGCTACCTTCAAGCCAAGCCTGGCGCAGAGATGAAGCACCTCACAGATCGCTTCTTTCGCCATCTGCCACTCCTCTTGCCCATAGGAATACTGCTGCGTTCCGGAGCAACGGCCTGCGACCGCGCATCGCTCAGCGGTAATCTCGTCGGACAGGATCAGGAGCTGGCAGTCCATTTCGCTAAGCAACTTCGCCGTTCGCTCCACGTGCTCTAGTCCCGGTCCGATTGCAGCCTTATCTGCTAAAGGAATAGCCACGAAGGCCGAGCAAAGTGTCAATTTGCGTTGCTCAAGCTCGTTGCAAAGCGCAACTGGATCAGTAGGCAGGAAGCCATAAGGCCCCAGCTCCGTACCTGCGTACCCCGCTTTCGCGATCTCGTCCAGCACGCGGGAATAGGGGTATTCCCGGGGGAACGGAACGGATTCCATAATTCCCCAGCTCACGGGCGCGCTCGCAACGCCAATCGTCATCTGCATTCTCATTAATTGCGGCTTGAGCCGATGTGCCTCACGTGGCTACGTGCATCGTTTCCGCTTGAACTTCGTCACCTAGCAACACGGAACGAGAATCACGGCAGGACCTCTCGGCGGCCAAGGCAATGGCAAGCGCTCTCCGCGCATCTTCACCTGTCACGCCAGGCGGAGAACTGGTCAGAACGGCTCGCACAAAGTCGCGTAGCTCATTCAAATAGGCTTCTGCAAATCGCACTAAAAACTGACTAACCACGTCGTGAGTGACCCCGTCGCTAGTCAGGACCGTCATCGCGGTCTGCCGAAGATAGCCGATGCGAAGCGTTCCTTTCGATCCCACAACTTCAGTGTAGATGTCGTACCCGTAGCGGCTTTGCCGGAAGGATTCAACATTTCCAATCGCACCGCGGGAAAATCGCAGGTTCACGACTCCAGCGTCAAGCTCCCCAAACTGCACCAGCTCCGGACAGGCCAGCGTCCCACCGAAGGCGTGGACTTCTGCGACCTCATCCTTCATTAGCCATCGTGCCAGGTCAAATTCGTGAATGCTGGAATCCAGGAACAATGTGCCGCTGCCGGATTTGTAAAAGCTGAGCGGGGGCGGCTCGCGGTCACGGCCTATCGATCTGAAAATGATCGGAGTTCCAATCTCTCCCGCTCCGATCCGTTTATAGGCGTCTGCATAGGCAGGGTCGTATCGCCGCATGAACCCCACCTGAAGGAGGACGTTAGCGTCGCGGGCTGCCGCAATGGCGGAATCTACACCCTCGATTGTCAGCGCCAGCGGTTTCTCGCAGAGAATATGTTTGCCAGCCGCGGCAGCCGTCTGGACTGCGGATAGATGAAACTTTGAGGGTGAGGCGATCACCACCGCATCCACGTCCTTTCTCTGCACAAGCGCTTCCACGGTGTCGTAATAGTGTTCGATTTCAAGATCCACGGCCAGACGGCGCACGGCTTCGCGGTCCACATCAGCGACCGCGATCAACCGCGCGTCAGGAATAAACGACCGCAGATTCTCGGCGTGGCGCCTGCCCATGCGCCCAACGCCCACTACCCCGACCCCTAGTTTCTGCATTGGCTCCTCATACTCAAAAATTCTCCGGCTAGAGATCCATTCCTTGCTTATCAACCATCTTTTGCGGATCGAAACTTACCTTGATTTCGATTGTGCCCGCCCGACTAACAAATTTGAGCTCCTTTTCTTCCGCATCGACGGCAGCCTCGTCGGCAGTGTTCTTCCTCGGAAAATGAAAAACGATGGCATTAATCCTTTTTCCGTCTGGTCCGCGCACGATTTCCACTTGGCTGGCGGCAATTCTTTCTTTTGACTTCTTTGCGATCAGATAGGTCTGAGACTTCAATGTCGATTCGCTCGCACTCAGAAAGGGAGTCATGTCAGTGCCGACGACAGCCAGTTCATAATCAGCTGGCGCTGGCGGCAAGGATTTGTCCGCATCCGCTTCCGAAATCTGTTTTCGCAATATCTGGCCGCGAACCGATGCTTCACGAAGAGTTCTGGAAGAAACCCAACGTACCACAAATTTGAGTTCTTCTTTTTCCTTGCCTTTATGTTCTTCTTCTCTTTCCCCACCCCGTTCCTTTTCTTCTCGCTCGTCTTCTTCGTCTTCGCCGCGGGCACCGCTAACTTTGGGCGCACCCTCCGGTGCTTCCAGATCATGCTTCTTGCTGCCGCGTTCGGCCTCGATCCGTTTTGCCCATGGGGAATCGTTCAAGATCTTGTAAACATCTTTCTCGCTCCAGTCTCTATATGACTTCTCCTTCCATGGATCACCTGCCCAGACCTCAATCGCAAATAAGAAAACAGCCGCGGTAACGGCAATCCGGCGCATGCTCTTCGTTCCTCTCAGGCCGGCGTAGGATCCTCCGGGCTAGCCGCTTTCGTCCCACCTTTAAAGCAGGTGTTAACAGCTCTAGAAAGTCAGCCGCAGCATAAACTCGACCTGGCGCGGCAAACCCGTGCCGGTATTGGCCGAGCTAAAGCTGTCATTGTTATTGTTAAAGTTGACGCTCGTAGTAATCACACCAAACCCGGAAAACAAGCCCGGCCCTGGCGGCGGCGTCGGAGGCCCAGCCAGAATATCCAACTCACCGGGATCACCCAACTGCGTGCGGTTGAAAATATTGAATGCTTCAGCGCGGAACTCAAGGTCTACTTTTTCGGTGATTTTTGTACGTTTCGTGAGCGCCATATCCGCCTGCCAGACCTTGGGCGCCCGGATGATACCCCGGGGCGCATCCCCAAACCGGGTGAGGGGGGGTGCTGCAAACGCGTTGATGTTGATCCAATTGTTACGGTTTTGCCCGCGGGGGATGACCGGGACGCCGGGTACCAGGTCAGGTCTCTGATCGGCTGCGTCGTTGCCGTCGGGAATCTGGCTCGAGTCCCGACTGATAAGCACAGTTAACGGGTGGCCGCTATGCGCCAAGCCGATCCCGCTCAGGCTCCATCCTTCCAGGACCTTGCCCAGGAAGCCCGCGATGGCCCAATAGCGCCGCCCCGGCCCGATGGGGAGATCATAAATGCCGGTGGCAGTAAAGTTATGGCGCGTATCAAACACACTGGGCCCCCGGTCGCAGGGACGGCAGGCAGCGTTTTCGGGTGAATTAGCTTCTCCTCCGCCCACCGAACCGTCGTTAATCGAATGGGAAAGCATATATTGCACCTCCCACATCCACCCATGTTTCATTTGCCGCTGGAGAGAGAATTGCCCAGCCTGGAAGGTGCTTGTCCCGACGTCTGCCTTTATGTCGAGGTTACCGAAATCGGGGAACGGTCTTGTGCAATCTACAAACGCTGGCAACCCAGTATCTGGGTCTGTTCCTATCGTCCGAGGCTCCTCGCATAGATTGAAGCGATTCCGCGCGAACAGCCGTACGCCATGCGTGCCCATATACGACGACTGGAAGACAAAATCGCCAGGTAACGCTTGCTGCACTGACAGACCCCATTGCTCAACGTACAAGTCGCGCCGGTGACGCTGCAGCGCACGCGGAGCCGCGGCGATTAGGACACTTGGACAATTCGCCAGATTCACCGGATACGACAAGGTAGGGCAGGACGAGGAGTCGACTTCCTGCCTAAAAGTATCGCTTTCCAGTGAGGCGTTGAGATCATCGTTTTGACCTGCGCCGTGGTAGATTCCGAATCCTGTTCGAATGACAGTCTTATCACGCAACGCCGCCGGAGCCCAAGCAATGCCTATCCTTGGATCCCAGTTCCGGTAACTGGGGAAGTAAGCAGGCGATCCCTTAGGGCAGATGCCGGCTTCCGGTTTGGTCGTGCCAGGTAAAAACCCACCTGTACAGGCCGTATCGAAAACCGTCATGTGACCATGAGCTTCCGTAATCACCGAGTAATACTCCCAGCGAATTCCCAGATTCAGCGTCAAGTTAGGCCTTACCTTCCATTCATCTTGGAAATAAGGAAGAATGAACGTGTGTCGTAGGCCGTGCGGATACCACGGATGTCGAATGTCAGCCGAATCAAGCGAGTCGGTGATCAGAGATGAGTTATCCGCGAAGGTTATGCGATCATCTTCCGTGATCCCCTGATTCAACCGAACCCGCCGCACCTCGATGCCCGTCTTAAAGGTGTGGCGTCCGTGTGAGATTCCCAGACTGTCTATGTATCCAAACGTGGTACCGATTTCATGGTCGGTATTGCTATTGTTGAGTTCTTCGAAGTTGCTGGTGCTCACATCGATGGGAAACACGCTAGCCTGGGGATTGTGGTACGGAACACGATTGATGCCAAATTTCGCTTCATTGAAAATGGTGTTCGAAAAGCTGTGTTGCCATGCCAGAAGGTAGTTGGCCGGATGGGTGATGATTTGTTGCGTGTCTAAGAAACCACCGAGGGGAGCACTCGTGAACGACACATCCCGATTGGCCCGAATGTACACGGTATTTCGATCATTGAACTTATGGTCCAAACGGACCATCCAACTATCCTCGTTGAGCCTAACACCGCCCGGATGGATGAAACTAAAGCTGCAGGAATCTGTCGTAAGATCGACGCAGTTGCTGTTGCCATCGCCCGGCCTTACGGCAAGTCTCCAGACGGCAACAAGAGGCGCCATCTGGGGAGAGGTATTAACAATCGCGGTGAGCAGGTTGTCACTTGGAAGTTGCGCAACCAGGCTTCGGGTTTGCGCCTGACGCAGCCCTTCATAGGTTAGGAAGAAGAAAGTCTTATCCCTTTTAATCGGCCCACCCAAACTCAAACCATACTGATTGAGGTGGAAAGGAGGGCGAATCGGCAAGCCCGTGACGGTGTCGAAATCAGTAAACTGCCGGGCATCCAGCGCGCTGTTTCTGAAAAATTCGAAGAGAGAGCCATGGAAGACATTGGTGCCGGTCTTCGAGACTAAATCTACCTGTCCTCCTGCGCCCGCGCCATGCTCAGCTGTGTATAGCATTGAGCTGACGCGATACTCAGCAACGGCTTCTTCGGAAATCTGCAACCGCGTCGTTGACTTCTGCGCTTGTTCCTGAATGCCGGTGGCGTCTACACCGTCCATGGTGTAGTTGTTGTCGTCCCGCCCGCGACCCGCAAATCGAATGGTTCTCTGGTCTCCACCGCCATCATCAACGGCCCCGGGCGCGAGTAGCAAGAGACTTGCCCAGTTCCTGCCATTCACCGGAAGAGCTTCGATTTCCTGCTTTTTGATCACACCAGACAGCTCTGGAGAGGTTTCTTCGAGCGGCGTCGGTGCAACTTCAACCACAATCCTTTGCATTACCGCGCCGACTTTCAAATGCGCGTCAAGGGTGCGGGTCTCACCCACCAGGAGCACAACATCTTGAAACTGAGCGGTCGCAAATCCTGTGTGCGTCACCGTCACCGTATACGTTCCTACCGCTAGTCCGGGAACGCGGTACACTCCCTGAGAATTGCTCTCCGCTTCGCTTTCCAGACCGGTGGCCTGATCCTTGGCATGGATTTTTGCGTCTCGGACCACTGCTCGGGTAGGATCAGTCACGGTACCGGTAAGCGTAGCCCGGTCTATCTGCGCCTGTCCGCAGCCCACAACGACTAATAGCACCAAGCCGCCCAGAGAAACGCTTCGCAAGCTAAATTGTGCGCGCGGCATCACGTTTTCCTCCCGACTCTTTGGAGTTCGCCGACCCTGTGCTTCGACGAGTTAAGGGCTGAGTTCAGGCTCTTCTGACCGGGCTGGTCGCACAGGCATCGCGGGCCTAATCGGAGCCCAAAAGACGCTATCGGCGTACAACAGGATGAGAAAAGAGCTAATCGCTTAGATCACATACCTTTGTGTCTCGCTGGCGATAGCCTGCTCATTTACACCCACCGTTATTGGGTTGTCAAGCAATTTTTTCACGAAACTGATGCCCAGGGCCAGGAACACTTTGGTCGTGATATTTGTGTCGGGCTAATGGTTTAGGAATGGCAGCCCGGCAACGCACTCGATCAGTCTTTTGGCGACCAAAGAGACGCACCAGGCGACCGAATGGCCTGTAAACTGGCAGCATACCGGTAATAGTCGCAATTTTTGGCCTGATTGACTATGGGACGAAACCAACTTCTGCCGTAGACGTCGCAACCAGCAGATTTCCGAATGATAGAATGAGCGCATGCGGCGCCGTACCCTCCAATTCGCTGCAGTGGTCGTTCTGCTGGTCTGCTTCGGCAGTCACGTCTCCGAATTTCTCGACCATTGGGATCACACATTCCAGACTGGTAACGACATCGAATCGGCCCTCATCGTGGTTGCGCTGACGGGCGGCGTAGCGCTCGCCCTTGCGGGTGCGACTGCGATTTTCGCGGCTCAAACTGGGTTCTCATCCACTGTTCAGCCAAGGCTCCTCGCCTGTAATGTAGTCCTGTGTCCTCCCGTTAGCACTCCTTCACCCCCGCCTTTAGCTCTTCGTATCTGATCATTCGCTCCGAAAGTACAGGGTTCAGTCCGTTGGATGTACCACCCTGTCAAACAGGAGTGATCATGCTTCGATTCGGTGTAGTGTTTCGCCGCCGAGCTGCGGCCGTTGCCTTATCGCTATTCTTGCCGACTCTTGCCACCGGGCAGACATCAAGGACCAGCGGGAGTGTTCAGGGCACGGTAGTTGACCAAACCGGTAGTGCGGTTCCCGCAGCGAGGATTCAGCTTACGAATCCGGCGACAAATCAGGTGCGCACTGCTGCCAGCGGTCCCACTGGCGACTTCCTGCTGAATGGAGTCCCCGCTGGCAGCTACACTTTGCGAGTTGAATCGACCGGGTTCGCCCCCTTCGAAAACAAGTCCGTCGAAGTCAACGTAGGCAGCAGCACGCCGCTGGTGGTTCGTCTTGCTCCGGCGACAGTGCAACAGCAGGTCACCGTATCGGAAGAGCCTCCGCCGATGGACGTGACTCAAACCACGGTCGCAACCACGATTGGTCCCGAGCGGATTGAGGAATCGCCGGTGGTCACGCGCAATTACCTGAATTTCGTACTGCTCGCGCCTGGGCTGAGCCAATCCAATGATCAAAGCAATGCCGCGAGTCAAAGCATGCTTGCGGGCAGTGACTTCACGTTTGCCGGTCTCCGCCCCCGCAGCAACAGCCTTTACATTGATGGCGTAGAAAACAATGACGAATTTGGAGGCGCAGTTCGCATCGAGCTTTCGCCGGAGACGATTCACGAGTTCCAGGTTGTAAACAATGGAATTTCTGCCGAGTCGGGAGGAGGTATGGGCGGCTCGATCAATGTAGTCACCAAAAGCGGGGCAAACATTCATCATGGTGACGCTTTTCTCTTCGTCCAAAACGGCGCGCTGAATGCACGGGAACCTCTGACGATTGAGACCACTAAACCCGGCCTGGATCGCGAGCGGGTTGGCGGCGCCCTTGGCGGGCCGATCATTCACAATCGCACTTTCTACTACTTTGCTGGCGAGCAGGAGCGCTCGCGGGGCGACGACAGTTCGTTGATTGCTCCTTCGGTGGCAGCGGCGGTCAACGGTTTGCTGCAATCGGACACATTCCCGCGCCTGACGGTACGGGCGCTAAATCCGGATATGTTCCCGGTGGAGCGAGCTGAAACAGAAGCATCAGCCAGGCTGGACCACCAGATCAACGCACAAAACTCTCTGTTGCTGAAATATGGGTACACCAACAATCGTGAGGTTGGCGATGCATTCAATGTGAACGGTTTGGTCGATCCTAGCGGCCGTGGGAGCAGCTTCACTCGCGATCAGGGACTTACTGCTGGCGTCACTTCCGTTCTGAACCCGAATGTCGTCAACAGCACTAGCCTTCAGCTCAGCAGAAGAAGGCAGGTGTTGCGAACTGCCGACCAGACCGGTCCCGGCATAGAGATCGCGGGAGACGTTGAGTTCGGGCGGGCATTCTCAGGCAATAACGACCGAACGGAAAATCACTATCAATCGGTCGATACCACAACGATCTTGAGAGGGCGGCATCTGTTGAAGTTCGGGGCCGATCTCGATCATATTCGGGAGTCGGCCGCAGTCGACGACGGCTTTGGAGCTCTCTACATCTTTTCCAATCTCGCAGCCTTTCTAAGCGGAACTCCTGATGAATACCTGCAGGCGTTCGGCACTCCGCGCGCCCGATTCGGAACGACGCGATACGCTGGATTTGTGCAGGACCATTGGACGTTTCTGAAGCGATTCACGGTTGATCTGGGAGTGCGCTACGACTTCGAGCACCTGCCGGCTGGCATTCAGCAAGACACCAACAATTTCGCTCCGCGTGCGGGTGTCGCATTCAGCCCGTCGGACGAATGGGTCCTGCGTGGCGGCTTTGGCATTTTTTACGACCGCTACATCCTGGCCGCTGTGAACCGAACCTTGGAAATGAATGACGCCGATGCATTTCTGCAAGTTGCGTACGGACCGCTGGCGAAGCAGATCTTCAACGCCGCCCTCGGCGGCACGCCCACAAGCCCCGTGGCGAGCATTTCGCCATCGATTTTCACAAGCTCTCCAAACCTGAGGACGCCTTACAGCGAGATCGCAAGTGCAAGCGTCGAGCGCCTGATCACCAACAACTTGACGGCGAGCGCAACCTATTTGTTTGCACGCGGGGTGAAACTGCCTCGCACCGTAAACGTCAACCTGTCTTCGTCTACGGTGCTGAGGTCGGCGAATGCATCCGCGCTCGGATTCGGCAGCACGCCATTCCCACAAGAACTTGGGCGAGAGGTTTTTGGACCAAACCGGCTGAATCCGGCTTTCAACAATGTTTATGAGTGGCAGCATGAATCCAGCTCGACCTACGACGGGCTCTCGCTCTCAGTGAACCGGAGGCTTGCCAACGAGATCGAGTTTTCTGGCAGCTACACGCTCTCCAACGCCATCGATGACGCTTCTGATTTCAATGAGCAGCCGCAGAACCCGTACTCGATTCGCGCTGAGCGGGCGCTTTCGGCCAACGACCAGCGCCATCGTTTCGTATTCAGCGGCACATTTGATCTGCCGTTCGGAGATGAGGAGGAGGGGAGAAAGCCGACTGGATTAATGGCGAAGGTGTTTGGGAACATCGAAACCGCCCCGATTCTGACGGTCGGCAGCGGCAGACCAATTAACCCGCTGATCGGCTTCGATGCCAATCACAACGGCGCATTTCCGCTCTCCTCGCGACCTCTGGGCTTTTCACGCAACGCGCTCCACACCTCAAATCAGGTCAAATTTGACCTCAGGGTGCTGAAGTACTTCAAGATTGGCGAGCACGGGAAACTTGATTTCGTAGCCGAATCGTTCAACTTACTCAACCACACGAATGTCGTCGGCCTAAACCAGTTCTTCGGTCCTGGCATTGCTCCATTTCCGACGTTTAGCCAATCAGTCAGGGCCGGGATCGCTCGCCAGCTCCAATTCTCGATTGATTTTGAGTTCTGAGCAGCAATTTCGGACCGCAAGCGCGGGGAGACAAAATCCATGTGTTTTGAACGTCTGTTGTCAATCGCAACGAAGCCGGCACGGGTTGAATCGCACGATGACGCTGGTGGGCTTTGCCGCGGGCAAGGAGTTTCGGGGTGAAGACGACAGCACCGAACCAGTTGTGGCACAGCAATGCCAGTTACTTCTTCGTGGTCGGTTGGGTTGGTATCACTCGATTCTGATGCTGGACGACTTCTCGCGTTTCGTCTTGGCCAGCGATCTGAAACCGGACATGACGGCGCACTCGATCAGCAATGTGGTGGAACAGGCGGTCGCGTTCACGGGCATGCGCCGAGTGCCGCCGGAGGAAACACTGAGGCTTAAGATGATGGTACGCCGCGGTAGCGAATCGTCTCGACATGGGAGGTGGATTGCATGGGTTACACACGACGCGCGGTGCTCGCGGGCTTAGGACTGGCAGGACTCGAGACGGCGATGTTGCCTCTGGTCAAGAAAGCCGCAGCATCCTCATTAACGGGATCGTTTGCCGCGGGAGTAGGCACCTGCCCGTTCCGCCTGGCGGTGATCAATGATGAGATCACGCAGGACTTCGAGAAGGCATGTCAGATTGTGTCTGGTGATTTCGGGCTGCGTTGGATCGAGCTACGCTCGATGTGGAACAAGAACGTGACCGAGCTCAACGCGAAAGAGATTGAGAATGCGAGGAAGATCCTGGAGGAACACAAACTGCAAGTCACGGATATCGCAAGCCCGCTGTTCAAAACAGATTGGCCTGGCGCTCCGCGGTCATCGCAGAGCCAAACGCGCGATCAGTTTCATGCCGACTTCGATGCAAGCGCGCAGGATAAGCTGCTCGAGCGGTGTATCTCGCTTTGCAAATCTTTCAATACGGACAGAATTCGCTGTTTCGACTATTGGCGGCTAGATGATCAGAAGCCGTATCGGGCGGCCATCAATGCCAAGCTGCAGAAGGCTGCAGAGCGCTGCGCGAAGGACAACATCGTGCTACTGCTCGAGAATGAGATGTCCTGCAATACAGCTACGGGCGAGGAGGCCGCTTCCGTAGTCTTGGCGATTCCAAACAAAAACCTCATGCTGAATTGGGATCCCGGAAACGCCGCGGCCATAGGAAGCACGGCTTATCCAACCGGCTATCATTTGCTGCCCAAAGAACGTATCGGACACTGTCACTGCAAGGATGTGGTGAGCACCCAGGACCACAAATACGATTGGGCTCCCGTCGGTGGTGGCACTGTAGATTGGGTTGGGCAATTTAAGGCTTTGCAGCGCGATGGCTTCCACTACGGACTGAGTCTCGAAACCCACTGGCGCGGCGCAGGGACGCCCGAAGCGTCTACGCGCATCAGCATGGATGGACTCAAGAAAACTTTGACGAAGGCTGGCATCTCGTGCTGATCACAACCTATCTTCCCAGCCAGTGACAGATTGGAACGGCTGTCTGCGACAACAGAACAGCACGACAACAGACTAGCCATAAGGAGAGATGATGATTACACGACGTGAGTTTCTCGATTCACTTGCCGTGGGCGCGGCGGGGCTTGCCGTGGGAACTACGGCGAAGAGCTATGGCCAGATTCTCGGCTCTAACGATCGCCTCAATTTTGCCGTGATTGGTCTGAATGGCCGCGCCTACGCTCATCTCTCATCCCTGAAGGCAAACCGGAGCTCTGCCCGCATCTCACACGTCTGCGATGTTGACAGCAATATTCTCAAGAAGTTCGCCGACAGTGTGCAGCAGGAGATGGGCGAGGCTCCGGTGGCGGAGAAAGACTTTCGCAAGATTCTCGAGCAGAAAGATGTGGACGCCATCACCATCGCCACTCCCGAGCATTGGCATGCCCCGATGGCTATCGCGGGGTTGCAGGCGGGCAAGCACGTCTATGTGGAAAAGCCATGCAGCCACAATCCTGCTGAGGGCGAGATGCTGGTGCAGGCGCAGCAGAAGTATCGCAAGCTCGTGCAGATGGGCACACAGCAGCGCTCCTCGCCCCACACCATCGAGATCGTCGAAAAAATTCACGAAGGGATTATCGGCAGGCCATACTTTGCGAAATGCTGGTACGTCAATACCAGGAAATCCATTGGGACAGGTAAAGAAGTGCCCGTTCCCCCGCAGCTTGATTGGGACCTGTGGCAGGGTCCGGCACCGCGTCGTCGTTATAAGGATAATGTGCATCCCTACAACTGGCACTGGTTCAGAATCTATGGCACCGGTGAAACGCTAAATAATGGCACACACGAGGTCGATGTCTGCCGTTGGGCGCTAGGCGTCGATTATCCGAAGCGGGTCACCTCGTCAGGCGGCAGATATCATTTCAAAGACGACTGGCAGTTCTACGACACGTTGGTGACAAGCTTCGAGTACGAAGACACAATGATTTCGTGGGATGGCACGAGCTGCCAGGGAATGAAGCATTACGGGCGCGACCGTGGTTCGACAATCATGGGAACCATTGGCACCGTGCTCGTCGATCGCGATGGCTATGAAATCTACGATCTCAAAGGGACTAAGACGAGCGTATTCAAGGCTGGCAGTACCACTTCATCTGCTGACCTGCTCGGCCGCGATTCCATGACAGACGCTCACTTCGCGAACTTCATCGCGGGAATCCGCAAAGGCGAGAAACTCAACGCTCCGATCTCTGTCGGCAACATCGCTGTTACTATGCTGCAGCTTTCCAACGTCGCGTGGGAAGTGAACCGCGAACTGCAACTCGACACGAAAGACGGGCGCATCCAGGGCGATCCGGAAGCGACGAAGATGTGGAGCCGCGAGTACGAGAAAGGCTGGGCGCCGCATGTCTAAGAAAAGCATTTTCTCTCGTCGAGACTTCGTCCGCTCTAGCGCACTGGTTGCGGCAGGGTTCGCCGCTTCAAGTGACGTCATAACACTAGCTCAAGAACGGCCATCCTCGGGGGAAGCATCGCCGATTCGTTTGGGCCTGGCCAGCTACACGTTTCGTAACTTCACTCGTACGCAGATGATCGGCTTCATGAAGCAGCTCAATGTGTTCGCGCTGAACGCGAAGGACGTCAAAGATCATCTCCCAATGGATCCACAGGAGGAGGCAGCCGCGCTGGCGGACTATGCCGCGGCGGGCATCAAGCTTCACGCTGCCGGAACCATCTATTTCGCGAAGGATGAAGATGCGGATGTCGGCAGCAAGTTCGAATACTGCAAGCGGGCGGGTATTGCCGTTATTGTCGCGGGCGACCCTACACCTCAAACACTGCCGCGAATCGAGAAGTTCGTAAAGGAGTACGACATCGGCATGGCGATCCATAATCACGGGCCCGAGGATAAGTTGTGGCATTCGCCGCTGGATGTATTGAGGGCCGTGAAGGGTATGGATCCGCGCATCGGGTGCTGCATCGATGTCGGGCATACGGTCCGCGCCGGCACGGATGTGGTTCAGGCGATCCACGAAGCAGGCCCAAGGCTCTTTAACCTACACATGAAGGACCTCACGGACTTCAAGAGCAAGGAGAGTCAGGTCGCGGTTGGAGAGGGCATCATGCCGATGCGCAAGATGTTTGAAGCCCTCATCGCGACGAAGTACAAGGGCTTCGTCGATCTGGAGTATGAGGTTCACCCAGACGATCCGATGCCGGGCGTTATCAGCAGTTTTGCTTACATGCGAGGCGCCCTGGCAGGCATGGGGTACGGGGTCCAGGGCTGAAGGACTTGCTCACGATGATGATCTGAAGACGATCTGCTCGCCTGGCCGATGCCGACCAGGACCAATGCAGGTTGAGTTAGTGCCGTGAGGTCGAAGTTTCTGGGCCGTTGGTCGCTTAGGCTTGATCGGAGATGTCTCGGACCAAAAGCGGGAGCGCGAGGCAAAAAACCGGATTCCGAGACATCTTCGATAAGCAGGCAAGAAGGAAGCCGCTGGCGGTTGCGGGTGAGCGCGGGAGATGACGCCTGGCTATGGAATTTAAATGGGTCCGCCTTTTGTTCGGTGCCAAGCGTTAATGCAGACGCGTCCAACGTTGCGGGAAGAAAGAGCGGATACCACCTCATACGTGGCGGATTCTCTCACGCGCAGCGTCCGCCGCGCCAGCGGCTTAGTTGTGTGCTGGGCACGCTCAGTAACTTGGAGGTGAAAGTCCTCTGGCCGAACTGATGGAGGTGAAGGCCTGTGACGATGCAAGGGCTATCGCCGCGAGGCGAGGTCCGAAGGAAGCATGGAACAAACGTGCGAGTCGATGGACAAAAACCGAATAGAAGGCGCCCGTACCGGACGAGTGGGCAACGTACCGCGAAATCCATAATCCATCAAGGTGCGAAGCGTAGATTCGGCGATTGTGCACGGAAAGTGACTGAGCTTACCCCAGGAGATCTGTTCCGTGTCGCTTCGGCGACTGAGGTGGGCCAATGTATCGCGCCTATGTCGGGAGGCTTGCCTGGCAGTAGTGGGGCGCCGAATGCGTCCTGCGAACCGGGATCCGGGACGCGAAGCCCGCGGCCAATAGCTTGCGACCCTGCAAGCGGGCGCAAGAGCCAATCGAGTTTCGGCTCGATGAAGAGTTCATCTTTTGCCGCCGCGCGATAGCTAGTGAGGCCGACGTGCTCACGCCCACCGTAGGACCACTTCGGAAGAGAATCCCCCGGGTACCAGTAAAGGTTGTGCTGAAATTTTATTCCAGCGCCTGAATGGATCATGCTCGGAACAGTCGAATAGATAACGTTGTTGATAACGCTGTTCGACCGGGAGCCGCCGAATTCCGTTTCGGTCATTTTTACCGGCGGTCCTTCTACTGGCGGATTCCAGAAGAAAGTGTTGTTATGGATGAACACGCCGTCCAATAATCCACCGTCCCAGGTCATGTTGAACAGATCCCCTTGCCGGATGTCGAGCCTCGCTTCTCGGTTAACGTAATCGATCTGCCTCGCTGCCCGCGCTGAGATAAGCCCCTGTGCCCCATGTGTAGGCGCCAACCTTGAGTTTCTTTAACCATCGAGAGGCTGTGGATCTGTGCCCGCAGAAACCCCAGTGACCACACCGTCTTTTACGTATCGTGCGTTAACAGCAGCCCACGAGCGCAGTGCGATTTTCTTGTACGATTCCGGCAGCACCTTAAGCCGTACCAATTTCAATAGCCCGTAAATGTTCATGGAGGACGCGGAACATTCGGCCACGGCTGAGCGAAGCGTCCGTTGAATTGCTGGCAGCGCTTGCGCAGGTTCCGGCAAGCCATAGGATCACAATCGCAAGCTGGCGGATCATATAAAGAGCTATCGTAATGCGAGCGCGAGAAGCGGCGCAATTTAATACTCTCGAAGCCGAAGTTTGAAACTCTGAAAACTGTATGCCCGGTACTGTTATGTAGAATGAACCGGTGTCAGGCTGAGACCGAAACTCATGAGAGTTGAGTCATACCCAAGCAAAGGAGAAGCGAATGTTGCTCACTCGACGCGAACTGTGTTCGGCCTTAAGTACAGTTATGGCGGAAATTCTGTCGGTCCATGGAGCTACGGAAAGGCATATGCGATCATCCTTATTACTCACAGGTGTGTTTCCATTCAATCGGCTCAACGCGGCTGGGCACAAGACAGACTCCATGCCCGGGCAACAGGAAAGTTACCTCGGGAGCCTAGCTCCCGTGATCCGGTCGATTCAGCAGGAGCGTGGGTTCCCGCTGGCCTACGAGAATCGCGGCAGACTCTCCGTCGCGGAGTGGCGCAACCGTGGCCGCGCCGCAATTGACACCGGTCTCAGCTATGCACCGCCGCGCGTACCTCTATATATTCGTATTGAAAAGTGCTTGCCTCGCGTGGGCTACGAGCTCAGGGTGATCTCATTCGCCGGCACTTCCCAGTACCGCATCCCTGCGTTTCTTTTAGTTCCCGAAGGCAAAGGGCCATTCCCTGCCGTATTGGCGCTACACGACCACGGCGGAGAGTATTTCTTTGGGAAAGAGAAGCTCGTAGAGACCGACCAAGAGCACCCTGCTTTGATCTCGTTTAAAAAGGAGTACTACGGTGGGTGCTCTTACGCCAGCGAACTGGCCCGCAGGGGCTATGTGGTAGTGGTCGCGGATTGCTTCTACTGGGGTGAGCGCAGGCTCAAGTATACTCACCCACCCGCCGGCTATATCCAAGCCACCGCAGGATTGAATGAGCGCAGTGAGCAGTACGTTTCGGCGGTCGACGACTTCCTCGAACAGCGCACAGCAGATCTGATCACGCTGCTCGGCTACAGCGGGCTCAACTGGCTGGCGATTGTCAGCCACGACGATATGCGCGCGCTCGACCTGTTGTCTTCGCTTCCAGAAGTCGATCCGCATCGCATCGGCTGCGTCGGCCTTTCCGGAGGCGGATTCCGCTCCACTTATCTCGCGGGCCGGGACGCGCGTATCCGCGCCGCGGTGATCGTGGCCTGGATGACCACACTCCCAACAACGCTGGATCTAGCCGACAAAAGCCATGCTGATATCTTCGATTCCTACGTCGTCCACATCAATCTGGACCACCCCGATGTTGCCAGCCTGGCGGCTCCAGACTGTGCGCTCTTTGTATTGAACTGCGGTCGCGATGAGCTGTTTACCGCTGAGGGCATGCGCCTCGCCGTAGAGAAACTTCGTCGAGTGTACGAAGACCTCAACCACGCCGAGAGATTCCAGGCCCGTACATATGACGTGCCTCACTTATTCAACAGGACGATGCAAACAGATGCTTTCGCGTGGCTTGACCAGTGGCTGAAATGAAGGCGCCCCGGCAGCGTCAGCACATTCGCTCAGGCTAGCACGTGTTCCTCCCCGCGCGAGAGAGGTCTGATTTGGGGGTAGTTTCCTATTTTCAACGTGCCCGGAAAGGCATTCGGCTTTTTTCACTTTGCGGGCTGCGAGGGTGGAGCAGAGGCAGGCGTCGTAGCAGGGGCGAATAACATCGGACGCCACGGCCAAATCCAAGCGGCCACGACGACAACGAAAACCCATAACCAAAAGCAAAGCGGGTGCCTTTGTTTGCTCCACTCCACAAAGGCATTATCAGTCCAACTGTCCAAGCAAATCAACGCAAATTAGGACACTACCGAGATAATCAGTACCGGCGCAACGGCGAATGCGCAGGGGCAATTTGCGTACGCGATGTCCGGGATCGATCCCAACGAGGTCTATGCGACCGCCGGGAAAATGATTGCGAAGATGCACGAGTATCCGGGATTCCTCTTCGTGAATTCCGATCTGTACAACCACACGCCGACTCTGCAGGTCGATATTTTGCGCGAGCAGGCGAAGCTCTACGGCGTGTCCGAGACCCGGATTCTGACGCTTCTGCATGACGCTTACTCGCAGAATTACAGCTACCTCATCAAGAAGGCAACGGATCAATACCAGGTGATCCTGGAAGTTGCCGATAACTTCTAAAGCTGGTGCAGTTACGCCTCCGCGCTGGTCCAGGAAGATGACCACAATGCCAGCGACCGAGCTTTGCGAATTATGCAAGGATTCGCGATAGCGCTCTTTGAATACAGTCTCCGCAAAACGCAATTTGCTCCCCGCGTCATTCAAAGCTGGGCCTTCCGGCTACGCCCAGATGTAGAGCGCCTGTTTGCCGGAAATTCTCGCGTCACCGCCGCGTGCTGCGAGACGTTTCCCAATGTGAGCTTCGGCCACTCGTTTGCAGACCTCCCGAGAGAAAAGGAGGGTCACGTTAATGTTGATACCCTTGCTGGTCAATTGCTGGAAGGCCGGGACGCATACTGCCGTGCCTGAACTTTGATCATCATCGTTTTCGCGTCGCAGCGCTTTCCACAACCTGTGTGCTTCATCGACGCGTTCAATAGATTGAACGCATTGTTCGCCATCTCCCGTCTGTGCTTGCTTCATATCTTACGTTGTAATAAGACATATGCTGCGCAAGCGCGCTTGACTCCCGACCCCATGGAAGATAGATGGATGGGGTACAACAGTCGAGGCTTACAGCGGCAGGACAGTGTGAGGCGTCGCCCTATGGATAGGTACTGCGCTGGCGGCAGAGTCTTTTCTGGCCTACTGTTGTTATGCGTTGCTGTGAGCCTGCAGGGTTCGCGCGCGGCAAGCATCGGGGCTCCGCTTGCCGCTGACCCCAAACCATACCGAATCTTGCTTGTGGTCGAACATCGGAGCGACCCTTACGGCCTCGTTGTAAGTAGCGAAGCCGACAAATTCCAACCTGTCGCGGCGCTCCTCAAAGCCTGGTCGGTTCCCTTTGACATTCTGCGATTGGACCAGCAGCACGTCGATGCCTCATACCTGTTTCATCGTTCGGGAAGAATTCGCTATGGCGCCGTTGTCTGGCTCGCCGATCTTTCATCTTACGGTCAGCAGGATTTTGCTTCCCTGGAGGAAGCAACACGCGCCGGGACGGGATTGATCGCAGTTGATTCCCGATTTCTTGACTCTACGCTTGCCAAGCTCCTGGGCCTGAAATTCAAGGACTTCTATACGTCAACGGATAATTTCCAGGTCGCACAGGAGCATTACATCACGCGCGGCATTGCAGCTGGCGAGAGTGCTGCGTTCGTACAGAGTCATGACTATTCAGATCTATCAGTGTTGTGTAAGTCCCTCTTTTGGAGGAACCTCTTCTTTCGTTCGCTGGTTTGGAGCCTGGGTTATGTAGTCGTGCCCGATGTGGATTATGCTCATCGCATCATTTTCGAGCTTGATGACTGGGGAACGGCAGACAAGGGGTTCCTCTCTTATTGGCGCTACCTCGAGCCGAGTGAGGAGACTATTCGCGAGGACCTCGTGGAGCCGTTGAAGCAACATCATGCCGTCGCGAGCGCCGAGGTCAACACAGGATACGTGAACCGGCAATCGAAACGAGTTGTGTCCCCCTGGGTCCAGAATTTTACCGACCTGTATGGACTGCATCAGGACTATGCCTCGACCCGCAAAGGTCTCAAAGACGCAGCTGATTCCGGTGTGCTGGACATCGAGAGCCACGGATGGACGCATATGGAGCCGGACCTTGAATCGCCTCCGGGCCCTTGGTGGACAGCAGATCTTGCGGGCGAAGGCTCGATGGTCGGCTGGTATGCGGAGTTTGGGGACCCGCGACGCGGCGAGGAAGTCCCAGCGGTTGCCCAGATTTATCATATGCAGCGTTCGCTTGCGGAATTGCAGGAGGACTTCGGAAAACAAGCACTGGAGTTGAAACCCGGCAACAATTCATGGTCGAAGTCCCAGTTCAACAACACCGCAGGGCTGGCGTCGCGGGTTGGTTTTGGTCTCTTTCATGGCGACGAGGCTACCTACTATCTCGACCACGAACTTGTCTTAGATATGGCGGCCGTCGTTCCTGACTTTAATACCGGCTACGACCTCCTCGATGTTCTCAAACCCGAACGATGGCCCAATCACCCGGATGGGCCTCTAATCCTCGGATTTCATGATAGAGACATTGCTCTCGATCATCACTTTATGGAGCGGCTTTTCGCTGCTTTGCCAGCCAACTACCAAACGTTGGGGACTAACCAGTACATAGGAATTATCCATACCCAAATCAGCGGGTCCTCCGACGGTGACGGCTGGCAACTCATCTTTACTCAAGACAGCCATTATTGCGCCTACTTTGCGAAGCATCCTTCTTCATGGCGGCTGTGGCTATCGGAACCGTTACGGGAACAGTTAGCGGCTTCACATCTGGAAGTTTCGATAGACGACAAACCTGCAAAGATGACAGCGGCAGATTTCGATCACGAAGCGTTGACGATCGATCTTCCTCCCGGATTAGGAACCCACACTTGGAAGTTAAAAGCTGCGAAGAACAGCAAAGAGCCCTGAAGGGAGGGCATGTTCGTAGCGCTATCATGGTTCCTTTTTTACGCGCAAGGGCCTTCTGACAGAACTTTGACTCCGTTGCGAAACACGTGGCAAATACCTCTCGGCTGAAGCGCGGGATTTTCGTAGGAAGCCGAACTGTTGACCGTTTCGGGGTCAAGAACCACCACATCGGCAAAATAGCCGCGCTCGAGGCGTCCGCGCTTTGGGATGGAAAAACGATGAGCCGGTTTCTCCGTGATCTTATGAACAGCGGTCGCTAGCGTGAGCCATCCGCGCTCCCGACTCATCTCTCCTAGCAGCAGAGGAAATGTTCCGTAAAGGCGGGGATGGGGGCGGCCCTTTACGTAAAAGCCGTCGCTGATGATACACGACAGTGGATGACAGATTGTCTGGCGCAGATTCGCTTCGCTTTGATTCATTTCGAGCATATTGACTCGGCCCTGTTCATCCTGGATTAGGTCGAAAACCACTTCGACGGGCTCGCGCCCCCGCCGTGTGGCAATCGTTGCGATGGTTTGTCCGATCAAGTCGCGGTTGGCAGGAGTTTCCAGCCCCGCGATCAGAATATTTGTCCAGCCCTGTTCCAGACTCGCTTCGGTCTCGACTGCGATTCGCTTTCTTTCGGCATCATCGGTCAGCTTGGCAAGAAGACCATTGATCCCCCCCGCGAGCGACCACTGGGGGAGCAGTTGTGTCAAAACGGTGCTGCCCGCGATGTAGGGATAGCAATCAAAGCCAACGTCAACACCCTGGGCCCTGGCATTCTCGATTTTTTCCAGAGCCACTGCTTGTTTGTTCCAATTGCGAGGACCAACGGCCTGGAAATGCGAGATCTGTAGCCTACAACCGGTCCGGCGAGCTAGTTGCAACTGCTCATCTACTGCTTCGATCAAGCGATCGCCATAACCGCGCATGTGAGTTGCGTATGTCTTCTGATGGCGAGCAACGACCCGGCACAGCCGTTCCAATTCGGCAAACGGGGCGCTGGCGCCTGGTGAATACATGAGCCCTGTGGAGAACCCGCATGCGCCTTCGGCGAGCGATTCGGAGAGTTTCTGCTCCATCCAGTCGAGATCGCGTTCCGCAAGCTGCCCGAGTTGGTATCCGACACGAGCAATGCGAAGACTTCCGTGTCCGACCAGAGAGAACACCGCTGTTGTCGTCGAACGGGCCGCTTCTTCGAGATAGGCTCCGGCGCTAGGCCAACCCCAGTCAGTGCCACCACAAAAAAGACCATTGGCGAAATCGTGGAGCAACCTGCGATTGGCCGGGGCCGGATACGACGAAAAACCACAGTTGCCAACCACTTCGGCTGTGACTCCCTGCGCGACCTTGTCAGCATGGTTCTCGAGTACCTGAAGATCCAGGTGGCTATGCGAATCGATGAATCCCGGCGCAACCGCCAACCCGCGACAGTCGATCACATGAGCATCGACGGGTGTCTCGAAGGCGCCGACCCTCTCTATGCTTTGTCCGGAGATCAAGACGTCACCGGAAACGGGTGCCGCCCCCGTGCCGTCGATTACAGTGCCGCCCTTGAAGACAATATTGTTCACGTAAATCTGACGCGAATCTAACAACGATTCAGTCCGTTGTGTTCCCGTAGTCGGCCATCATTTGTTTACTAAGTGCTTATCCAGTGCTTCTCCCATGCGGCTTCGTACTGCGAATAGGAGTTTCGGATCGGCGTTCCAGTGCCGGAAATCCTCGCCGAGCTGCCTTGCCAACTCGAGGGCGACATCGCTCTTGCCGGCTTTCTTCATTAGTTCGATGTACTCATAGTCTTCGACACCCTCCCGGATCCACTTTAGACGAAGCGAGGAAAGGGTTCCTTTGAACTCCGGCATCCTCGCCAGGGTAAACGAGCATTCCTTCGCCAGGATAATGGTCGCCATCTGTCGGATAAGTATCCACGTCGCTCTAGGGATTCTCGGTCCAATAATCCACCGCCCAGTACGGAAAGACAATTTCATCGACCTCTTGCCGACGAACACGTGTGTGCCCGTATCTTCAATGCGACACGAACCCGATAAGAATAGTGACGCGCACGACATTGTGAGAATCTCACACCACGCCGCGGCAGTGCCCTACAAAACCTCCATCTAAGTGGACACATCCAGCTAGTACTTGACTATTCCCACGCCTTCCTTGATTGACAGGATCTGGTTAGCCGGAATGTTTTCTAAGTTCTGTACCAATCCGCTGGGCCATCGGATTTCCAATACGTCAATTTTCATTGCGGCACCGAGGCCGAAATGCAGCCGAAGATCACTTTGCGAGACATAGCCGCCACCGCTCCGGACCTCTTGTAATTGTTGATGGCCACCCGCCCGCACCGTCACTCTGGCGCCGATGCCGTCGCGATTGGACTTCGTCCCAACGAGCGTGACGAGGATCCAATTACCGTGTTTGCCGTTATTCTTTAGCAGGCTCGGCGGATCATGACTGTTGTTCACCAAAAGCTCCACCATACCGTCGTTGTCGAAATCGGCGGCGGCTACACCGTGGCTGTTGAAAGGCTTGGTGATACCCGGACCAGCATCGAGAGAGATATCCTTGAACTTGCCATCGTGCCGATTCCAGTAGAGCAATTTGCGCTCCCGGAAGGTGCTGCCCATGGCGTTTCGGTCCAATTCAGGGTAGACGTGGCCATTTGCCATGAATAGATCGGGCCATCCGTCGTTATCAACATCCACAAAGAGCGTGCCCCAGCCCAGGAACTGCGTGTTGCCTCCAAGGCCTGCCTCGTAAGTAATGTCCGTGAATTTCCCGTCTTGATTGTTGCGGTATAGGCTGGCAGTTTGGTCAGAAAAATTCGTCTTGATGATATCTAACCAGCCGTCGCCGTCGTAATCTGCGGCATCGGCCCCCATACCCGCTTGTTCCTCTCCATCCTGGTTGTAGGCTACACCGGCGCGAATACCAATCTCACTGAATGTCCCATCGTGATTGTTGCGGAACAGAAGGCTGGGAGTGGAATCGCAGGCCACATAAATGTCAGGCCATCCGTCGTTGTCGTAATCTCCTGTAAGAGCCGTGAAGCAATAATATGGTCCCGCTTTTGCCACTCCTGATTTATCGCTGACGTCGGTAAATGTACCATTTCGATTGTTGTGGTAGAGCTCATTTCTCGTGCCCGTTAAACCGCGGGGACCGCACATGACGGGAATCCCCTTCCAACGGCAAAACTTGCTCTGCCCGGGAATGGGTGTTGTTGCGGGATCGAAATCGATGTACTGGGAGACGAACAGGTCCAGGCGGCCGTCGCGGTCATAGTCAACGAAGGCGCATCCCGTGCCCCAGCGCACGTCGTCATGCCAGAGCCCAGCCTTCTTGGTGACATCCGTGAAAGTTCCGTCACCATTGTTATGCAAGAGCACGTTGTGGCCCCAAAAAGTAATGTACAAGTCCACCCACCCGTCGTTGTCGTAATCACCCGCGCAGACGCCTTGGCCCCAACCGGTTATTCCGACGCGAGCTTTTTGTGTCACATCTGTGAAGGTCCCATCGCGATTGTTGTGATACAGGTGGCTGGTGGGCTCCTTGTCCTTCTGAAAGCCCTCCAGAGTAGTTCCGTTGACCAGAAAGATGTCCGGCCATCCGTCATTGTCGTAATCGAAGAACGCCGCACCGCTGCCGGTGGTTTCGATGATATATTTCTTCGTTTTCTCCCCGCCGTCCTCCGTCTTGACCGTCAATCCGGCACGAGCAGCGATATCCTCAAAATGGACCTTCGGTGGAGTCGCTGAGAAATGCTGGGGAGCGATCGTCGCATTGGGCCTGTGAACGGAGGTCGAAACAGCAAGCAGGAAAGCCCCAAACACGAACCTCGCGACTGAAAAATATGACGCCTTCATGGCAGACGTTTTCGTCGATACGTCGTTTGTGCGCCAGCTTCATCCCCGCCCAGCGCCGTTCATTGAGGGGGTTGTGCAGCGTCCAAAGTTTGCAGGAAATTCTCGCGTAGCATCTGAATCTCTCGCCCTTCCTTATCAGCCTTAAGTTTTTGAAACTGATCTTGAGCCCGCGATGCGTCCGCGCTGCGGCCCACACGGCGATATAGAGAAGCCAGGCGATACCAGGCTTCTGGAAAACTTGAATCCATCCGAGTGGCGATTTCGAGGTCAGCAATGGCTGCTTGAAAGTTCCCTTGCGCTTGATGCGCTTTGCTCTTCGTCAAATAGCACAGGCTGCAGGAGGGGATCTCACGCTGGGCAACGCTGAGTTCTTCGAATATCCGTTTGTACTCTCGTGATTGCAGTTTCAGCAGCACAGAAGCGTCAAGGTAATATAAGTAGGGAGAAGGATGGGGAGAGTTAAGGCCTTGACGCGCCACCTTTTCGGCGTCCTCGAGCCTTCCCTCCACTGACAGAGCAAAGGTCAGGAGGAGCTGAGCGGGAGCGAAGTCCGGCTGCATAGAAAGAAGCTTCCTCAAGGCCTCTATCGATAGCTCATGTTGGCCCGCGAGGAATCGGGAAACGGAGAGTCCGAGAAGAAGAAACGATGAACGGGAATTAAATCCTGCGGCGCGCTCGAACACTGTGGCCGCTTGGAGGTACGCATGTTCGTGGATGTAAAACAGGCCAAGGTCCGTGCCGTAGGCCGGATTTTCCGGCGCACCCGCAAACGCGTCTGAAAGATCGCGCTCAGCTTCACTGGTCTTTCCCTGCGAATCTTCTACCTTACCCCGCAGATACGAACATGCCAAGACTTCAGCTCTCGATTGTTTCGGGGCTTGCTGCAAGCTTGCAAGTGCCTCTTCCCACTTTTGCTGGGCGATGTCTGCTAACGAAAGATTGTAATAGGCCTCAAAAATCTCAGGATGCTCTTGAATGCAGCGGGTGAAGGCTTCAGCTGCCCCTCCATATAGTTCCTGCTCGGCGAATTGTATCCCCACTCGCAATAGAAAGTCAGAAGTGAGGTGCGGACGTTTCAAGATCTGGGTTAAGAGATCATGGGCTTTTTCGGCCTTGCCTTCGGACAAGGCTTTTTCCAGTGACTCAACCAGCGCATCGGACGAGAGTTGCGGCGCTTCTTCGCTTTGTGGCGGAGGCAAGGTCTGTGCGATTGCCGTATACACAATGCCTGCGACACAAGTGAAAAGCATCACTACCAGAACAGGCGCCTCACTTCTCAAGCCATTCAACATAACGCGCATCCAGCCCGCCATGTGCTGTGGCGGTCAAGGGGTAAAGATTTTACTCGCTGCGCCGACCTACAAGCAGTAACTCGTCGAAGCCGGGTTCATGGAACACCTTGAGGCCGCACCAATCAAAATAGTCATAGGCTCCCGTATCAGGATCCTTGCCATTTACGGCGAAATCGATCCCAAGAATGGTATGCCCCTCCACCGGCTCAACACCGATCTCCGCCCAAGGAACCGAAACTTCTATGACATAGTGATAATCATCCAAAATTCGCACTATGTGTTGCGCATTACCATTCCAGCGAGAGTCAGGCTGCCCGGAAGCTGTCCCCCGGTCATCGTACACCGTGTTGAGAATATTAATGTGGTAGGAGAAATCGTCGGCCAGGAATTCTTTTGCGCGATGTGACAACGGGTCAATCAAGAACTCCACCCCATCGTCTTCCCAGAGTTTGTCACCATCGTGTTCACGGACACTGGCCTGAAGTTTCGAAGTATGAACATCGAATGCCAGGTAAAGATTTTCCTTGTCCCACAGAGTGTAAACGGTTGCATGCCGAGGACGGCGAGCGAGAGGTTTCCCTTCAAACCTCACTGTACTTGCTCCGCGCCATTTCGTGAGATCGCCATCGAGCGCAATGGGTATATTAGTCTTGAATGCACGGATCCGGTGCTGGAGGTCTGACGATCCCGCTCCATCAGCCACACAAATACAAATACTGGTCGCAAGCAATGGAATGAGGAGAGAAAGAAACCAGTGCCAGATTACATGAGGCATTCTTCTATCCTCTGCTCCGCCGTGGCGGCAGCTGCCTCCGAGCTTCACCTCTGTTGTTCATTCCCTCAAACGTGCAGGCAATGGAACTCCCATCCTCCTCAAGATATTTCCGCGCCAGTGCCCGGACGTCATAACTGAATTTCAAGAAGCGCCTTTCCCATCTTTTCGCCTGCGCCGGCGTGTAATGGTAGAAGCCTCTGGCGTTCGCAGTACCCTGTGCCCCGGACTCGACCAACCTCGTCATCAGTGATGGAACCTGCTGGCTGCAGTCGAGCTCTGGCAGCAGATCGCGCATGACCGCGCAATAAGCAGGAATTCCCGTGAGATCCATGAAGCGGAATGGTCCAGCAAAAGTGATCCAATAACCCAGATCGTTCCGTAATGAACGGTCGACGTCGGCGATGGAAGCTACTCCAGATTCGACCAGATGAAATGCCTCGCGCAGCATCGCATACATAACCCGATTGGTGATGAACCCGCGCACGTCTTTGCGCAGAAGCGACGGCTCTTTGCCTAATTGGCGCGACAGCGCGAGGGCGCGCTCAGCATGGACTGGCAGCGTGTTCTTTCCACAAATGATTTCCATAAACCGCGTTATGTGGGCTGGCTCCCCCCAATGCATGCCCAAAATACGCTCCGGATGAAGCGCATTGTGTTGCAGCGCGGTGGGTGGAATCGCTGAAGTATTGCTTCCGATGATCGTGTCTGGAGACACTGCCTGCTCGATCTTCCGAATCACCTCCTTTTTGACATCAAGATCCTCGGTGACGCATTCGACGACAATCTGGCTTTGCCGCAAACCAGAGTAGTCCTCAGAAATGGTGAGCCTTCTCAGAATCCTTCGTGGGTCCGATCTTAGTAGACCCTCTTCTTTTAGACCTTCAAGAAGTAACAGCACCCGACGGGAGGCTTTTCTGACCCTGGCTGGATCTGCGTCCACTCCAGCCACAGTGTGTCCAGCAGCCAGTAGGCAAGCAGCGATGCTGCTCCCCATCAGCCCCATTCCGACAACGCCAGCACTTCCGCAAACAAGGGTTCGCGGTCCATTCTTTTTGCGACCAAGACCAGATTTGGGCAGATAGCTACCTTTTCGACTACGCGTCATCCTGTCCTGTCCGAATCGAGATGTTGATCTGCTCTCACTGCGGTGCTGGCACGGCGACGTATCTTCGTGACGCCTGCCTGTTTTCCCAAACGGTGATCAGCAACGTGCTGCCCAAAATCAAGACTCCGCCGATAATCGCCAGTGAAGTTAACTTCTCTTTTAGCCAGATAGCTGCAATGGGAACCCCAAAGAATGTAATCAAGTAATTCGATAAGGCGGCCTGCATCGCATCGAGCTGTTTGAGAGCCTTCAGAAACAGAACCATTGATAGGTAGTTATGGAAGAAGGTGAGCAGGGCCAGTCCGATCCAGGTTCTGAGAGAGAAACGAGGAATTGCCGCGAACACTCCAGGTTCCTTGGCCAGAGTCAATGGAGTCATAACAACAAACATCGCCACGTAGGTGAAAAACAACATTTCTGTGGGCGAGTAGCGTTCTAATATCTTTTTGCCGTAAGAGTTGTAAAAGGCGCTGCCCAGCGTGCCTATGAAAATCAAGGCATTCCCGTACAGATAGCCTTTGCCAAAGTTCAGAGTTCGAAAATCGATATCGGAGCACATAAGCACGCCGACTATTGCCAGGCCGAAACTGACCCACCTTACAGGTGTCATCTTCTCATGCAAAAAGATAAAGGCCAGGAACGCGGTGGAGACCGGCAATGTCAACATCAGTAAGGCGGCATTGCTGGCTAGCGACATGCGAGTGCCCCAGGTTATGACAACCTGTCCGGGAAACACTCCCACTACAGCAAGTAAAAGGAAAATCAAAATATCGCTGCTTGGCTTGTCCCTGATTTCGGCACTTTTCACCTCCAACCTAATCAGCGGATAAAGCATTACGGTGGCCAGAGTCATAGGACCCCAGACGGTAAACAGGGGACCAACTTGATCCTGAACTAATTTGATACAAGTAAACTGCAGCGCCCACATGAAGTTGCAGCTGAATAAAAGTAGCCAGGAGCGCATGGGATCACCTCAACATTTCGCTTAGCTGGTTTTTGATTTGCTCCAACGTGGCATCGATGTCTTCTGTTGTGTGGGCGAAGGAAATGGAACATTGCTTGGCGGCAACTGGGAAGAAGTAAACGCCAAGCTCGATCAACTTCCGGCGCATCTGTTCGTCAAAACCGAAATCGTGATGGCCCGCCAGATCGTGCCAATCTTTTGGGCAATGGTCCATGAAATAGATACAGAAAGCCGAACCTTGCCTGGCAACTACTGCCTCAACGCCCAGAGTACGGAGAATTTTTTCCAAGCCTTCTTGCATTTTTTGTCCCAACGATTCGACATGTCGATACACTTCCCCATCATTCATTAGCAGGCGCTCTATGGTGGCAATCGCGGCGGCGGCTGGAACTGGGTGCGCATTGTAAGTACCGGCCAACAGCACTCGTTTCGAAAGTTCTGGGTGGACGAACCAATCCATTAGCTCCTTCTTTCCACCCAGTGCGGCAATGGGGTAGCCGTTTGCCAGAGCCTTGCCATAAACGGCGAGATCGGGCATCACCCCCGCAATCCGTGAATAGCCACCAACCCCGTGGCGAAACCCTGTCTTGACCTCATCAAAAATAAGGACGAAACCGTACCGGTCGGCCAATCGACGGAGTCCTTCCAAATATCCAACTGCAGGTTTGACGATCCCAAGGTTTTGGAGGACCGGCTCCGTGATGAATGCCGCTATGGAATACTTCTGACAGGCATACTCTACTGACTCAAGATCGTTGAAGTTAATAGGGTGAACCAGTCTTTGATGCTCACGCGGAATTCCCGCGCTTATCGGAATGTAAGGGTATTCGCCGGGAGAAATCCTTGGCCCGATTACATCAAGCGGCGTCATCAAGTTACAGGAGACGTCGTCATGCCACCCATTGTAGCCACCTTGCGTGACGATGATATGGTCCCTTTGAGTTACTGCCCGAGCTAAACGAATCGCCTGGTAAGTAGCTTCGCTGCCAGTGTTCAAAAATTGCACTGATTCGACTGCTGGTATATGCCGGCAGATGAGTTCCGCCAGATGCCCCTCCAGTTCGGTCGTTCCGGTGCCGTAAAGGCTGGCCCCTTTCCGCAGCACGGAGATGACTGCATCAGTGACGTAGGGATCGTTGTGTCCCAACAAGTGAGGAGCAAAGGCTGCATGATAGTCGATGTACCGATGCCCATCTGCGTCCCAGACGTATGCACCTTGACCTTTGATGAAGACGATTTCGGGTTGAACGGCTCGGTTCACTGAAACGACGCCGCCGGGTATGAAGCGCCGATTATGACTGAAAATTTGTGCGGACTTGGCATAGGTAGCAGAGGCGTCCGTGCCCATTGCGGCAGCGTGACAAGATTTATCGGGAGTCGGTGGACTAACGGAAGCGACTTGAGTGTCGAGCACTTTGTTACTATGCTGCCTAGTCATGATTAGTGCTCCTGGGCCAGCTTCTCCAGCGGAGGCAGGACGTCTCCTTCGTGTGAGCCGTCCGAAAACTGCTGCAGTCGCTGCTGGAACCTTCGCCAATATTCGTATTCAGCATCCCATCGCCCGAGCGCCGATGCGAGCCTGTAGGGGGTGTATTCTTCCAGCCACTCTGCGCGGTACAATGTACGCAGTTCCGTAATAGCATCCATAAGGTCGACCGTGCGCGAGTGATCTTGGTAGACAACTTGAGATTCCCATACATTCCACCATGTGTCAGGATCAGGCCGCTTCGCCCCTACTCGCCGCCACAGGTCAATCAGCTCATAAGGTGTCTGAAATTTTTGCCCAGCATAGTCGAGCAGCCGGCTTCCGATTAACAGGCTTTTCAGCGAGAACGCATCGGCACCTGAAGCTAGCGCGTGATCGAGATTGCTCCCTGCTTCCTCAGAAAGCAGGCGCTCCTGCCGCAAGTGCTCCTGATTCTGTAGCAAGCCGGTGAGGTGCGCGGGATAAAACGGATCTTCCCAGAGAGCACTCATCGTCGCATCCCCCAAAACCTTTTGCAGGTCTGTTTCAGCCTGGGCGAGGTCCTTGAGTGCCAAAGCGACGTCCATTGAAGCATTTGCCGGATACGAGAGACGCGCATAGTCGGGAAAGAAGTTTGTCCTGTCCACAGGCGTGGATTGCCAGGCCGCTACTGCACCGTATGCAACCGCCGGCAGCGACATACGTAACAAAATTTGACCATCATCCATCCACACTGAGTTAATCATGCCCAACGCATTCGAGTGTCGTCCGGCGGCCAGAAACGTATCAATATTTTCAAAAGTTGTTTCGAAGTCGGGCACAATTTGCGACCAACTAGTGACTCCCGGCTGAACAAAATGGGGCACTGACTTCGCAATCAACGGCCCGAGCCAGTGCTTATACTCTCGGTCGTTTGGATCAGCACTGTAGTGCCAGGCGACTGCAATCAAGCCCGGAGGTAGCTCTGAAACAATCTCTGGATACCGGATCATGATGTCGCCCCAGGCCATAACCTGCTTTCCGTGTCGCTGAAAAAGGCGAGTCACATCTGTAAGCTGCTTGACAAACAGCCGTGTTGGTGTAGCGGCTGCGCCCTGTTGTTTGCTAGCCATTTCGATTTGGAAGGTTTCATCGAATCCGATGTTGACGAAGGGACTCGGAAACAGATTTGCGAACTGCTCAATCCAGTTACTCAGCAGAGCCATCACTTGGGGGTTGTTCGGGTCGAATTCGGTGCCGTGGGGTAGGTCTGAGAGTTGAGAATATTTTTCAATCCGGAAGAGATCATGGAGGTGAGCATAAAGCTCCAGATTCGGGACCACATCAATGTGGCGCTCGCGAGCGTAGCTAATAATCCGGCGCAACTCATCCTTGCCGAAACGACCGCCCGGATTGAGCAGGGGGTACCCTTCGAGCTCGATACTCGCTTCACTGTAGAGGTAATATTGGTTGGCCTTCCAACGGGCAAGGAAGTCAAGCTGCCGCTTGATTTCGTCCTCTTTGGGCAGGGGGCCGTGACTCATGTCTACCATGGTTCCGCGATAAGCAAGCGACGGCCAATCGCGGATTTCTGCCTCCGGGAGGGTTGCTTCCGCCGCGTTGCCCTCGACCAACTGGCAGAGAGTTTGTACGCCGTAGAACAATCCAGCCGATGATTTCGCTTGAATCTCCCCTCCCTTAGGAGTCACCTTCACGACGTAGGCCTCACGTGAGTCCGGCCCGGGGGATTCTCCGGGAACCGGCAGAGCATCGATTCGGCCAGTTTGCTTCAATACAATCACCGTGCTTGATGCTTCACCCGCGGAAACCGGAACAGGTTCCTGCGCTAGACCTGAAAGGCAATTTGACAGGTGTTCTGCAGAAAAGCGGTCCTCAGCGCTCGGCTCAGCAACCAAGCGAATACCTAAACCACGTACTGCAAGTTTGCCTGCTCCGTAATGTATCTGTTGAGGCCGAGGTAGGAGCGGGTTATGGCCAGTAAGTGCCCCGGCGGGAATCACAGAAAGCCAAACCAAAGTGATTGCACCCCTCGACCAGAGCACGAGTCTTCGCGTTAACTGGCTACGGCTTTTTGTGTGTGGCATCGCTCCGACTCTTAATGAATAATGTCTAACTGTCTTACTTTGCCCTGATGAGAACTACGCCGTGTTGGGCAACGAGCGCGGTATAAGTTGCCTGGAATCGCCCCAGATCTTTTTTGGTCCAGAGGTTACGCACGTTTGCCGAGTCGCCGAGGCCGACATCCCGAAAGTTTACGGTGACCGGCATTGCTCCCCATCCGCGGTTAAATAGACCTACAGCCTTGCTGCCATCCTCCAAAGGTTTTATCCAAACTTCCAACGGCCCTTCTTGTGTCACGCGGTGGCCCTGCACTCCGAGCGGGTCTTGGTCAATGGCAATCACCTCCGGGTTCGTAAGAATTGCCCTAGTCGCCGCACTCATGGACACAAGATTGTTGCCAGCAATAAGCGGAGCCGTCAGAATGCACCATAGACTCATGTGCGTCCGATACTCGTCATCCGTCATCCCGCCGTTGCCGACCTCGAGCATGTCAGGATCATTCCAATGGCCGGGCCCGGCAAATCGTTCAAGCCCATTCTGCCCGAATCCAAGTTCAGCCATGCTGAAGTAGTTGTCGCGAATGTCATCATCCGTGCGCCACAAGTTGCCTCCGACGGAAGCGGCCCACTCCCAGCCTTTTTGCATTCCATATTGGCAAAGAGCATAGACTATGGGCCGACCCGTCTGCTTGAGCGCATCGTACATTTTCCTGTACGCAGGAATTTGGTCGCCCATACCGTCGTAGCTGCACAAGTCATATTTCAGATAGTCCATTCCCCACACGGAGTATGTTTGAGCATCCTGTTCTTCGTGACCGTAACTTCCTTCGTAACCTCCGCAAGTCTTCGGGCCAGGTGACGAATAAATCCCGATTTTCAGGCCTTTGCCATGAATATAGTCGGCAAGGGCTTTCATATCCGGGAACTTGGCGTTCGGACGAATGTATCCGGCGTCGTCGCGCGTGCCTTGCCAACAGTCATCGATCAGAATGTACGCATAGCCCACGGACCTCATCCCGGTCGTAACCAGTGCGTCAGCCTGGGCTCGCACCACGGCGTCGCTCACGTCACATGCAAAATGGTTCCAACTGTTCCAGCCCATGGGTGGTGTTCGGGCCAGCATGGGATCTTGTCCGCGTCCAACCCCGCTCCACGAAAACAAAGTCAGGAAGCTGAGCAGGATGGGGAAATAGCGACGTGTAATTTCCATGCGAGTTCCTCGTCCCGGGACAAACGGATGTTCGGTGGTTGCGCCACCGCTGGCCGATACTGCCAACGACAAGAAAACCCTGCTGGCACTCCTTATTCCCCGGCTCGAACGTCGGGTTGCAGCGAGCCTTCAAGCCTTAACGAAAACATTTCGTTTGTACATCCAGAACAGGATTAGCCATTCGACGACCAGGACTGCGACCTGCTGAAAGAGCGGCCCTGCTTTAGGCAACCACCCCGCCAGTTCTTTAGTAAAGACGCCGACGATGGCATCAAGGTGAATAAGGCTTGTAAACATGTAAATGAAAATCGCGTTCATCCCAATGATTACGAATGGGAAAGCCCATTTCCGATACCTGCGCATGTCGATAAGCCAATAGAAAAATAGCAGCATAAGACATGCCCATCCAGCAGACATGAGACCATACGAAGCAGTCCACATCTTCATGACCACCGGCACCACCAGGCTTGTTCCATAACCCATCGCTAAGCACCCAACGCCCATGCCGGCAATGAACTTGGCTTTACTTTGCTTCGAGCGTGCGCTCATGAGCAATTCGCCAATCAGCAAGCCGAGCAGCGTGGTTGAGATGGTTGGTATCATGCTCAGGACGGTCCCCCAGCCTTCCTGCGCATAAGGCCAACGGTCCCAGTGAGTCTGGCCGAGCAAGGTAATATCAACCCAGTGGACCAGATTGTGATTGTACTCATAGCTACCGGCCGATATGCCTGGAGCCGGCATGAATGATAAGACGAGAGAATAGCCAGTGAGGATCGCGGCGCCAAGTAAAGCCTGGAACCGCCAGGACTTTCTGACTACTAAAACAGCCACGAGATAGGCAATGGCAATGGGCTGCAAAGCACTGCTCAATTCGATCAGGTACGGCGATCCAAGCAAAACCGATTCGCGCACGGAACCTAACAAGAAAAGAACTATCGCGCGTTTTATGGCGTGAACCACTTGTTGATAATAGGTTTGAGTAAGGGAGCGTTTTGCAAACGAGAGCGGCACCGAGACTCCAACCATCAACATGAAGGATGGCCAGATACAGTCGTAAAAGCGAAGTCCCTGCCAAGGAGAGTGGCTTAACTCGTAAACCACAGCGTCAATGACTCGGTTGTGTCCCAAAACTGCTAAGCCTGCCATCAACCCCTCACCGCCGATAATCCAAAGCATGATAAAGCCGCGGAAAGCATCGAGCGAAGCTAATCGCTCGGCGTCTCGAGGGAGGGGAAGGTTCTCCGTGTCACGGCCTCGAAGTGGAGCGTTCTGGGTTTCTACAGTGAGAGGTGTGAGAGTGTTTCCCATTCTTCGGATCCGGCAACCTTTGCTGCTTTTCTGTACTATCTCCCTTTAGGGTGCACAATTGCTGGAGGAGATCTGTTTCCCCAGTTGCTGACGAGCAGATTCCAGCGCGTTTGGATCGGTTGTCCAATTGCCCCAATTCCAATTCAGACCCACTGAATTAGCGACAGACAGAGCGAACGATGACTGCCCGCAATTCTTGAGCAACTGCACGTATT